>Ga0209181_10000572_pt1 | contig 68082 bp, 56 predicted proteins | sample MAT05_FD_187208 | JGI IMG/M metagenome (GOLD analysis project Ga0209181, IMG submission 187208) | Freshwater microbial communities from Lake Fryxell liftoff mats and glacier meltwater in Antarctica - MAT-05 (SPAdes) (version 2) | ecosystem: Environmental > Aquatic > Freshwater > Ice > Liftoff... | reverse complement strand
AGATTTGTTTGGCTCATTTGCGGCGTGAACTCAATAATTTTATCGACTGCTTTCAATGCGATTGGTCAAAACAGCTCAAGGAACTGTTTAATCATGCTTTGGAACTCAAAAAACAGTTGCAACCCAACGAATATTTTGAAAATAAACAAGTAAAAAACTTAGAGTGCCAACTTGATTTACTTTTAAAAACAGACTTGGCCAACAAAAACAAAAAAGTTCAAACGTTTATAAAAAGGCTCAACAGAAACCATAATGCCATTTTTACTTTTTTACATCACCCCAAAGTACCTCCAGATAATAACTCTTCCGAACAAGCAATAAGAAATGCGAAGATTAAAATGAAAATATCCAACCAGTTTAAGACCATCAATGGAGCAAATTGCTTTGCCATCCTAAGGTCGGTCATTGATACTGCCATTAAATCAAACCAAAATGTTTTGAATGCTTTTAATAATTTAGCTTATAATACTGCTGAGTAGTTACAAGTGTTGGCCTTTTTGGCTTTTTTTAGCAGGCCCAACTAAAAGCCTTCTTTTAATAACCCTTTGACTTTTAGTAATGGAACCAATTCATCCAAATTAATAGGTTTGCTGAGTAATGCAGAAACACAAGGATTTCTAAGAGCCTTTTCATTATCACCAGAATCTAACGTTGATGATGCCATGATTATATGGGTTGATTTTCGCTTTTCTAATGGAAAGTTTTCATAAACTTTCAAAAAACCAAAACCATCCACTATTGGCATGTGAATATCAAGAATAATTAATTCGGGCCATTTTGAATTTTTGTGTGCTTCCAAGTAATCTAATGCCTCTCTTGCACTTAAAAACTTGACAATTAGATTCGAAATATTTTTTATCTGAATAAACTTTTCATACAAATACAAGTCTAATTCATTATCGTCAATTAGCATTACCGAAATATTGTTGCTCATAGCCCTATTCAATTTTATTCGGAATTATAACTTTAAACTCTGTTCCTATATTTTGTGTTGATTTAACGGCAATCTTCCCTCCTATTTTTTCGAGCGATTCTTTAACAATAAAAAGTCCAATTCCTGAGCCTTGCTTATTACTTGTTGCTTGAGCCCTATAAAACATTTTAAAAATATTGCTCAAATGTTCCTCTTCAATACCAACTCCATTATCGGCTACTTTAAAATTGGCTTCCTTGTTGTTTGAGCTAATTTGAATGTTGATGACATGCTCACTATTGGTTGTATTTTTGTACTTTATTGCATTAGAAATTAGGTTATTAAGAACTAATCTAATTCGAAAGTAATCGCCCATAAAATCACTCGATTGAACAACGTTTGTATCAAAAATTACTTCGCTATCAAGATTTTGAAGCATGTCAATTTCAGAAGCAAGCATTTGTTTAAAATCTATTTTTTCTAACAGCTCGTCCGATCTCGAATTTTGATAATACTTAATTATATTCTTTATAAATTCATCCAGTTTTAGAATATTTGTTTCTATGATGTTTAGGTATTCAAGTGTTAGATTTTCTTCTAATTTAGCCAATTGTACAATACCTAAAATTGACATTAACGGAGATCTTAAATCATGGGAAGCGCTATAAATAAATCGATTTAGCTCGTTGTTTGTTTTCTGAAGTTCGAGATTTTTTAGTTTAAGGGCACGCCTTCCATTGTATAAATCAACACAATTTTCAAGTACCAACTTTAGCTTATCCCAATCCCAAGGTTTTTCAATATACTTATTGATTTGCCCTTTATTTACGGCCTCAACAACGGTTTTTATATCCGAATATCCTGTAATCAGCAAACGGATAGAATCGGGATGCGTTAGGATGGTTTGTTCCAAAAACTCGACCCCGGTCATTTGCGGCATGCGTTGGTCTGTAACTAATATTTGCATGTCTACGCCGCGCATTAAATCAAACGCCTCAAAAGCACTTTCGGCAGTGTAAACATCATACTCCTTTCTAAAAAAAGAACGAAACGAGTTTAAATTATTAGCCTCGTCATCTACATAGAGTATTTTTATTTTCTTAGACATTACCTATTGATTATTCCGTGTATTTCAGTATTTTTGGGAGGATTAACTCTATGCTTGTACCTTGCCCGGGTTCCGAATCAATTTTTATTTGACCATGATGACTTTCTACAATTCCAAATACAATGGACATTCCTAAGCCGGTTCCTTCACCAACATCTTTGGTTGTAAAAAACGGTTCAAAGATTTTTTCTTTTACCACTTCAGTCATTCCAATTCCTGTGTCTGAGATACAAATATGAATTTTATTCTCTTTTTCAAATGTAGAGACTGATAATTTATGCAATTTTTCTGATTTATCGTTTTCAATAGCCTGAACGGCATTGTTTAAAATATTCATAAATACCTGATTCAATTTTCCTGGATAACATTCAATCAGTGGAATATTGCCAAGGTTTATATCTATAGTAATATATTTAGGAATTGAACTTCTTAATAAAATAAGGGTCGATTCAATCCCCTTGTTAATATCGGCCATTTTTATATCACCTTCATCCATGTGCGAGAAATTCTTTAGACCTTTTACAATTTCGGCAGTTCGTTTGGCACCGTCTTCAATGCCTGCTAACAAAGAATTAATCTCGGTTTTGAGGTAGTCAACATCTATTTCTTCCTTAAATGCTTTTATTTCACTAAGCTTTTCTTTCAACCCCGTATCATTTTGATCTATCGTTTCAAATTTGTTTAGAAGTTCTAAAATATCTGAGATATCCATTTTAAGTGGGCGAATATTTGCGCTCACAAAATTTATTGGATTGTTAATTTCATGCGCTATTCCGGCTGTTAATTGACCTAGAGATGCCATTTTTTGAACCACAAGTAATTGCGATTGAGTTTCCTTTAAATTGGCAAGGGTGTAACTAAGTTCAACGTTTTTTATTTCTAACTCTTCGGTTCGTACTTTAACCTTTTCTTCCAAAATTACATTTTGCTCCGTAATAAGTTTCTCATTCTCCTTTAAAGCTAATAACATTTCTGATTGCGATTGCTCTTTTTCACGTTTCAAAATATTGATTCGATCTGCTAGCGCAAGCGAAAGTAAAAACTCCTCAATGGCCGAACCTATTTGCAGGGTGTAAGTGGTGAAAAAATTTGCCTCCAAAACGCCTACATCCTTTAAAACATAAATAAATATTCCTACTATGAGTACTATCCATGCAATAATAAAAAATTTAGCCGGCCGATAACCTTTCTTAAAAACAACAATTGAAACCGTTAATATAGTAAGCGGTACAATTCCAATTGCAACCTGGGTTAAATTGTGGGTTAAACTATTAACTTCAATTGTGGTACCAATAATTATTATCCCAAATAACAAAAAGAAAAACTTGAATTGCCGATCGAATTTTGGAATAAATTCTCTGGTTCGTAAAAAAAGTCTTAAAAAAATGAGGGCCGAAATACTCACTGCTGAACTTAAGTAATAAACACTTCTGCTTGAGAACCAAAAATTGTTAGGCCAAATGTATTTAAGAAGATAGCCTTCTAAACAAGCTTGAGTAAGCCCTACCAACAAGATGTTTAATACATAGTACAAATAACTTTTATCGCGAACTGTAAAATAGATAAAAAAGTTATAAGCCATCATGGCCAAAATAATTCCGAAATAAATTCCGAATAATAGGTCTCGATTTTTATTGCGCTCAAGTATTTTGGGAAGTGTGGCTACTTGAACGGGCAATAAGATTTGCTCACCACTTACAACCTTTAACAAAAAATGCCTTTCACTGTTTTGCCGTATACTTATATCAAAAATCGGATATTGATCATTGTGTTTGCGTAGGTTTACGGGAAACTTTTCGCCTGATTTTTGTGAATTTAAAAACTGCCCTTTTTCATCAAACGCATAAAGAACTAGTTCATCTAACAAGGATTGATTTATCTGTATAGTAAAATTCGAATCTTTTTTTTGATTCTTCAAAATAAATTTTATCCAAAACGAGCCTTTTGTAAATCCAAGATTTGGAACTCGTTTATTGCATGGTTTAAATGATTTTTGCAGGAAGACTTCCTCCGCTGTTAATTTCCCTTGAACATCCTCAAAAACACTTAAATATTTTCCAATTACTTGATTATCATTTAAATTACTTAGAACAACCTTTTGCTGACTATGGCCTTTAAAAAAGAGGAACAAAAACAGTAAAATACTTAAAGGCCTCATCGATTGATTTAATGTTCAGTTATGTTTTTAAGTTTTAAGTCGTACTTAACTACAATACCTTCATCATTTGGTGTTGGCTCCAAATTTTCAAAAATTAAATTATTTCTCAATAATAAAACTCTTTCTTTAAAATTATGATAGGTGTGCAATAATAAATGTGGATTCATACTCAGCACTCTGGCTACCCAATTAGAATTAGGGTAAACAAACTCACCATTTATTCCAACATCTTTTTCAATTTTAAACCCAATTTGCTTGGCGATTTTAAGCGTGTAAGATGCCGCTACTGTAAACAAGGACGTAATTGGTAATTGGTTTGTAATTACCAACCCCGCGAGTACTAAAATGAGTGTAATTCCCATATTGGGTGCTTCTTCTCGACTATTCCATAAACCACAAATCTCAGAAGTGCCTCCATTCTCTGAATAGGATTTTACCATATCATAAATCTTGGGGTCAAAATGAGCAACAGCATCCTCAATAGGTAATGGGTTAATTCCATTGGCAATCTGTATTCTAATACCACCTAACAAATTACCGTTTTTTTCAGAAATGGCTACCACAGCATACACATCCGGATTTAAAGACCATTCTAAATTATTGGTCGAAATATTTGTAATATTAAAACTTTCAAGAACCTTTCGATGCCCAGTGGCATACTGCAAACAAAGTTCTGGCTCATCAATGGCTCTAAATGCTATAACCTTTATCATTATCTCAAAATTTCCTGGAGCCGGTTACAATCATAGCCACCCCAAGTTCGTTTATTAGTTAGTTAATAGTGCAGCTAATATTAAAATTTAATAAGCCTCTCGATGAAGGGTTTATTTCCTTTTTTTGGGATTAGTCTGGAACTTATCAATTCATAAAGTGAAAGAAATTGATTCTATTCCAATTTATTCAATTCCTTACAACACGCGACAAATATAATTGTTCTTTCTTTTTATGAAAATAATACTTTTCATGACATTTAAATCAAAGTTTGTAAAAAGAACAGTGAATGCAATACGAGAAGTCTAAATGATGAGATCATTAATCATAACCATAGACTTAGTTCAACGTCAATAAGTATAAGGCTTTCTGTAAAAATAAACCTAAAAAATGCCACAAAATCAGGCTAGAAGGTTTATTATTTCTTAAGATTAAATATTCTAATTAGAATCTCGCTCATTTAAATCTATAAATACCTTACTTAAATCTCTTCGCAAAGATTTAACTTTTGGTTCGGCAACTTGGCTTAACCTAAAAATTAAAATATTGGCCTGTCCCGGTATAATTTCAAACACCTTTTCAAACTCTGGCCTAAGCTTCCACAAACTTTCACAGCCTTTTTCACTAATATCTATTCCATTGCCTTTCAAAAGCCTTTCGTACAAAAACAAAGACGCCGACAAAGGTTGAAATGCCAATCCTTGTAAATTAGCTGCTATCCATAACCTTTGCAATGCGCGGCCTCCGTTTACATAATCTTCTGGTGTTTCACCATACATCGTAACAATACCAACAGCTGACGCTGAATCAATTGATTTTTTAATTAATTTTTTAAATGCATTTCCTCCATTCCATTCTTTTATCAACGCTATCACCTTTCTATCCTTTGCTATTTTTAAACCTGCCAATTCCGAATTCGTCAAATCCAAGGTTTTTAAATCTAAACCATCTCGACGTTGTTCGTTTTCCTCATCCGTCCAACGTACTTCATCCGAAAAATCGCGTTGACCTTTTGGTTCCAAAAGTCGTACCTTTTCGAGTTCCCCTAATACTTCGGCAATGCAATCAAGCTCTTTAACATCGGTATATAATCGCAACTCTGCTCCGGCATTCTCTGCAACCAATTTTTTTAAATCGTTTATTTTTGTCTGATCTATGGAAATACGTTTACTCAAAAATCGATTGGTATGCCTTCTATAAATTCCCGCTGCAAGTTCTAAGTCAAACGCATTAATTTCAGTTTCTGTAACAAAATTTATTTCTGCCACCAAATGATCCATTTTTATATCGGGAAATAACTTAACCTTGGCATCGTAATGCAAAGCTTTGCTGCAAAGTACTGCATTCTCAATAGCTGCTCCATGTGCAACGTAAGATCCAAAATTGCCATAACCCAAAAAAATAGAATTTGCGTCCACGGCATTAAATAACAATAAAGAATTTTGTTTTCGGGTCCAAAGCCACGGTTGTGAATTACCACCGGATGGAGCAAATGATGCTGCATGAACTATCGTTTCGGCTTCAGATTTTGAAAGTTTAACAGAATCACTTTGGGGTTTTACTTCAAAAGCATTTGTCAAATTTAAAATATCCGTAAATAATAACGTTGCCTCAGGCTCTTCTTCTTCCTTGTTTTTTTCTTTATTGCCAATTAATGCTTCAATATCAAGTCTGTATCTTCCCGAATCGGTAAACTGACCGAGTAAAATTCTTCGGCTCACATCAGCGGTTATGCCACCTCCCATTGTTACTGCGCTAGCCAATTGCGGCCAGGTGTTAATGGTTTGCTCAATCTCCAACATCGAAGCCCTTATTCGTTCAGAGGCCTCCTCTACTCCTGCCATTTCTAACATGTAAGGAATTTTTTCTTCGTTAGTGGTGAGTTTTTGCAATTTTGCAAAATCCAATTTATCCAAAATTCCATGTAAAATACCAAGCTCGGGATTAAGGTCAAATCGCTCAATATCTAGCAAGCACTTATCGCTAGCTTCCATCACAACCGGTATTCCATAACTTCTAGCCTTTAATCGACTTAAAACTTTAATGTCCATACCATCCGATTCTTCAATAAGCAAATCCAAAGGTTTTGGCTCAGTCAAAAATTGATCGATATTGTCTTCTGTCGCACCATCCATAAAACAAGATACCCGAATAAATGGATCAATCTCTGAAATTTCGCGGGCAACACTTATACATTTATTAATCCCTAAATTGTGAATCCCGGTTCGTATTCGATTTAAATTTGAGAGTTCAAGTGTATCAAAATCTGCTAATCTTATTTCACTGCCAATTCGCTCCATGGCAATAGTTAAAGCCACCGATTGGCCAACAGACAATCCAATAATTCCGATGGTTTTAGCAGCCAACAAACTCCGCTCTTCTGGCGTAATTTTATAGAGATTTCTAGCCGTTCTTACTTCAATAAATTCGGTCTCGTCAAGGGTATGAACCAAACGTTTCGACCAAGGGTAATATACCCAAACGCCATATTCCTCTAAAGATTTTTCACCAATATGTTTTAAAGCTTCCTCCTTTAACTCCTGTTTCGAAAATTTCTTCGAAGGAGTTTTAATCTTTACCAGCTCTTGCAATTGTGATTGTATAGAATCAAAAATTTCTAAACCCGAAACGTTCAATACCTCTTCAAATAATTTCCAGTCCTTTTTATCGCCCAATCTAAAAAAAGCAGGTTTATATACATCCCTGATATTATTTTGTTCTTTTAAAACGCCTTCTATTTTTTCGGTTAATGCCTTCATAATTCCTTATTATTTTACTTTATATTTTTTAAATCCATAATTATCAACTAAATAAATCATAGCAAATTGAAACTCGTAACTGATGTATTAAAATCCTTCCTGCAAATCTTAATTAAAATTTCAAGAATAAGCTTGATTTGGGTTAATCGGTACTAAAATTCAAATTTATTTCTTTTGATCATAAACTAACAAAATGATGTCGAAGTTTGTTGTACAATAAAATTTACATTTGGTGATATTATCACTCAATTTTAATAAGAAATTGAATTAATATTACAGAATTGTAAAACAGTAAACCATTTAAAACAATGTTTGTAATCAATTTAACTTTTATTAACCAAGAATTTCAAAAAGAATTTTTTTTCAAACAAAATTTTATATCTTTGATTGACTAAATTTTAACAGACCGTATCATGGAACAGGATAATCAAATTAGTGTGCTGTATGTTGATGACGAGGAAAACAACCTGATAGCTTTTAAAGCCTCATTTCGACGCGACTTTAAAATTTTTACAGCTCTTTCAGCCCTTGAGGCCAAAGAAATTCTGGCGAAAAATAATATTCAAGTTTTAATCACCGATCAGCGCATGCCGGTTACCAATGGCTCTGAACTGCTTAGGCAGGCAGTTAAGGAAAACCCCGATCAAATGCGCATTCTGCTTACTGGCTACTCAGATTTTGATGCACTTACCGATGCTTTAAACGAAGGAAAAATTTACCGTTATATACAAAAACCTTGGGATGATACGGAACTTCGCAATGTAATAATTGAAGCTTATGAAATCTACATCAACAAAAAACGCATGTTGGAAAGGTCTATTATTTTAGAAAAAACCAACGAACAACTCGAGTTTTATCTCCGTCAAAAACTTCTAAGTTAGGTTTGGGTGTGCCCCTTTGGGTCGGGCTTATCGCTGCAATCTTTTTGTTCGTGCCTCTCAAAAAGGATTTCCGCTTCTATCCCTCACACAGTTCCGTACCCCATAAAATCGTCTTTTCCATTTTTTACTTTGTGTCTAATTTAAAAATACTCCATTTCGCATTAGAAAATTCAAATTCAATTCTTCTATTTTTTTGAAGATTTTACACGACTATTAAAATCAATTGCAAGGTCTATCCAAAAATTAAAGTCTTGTTGCGATTGCATGCCATATTCATCTATTAAGATATGCCCAATCATAGGTCTATTTGTGAAATCCATTGTTCTGCAACCATATTTCTCAACACAATTTTCATGTAATTCTGGATCAATACGACACATTAATTCATCTTTAATAACACCAACACACATTTTGTCATTGTACATAAAAGTGAACCCACCCATCATTACTTTTTCAATAACATTTGGCAAAGTGCTTAACCTTTCACGAATTCTTTCGGCAACATTATCGCTGTAAGGCATAAATTTAATTATTGTATGGAATGTAAAGCAACTTTATTACCCTCAGTATCTATAAAATGTGCCATAAAACCACTGCCTCCAATCGAGGTTTTAGGAAACAGAATTTTACCCCCGGCGCCTTCTATCCTTGATAATGGAATGTTTAAGTCATCGCCTCCATTTAAATATACAAGCGAACCTCTGTTTGATGGAGTAAATCCTTCTCCTTTTACGATTCCGCCACCTACACCATTTTCCATGTTGCATGGAAGCACTCCATATTGACCGCCTGGAAATGGCATTTCTAAAATTTCCGCATAAAATAGTGTCTCGTAGAATTTCTTTGCTCTTATGAAATCATTTACTGGGATATCAAACCAATTAATTGCGTTTATCATGTTGTTTATTTTACAAATTTAAAAATAAAATCACTCTAACGGTTTCATTAAACCCAAATATTAACGGGTATTCGTTTTTCTATTTCAAGATTTTCCTTTTTACGTATTTCAGCTTTTAAAGGCAAAAGGTAGGTTTTTAGCTTTGTGTCGAACCATATAGCAGTTCTCCATTCCGTTGTTCCAATTAATGCGGTAACCTTTAATCGGCCCCAACCTTCCTCTTCTGATTTCAAATTTTCTCGAATTTCTTTCGCCATTTCATAGGGCAACGAAATAAAATGCCAACTACCTTGTCCACTATATCGCCAAACACTTGCCGTAAATTCACAATTAAGTCCTTGATGTTTCATTAATGTTTGTTAACAGTATTGAATTAATAATTTGGTACAAATTTGTGTCACCCTACTTTTTGATAAAATTCATTAATTAAGCGAACCGAATTCAACAACTCTTCTGCTTTGGTATCGGGCAACGATTGAATAATCGTATAATTAATCATAATCTGATTGATGGTAGTTAAAGGCAATTTACATAGCGATGCAAGGCGTTTCTTATCCGTTTCCCGGTCATCTTTGAGGTTTATTCCATAACGGGTTTTTACGAAATTAAAAAAATATCGATATTTCTGAATTGCAATGTTTTTATGCCTTCCGTCAGCCAAGTAAAGTTTCGAAATAGTTTCTGCAAATTCAACCGAAGTATTGGTATTTCTTTTTAACACAGGAATAATGCGCTGTTTCCGCTTAAAATTAAATAAACAAAAAAGAATGAGAGCTGATAAAAAGGTGTACCAAGCATACCTCAAAGCTTCGTAAGATAAAAACACTCCAAATGGACTTTTGCCCTGTTGCTCTGGCATTTCTGCAATTTCCATGTTCTGAAAACCATTTACATGCCAGTAAACATGGCCTGGTTCTAAATGTATAAAAAGGTTTTGAGCATAGTTAAAAACAGCTTCCTTTCGCAAATGATAATTGGTTAATACCAAAGGTGTAGAGTATAAATGCAACCAACCTTTTCCAACTTTTATTTTAATATAATTCAAAAAACTGTCGGCCTTCTGAACTTTGAAATATCCAATTTTATAATAAGGTTCAATAGAACTATCCAATGCATATTTATCGATAAAATTTTGTGACATGTAACTCACCGCCGAAGGAATCGGAACCATAAAAACTTCGTAAGCAACATTAACGGGCTTCCGAATTTTGAGGACAGGATGCGAAAAAGCAGGTTTAATTGCTAAACATTCTATTTGAAAAAACCCATTCTCGTTCGTCGTTGTAATATGCTTATTAGCTCTAAGTAAACTGTCTAAAAAATAACTAGAAATACCCTCTGTGGCTAAAAACACTTGGTTGCCTTTATCTAAAAAGTTTTTTAATCTCGACAGGCTTGCCTTATCCGGATTGAACGTTTCTCCTGAAAAAAAATAGATGCTTCGACCGCTCGCATCGGTATTGAACTCAGAATTATAGACCAAGGATTCTTCAATTCTTGTAAAATCAGCATTCCCGTAAATCCCTTTTAAAAGCTTGTAAAGTAACTCGTTACCATAAGGTGAACTGCTGTTATAACTGTAATTACGTCCCCAATTAATGGTAGGTGACTTTTGATACAAATAGTAAAAAAAGCCGAACAGCAAAAAAACAAGCGTACTCGCAATAATTAATGGTAAATGTCTTTTAAGCATAAAGGGTCGCTTTTAGTTGATTACCAATCTCATCAAACAATTTTGCAATTGACTTATAACTAATTTCGTTCAGTACATTTACACCATACCAATTGGCTTCATATACAGAACAAAGTTTCAAAAAATTGATGCACAAATTTTCCTCCTTTAATTCTCGCAAATATTGAAGATTGGTTTTATCGCGACTCCATTCGATGTGTTTGTGTTTGTTAAGCATTTGAAGCAATGCTAAAAACTTTAACCTTACCGCCATTCGGAAATCTTTTAATCTAAGGGCTTCTTCAAGCAAAGGGTCAATTTCGAAATCATTTATATCTTCTGGCTCTTCATTTAGAACAAACGATTTTTTGACTTTCTTTATATGTTGATCTTTAAAAAGACCGGAACGTAAAACCAAATAAACTGCTAACGCCAATAGTACCAGAATACCAAAATAAAAAAGTGCATTTTTCCAGTCAAATTTAATAATCGGCATTTTTAAATTTGACTTTTCTTTGGCCTTTTTATCAATTTTAGGTTTTTTGTACTTGTACCCATTCTTAAGTTTTTCCCAACGTGATTTGTCAAGCGTATTTCCTGCAGGTTTGTTTTTTAAATAGGTATCGGTCTCATCCAAGCCAAACGCTTGCAGTTGAACCATACAAAAAACTATTAAAACAATACGCAGCGCTATTCCCATAATTTTTGCATGGTGAGGCGAAGGTTTGTAGCTGTAAATTTTTCCTTGATACTTAAATAATGCAATACATGACTATAAATATATAGGCATATCATGGTGAACAGTGTCGAAAGCCCAATAATTAGAATCGTAAACTTTTGAATTTTCAGATATAAGGTATCCGATATTTTTAAACTATTGGTTATAGCTTCAATTATTAAATTAAAAAGAGGGGAAGTACAAGCTAGATAAATAATAAACACTAGTATTAGTAGAGATATATTTAAAAGTTGCTTTGCAAAAAATGACTTGAAATAAAAACGAAACCCTAAACCTATTCCTAAAATCCCTTGTTCGATGATGGCAGTGCTCAAAGAGATTGCTAAAGGAAAGAGTAGAAAAAAGAATACTATAAAAAACCAAAAGCCATCGAGTAAATAAAAGCTATATAGCACACTTGTAAGTATAATAAGACAAAGTAAAATTCTTGAAAAGCCTTGCAAAACGGTCCATTTTAAATTGGTTTCTCTTTTAAAAAATCGAAAAAGAACCAATACTGAAAATGAAGCAACAGTTAACACCAACCATGGCCAAACCTTGTAGTATCCATCTCTAAACCAAGCGTTAATTTTTAATATTTTAACGAAGGCTAAAAAAGGTGGTTCGTTAAAAAATTGATATTCTATTTTGCCGTTCTCCGTAAAATAAATCAAAAACAGTACAGACAAACTAAGAAGCAATGACAAGCTTAAATTAAAACTTAAATAGGTTTTCCATATTCGAAAGGTATCTGCTACAATTTCACCAATAGTTTTAATTTCAGTATAACTAACCTCTTTTAATTTAACAAAAGGTAACTCGTCATCTTCAACCAAAATTCCTGTTTCGGAATATTTCTTTTGAGGCAACCAAACAAAATAGAATAGAATAAATAATAGTGATAATAAAATCAGGCCCCCGCGAATCATGTTGGGCGCTTGAGATTGTCCGGTGATGAATGCTTCAATAAAAGCGGCTATCAAAGTCATTATAAACACTACTAAAACAATTTTAACCCCTTTAATCGCTGAAAGTCTAAAAGCCTGCAATCTAGAATAGGTCCCGGGAAAAATAAGTCCTTTACCAAAAACCAGTCCGGCAGTAGCCGATAAAATCATGGTAAATATTTCGAGTGTACCATGAAGCCAAATGGTAAGTACAGAAACCGTAAAATACCCTGTGCCATAAAAGAAATACTGAAAAACGCCAACCATAACTCCGTTATAGGCCAAGACAAACAGGGTTCCGATGCAAAAAATAATACCTGTAACAAAAGTGAGCATATCGACTTTCAAGTTATTTCTGGCAATTGCAAAAAAAGATTCTAGGCGATGGCCTTGAGAATAAACCTGCATTGGTTTACCTTCTTTGATATTGCGGTTTGTCATTTCAACATAGCTTTCGCTTAAAATCTGCTTCGCAAATGTTGGATCTTTTTTACTACTAAACACGCCAATACTAAACGTAAAAAGAAAAACCAGAAAACAAATCAAGAGCTCTTTTTGTGCCGTAAACATAATTTTCGGCAAATCGTCGCTAAAAAATTTTACAATAAAAGACTGCTTTCGTTTGCGATTGGTGTAAAGCTTAAAAAAAACCTTCTGAGCCATTTCATTCAGATACAACCGAACCGAGCGATTTGGATAGAACGACCGTGCATACGATAAATCATCGGTAACTTGAATAAACAAATCGTTGAGTTCGTCGGGTTCATCCGACTTTCCTCGAAGAACTTCTTCATAGTTTTTCCAGTTCTCCTTGTTTTGTTTAATAAAGGTAGATTCTTTCAAAATAGTCAGTTTTAACAATCGGCAATTTAGCAATTATCACAGAAATTGAAGAAGCATTACAAAACTATTTAGCAATTAAGACAAGACCTATATTTGAATAAAAAACCGAAACAGTATTAGGCTTTCGGTTTAGAGGTTACAAACTATTCTAAAAAGATTGACGCACCCTAAAAGCAAGTCCGGCGTTAAAATAAAACCCGTCCTTAATCGGAGAAAATTTGTAGGGATATGCCAGCTTGGTATCTCGTTCACTGTTATTTTTATAACGATTTAATCCGTAACCAATTGTTTTCCCAACTTCACCATAAACAACAATTTTAGGAGTTATGTAGTAATCACAAAACAGTTTTAATTGATTTTCTTGTAAAAACACATAATCCCTTTGGTGACTTTGCCCTAATCGATAACTTCTTCCAAAAATTCGAGCCCCAAAACCGGAATAAATCTTTTCTGAAAATTTATGTTCATATCTAAAATACAAAGGCAACTGCCCATAAATCCAATTTCGCTTATTCAATTGAACATCTGCACCTAAAAGTGGGACAAAAAAGTTACCGAACGGCTCGCGGTTGTAATAAAGACCGGCTTTGTACCTAAAGTTTTTACGAATTTTGTATTGGGCCAAAACAGTTCCCCCAAACTGAAAATCCTGCGAACTCAATTTACCCTCTGCTTCAGAAGCAATTTTCGGTAAAAAAAAAGCAGTGATAGCAAGCTTTTTATTAAAATAATGTTGCCAGCCCAAACCAAAAAGTCCCATTTTAATCTTAACTTCATCCGAATAACCATTCCCAGAAACTGAAGAATTTAACAATTCTCCATTCATTCGCAGAATAAAGTAATTATTAGAATCCACCTTTAAAGGAAGTATAATTGAGATGAAAGAATTATTAAAGGTATTTTTAAAACTATCGCTAACCGTTTTGGTTTTCATCCATTGATGATTGATTGAAATAACATCAACGAAAGGCTGCGCTAATATTTGCTGTTTAACTATAAGAAACAGGAGTAATGTGAATACAGATTTAAAAAGTTTAGTTAACTGCATATTGATTTTTGTTGTTGACAAAAATGCAATTAAACTATTTAAAAAAACAAATTTATTTTAGTCGGCCTCGCCACCTGCAGTGGCCTTAGGTTTATTGCCGTCCATCAAACTCATTAAATCTGTTTGCTTTATAAAACCGCCCTTAACCGTATTGGCCAACACAATAACACAGCGATCTTTATTTTTCCAACGAACAAAATATGCCTTATATCCCTGCCACCATCCATTGTGATAAATAATAGTATCACCTGTATTGTAATATCTTATTCGCCAGCCGTATCCATAGTAATCAAGAGTGGGACGACAAGGCGTATGAGGTGTACAGGCATCGTCTAAAGTTCCGGCGGTAACTAGAAAATTTTTACGAATTGCTTGATCAAATTTTAACAAATCAAACACATTGGTATAAACACCTTTATCGCCCATGGTTCCATTTTGGTAAAATTCGGGAAAAATAGTTCGATTATCTGAATGCCCTTGCACCACTTGATTTTTTAAAGACATAGCTGGAGTAAAAATAAAGGAACTCATCATGCCCATTGGAATAAAAACCGAATCTTTCAAATAAGTTTCGAAAGGTATGTTAGAAACCCTTTCAACAATAAGTGCCAGCAACACGTAATTGGTATTGCTGTATTTATACCTTGAATTTGGCCTAAATTCTAAAGCAGGCTTATATCTTTTTAATATGGAAAGCACCTCATTATTAGTTAATGAAGCATACTTTGTTTTATAAAAAGTTTCAGCAAAATGCATGTAATTTGGTAATCCACTTTTATGTGTAAGCAAATGTTCAACATTCAACTGCGTATAAGGAAATCCGAGTAATATTTCATTTATCGGCGTACTTAACTTAAGTAAACCTTTATCTATTAAACTTAAAATGGTGTATGCGGTTAGCGTTTTTGAAACCGAAGCAATTTGAAAAGGCATATCTGGACTGAGTTTTGTTCTTAATCTGCCATTTGCATAGCCATAGGAATTGCTGTAGTATTTACCACTATCATAAAATAAAACAGAACCACTAAATAAGTTGGAAGCAAATCGATTGCTAAAATATCTATCAATGGCTTTCGCTTTTTCAGGATTGAAGGTTGAATCCATTTCAAAACCTTCTAAAACAGTAGTTTTCGAATGCATTTCGCTTACTTTTTTCTCCTGATTGGTATTTGAACAGTAAATACCAGAAAGCATAATAAACAAGGTAATAAAAATTTTGTCGAAGCGGTTCAATTATTGAGCGAATTATTGGTTTATGATACTCGCAAATTAAGCTTAATTTGCTGCTTAAAAATTGGACACAATACCTTTAATTATAAACAATTACGCACTAAAACATAGTTAACCTATTAATATAAGTCTACAATTAAGGACTAAAAACGAAATAATAATTAATCCAAGATAAAAAAATGGCACACGAAATTGATTACAAAATTATTGGCGAAGAATTACAATGTTTAGAAGTTGAACTTGATCCGAACGAAACAGTTATAGCCGAATCAGGAAGTTTGATGATGATGGAAGACGGCATAAAAATGGAAACCATTTTTGGCGATGCTAGCGGAAGAAGCCAAACCTTGCTTGATAAGGTTTTTTCGGCGGGCAAACGCATGCTTACAGGTGAAAGTTTGTTTATGACTGCTTACACTAACTTGGGCTATGGTAAAAAGAAGGTATTTTTTGCAGCCCCATATCCGGGCCGCATTATTCCGATGCGATTAACGGATTATAATGGAAAACTTATTTGTCAAAAAGACAGTTTCCTATGCGCTGCGAAGGGCACAACTGTTGGAATTGAGTTTCAGAAGAAACTTGGTGCTGGCTTTTTTGGAGGAGAAGGTTTCATTATGCAAAAAATCGAAGGCGACGGTATGGCTTTTGTGCACTCGGGCGGTGCCATTATAGAACGAGTATTACAGCCCGGCGAAAAATTGCGTATCGACACCGGCTGTATTGTTGCCTTTACACAAACCATCAATTACGATATTGAATTTGTCGGAGGTATAAAAAACACGATTTTTGGTGGTGAAGGTTTGTTTTTCGCTACCTTAACAGGGCCAGGTAAAATTTGGGTTCAAAGCCTACCATTCAGTCGCTTGGCGAGTCGCATATTATCAGGTGCGGTTGGAAGGAGAAAAGAAGAAGGCGGTATATTAGGAGGCTTAGGTAATTTACTTGATGGGGATGGTCGGTAAATTTCGTTGCCATTTTTAATTTCCTTTTCCAAGCCAAGTTCTAGTGTTGCTTGAAAAGGTATACCAATTGGATAGAATAAATAACTCAAAACTATTTATTAAATTTACGATGATAAATGCCTATATATCGAAATAATAACCTTCGGGACACAAAATTAAATTTGGACTATGAGATTTAGAATCATCGGTATTTCAGCATGTCTTTTTATGCAATTGCTTCGGCTATAGCATTGCTATCTTGAAGGTTCATGCACTTAAAATGTCCTTTAGGGCACTTTGAATATCCAAGTTTTGAACATGGCCTACAGCCCAATCCCTTCACTTCAAAGTTTTTATATTCAATAGGATACTTGCCGTAATAAGGATACATACCAAAATCGGGTATTGTATTGCCCCAAATAGCAAAAACAGGCTTTTTTAAAGCAGCTGCAATATGCAACATACCGGTATCGTGGGTTAATAATTTTTTACTCATTAAAATTATACCAGCACTTTGGTGAAGATTCATTTTCCCAACCAGATTTAATAATTTGTCAGGGAATCTCTTTTCCAAAATTTCGGCTACATCTTGATCCTCCTTTCCTCCAATAATAACTTTAAACGCAGGCGTTAATTCAAAAATTTCAATGAGTTTTTCAACTGGCATTCGTTTGGTTGCATGTTGCCCTCCTATGGCGATGGCTACAAAATCACCTGAGGGAATTGCCGGAAATTCTAGGCGTAATGTTAAGGCATCGGTAGGATTAAAATAATCAAGACCGTCTCCATCGTTTGTTACCTTTAGTTTTTCAACGGCTTTGAAATATCTATCAACAATATGAATTTTAGGCAATAAATTAATTTTAAAGTTGGTTAAAAAGAATTTTCTAAAATTAAGTTTGTTAAAGGTATAACTTTTTGAATTACAAGCAATTTTAATCGTTAAAGTTCTTAAATTATTGTGAAGATCGATTATGGCATCATAAGATTCGTCCTTTATTTCTTTGATAGTAATTGCTAAGTCATCTTCTAAAAGCAAGAGTTTATCAATAAATGGATTCTGACTGAGCAAACTAGAATAGGAAGGTTTGGTAAGGTAATGAACCTCCGAGCCAGAAGGTAACTGCTTTTTCAAACAACGGATAATTGGCGTGGTTAAAACAATATCGCCAATGGAACTGAATCGAATGATGAGTAATTTCAAAACTTTTTATCGAAAAATGATGTGTACATTATAATGAAATGTTGGCAAAACTCGTTGAATTAAACGTAAATACTACCTAAATTTTATAAACTACCTTCGTAAGAGGTCAATCTATGAACCAAAAAACACCATTCTTACTTATAATACTACTCTTTTCAGCTGTTTTTGCGCAAGCTGTTGACGATTCTACAGGACTCATCTTAAAAAACGGAAAAGTTTTTAAACTGCACAAAGTTGATAAGGGACAAGGCCTTTACGCCATTGGAAGACGCTACAATACCGATATTAAAGTTATATCGGAAGCAAATCCTGAAATAAAAAATGGTTTAAAAGTTGGTGTTATCATACTCATTCCTACACTAAAAACCGAATCTCAATTTTTCGGCAATCAACCACCGGTTTATACAAAATCGAAAGCCGAATACACAAAACCTGTAAAACCTGCAGATGTTGAAAACAATAAATCTAAACCTACTACTGAAACAGTTGCTGCAGCAAAAACAACCTTTTCTGATTTTTACACCGTAAAAAAAGGTGAAACTTTATACAGTATTGCCTTAAAATTTAATACCACAGTTGATTTTCTAAAACAGTTAAATCGTCTAGAAACCGATCATGTTGACATTGGAGTTGATATTCTTGTGCCTATTCAGGAAGGAACAAGTTACGAAAATATTGATCCCAATTTATCCAAAGACAGCACCATTAAAATTGATAAACCTGTAACAGATAGCTCTTTAAAATCGAGAATCGCCAAGTATACCATTACCATAGAAAATGTGCCGGAATACAATATTCAAAAGGTGAAAGAAAAAGGAACGGGCAAAGTGAGTAATGATAAAAAGCTTAACGAGTCGGAAGATTTAATTTTTCATCACAATGCACCAGAAAATTGCTTTATTCGCATTACCAATCCCGCGAATAACAAAACAGTTTATGCCAAGGTAATTCGCAATTTTGAAAAAGCCCCTACGGAAACATTGATCGTTTATATTTCTAAAAAAACTGCCAATTACCTTGAAGTGAGCAAAAAGGAAATCTTCGAAATTGAACTTAGCTATACCAAATAAGTCGAACGGCTACCCATTCCTAATTTTTAAAGGTGCTTTAATCCTTTTGGTTGCAGCAATCCCTTATTCCAGGGCAATTATAAGTATTTCTACGGCTTTACTTTTTCTTTCAGCAGTTGCCGAATTTATTATTACCAAGCCAAAAACAAATTTTAAAAACATTTACTTCATTTGTCTTGGTGCTTTGGTTATCTTTTGTTTTGTAGATGGTTTACGTGCCTACTCTATCAACGAATGGGTAAAAAGTATTGAAGTAAAAATTCCTTTATTAATTTTTCCTTTTTCAATCGTTATCTTCCAACAAAAAATAAGCAAATCCTTTTTGCAATTAATTTCTGTTGTTTTTTGTTTAAGCATTACCATAAGTGTTTTAGCTAGCATGTTCAATTATGCAAACAATTATACTCAAATCAATCAACTCATATTGCAATCCAAGAACGTTCCGATTTTTGGAGGAATGCACCATATTACCTATTCTGTTTTTGGTGCATTTGCGACAATAGCAGCAGTGGTTCTGGCCTATCAAGCCAAACTAAACTGGATGTGGATACTTGCTTTAATCAACTTGATTGGTTTGCATATATTAACCGCTCGAACCGGGCTTGTTGGCTTATATTGCACAGCTTCACTTCTCGGTTTAGTTTACTTTATAAACCACAATCCATCAAAAAAAATAATTTTGCTAAGTCTGTCTGCTGCGATTATTTTGCCAGTCGCCGCATATTTTACAATTGGCTCTTTTCATAATAGAGCCATTAATACTTGGGAAGATGTGAAGGTGATATGGAACCAAAAAGATGCCAACTATCAATCAATGGGAATGCGCGTAGAAGCAGCGAAAACATCCTTCTCAATTGTTAAAAAAAACCCTGTGATTGGCATTGGCAACAGCAATATCAAAACTGCAATGGCCATCCAATACGAATCAAATAATACCAACTTATTTATCGAAAATAGAATTCTGCCTCATAATCAGTTTATCATGGAATTAACAGTTCATGGAATAATTGGTTTAATTCTATTGATAATATTTTTTATGTTTCCCCTTTTTAATCATTTCACCAAATTGCCTTTACTCTTTATTTCAATTTGGTCATTGGTGTTTTTTGCTTGTATGTTTGAATGCTTGTTCGATCGGCAACATGGCATAATTTTGGTTTCGTTGTTTTGGTTATTATACAGCGAATATGAGGTAAAAAATGAATTGAAGATGCCTGAAAACTAAATTTAAATAACCTATTATGAATTTGTTGATGCTCATTATCTACTCAAATGCTTAAAAAATAGCCAAGCTATTTTTGCAGAAAAGAACTCCAAGCGACTAAAAAAAATCTTCTTTTGGAGACTTAATTCATCTCCATATCTTAAACATGTCATTTATCCATAAAAAGGCTACTTTAAAAGTAATACTGGATAATCCAAAACATATTTATTTGTATCTTTGTTCAGTATTTTAGTTACATCTATTCACAACAATTTTAAGTTTACGAAAATGAACAAAATTATCTTTTCCCTCGCATTTCTGTTCTTAATTGTACCGGCTATAAGCGCTCAAGATGAAGAAACACCAGTAGAAAGCCCAAAGAGCAGTTGGTCAGACAAATTTTTTCTTGCTTTTACTGCATCCACTTACACCGATTTAATCATTTCTCCGCTTAAGTACCATTACGCCCCAACCGGTAATACCAATCAATCAGGCAATCCAACTTCGGCCAATATACCTTTTCAATCGATTCAATATAATATCATTTCACTAGGAATAGAGCCCCGTTACAATTTAAAAGAATTTGATGATAACACCGCATTAACCGTTGCATCACCCATTAGTTTCGGCATTGGTACCACAGGCCCGGTTGATGATATTAAAGTGCAAGGTGTTCGTGGATTTGGTTCAATTCAAATTCCGATAATTATGAAATTATTTTTAGGAAATGGCTCAACCTATCGAACACAAAAAGATTTTGGTTTTAATATTGGCGGGGGACTAGAATTCAACAAAATTGGCTTAATCAATTTAAGTGGAGAAACCAACCAGTTTAATTCGCCTTTCGTTATGCCTTGTATTACTACCGGCGTTGTATTGATGCGAGGCGATACGCCTATGGAAATTAATTTTAAATATGGGTTTAGTCAATTCAAAACCCAAGACACAAATGGCCAAGGTGATCTTTTACTTGATAATTTTGGAGTACCTACCGAACGTAAAGTTCGTGGCCAAACCTTAAAACTTTCATTTGTTTATCTGATGAACTATTAAGGTTTAGGTAACAATGCATTAACATAAAAGCTCGTTTTTTGCCGGGGGTATGTATAATTCATACCCTTTTGTATGACAATTGAAACTGTGAAAGAAAAATACCATAACCGCGAATTAAGTTGGTTAGCCTTTAATGCCAGAGTTCTTCAGGAAGCAGGTAACGATCAAGTTCCTCTGGTAGAACGTATGAAATACCTCGGTATTTTTTCAAATAATCTAGATGAATTCTTCAGAGTGCGAGTTGCAACCATTCGAAGAATGATTTCGCTGGAAAAAAAAGACAAGTCTCAATTAGCCGTTAATAAACAAAATCTAACCAACATACATCAACGAGTTATTCATCTTCAAAAAGATTTTGATAAAACATATCGTCAGATTCAAAAAGAGCTAGAGGCTAAAAATATCTATATTTTAGATGAAAAAAAGATTCTAAAAAAACACTATAGTTATCTCAACGCCTATTTTAAAGAAAAAGTTGAGCCACTCTTGGTTCCGGTAATTTTAACGGAAGCATCGCCTGCTCCAGTTTTGCGAGATAGAAGCATTTATTTATTCGTAAAATTTACGATTAAGAAAAACCGTCAGAATTTATTTGCACTCATTGAAGTACCAACGGATGCCATTTCAAGATTTATCGTATTACCAAATCAAGGAATCAAGCACTATATCATTTACTTGGATGATGTTATTCGATTAAACTTACCTTCAATTTTCAAGATTTTTGAATCAGATAGTTTCGAATCCTACATCATTAAACAAACCCGCGATGCTGAGTTAAATCTTGAAGGCGATTTATCGGATAGTTTAACCGAGCAACTTGAAAAAAGTCTTGAAAACAGAAAAAAGGCAGAACCTGTTCGTTTTATTTATGATGAAAATATGCCTCAGCCTTATTTAAGATTGTTGCAAAAAAAACTAAAAATTTCGGATGTTGAAAATATTATTCCGGGCGGAAAGTATCACAACTTCAAAGATTTTATGAAGTTTCCAAACATTGGCGAAGCAGAGTTAGAATATTCTCCATATAAACGTATCACCCATCCTGCATTTGAAAAAACGGTAAGTCTTTTTCAGGCTATCGCGGCCAAGGATCATTTGCTTTTTTTTCCCTATCAGCCTTACGACTATGTTATTCATTTGCTGCGAGAAGCTGCTATCGACCCAAGTGTTAAATCTATTAAGATTACACTTTATCGCTTGGCAAAAAATTCCATGATTATTAATGCCTTGATTAATGCCGTGCGCAATGGCAAGCATGTAACAGCTGTGTTAGAATTGCAAGCCCGATTTGATGAAGAAGCAAACCTTAACTGGAGTAAAACCTTGACCGATGGCGGTGTGAATTTAGTTTTCGGTTTAAATGGTCTTAAAACTCACGCCAAACTTATTTCAATTTCGAGAATGGTAAAAAACAAAAAACAGTTTTTTTCATATGTGGCAACCGGTAATTTTAACGAAACTACTTCAAAGATTTATACCGATATGGCACTTTTTACAGCCGATCCTCAAATTTCTAACGAAGTTGAAAAGGTATTCAATATGATTGAAAAACCATATTTACCGTATACTTTCAAACACCTTTTGGTTTCACCGGTTGGAATGCGAAAAAAAATTCTGAAACTGATTGAACGTGAAACACAAAACGCCTTGGAAGGTAAGACGGCGTTTATTAAGGTTAAACTTAATAATTTGGTGGACGAAAAAATGATTGACCGGCTTTACGAAGCAAGTAAGGCAGGAGTTAAGATCGATTTATTTGTTAGAGGAATTTGCTGCTTGATTCCAGGTATCAAAGGCATGAGCGAAAACATACGCGCCATCTCAATTATCGATCGATTTTTAGAACATTCGCGCGTGTTCGTTTTCGGAAATGAAGGCAAACCACTTTACTATATATCTTCAGCCGATTGGATGATGCGAAATCTCGATTATCGTATCGAAGTTGCTTGTCCGGTTTATGATAAATCGTTAAAAAAAGAAATCGACAACTATTTAAATCTTGTGATGAATGACAATCAAAAGGCAAGAGAGCATAATGAAAATATGGATAATCGGTTTATAACCTCAGAGAATAAATCATTACGTTCGCAATCGGAATTTTTCGATTACTTAAAATCGAGAACCGACGCAATTGAAATATCTTAAATTCGCTTCCATTGACATTGGCTCTAATGCCATTCGCTTATTATTCGACAACGTTTTTGAAACAGAAGAAGGACCTGTTTTTAAAAAAGCTTTGCTGGTTAGAGTGCCTATTAGACTTGGTGAAGACTCTTTTATCTTAGGCAAAATTTCCGATGAAAAAACAGATCATCTGGTAGATTGCATGAAAGCCTTTGCTTTTTTAATGAAAGCTCATGAAGTTATTTCATACAAAGCTTTCGCAACCTCTGCAATGCGCGATGCGGTAAATTCGGCTCAAATTATTGAACGTGTTAAGAGCGAAAGCGGCATTCAAATTGAACTAATTTCAGGTGATAAGGAAGCTGAAATAATTTCCAGTCGATTTTTACCCAATAACCTGAAATCAAAAAAACAAGTGGTATACGTGGATGTTGGTGGCGGAAGTACAGAACTGTCCATGATTGATAAAGGTGAAAAAACAATTAGTCGGTCTTTTGACATCGGTACAATCCGACTGCTTCACAACAAAGTTTCACTTCAACATTGGGCAACGCTCAACAACTGGATAAAAGTTAATATCCCCTTGCATAGCGATATTCCAATAATTGGGTCAGGAGGAAATATCAATAAAATCATCAATTTGGTTCCTGAATCAAACGATAAATATATTTCCTATAAACAATTACTTCAGTTATATAATGAAATGAAAGTTTTAAGCAATGACGAGAGGATGATTAAGTATATGTTGAATCCCGACAGAGCCGATGTAATTGTGCCTGCCTTAGAAATCTTCGTAAAAATTTCAGAACTTATTGGCAGTTCCAAAATTTATGTCCCTCAAACGGGACTTAGTGATGGAATGGTAAGAAGCTTATACAAAGAATTTAAAGGGAAGAACTAAATCGGCTAACAAAACTTTATTTTTGAAATCTTGCCGATAGCAAGCCAACCCATTCGTGTATAATGGCTTCCCAAATACCAGGCACATTAGATCGGGGAACTAAAAACTCGCGCAAGCTATATTGTTTTGGTCGGGCTCGCAGAACCATAAAATCTACTGGGTAAGCATCTACATTTACGCCTGCTTTGTCAAAAATGCACTTGCTTCTAGGCATGTGTAAGGCAGAAGTGATTAGCAGTATATTCTTAAATTTACCTCTTTTTTCTAAAATATTCTTTGAGAAATTTGCATTCTCAACCGTATTTCGCGATTCAGATTCAATAATTATAGCGGAGTCTGGAACTCCTAAATCTAACCAAAATTCCCTAACATAAACAGCCTCTTTCTCAAACGGCGGAAAAACATTAGCAGAACCTCCGCTGATTAATAATTTTTTAACAAGCCCTTTTTTGAACAAAATAACAGGTTCTGTGATGCGTTCGGCTGCTTGATTCATTTGTAAAGATTTCGAATAATGATCATAAGCCGATGCACCGGCAAGAACAATTGCACAATCATATACCTTGTCTTTTGGCAAAGCTTGATACGATGTTTCATACTTTGCAAGCACAAAATGAACAAAAGGACTAGTGATGGATAAATAGGTAAAAATAGACCAAATGATTAGAAATATTTTGCGGCCTTTACTTTTTTTGACAAGTAAAATGATGATAATGCCCAGAAAAATCCAGACAAAGGGGCTTAAAAATATGGATAGAAATTTAGATAGGGCAAACACAGATAGAGATACTTAATTGACTGAATATTTTTTTGTTATTGGACGAAGCAACATTAAAACTATGGGAGGCAAAGAAACATTAGATACAATGGAAAGCAAAGTTATTTTTTTGCCTTAAATTTTAACCACAAATGTCTAAAAGAGGTATCCCATCCTCTACAATTAATACAAATTCTTAAATTAAACATCTACCCTATTCCTTAGATTTCTACAAATTGATATCATTAACGGAATAAGAACCTGTTTTAAAAATGTAGTTTTTTGGTTAAAAAGCCCTTGAATTGAAGATTTTTTTGCAAAAAAATGATTCAAAAAAGAAGCAATAAGAGCTGATTTTGATTCTTTTTTGCATATAGTTGTATATTCATTTCTAAATCAATTTAAATTATGTTACCCAAAGACTTTGTAAAAGCATATTATCCGTTTGCCAAACAAACTGAACAAAAAACCGGAATTTCAGCTATTGCAATCTTAGCTCAAGCCGCTTTAGAATCTGGCTGGGGTGAAAAAGCACCTGGAAATATGTTTTTCGGAATAAAAGACACTGATGGTTTAAATGGCAACGAACAACTTTTAACTACCACAGAATACAGTACCAAACCCAATTTAAAATTTCCACAAATTATTGCCATTGTTCCTGTTACGAGAAAAGGAATACCTATGTTTAAGTATACGGTTAAAGATTATTTCCGAAAATACGCTTCTCCAGAGGAATCCTTTACTGAACATGGAAACTTTTTTCTTAGAAACCCAAGATATAACAAGGCTTTAACTTTTAAAAACAACCCGAATCGATTTGTTGAAGAAGTTGCAGCAGCAGGTTATGCTACAGGACCGGCCTATGCTGATTTGCTAAAATTGCTCATTAAAACCATTGAAAAAAATATTCCTAAATAAGTTTGGGCTTAAAGATTACTTGTGCAAAATAATTTCAATTTTTTACGATTACTCTTTGCAGTCTTCGTACTCATAACTCATTCCCATAAACTATCGAATGCAAAAACTGTGGATGTTTTACATACAATCACCCAAGGCCAAACGCACTTTTCATATCTAGGTTTATTTGGATTATTTTCTCTGAGTGGCTATCTTGTATATCAGAGTCTTGGTAGAAGTAAATCAATATTTATATTTTTCCGTAAACGTATTTTGCGAATATTTCCTGCCTTGTTGGTTGTGCTTCTTTTGACGATTGTGCTTGGCACTTTTGTGTTTGAAGGCAGCGTAAGCCGATACATCGTATTGCCTGAGATGCAAACTTACTTGCCTAATAATTTATTTCTGATAAAAACACAATACGATATTCCCGGAATTTTCGAGAACAATCCCGTAAAACGTATGATTAATGGATCTCTTTGGTCTATTCAATATGAGGCTGCAATGTATTTAAGTTTAGCTACTTTATTTTTTTTAAGCCGAGTTTGGAAAAAATGGATCATCACAATCATTTTTCTTGCATTTTTAGTTATAAAACTTTTTTTTGCCGAAAAAGCATTGCAATTCCAAGGGAACATCAAAGGCGAATACTACTTAGAATTAGCAGTTTACTTTTTTGCAGGTAGTGTTTTGGCAGCTTTTGAAATCGAAAAATGGAAGAGAAACCAATTTTTAATAATTTCCACAAGCATACTTTTAGTTATTTCGCTCATGGCAAATGTGTTTGAAACGAGTAGGTTTATTTTATTACCGATTCTTGTGATTTCATTTGGACTTACTTACCTAAAACCTTTGCACCATGTTGTTCAAAAAATAGGTGACTTATCCTATGGAGTGTATCTTTATGCATTTCCAATTCAACAAACGCTTATGCACTATTTTCACTTACAAACCATGGCGCTTTTAATTTTATCCTTGCTTATTTCGATGACCTTTGCTTGGCTTTCTTGGCACATTGTTGAAAAACGAGCTATGAATTGGAAAAAAGAGATGCAAAGGTTTCAAACATAAACAAATTTCGAAGACAGAGCAGGCTCAAATACTAACTAGGGCTTGCTAAAAATCACACAATACCATAATAATCAATAAATTAATACTTAAATTATTTCACATAAGCACAAGACTATCTTCCATTTAATTAATTATAAAATTATCCAATTATCGCCCGTTAGTTCATTGCGCATCCACTACTTCGCCTGCGTTGGCTCGAAGTGCGAAAAGCACATCTTCACCTTGCTTCCTCGTATTAAACGCATTCTGAACTTTTTCAACAAGTCTTAACTGAAATAAGACTTATTTACGTTTTATTTTATGATTTCTATTTTTTGATAAATAAGTTGGTTATTAATAAATAGGATGCTTATAAAATAAAGACCATTTGGAATTTCTGTAACAGCAAGTTGGTTTGAATTTCCTGAAAACACTATTTCTCCTAATAGATTGGTAATGGTTACCTTTTTAAGTTCTTCCTTCGTCATAATTTCAATATTATTTGACGTAGGATTTGGAAAAAGAATAGTCAACTTATCCGAATCGACGTTACTAACTTTCAACACTTGGCAAGATCCATTCCCTACTAATTTGTTCAGAGTATCGCACAAAAACTGATAATTCTGTTTTTCAATGCTGGTCAGTGTTCCTTTTAATAAATTGGTAATTTCTTCTTTATCTAAACTTTCATTATAAAACTCCTCATTGCCGTTATCAAAACGCAGTAAATGGTAGTCATTGTTTCGAATACTCTTACCATCATTTGCTGTACCAGGCGTATTAAAGGTTTCTGAGAAAATCCACGACCGATTGGTACTTTGTTGATTTTTTAGAATAGGCAAAAATGTTCTACTATCAATTTTAGTTCCAGATGGAATTGAATTTTTCCAGTTTGAAAACCCACTTAATTCCGCAATGGTTGCAAATAAGTCTAGGGTGTTAATTAAGTCTGAACTGGTTCTATTTACTTTTACAACAGAAGGCCCTGCAATTATCATTGGAACACGAACGCCATAGTCGTATAAAGTTCCTTTTGCTTTTGTAGGATTAGCTATTTGTGATACTTGTCTTGCATTTCCATTATCGCCTATAAAAATGATATTTGTGCTATCCATCAAATTATGAAGAGTGAGATAAGCAAACAATCGACCAATTTCAGTATCCATCGCTTCAAGCGTTGCCTTAAAATATTTTTTAGGATTGGCTGTGATATCAGAATTTGATCCGCTTAAACCTGCGGTATTGCAAAGTGATGCAGGAGGCAAATGAAAAGGGTCGTGTGGGGCGTTAAATGCCAGCCATAGGAAAAATGGCTTATTCATATTCATGGTATCCATCCAGCCTATGGCATCATTCACCGTTTGCGTGGTTGCATACGTTTTTACAGTGTCTAAAATTCCATTCTTAACTCTTTGATAGTTGTAATAATTTTGAACGGTCCCATTAAAATTCCCAGAATAAAAATCAAAACCTAATTTGTTTGGGTTTAGCCTTTTTTGTGGTTGATTTACAGTTAAATGCCATTTGCCGATGCAGGCTGTATTGTATTTTAAAGGAGCGTAAAACTTCAACAACTTTGCTAAACTCATTTCTGAAGTATCTATTTGTGCAGAAGTAGCATTGGTTATAACACCACCAATTCCAGTCCTAAAAGGATATCTGCCGGTTAATATTCCTGCACGGGTAGGTGAGCAAACCGGTGCGGCCCATACTTTGGTAAATTGAATCCCGTTGTTGAGTAAATGTCGAAGATTGGGCGTATGGGCAGTATCGGTGGTTTTACTATAAAATCCAAAGTAATCGGGACTTAAATCGTCGGCTATAATAAGTATTGAATTTTGTTGTGCTATTAGTGTTTGTGTAACGCCCACAAGTAAAATAGAAAAGCCAAAATAACATAATTTGGTAAAGGGGATCTTCACAGTTTTCATTTACAAAAGCAGTTTTAATCCTTAGAAAGGATAATTTTTTTGCTCACTGTGCCTCTATTCCCTAAAATGGTTACAAAATAGGTACCTGCATACAAGGTTTTTGCATCAAAATAAGCAATTGTACTTCCAGGGTTAATACTTGTTATATCAATTAGTTTTCCATTTATATCTGTTAGTCTTATTTCGAAAATTTCAGAAACCAAATCAACAACTTGAATGGCAATCAAATCATTGGCTGGATTAGGAAATACATTTATTTTGATTTGTTCAATTGTAAATGAGTTTATCTTGGCAATGGATGGTGTATAGGTGTTTGCCGATTCTGATATGGACGTAACTTTTGATGCATTTCTAATTCCATAAAATGTTGGTCCAACCACATAAGGGTAAGCCGAGTTCCACTGAGCATCAACCGTGGCAAAGTAACAGTAGATGCCATTTGGGTATTCCGGTGTTTTGCAAAAGCGGCCGTTGTGTTCATCTAAGTAATCGGGGGTTGCCCAAGAAGTAGCATTATATTTATAATCTTCTCTAAAATAGCCCAAAGGATATGTGGCATCAACGGCAGGACCTGCAGTAACACTTGAGCCATTAGCATAAGTGCTGCGAGTGGTAATATTTCTTAAAACAAAACTTGATTTCATCCTAACAATCCCTCCGGTTCCATCGATATTTTTATAAGCATAAGCCCCATATATTGGAAATCCATCATAGGTAAAACCTATAAGTGGAGAATGTTTGATACTATCGATAACATATAAGCCATCGGCATCATAGAGATTACATATCGTAGAAATAACATTTCGATCTAACTTAAAAGCACTTGGATTTTGATGATGATGGTAATTTCCCATAGCAGGGTGCCCTTTAGCGCAATCAAAACCTATGCGTTCAGCAATAATTGCATCCCTGTTCCAAACATTATCTCCCATTCCACCTGAAGGTCCTCCCTTTATTGTTCCACTCGCATTTGACCATGAAACACCATCCCTGTAGTCGAATAAGGCAACCCCGTTGATAAAAATACCAATATTTCCTCCTGTCGTATTTGTTAATGTCGCTGTATTTTGAACTGGATTAAGAGAAATTTTAAATATTGCATTTTGCGAAGTGGCCAAAGAAGGATTTCCATCCAAAAAAGGACCAGTAGCATAAGAAGGTATTCCGTTTGTGTTAATGTAAACCCAATCATTCGAATATTGTACCTTTTGCACATTTGCTAAAACATTGTCTTGAATAGCCGTTGAATTACCAGAAACATAATGTCTGCCCTTGGTTGTGTTGTTTTGCAACCAAGATAAAATTGCAGGATTAGTTTGACTAAACGCAAGGCCCGAAAACAAGAAGATAAAAAGAGTGGATACGGTTTTTTTCATTTTACGATTATTAGATTTGGTAGGATATAAAAATTTAGACGACGGTATATTTCTATTCCTTCGCTTTATATAAAATTAATTTTTTTGGAAATTGAAATTTAGGATTGAAAACAAATTCCTTTTCGGAAAGGGTAAGTAAAAATGAAAGCAAATCAACTTTTTCATTGGAAGATAATTCAATTGGTTTTTGAAGTGTAACATCCAACGATTTACGGTCTTTAATTCCTTTTGAGTAATGATTGAGAACTTGAGAAATATTATTAAATCGACCATCGTGCATATAAGGGTATGAATACTCGATATTTCGAAGCGTCGGAATTTTAAAACAAAATGAATCCTTTGTATTTTGGGTAATTTTAAATCGTCCAAAATCATTCAATGTTTTGTCTAAAGACAAGCCATTATCGGCAAAATTACCGTTTGTAAATAAGGGTTCTTGGTGACAGGTATTACAGTTCTTTTTAAATAGCTGATAACCATTCCATTCTTGCAATGTAAAGGTTTCCTCATTTCGGTTAACTTTATCATATTTTGAATTTGCACTGATTAAAGTGAGCATAAACTGTGAAAGTGCTTTGAGTGTATTTTCTCCGGTAACAACACTATCACCAAAAGCATTATAAAAATATTGGCGGTAAAATTTTTCATTGAACAACCTTTGAACTACAACATCTATCGAACTTCCCATTTCATCGGGATGTGAAATAGGGGCTAAGGGTTGCATATCCAAATGATTGATGGCGCCATCCCACATAAATTGTTTTTGCCAAGCTAAATTCATTAATGCGGGTGAATTTCTAGTTCCAATTCTATCCTCAATTCCATGGCTTAAGGCATGGTCGATATGCGTAAATGCTGAAAATGGGGTATGACAACTAGCGCAGGAAATTGTATTATCCTTGGAAAGAATTGGGTCATAAAATAATAATCGCCCTAATTCTATTTTTTCTTTGCTTAACGGGTTTTGTGAAAAATCATACAAAGGTTTAGGCCAATTCTTAGGAATATAGAAATAATCAGAAAGTTCAATTGCACTTATTAAAATGAATAATAATGAAAGTAGAGTAACTTTTTTCCTCATCTCTGATTTGTGAAACATTTAACCAAATATTCCGAAAGCACCACAGCTGCAGTGCTGGGAGACATAATATGATTTACAGCAGCTAAATCAATAGATTTTATAAACTTTTCTACATCCAATATTATAACAAGAGGTTTTTCTTCACTTACTTTTAAATTTATTGTTTGCAAGCAAGAGTAAGGCGTTCGGTAACCACCCAAGTGAAATTGAAATTGGTTATTATTTGTTTTACAAAGGGTGTTTTTCCCTTCCAATTTAAAGTTAACGTAACCACTTTGCCATGTCCAATACATACCTTTTGTTGGGTCTAAATCGCCACCCATTGCCCCTGAAACATTCGTCAAACTATCAATTCCTAGTTTGAACTGAATTCTGTTGAAGCATAGTTTTTCGGGGATACTAACTATAAAATTCAGGGATATAGGCGTTGAAACATCAATCAAATGGTAACTATAATCTTCATCATAAGCCAATGAATCATTCTGATACAACTGAACCTTCGAAATATAAAATTTCAACATTTCAATGCTGCTTTTTCCGCCAAATTGCGAAGCGTTAATTGTATCGTTTAAAACTATCTTGTTTTGCCCAAAAACCGGTTGAAACAAAATTGGCAGGTTTACCATGCTTTGACTCAGGCATTCGAAACCATATAAAGCAGAAAAAACTAAAAACAATACCCTACTCATCGTGGAGGATGATTGCTTTTTGACCTAGAAAAAAGATGGGTTATATCTTTAATCAAAGCATTGAAACTCGCAAGTTGGTTATTATGGCAAAGTCTTTTTATATCCTGAAAATGCTTGTAATTTATATATTCAACTTGCTTTTGTAGTGTGCCAATTTTATTTGCTACTGAATCATTAATTTGAGCATTTGACTCTTGAGAAAGGTTAAGGTAAAGTTTATTTTTTAATAAAAGGATGGATTCATCACTTTGCCGAATGGCATTTCGGTGTGCTTTAATTAGGATGTCATATTCAGCGATTTGGTTCTTATCAAACTTTAAGCGCTCAATAATAATGTTCCGTGGCCCTTCGTGGCGTCTCAATCCTTTTGATTTACTAAAAAAAATATAACCAATTAAAAGAAGGTTGGTGATTAACAAAAGAAAGATTAATCCGTTAATTATTCTAGGTTTGTTCATTTGTAAAAATCATTATCAGTGGAAATATGCAAATTTTCAATTAGATTGTTTTCATGGTTTACCACCTCATTACTTTTTAGAATCAAAATATTAATGGTTATTAGTAAACAAAATGAGACGGCTAAGCCCCAAGCTAATCTTGGTGAAATCTGGTTTACTCTTACCGATTCAATTTTTTGATGAATGCGTGTAAACAGAAACTCTGGACTTTCAACTTCCTGAATTGTTTCTAATAATTTTAAAAATGAATCTTCTGTATCCATTATCTTTCTATTATAATTTGACGACTATTAATTTAGCTTCCTTCGTTTTGTTTCAATTTATTTGCCAGATTTTGCTTGGCCCTTTGTAGTAATGATTCAACTGCTTTAATACTTAAACCCATTATCTCAGCAACTTCCTGATGGTTTTTCTTTTCAATTTTACTTAAAATTAAAACAGTTTTTTGATTAGGGAGCAATGTATTTATACATTCAAATATTTTCTTTATTGCCTCCTTTTGTTCCATTAACACGCCTGGGTGATCAAAATTTGGTAGATAAAATCTAACATCTTGTTTGTTATTACTGAACAAGGAGGTTAAAAAGGCAATTCTATTTCTTCTGCTTTTTGATTTAATAAAATCGAGACATTTATTGATAGTAATTCTATAAATCCATGTGGACAATGTTGATTTATTTTGAAAAGATTCAAGGGATTGATGAATGGAAACAAATACATCTTGGGTTATTTCCTCGGCTTCCTCAATATTCTGAACATAATGCAAAGCAAGATTATAAACTTGCTTGCTGTATGTTTTATAGAGCTCTTGGAAATTCAATGGATATAATTTTTTATCTAATTTAAAAATGTAAAAGTAATTTAAGTAACCTTATTAAAAATAATGAAAGTGGCTAAAAAAATAAAATAAAAAAAAAAAAAATCTTAAGAAAGAAAAATGGAAATGGCCTTACGGCTAAATCAAATTCAAAAAGTTAGTATCATTCACATCAATGCCAACTATTAATCTTAACAAATTATAGTGTATTTAATAATCTTCAAAATTCGTTAAAAGACAATACATTTACTGGGAATAATAGGTTGATAGCTTATTTTGAGAACAGTTTAATAATTTTATTGAACTGATAAACTATTTTTGAATACTAAAGTTGCATTTGTAACTTGAATATGCCGATATTGTACTAATGTATTCCATTGAGTTTCAAACCTAAATTTGTCTGCAAATGGTTTGAAAATCCCAAAAATAAAAAAGGGCTCCATCTCTGAAACCCCTTGTGGTGCGGATGATAGGACTCGAACCTACACGCCGCAAAGCACCAGATCCTAAGTCTGGCATGGCTACCAATTACATCACATCCGCAACTAGCCGCAAAAATAGTGTTTTATTAAAACTAATCAAATAAAAAAAAATGGCCGGAAAACATAAATATTTCCGGCCATAATGAAGTAATTAAAACTAGTAAATTATTTCACTTGCATCTTCTTAGTAATGCTATATTGATTATTTGAAATTGTGTATAAATACAATCCGGCATTCAGGCCTGAACCATCAATTGATATTGAATTGTTACCTGCAGAAAAATACCCAAGTTCCTTAGTATTTACAATTCTACCTGTCATGTCTGAAACTGTTAATTTAATGTCACTTCCATCGCGCATGTAAAGAAAAGCCTGAGTTTCTGAGCCAAATGGGTTTGGTTGATTTTGACTAACAAAAAATAACTTAGGATCGTTAATAACACTTTTTACAGTTGCAATATCACCAATGGTATTATTTAGTATATCTGTTAAAGGAACCGCTCGGTACATGATATTATTTTCATCGTTTGGATGTGTATTTGTTTTGCCATTATTCTGAAGATTTGTTCCAGGTAAAGCATCTTCTTGATAAATAAAGTGCAAGAAGTTATCTGAACGTTTAGCGCAAGATGCAAATACATTTTCCTTGCCATTGTTTGGAATAAGATTGTAGGCATTTGCTGTTAAATTTTGACCTATCGTCCAAGTAAGTCCACCATTCTTAGAATATGAAACATATACATCTCTGTAATTGGCGCTGAAAGGACTAACAGCCAATTCATGAGGTGCGCTATATACTACGAAAAGGTTACCATTGACATCAATTGATGAAGATGGAAAAGTTACTAAAGAATTATTACCATAACGTACAGCTGAAGATAAAGTATAATCGGTAAGTGCAGGCAAATCACCGGCAGCTGTTAATGCTAAATAAGTTTCAGGATTAATATCTGCTGAATCGTTTCCATTATAATCCTCAATTTCACCACAAACTACCGCAGAATCCATGCCTTCGGCCCAATGCATTATTTGAGAGGATGTAGGCGTTAAAAATATTCCTTCGTCTGTTATATCTGTATCATAAACAAAGTTCCTGGCAAAAAACACGTGAACTTTATTGCTGTTATCTATTAGTACATCCATAGAACCATCTGTTGTTTTTTCTCTGTTTGCAGCTAAAATTTCTTTCTGGTAAAATGGAGAAAAACGAAAAGGTTCTACCTGAATTTTGGTAAAAGTAATACCGTTATCCATAGATTTATATAAGGAAATATCTTCACCTAAGCCACCGGTAACAATAGCCACCATAGAATCTTTTACATCAATAGTATAATTATCACCACCTCCGTTTACAATTCTGCTTGAATCATAACCGGGTAAGGTTTGGAACTGGATATCCCAAGTTTTTCCACCGTCAATAGAACGACTATATGTCGCAGGGCTCTTCACACCGCTAATTTTTACTTGTGGGATTCCTGTATTCGCATCTTCAAAATAATTTGACATCAAGTGAATAATATTTTTATTATTAGTTCCTATGCGGCCCCAAATAGCAACCTTATTATTTAGTTGTGTCAACGATGTATTGAGCTTAGTAAAACTCGCACTTCCCACTTGAGGATTTGTGCTTACTACCCATCCTCCGGTTGTAGAAACGTGACCCATTACTATTTCATACTTAGTTCCGGCGTTTTCCAAAACACCCAAACAAGGCCATCCAGTGCGTTCAGCCTCAAAACGAGCACTCACTGGTGAAAACCAGTTTGTTGATTTAAAATTGTAACCGGTTCCACGTGTTGGCCATTCCGCTTGTCCAATACTAGATGTAGTCCATACCGCAGAAACTGTTCCATCATCATGCAATATTGTTCGTCTTCCAACAGATGCATTGGTTTGCAAATCGTAAAAGGTTTTCCCAATTAAAATAGCAGCATAGCCTGGATGCTTTTTATTTAATTTAGGACTGTAAAAACTCCCCGATGTGTATGGGCCTGTAGGTTTTTCTGAGCCATCAAATATTTTTGAAACTTGTTGCTCAATATCATACTTCATTAGAGGTAAATTTGAATTTTTCTGGCCAAATAAACAAGCCGGCAGCACACTTAAAATAATTAGTAATGGTTTTTTCATGTTAAATTGTATCTATATATTTATGGCAAATTAAGCGCTTTTTTCTAAAAAATTATAGTATAAAATTTTAACCTGACAATAAGATTAAGAAATCATTAATTTATTTACACAAAAGAAACAAGATTTTTGCTAAAACCTTGTTTCTTTGCAAAATGGAATTAAAAGACGTAGTATCAGTTGCAGGTAAATCAGGTTTGCACAAAATTATAGGCAAGGGTGCTGCAGGTTTAGTTTTAGAATCAATTGATGATCAGGCTAAACGCAGTATAACACCAGTAACTCAAAAAGTATCTATTCTTGAAGATGTATCTATCTACACAGAAGATTCGGACTTAAAACTTTCTCAGGTTTTTATCAAAATGGAAGAATTAGACAAGGCCGGCACCCTAATTGCTCTTAGCAAAGATACTTCTGCTGATAGAGTTAAGGAATGGTTTGCTGAACTTGTTCCAAATTTTAGTAGAGAAAAAGTTTATAACTCAGATATTCACAAAGTTGCTGCTTGGTATAATTTATTGAAGGGAAAGGTCGATTTTAATGCAATGCCTGAAACAGAAGAAGGAGATTCGAATGAAAAAGAAAAATCTGCTGCGAAATCAAAAGCTATTAAGCCCATTAAAAAGATTGAATCAAAAGCCAAGACTTCTAAAGGCGTTACCAAAACTTCGATTACAAGTCGTAAAATGAGTTAATTCTCTTTAACGATTCTATCTATATTTCTTTTACCTTTTCTGTTCCTTACATTTCTTAGAAAATAGTATTCTTTGATTTTAAGATTCTAAAAAAAAATAAAACTAAGAAATTACAACCCATAAATCCTTATTTTTATATTTTTTCTCGTGGTTTATAAATTTTAAATTATTTTTGATTAACAATACACAAATTCCGTGATGTCAAAATTTTTTAAAAACGTTCCATTGATTTTAGGTTTTGCTATGCTAATTCTAGCAATAAATTCTTGTGAAGATAAGGCAAAAACAGCAGTTCCAACCTCTCAGCCTAAAAAAGAATTTTCCTCTAAAGAAATTTATCATTACAGTTTTAAGACTTTGGATGGTACAAAAACAATTAAATTATCAGATTACATTGGCAAAAAAATTATGTTTGTTAATACTGCATCGCAATGCGGTAATACTCCTCAATATGCCAAGCTCGAATCACTTTATCAAACCTATCAATCCAAACTTGTAATACTTGGTTTTCCTTGCAATCAGTTTGGTGGGCAGGAACCCGGCGACGATGTAGTAATTGGAGAGTTTTGCACAAATACCTATGGAATTACGTTTCCTCTTTCAGCAAAAATTGATGTTTCCGGGGCTCTACAAGATTCAATTTATACTTGGCTAACTCAAAAAGAATTTAATGGAGTTATGACTACTAAAGTTGAATGGAACTTTCAAAAATATTTAGTTGACGAAAAAGGCAATTTTGTTACCACGTTCCCAAATGGTATGCAACCCGATGACCCTAAAATAATTGAAGCAATTCTTAAATAAGAGCTTAAAAAATCAATTGGCTGCTTAATTATGGTTTGTAAATATATAAAATCTAAAGTTCTGATATATAACTGCCCTAGGTAGGACTTAACTTTCTTTTACAAAATCTTCATTTCAGTTCTTCGATTTTTTCGTTTGCCTTCTTCACTGGTATTTGGCATTAATGGAACAGAGGAACCATAACCCTTGTAAGCTAAGCGAGTTGTAGTAATCCCCCTTTTTACAAGCCAATCATATACGGCCTTGGCTCGGTTTTGAGAAAGGGGTTGATTAATACTTTCCGTTCCTGAATTATCTGTGTGCCCCCCTATTTCTACCCGAATTTTATTGTTTGTTTGAAGCAAAACAAAAAGACGTTCTAGTTCAGAATTAGATTCAGATTTGATTTCAAATTTATTAACATCAAACAAAATATTATAGAGCGATATCGTTTGTCCGGTTTTAATTTTTTTCAAAGGAACATCGATTAAATAAGGGTCGGAGGATGGATTTTCTTTAATGGAAAAATTTTCCGAAAAGAACAAATAACCCGGCGCATCCACATTCATACCGTAATTTTTGTTACCAGGAATCACAATTAAAAAATCACCAGTTTTTTCATTCGATTTGCAAAAACCTGCCACAGCAGAAATGCTTAAATCGGTGAGTTCAACAAGGGTTTTGATTGGCGCCTTGGTTTCTGCATCATAAACTCTGCCCTTCACATAACTTGCTACTCCGGGACGAATTTTTTCGGGCAAGGTAAAGCTGTAAATATCAACCCGACCTTGATGACCTGGGTTAGTCTTTTTATCACTAGAAAAATAACCCGTAGTACCCGATCGATTAATTATCAAGCCTTCTTCATTGCCGGGTGTATTAATTGGATAACCTAAATTTTCGGGAATACTCCACTCACCATTGGCCTGTAACTTCGACATTACTAAATCGCGCCCTCCCATGCCCGGCCAACCATCCGACGCAAAATAAAGGCTTACACCATCCTGATGTATAAACGGACACTCATCGTCAAACGGGGTATTAATATTGGCTCCTAGATTAACGGGATTTGTCCAAGCATTTTTTTCAAAAGTTGTTTTCCAAATATCCATGCCTCCTTGTCCACCGGTCCTATTACTTGCAAAATAAAGCACTTTTCCATCGGCACTTAAGGAAGGTTGCGTTTCTTTATATTTAGAATTAACATTATCCGGCATGTGAATAGGTACTTGCCATTTATCGCCTTTTACAAATGTGAGCCATAAGTCGCATGAACCAATATTTAAAGGATTTTGACACATGGTAAAAAACAAATATTGACCATCGGCCGAAGTGGTGGAAGCACCTTCATTTTCAGGCGTATTAAGTGGAGGTCCCATATTTATTGCATCTTGCCAAGCGCCATCTCGATATTTAGATACAAAAAAATCTTCCTGAGAACGCCCGTCCATAAATGTAAAAAACATGGTTTGCTCATCGGCTGTTAGTGTTGGAAAATATTCGTTAAACATGGTATTAATTCCCGGACCAAGATTTTGTGGCTTAAACAGAACAGGGTTTTTAATAGCATTTGCAGCAAATACGCAACTCTTCAATTGCTTTTCGGCTTCCAGTTTATCGTCATTGGGGATACCTTTATATTTCAAAAAGGTTTTAAACCAATTGGCGGATGAATCGTATTTCATCATACCAAAAGTAATTTTACCCAATTCAAAATAAGTTACCCAATAATCAGGACTGATATCGTTCAATGCAAAATAAGTTTTTTCGGCAGCTTTTAAATTATTATTTTTGATATAGGCTTGCCCTAACAAATCATGAGCATCGATATAATATTTATCTCTTTCTATCGCCGATTTTAAGATGTCAATGGCATTTTGATACTCCATTAGGTCATACTGCCCCATGGCTTTGTTGAATAAATCTACCGCTTTCTTATTCTTCGAAATTCCATCCGGTAACGGTTGAGCAAAAGTCATACTGCAGAAAAAGACCATCGCTGTAAGTAAACTCAAAAATTTGTGTGATGTATTCATATCATTTATTCTTATGGTTATACAAGGTTTTAATTTTGCTACCTACCTCCTAATTCTATAACATTCATATCAAATAGCTTGCCGTTTTCAATTTTAAAGTTCAGCATGGTTCTAATTTTATGAAACCCATGTAAACCAGCAGCCCCGGGATTAACATGCAAAATGCTTTTATTCTCCATATCCCGCATTACTTTTAAAATATGTGAGTGACCGCTAATAAACATTCCTGGCTTCTCCAACGAAAGAATCGACTTAACACCGGGTGCATAATGTCCTGGATAGCCCCCTATATGCTTGATTATTACTTTTAATCCTTCGCATTCAAAACGATGCAATTCAGGATATATTGTCCGAATATTTTGATCATCAATATTGCCATAAACCCCTTGAACCGGCTTACCAAGTGCTTCAAGTGTTGAATTTACATCCGGCCCCCAATCCCCTGCATGCCAAATCTCATCTGCGTTTTTACAGAATTTCAGAATATGTTCATCTAAATGGCCATGTGTATCAGATAAGAGGACAATTTTTTTCAAATCGGTTCTAAAAAATCAGGTAAGTTTGAAGTCTCAAAAATATTGTTATTTCTTCAATGAATATTACTCTTATAATTATTCTTAGTACGGTAGCTATTTCATTTATAGCTTGGAACAAAACCGAAATTTATAACCAACTCATTTTTAACCCATATTCTGTTTTTCATCGAAAAGCATGGTACCGTATGTTTAGTGGGGCCTTATTGCATGCCGACATTCCGCATCTAGCAATTAATATGTTGGTATTGTATTCATTCGGAAATTACATGGAGTATGTATATTCAGAACTAATGCCCATGGGAAGTACCATGTACTTGCTTTTGTATATTTTATCAATTGCGGCGGCCAATGTCAAAACACTTTTTGAAAACAAAAACAATGTCTGGTATAATGCGGTTGGAGCTTCAGGAGCCGTTTCGGCGGTAGTTTTTGCTTACGTACTTTACGCTCCGATTGATAAAATATTATTTTTTGGGTTAATTCCTATTCCTGCTTTTTTATATGGAATACTTTATCTGGTGTATTCGCAATATATGTCGAAAAAGGCCAATGATAATATTGGCCATGACGCACACTTTTACGGTGCCGTTTTTGGTTTTGCGTTCACAGGATTACTAAAACCCGAATTGTTTAAATTATTTATTACCCAGATAATTAACTGGCAAAAATAACTTAGAAAGGTAAATCATCCACCGCATCGCTGGATGGCGTTAAATCGGCTGGTTCTGTATGCGGCCTATCAATGGTTCTCGAAAAGTTGGTTTCGCTGTTAGGAGTCGCTCCGCTATCTGCAGCTTCAATTTTCCATGCACGAATATCTGTGTACCATTTACCATTGTACTCACGCGATTCTAAATTGATATGTACCTTAACGGACGATCCTTCACTAATTTTTTTTAACTCATCAACCTTTTCACTCCAAAAGGAAATACATACTTTTTTAGGAAATTGTTCTGCTGTTTCAAAAATTGCGTCTTGTTTTTTCCACTCACCCTTTGCACTAGTGCCTTTCACCTCCGGTAATACATTTAGGAGTTTTACTTGAATATCCATATTCGGCAAAATTAACGGGGCTAATTTGTATTACCAACAATGTGCATAAATTGATAAAAAGCAGTTAGGTTTGCCCTTCATATATGAACGAACTACTATCCTTTACCCTTGCAGTATTAATTAGCTTTTGGGGCTCATTACAACTTGGGCCGGTGAATATTTGTGTAATTGAAACGGCCTTAACCTATGGCAAAAGGCAGGCATTTATGGTAGCTTTGGGAGGCATTATACCTGAAATTATTTACAGTACCCTCGCTGTTTTTAGTGCCAATTTCTTAGTTCAGTTCCCTACACTTATGGAAGTGTTTAGCTGGTTAATTGTTTTATTGCTATTTTCATTGGGAATCTTTTATATCTTTAAACCATATCGCGAAGTTGCTTTAAACCCTTCGAAGAGCGCAGGTTTTATGAAAGGATTTTTACTAGCACTTTTTAATCCACAATTATTGCCATTTTGGCTAGGAGTTTTAGTTTATATGCGAGGTTTTATTAACTTTAACCAAGGCACATTATTTTCGCCATATATTTCTTTTGTTATTGGCACAGCTTTTGGCGCATGGCTGTTATTGTACACCTTTACCAAACTGGCAGTGGCCTATAAAGATAAGCTTAAAAAGCTGCTAAAAAGCAATATGAATAAAATTGTTGGCAGTCTATTTTTAATACTTGCTGTTGCTGAAATGATTCGACGAATTTTGTAATAACATATCAATCTATTTCACTTCCCAATTTACTGGATTTATTTGATGCCTTTTAAGATAATCATTGGCTTTAGAAAAATGCTTGCAACCAAAAAATCCGTTGTACGCCGAAAAAGGTGAGGGGTGTGCGGCTTCCAAAATTAAATGTTTTTCTGAGTCAATAAGTGCCTTCTTACCACGTGCAAAATTCCCCCAAAGTAAAAAAACCAGATTTGATCTTTGGCTGTTCAACTTCGAAATAATAGCATCTATAAATGTCTCCCAGCCAATGTTTTGATGCGATGCTGGCATTCCTGCTCGAACAGTTAAAACCGTGTTAAGAAGCAACACTCCATGTTTAGACCATGATGATAAATTGCCATGTGAGGGTGGTTTAAAACCTAAATCGCTTTCTATTTCTTTATAAATATTCTTGAGCGAAGGCGGAGGTGTGATTCCTTCGGAAACCGAAAAACATAATCCATTTGCTTGCCCTTGCCCATGATATGGATCTTGACCTAAAATTACAATTTTCACCTTTTCCAAAGGTGTATAATTGAGAGCGGCAAAAATCTGTGAACTTGGGGGATAAACAATTTGAGAACTTTGCTTCTCTTCCTGTAAAAATTTCTTTAACTTTTGAAAATATTCCGTTTCAAACTCCTCATTAAGAACTTTTAACCACTTATCATCAAGTTTAATAAGATTGCCCATTTTGAAACTGCTCCGGCTTAAAACTATTTTTTTTAACTACTGAATTATACATGTACAGTCCAATAAGAACAAAGGCTGCCACAAAAGCAAATAGTACAAGGAGTTTAATAAATTGTTTTTTATTCATACTGATTCCGAAAAATTAAAAAGGATGTTCGAGATTGCAAGTTTCGGCTAATTGTTTAAGGTCGTTAACCACGGCGTCTATTAGGGGAATACCTTTTTTTTGCCTTAGTTTATAAAAAGCAGCTTCCGGTTCTCCAGGAATTATTACTGGCTGATTAGCATTTATTGGTTCAGCACCTTTAAATCGCTCTATCCAAATATCCATATTTTGTTTAAAAACTTGGACGTCGGTAAATCCATCAACTTGCATGGCGCCCAAAAAATGACCCAATCCTTTGCCAGGCAAATTCGGCAAAACATCTAAAAAGTTAACAAAGGGAGGCACCCATGGACCAAAATTGGCACCCGAAAGCACCCCTGAAAAAATATCAACCATGGCACCTAAACCAAAACCTTTGTGACTGCCCATTTCACGGTTACTACCTAAAGGTAATAATGAGCCGCCATGTTTCAAACCATTTGGGTCAGTAGTTTCTTTTCCATCAATGGTTTGCACCCAACCTTTTGGGATTGGTTTATTTTGGCGTTGGGCAATTTCGAGTTTTCCATTCGCTGCAGCCGAAGTGGCTAAATCAATTATTACCGGATCGAATTTTCCAGCTGGAATTGCATAACAAACAGGATTAGTACCTAACATTTTTTCTTTCGAAAAAGTAGGTGCTACCAAAGGGCTTGCATTTGTAGATGCAAATCCTATCATATCCTGTTCTATTGCCTTCATCGCATGATAGGCCGCAATGCCAAAATGATTCGAATTTCCAACAGCAATCCAACCAGAACCGCAATTTCGTGATTTATCTATAGCAAGTTCCATAGCTCTAGGGGCCACAACCAACCCTAAACCTGCATCTGCATCTAAACTTGCGGTAGAAGCAGTTTGGCGAACTATTGAAACATTTGGTTTCGTATTTATTCTTCCTTTTTGCCAAAGCCTAACATAGCCACTTAAACGCGCAACTCCGTGTGAATCAATACCCCTTAAATCTGCTTTTATTAAAACATCTGTTGCTAAAACAGCATCTGCGTCACTGCAACCCATGTATTTAAAAACCAAATTGGCAAATTGAGATAAATCGTTAGCTGAAATATTCGAATAACTTGTAACTGTATTCATTAATGTTCAATCTACTAATAATGAACAACCATAATTGGCAAGGATTGTTTTTGTAAGATTTCGGCAAAAATATTTCGTTGAAAAAGTTGTTCAACCAAACCGTAATCTCGTTTAATAATTAAAAGTAAATCGTTGGTGGATGAATCGCAAAAAGCAGCAATTCCTTTTTCTACCGTAGATGCATTTATTATTTCGATATCAATTTTTTTACCGGCTTCAAGCATATAATAAATGTCATCTTGTTCTTGATTCTTATCGGTATTTACGTAAAACCAACTCAGTTCGGCCTTGAAAATTTCGGCTAACTCAACAATTTTGTGAATAATATGATGTGATTCACCAAATTTATAATTAATGTCGATAGGCACTGCAATATGTTTTACCGGCTTATAAACTGTATCAGCATGTACAATTATAACAGGGCAAGGCGAATGCTTTGAAACACTTTCGGCAACACTACCAAACAAGAATCGATCTACGCCGTGCGACCCTTTCGTACCCATTATTACCAAATCAAATTCGCCTGATTCAAGAAATTCTTTTACAGTCATGGCAGGAATTCCAAATGCAAAATGAGTAGTAATTACAACTCCTTTATGCTGCTCACGGGTTATTTCTGCAGCTGAATGAAGTTTTTCCTCACTTGCTTCTTGAATTGTTTTTATCAATTCAATGGCCATATTAGCATCATCGTTGGCCGGTAAACTTTGAACGCTAAGCAGAAAAATTTCATACTTCATTTGTAAAGCAATCTGGCAGGCAAATGAAAGTGCATGGTCAGAAAGTGGTGTAAAATCGGTTGGTACAAGTATTTTTTTCATATCTAAATTTCGGTTGAAGTTATTTTCGCAAACGGATTCATCATTATTTTCCAATTATAATTGGGTTGGATTGTATAACAAATAAAATCACGAATTTTCCCTTTGCAAATGTCTTAATCGAATTGCATTAAACAAATGTTATTTATCATAAAAATTAAAGTTGATATTCAGAAACCTTTTTGCGCGCCTTCAATTAGGTATATATTTAATATTGTGTAAGGTTGCAATGAGTTTTTTGTTTTAAAAGGTAAAAAAACAATATAGAAGTAAACTCAAAAGGGTGTTTACGAAATAAATTTATTGAGCTTTTGCAATATTTGTGGGATTACAGAATAATTTCAAGAATTAAACGAAGACTTTAATTCAAGTTTTTTTAAGGAGGAGAAGAAAAACGAATAAATCATTATAAAATTTGAGGTAAAAAAGAATCAATTATACGTTAAACAATTTAAAACCAACATTTTAATAAAATAACTAACAAAAATGTTTAAATTTGATAAACTTTGAAGCAACGAATTAAACAAACAAAGTGTCTTGAATTTGAATAACCGGAAAAATAAGGGTGATCGATTAAAATTAATGACTGATGAAGAGCTTATTCATGGATGCATCAAAGGAAAAGAAACGTTTCAATACGAGTTGTACCAACGTTTTTCTCCAAAAATGTTTGGAGTGTGCCTGCGATATTGTGCTAACCGTGAAGAAGCTGAAGATGTACTTCAGGATGGATTTATCAAAGTCTTTAACAAAATTGATACCTTTAAATTTAATGGTTCTTTCGAAGGTTGGATAAGAAAAATTATGGTTAACACCGCACTCAGAAATAAGTACACCCATTTTAGAGCCCACGAGGTTAACACTTTGGAAGGAGTTGAACATCCAATAATTGATGAAAAAATCACTTCCAATTTATCGACTATGGATTTGATGAAATTAGTGAACGAATTACCAACGGGTTACAAATTGGTTTTTAACATGTTTGCCATCGAAGGATATTCACACAAAGAAATTGCTGAAATGCTTCAAATTCAAGAGGCCACCTCAAGGTCTCAATTTTTAAGAGCAAGACAGTTTTTAAGAGAAAAATTAGAAAAGATAGAAATAAAATGAGTTCAGAATTTAATGATATAGAACGCATGTTTGCTGAAGGACTTCAAAATTTTGAAGTTACTCCTCCGGCACACGTCTGGGCAAATATTCAGAAAGCAAAACGCAAAGGCATTTTGTATTATTTCGCCAATAATAAGTTAAAAACCGCAGCAGTTTTACTCTTATTACTTGCAAGCTCTGCTTTACTTTACTATAGTGGAGCCGAAAAAATTTCATCAAACCAACAGTCAATTGTTCAAGCACCTGAAATACTTGAACCAAGCATTTCTGTTGAAAAACTTAGCCCTCAAATAAAAAGTAGTGAAGTAAGCATTACCGCGGCGAATAAAACTGTACAAACAAATAACAAAAGTAAAATTGCAAAAAAATCAAGCAAAAGTTTACTTCAAAAACCGCTCAAAAAGTTTTTTGCCAAAGTAAAAACAGAAGAAACAACTTCCAAGAATTTCGAAGCTCTTAATAATGAATCTTTTGATGCCAATGATTTGTTTATGAACATGAATTCCAAGAATCGTATTCATTTAAAATACCTCATTTACCCTGCTCTGTCACAATATGTTTATTCGACCAAAATAAATGTCAAAAAACCGTATAAACCTGTTATTAAAGATAAAAATGAAGACCAAAATAATATGTATTCTAAATTTTCCTTAGAAATACTAGGAGGACCATCACTTGCTTTTAGAAAATTATCAGGCACTAACCACGATCTTAGAAATGAATCTGAAAAAGCAGCAATTTCTACTCAAACAGGTATCAAATTTAGCTATCATTTAAATCCTAACTGGTCGTTGCAAAGTGGATTTATGGTTGAAAACAGAAGCGAACACGTTAAATATAACCGCACTGAAATTCATAATAAATTAGTACTTACGCCACACAATGTTATTATTTATCATCCTGTTTTACCTCCTCGAAATGTTACCATTACTGATTCTTCCTATGTAGATCAAAATGTAGATTTTAAATTTAACGCAACCAATAAATATACGTCTCTAAATATTCCATTGTTGTTAGGTTACAATTTTACCTTAGGCAAGTTCCAATATAGAATTTCAGGTGGTTCATTGTTAAATTTATATACCTTTAATGCAGCTAATAATTTAGTTAGAAAAGGAAATGAAATTGTTTTAGAAAGCTACAAAGAAAAATCAACCATCAAAACCTCATATTATGGCGCCTTTGGGATGTTGTTTCCAATAAGTGAAAATTGCAGTTTCATTACTGAACTATCGTATTATCATAACACTGCCAATCGTTTAAAAACTGAATCATCTATTAAACAGTTTAATTATGGTTTAAATTTGAGTGGAGGAATAAAAATTAATATAACTAAATAGTGAAAATATTCGCAGCCATATTGCTTTTCATGCACATCAATGCATCTGCTCAAGTTAATGGAGACTGGATTAATTCTGGTTTGCTAAAACTAAGGGTAAATGCTGATGGTCAATTGGCTACGTTTAATAATTTGCCAGCCTCTGAAATTCCGGAAGGGAGCAACAATAATATCTTTAAATTTGTAAACCTTTGGATTTCAGGAATCGATTCTGGCAACTCTTTGCGTATATCAACAACTAATGGTTATAACAATAAAACAGACTTTAGTCAAGGACCAATTGATAGTTTAAGCTACCGTGGCGATGATCCGTCTAATTGGAATAATGTTTGGACGGTTACTTCAAGTCAGATTAATAACCATCGTAATAATTTTAAAAACAAGGCTTATATAGTTCCCGATGTAATTAAAAACTGGCCAGCCAACGGCATTGGTAAATTTTACAGGTACTTGGCACCATTTATTGATTTCGACCAAAATGGAATTTATGAAGCGGCAAAAGGGGATTATCCAAATATACTTGGTCAACAAGCCTGTTTCTTCATACTGAATGATAATTATTCTGAACACAAAGCTTCTGGAGGACAGGCACTTAAAATCGAAGTTTACGGTATGTTGTATTGTTTCAATGATTTAAAAGGTGTAGTTTTTGGTAAATATTATTTTGTAAACCGAACTGATTTAGAATATACAGATATTAAAGTGTCGATACATACTGCTTTTGAATTGGGTAACAACCAAGATAACTATTGCGGCACCTTGGTTTCAAAAAACATTGTTTTTGGTTATAACGGTGATGATAATGATGAAAATCATTTTGGTAATAGCAAGCCTATAGCTGCAAGTATGATTTTAAATAAAAATCTATCCTCTTCACTTTATATTAGCAACGATTTAAATTCAGAAACCGGTATGCCTTCGAAGCCATTGGAACATAGAAATTTTATGGAAGGCCACTGGAAATCATCGAAAAATTTAACATTTGGAAACGATGGCTTAAGTACCGGTAAAGTTGCGCAATTTGTTTATCCGGGCAAAACAGATCCTCAGTTTAACACTGAAAATTGGATGGAAACACAAAATCCGGGAGACCGAAGTTTGCTTGCAAATTTGAGTTATCCTTCTTTGGCATCGAAAGGTTACATTGAATTAGATTTTGCATTATTAGGATATGCTCAAAGTCAAGGTGATCCTTATACTTTTTTAGAAAATGAGGCAAATAAAATCACACATTTTTGGTCGAGTAATGTGTTATCTGTTCAACACCCAATTGCCCAAAACACTTTAAATATTAAAAATCCAATTGCAATCGGTGAAAATTTTTATTGCGATTGGTTTCAAAATTTTGATCAGATAGAATTAATCAATAATCTTGGACAACAGGTATTTCAAAAAAATCCTAAGGTTGAAAAAGAGTTGATAAGTTTAAAGACTGGGATTTATTTCCTTATACTGAGTGTTAATAATCAAAGCATTACAAAAAAAATTATCATAATTTAAATAAAACAATTAATTTAGCACGTTTATGACAAATTCATTACTAAAAGAAAATTTAACGTCAAAAATAAAACATTTGATTTTCAAAACTTTTGCAATTCTCTTATTTTTTGCTGGAGCCAATTTACAATTAAAGGCTTCACATATGATGGGTGCGGATATTGCATATCGGTGTTTAGGAAATAACAAATATTCATTTACTATAAAGGTGTATCGCGATTGCCGTGGTATTCCATTCAACAGCCCAACCATGCAGATAAGATGTGTTTCTGGAGCTTCTACCACGGTATCGCCGAGCTACAGTTTAACTTCCATTCGGGATATTACACCTACATGCTCAGCCGGTGGTAAGAGATGTAGTCCTCAAAACACTACCATTAGCGGAGGACCTGCGGCTATTGAAGAGCATACGTTCAATTACACGTATGACTTTAGTGCTATGAAGGCCGCCGGTTGCTGTAAAGTACAGGTTGGTGTTGGTCAATGTTGCCGAAATGGAGCAATTACTTCAGGGGGAGCAGGAAATGACTTTTGGACCTATTGTGAAATCGATATTTGCCAAAAGAAATGCAACTCATCCCCTTCATTAACTTCTGAACCTATTGCACTTCTTTGCTGCAATCAGCCATTTTTCTATAACAATGGTGCATCTGATACCACTGATTTTGATTCTTTATCTTATGAATTCGCCGATCCATTAACAAACTGGTCAGGTAAAACCACTTGGAGTGGTGCTTATAATTCAAATAATCCATTTGAAGTTTACTGGCCATCTGGTTATAACAAAAACAGAGGAGCAAACCCAAATACAAATCCTCCAATTGGAACTTATCTAGACCCTGAAACCGGAGATTTAATTTTCACCCCAACCAATTGCGACGAAGTAACTATTGCCTCAATTCGAGTAAAAGAATGGAGAAAAGATTCAACTGGCACCTATGTAAATATTGGATTTACCCATCGTGACATTCAATTTATCACACAAACATGTCCTGGAAATAACCCTCCTATTTTAAACGGTCCTTATAAGTACAGTGTTTGCGCCGGAACTCAACTTTGTTTTACGGTTACGTCAGATGATAAACAATTTATTCCACCTCCACCTGCAAAAGCAAATCCGCCTGATACCGTTAGATTAACTTGGAACCGTGGTATTCCTGGAGCTTCATTTACAATTGTTGACCAAAAAGCCAGATTACAAAGCGGTAAATTTTGTTGGACTCCAAGAAAGAATCAAGCCAGTGATTTGCCTTATTCATTTACTGTTACCGGTCGTGACAATTCATGTCCTCTAAATGCAGTAACTGTTAAATCATATTCTGTTAGGGTAAATCAAATTGCCGAAGCTGAAAGAAACATTGATACTTTGATTTGTGGAATGTACACGTTGACTAGCGAACCATTTCCAAATTTCAAGGGCACACCAATTTATCTTTGGGAAGTTTTCGATTCAACGAATAAATCACTTGATAATTCATACTATTATTTTAAACCAAAAGGTGGATTAACTTCCAAACTTAAACACGATACTATTCAGTTTAGAAAAGGTGGTAAATACATCATTAATCATAAAATAAATAACTTACCAAACTGTCCAAGCTATTATTTTGACACCTTGGTGGTTCCACCATTATTAGAAGTTGACCTTGCATTAGGTCCTGATAGTTTTGTTTGCGCCGGAACTACGTTACGCTTAGGTTCAAGAGCTGCCAATGGTTTACCAAGTTTTAAATACAAGTGGTTTACCCCAAATAACTTTAAATCAAGTGATACCTTAAGCTACCTAGACGTATTTATGAGTACACATGATACAACATTCCGGGTAGAGATTACAGATCGAAATAAATGTAAAGCATTCGATACGGTTAACGTTTTCCTAAAGCCAAACCCAAAAGTAGATATGGGACCCGACTTACGAATTTGTTGGTATAACAGTGTTACTTTGAGACCGGATGCAAGCAATGCATATTGGATTGATCCTCAACTGGGCGATACCTTGCAACAAGGAGATACATTATGGTGGACTTGGAAATACAATGGTGTTCAATTTAGCACCGACACCTTTGCAAACTATGCCCAAAAAGGAATATATTCGGTTAGCGTTCGTGATAGTTTAGGCTGTAATTGGACAGATACCATGAAGCTCTTTGTTAATGATACGTTGTACCCGAATGCGGGTCAAGATCAAGTATTATGTTTTAATGATTTTTTGAAACTAAATGCCACTGGTCTTGATACCGTTAAGAACAAAAAGAGTGGGACCTATATATGGTATCGAGGTGTTCCTATACCACCGCTCGGTTTTAGCACAAATCAAAAACTTAGTTTTAAAGTTCAAAAATCAGAATCTTATGTGTTAAAACTTCAAGTCAAGGAGGATACCACGGTTTGTTTTCTTTACGATACTACGGATATAACAGTTAATCCCTTGCCAAAATTAACCATTACTCCACCACAAAAATTCTGTTGTGATTATGGAAACATTGCTCTGGGATCTGCAGTTTTTGGAGCTCCAACTGGAGGCACATGGACATGTCGACAAAACGCGAATTTAATAAATTCCAATGTGTTCTTAACTCCATTAGCATGCAATCCTAAAAAAGCAGGTGTTTTTACTTTAATTTACACTTACCAAGATCCAATGACATCTTGTATTAATGTCGACAGTACTGTTTTTACCATCAATCCATTACCAGCTTTGCAGCTTAAAGGCGGCGTATATTGTCAAGATAAAATTGAGGCTCTCCTTAAACCCCATATTGTTGCTCCAATTAATTTAAATGCAATGACCCAAGCAAATTGGCGCTTATTAAAAACTTTGCCAAAACCAGGTGGAGGGAACAATACATTAAACGATTTAGTTTATGATGCAGATCCTAGCTTAAATTTTGATTTCAGATTAAAAGTAGATAAAGCTACAATTGACATGGGAACCGCTGCCCGAGATTCCATCGTATTGGAATTAACGATTCAAGACGGTGCAGGTTGTTATAATAAAGATACCGTTACCATTTACATTTGGAAAATTCCGGTTATTACTTTTGGTCCATTCCCAGACCTATGTATCAATAAAGGCAATGTTGTTTTGAGTAAACTAAATAATACACAACCAACAGGTGGTTCATGGTTTCCGATTCAAAAAACAGGTTATGCTAATCCAGCTAATTTAATGCCAGGAATGAAAGGTTGCGACACCACATTGAGCGATGCCTGCGATAGTTTAAATACATTGTTATTAAGTCCGCAGCTAGGACCTGGCTTATACTGGATGCGTTATAGACATACAGCTAGTGGTTGCCCAGTTCGCAAGGATACTATGCTAAGAATTAATCCACTGCCGAACGTTACTATTAGTATTAGCCCAAATCCGAATGCAAATAAGTATTGTGAAATAGACGGCGATGTTAACTTAAATGCGAGCCCTGCAGGTGGTGTTTGGACCAGCTCTGTTAATGGTGTAATTGGTGGCGGAAAATTTAGGCCAACAAGCGTTGCCTCTGCAGAGCGCGACAAATGGATTACTCTAACTTATACTTATACTCATCCTACAACAAAATGTGATACTGCTAAAAGTTTACAGGTATATGTTCAAAATAAACCGTTTATCGATATTCTTGGCGCTGATACCGTTGCTTGTCGCAGTGATTTAATGAATATAAAATTAAGAGCAAATTATGGCTTTACTTCGAAAATAAGTTGGGTTCATAGCGGAGATGCTACAAGAGCAAATTTTGACAATAACTTGCAATTGAGCAATAGCGCGCCTTCCACTATATATAATATTCGTCCTCGAAGCGATAGTTCAACCACAATTATGATTACCGCTTTTACCGAACCCGAAGGAGTGTGTCCATTTGCTGATGATAGAAAAATGATTACGATTCATCCGGTGCCACACGTAAGTATTGCTATTGATGATCCAAATGGTTGTGTGCCTCATACGGTTAATTTTACAACCACAGTCTTGAATGGTATTAATCCCGCAACTACTTCTTATACATGGACTTTTGATAAAGACCCAGGGGTAACCATAAACACTTTAAATGCAACCCATGAGTTTAATAATATTGATCAAAACAATGCAAAACTCAAAATTGTAAGTGAATTTGGCTGCGACACAACTATCGGACCGATGCCTATTGACGTTTACCCTTTGCCTGTTGCTGATTTTACGCCTAATCCTAACAATTACACAACGGCCGCATTACCTAAATTTAAATTCACAAATAACAGCAAAGTTTTAAGTGCATTGGGGAGTAAATTAGTAAGTCATTCTTGGGATTTTGGTGAAGATCCATTGGTAACACAAAATGATACATCATCTAAACTTAGTCCAGAATATAATTACATAGGTGATACTGGCGTTTACGACGTCCGCTTGATAGAAGAAACTAATTTTGGCTGTAGAGATACAATTATTAAACCAGTTGTTATTGGACCAGACATTCTCGTGTTTATTCCAAACGTATTCAGTCCAGATGGTGCCGGTCCACTTGGAAATGATAAATTTGTAGTTGTAGCTAGTGGCTATATAACTTACCAAATTACAATTTTTAACCGATGGGGTGAAGTGCTTTACCGATCTACAAAACTCGAAGAGCCTTGGGATGGGATTTACAACGGCGAGCCTGCCCAAATGGATGCCTATGTATACGAAGTTAAAATAACAAGTTTCGCCGGAGAGTTGTACAAGTACAATGGAACGGTAATATTGATGCGATAATTTAATAATCATAGAGGCGGGATTCTTCCCGCCTCTATTTTAATAATAAACAAATGAAGCACTTAGCAAGACACATGGCCGTATGGCTTTTCCTGTTTTACGGGGTTACTGCTAATGCTTCACACATTTTAGGTGGCGAAATAACCTATCGACATTTAAAAGACCAAGTTTATAAAGTTACTTTAACCATTTATCGCGATTGCAATGGTTGTAAAATTAATGGTAAAGGAGGCGGCACAAGTTTAGAAGATTGCTCTGAAATTGATTATATCTTTGTAAAAGGATTTGATAAAACCAGTTCTAGTGAAACCAAGTTTACCCTTAATCGAGAAAGTATCCAAGATATTACTCCCGGTTGTCGAACGAAGATATCTGCCTGTCAAAATTATTCCACAATAGGTTTTGGAATTGAATTTCAAAAGTTCACAGCTATTGTTGATTTAGATGATTCAAAAATTAAAGGATTTTGCAATTATAGTATTTACATAACACTTGCAGAAAGAAATTCTGACATCACAACAGGCCAAGCTTCACAGAATTTTTGTGTAGATGCGCTCATAAATTCCTGTTACAATGTAGCAAACAATTCGCCAGAATTTTCCCTATCTCCTAACTTTATTGCAAACGGTAAAAAAACTCAATTCCAAAATTTCAATGCACTGGATAAAGATAATGACTCATTAGTTTATTCTTTAGTTCCTGCTTTAACGGCAGTTGATAAAGATGCAAAATATAATTCCGGGTTCAGTAGTACCAATCCACTCACCCCTTATTGCATTACCTATCCATGCGCCGCTAACAAATCAAACGACCCTCCACTCGGCTTCTATTTCAATCCATCAACTGGAGAAGCTATTTTCGTGCCTGTGAATGAAGGCGAAAAAGCCGTGATTGCAGTAAAAGTCGAAAAATTTAAAAAGATTTCCGGTAAGTGGCAATTGATGGGCTTCATTAAACGAGATATACAAATTTTCATTAAAACAGGCGAAGGCAATAATACCCCTCAAATAGAAGGAAAAGACTACTTTGAAGTTTGTGAGGGTGAAAACTTCCAACTAAAAATTGAAGCATCTGATAAGATAAATTCCATGACTTCAATTCAGGATACAGTCAATTTCTTTTTAAACACTCCAATTTCAAATGCTTATTTTGCTCAAGAACGACAATCAGCAGCACCTTATAATTATGGATGGTTTAGTTGGACACCTAAAATAAATAATTCAAATACTGGCCTATATCATTTTTCGTTTACCGTTCGCGACAATTCATGCCCCCTTAATGCATTAGGCTCAAAAATAATTACAATTAAAGTTCTTCCAAAAGAATCTTTTGCAATTAATTATCGTGATTTGAGTTGTGGAAATTTTGAAATTTCTAGTTCCAAAATAAATCCTAAATCCAAACTAACCGTTCAGTTATTAACCATAGATGGCACAAATGAACTTTTTAAATCGACGCAAGTTTTAGATACCATAACTTATCTACAGGTAGGAGATTACATTTTACTCGGTACTTTAATCAACGAAAATGGATGCACTACACTTTTTTCTGATACAATTTATAACAAACCAACTAACACAATGACTCTCTTGGGCGATTCATCCGTTTGCCCTAACATAGCCAACGATTACCTAATCGTAAACAGCATCAACAAAAAAGCAACAATTAATTGGTATTTTGGTTCAGCTTCTTTGTTTGGAAATAATACCTCGATCAATCATTCATTTGATAAAGATGGAATACTTCGAGTGGACGTAACCTATAAAAAGGGTAAATGGTATTGTTTAAATTCGCTAAAAAAGAATATTACGATTATAAAAACAGCCCCAATTCAAGGTCCTGATGTTGTTAGAGTTTGTCATAGTTCAGGTTTGTATGATTTAAATTCTATAAACTTAACACCCACAGGGGGACTTTGGTCTTCAAATTCAATATGGTTCGCACAAAGTAAAATCAATTCGGCTGGAAATGATTTGCATTTCAATGATACTATTAAACTTGATTATGAAATTAATGTAGGTTGTAAAATTACTAAATCGGTTCAGTTAATCCTTGAGTCTATTCCTAACTTTGAACTTACGTCCACTTCAATCTGTGAAATGTCAACTCCCGTTAGGTTTGCGCATCTTGTTATTCGCCCATACGACCCATTGCGTTATACCTTTAAATGGAATCTGCAATTAAGTCCTCAAAACCTTAAGTATGATAATGGATTTGCGGTAGCTTACCCATCAGATTTAGGCTTTGGTGAGCATGTTTATTACGGTGAGGTGATAGGGGCCAACGGTTGCAAAAATTTTGATACAGCAGTTTTAGAAATTACTCCAGCGGTTCAAATCAAATTTCAAAATGAAATTCTTCTTTGTCAAGGCTCAGAAGTAACAGATATCAATGTTATTTCTGGTGTAAAGCCCGAAGGAGGTAACTGGTCATTCTATGATTTTGAACTCTTTAAAAATAGGCATTTCGTTTTAAGCGACTCTTGCGGCACTTATGAGGTAAGTTATATTTATGATAATTATGGTTGTTATGATTCAAAAAAAGTTAATGTAACAATTGTTTGTAAACCACCTATAACCACATCTATAATCCCTAATAAGTTATGCGATACAGATTTACCGCTACCGCTCACAGGGAATCCTTCAGGGGGTTTTTGGGATGGTAGTTTTATTAATAATAATTTCTTTTCTCCACCAAAAAGTAATAAAATAATCGAATATACATTAGCTTATAAGCTTTCAAAGGATCAGTGTCAATTCAAAAAAGAATCGAAAATAAGGATAATACCTTCCCCTGAAATCCAAGTTAAGTTAAATAAATTAAACTTTTGTAAGGAGGAAGATATCCTTCTTTTAGGTTCAATTAAACATGCCACTCGTTACGAATCTGAATACAATAATCAAATACTAAATGAAAATTTGGCAGACTCCATGAATTTTAGTAATAAATTAGCATTTCAAACCGTCTTAAAAAATACTAACCCACATCAATTCTCCTTACGTGCCTTTAATGATGATGGCTGCTATGCGGGGCAAGATTATTTTGTTAATGTTTTCGACAGGCCACAAATAATTTCGTTAAGAGATACTTCCGTTTGCGAGGAAACAGACTATAAGTTAAATCCTATCATAACTTTCCAAGGTAGCGATATTTTATCGTATCGATGGACGGAGAGTCTTGCAGAATTAAGTAATCTTAAAAACCTTGATTTGAAAAAATTAGCAGCAGGAAAGCATATTTTAAACCTAAGTGTTAATCATACCTATTGCGGAACTTCTCAAAATATGGAGTTGCATGTGCTTCCTAAACCATCGGTAGATTTTCAAATCCAACCTAGTGAAGTTACATCTATTACTCGACCTGAATTTTGGTTTTTAAACCGTTCAGAACCGAATTTAAGTTGGCTTTGGAACTTTGGTGATAAACCTAATTTAATCTCCTTTGAAGAAAGTCCAAAATACATTTATTCAGATACTGGAACTTATCAAGTTAGTTTAACAGGAACAAATAACATGGGTTGTGCAGCAACCATAAATAAAACCCTTTTTGTAAAACCGGATGTATTGGTATTTATTCCAAATGCATTTACCCCAAACCAAAAGGATGTTGAAGCTAATAATGTATTTAGCGTGTCTGTAAATAACTATAACAGTTTCTCAATGGTGATTTTTGATCGATGGGGTCATATTGTTTATAAGTCCACGAATTCATCAGAAAGTTGGGACGGAAAATCGGGCGAAGTGCTATGCACGCCAGACGTTTATTTCTACAACATTAAAGTTAATAGTTTAACTGGTCATTGGTACTATTACAGAGGTACCATTTCTTTGATTCGTTAAACCTATCCTATTATTTAACGTTAGTAGAATTTCTGATCAGTGGTGATTCTAGTTGAATATCTTTCTTTTTGAAATATAATTGGTATTAGAAATTCGAATTTAAGATAATCCAAGCAATTTTAGTGGGCGGTTTTAATAACATAAAATTGTTTATTCGATGTGGCATAAAATTTAATTCTACTGAATTTCAATCATTTCAAGCTAACACAAAAAAGATATTGGAAACATTTTTAATATTATTTGTTTCCTGCGGGTTTTCTTTTTAATTTTGCGGCCGATTTAAAAGAACTGTTTAAAGTTATTCAAGTTCTTTTAAATTAAAGAGAATTAAGGAGGCAAATTTAAATGTTAGACAAGATACTAGAAGGCTGCGAGCGACTCTTTCGTAAATTTGGAATAAAGAGTTTAGGGATGGATGACATTGCCCGTGAACTGGGAATGAGTAAGAAAACTATCTACCAGCATGTTACCGATAAAAATGATTTGGTGATAAAAACCTTTTCACGAATTTTAGATTGTAATAAATCGCGTTGTTTAACAATTGGTCAAGAATCGAACAATCCTATTGAAGAAATTCTATTAATTACACGTGAAATGTCGCAACAAATGAAAGGAACCAATCCTTCCATCTTTTTCGACTTGCGCAAATATCATCCGGAGGCATGGCAATTATTTAGTAGTTTTAACAATGAGTTTGTGTTAATTCAAATTCATCAAAATCTTATAAACGGTAAAAAACAAGGGCTATACCGTACAGATATTAATGAAGATGTTATTGCACGTATTTACATTTCAATGGTGCAGATTATTACAAATCCGGATTTATTTTCTAATATGGACTATGAATTTACAAAGGTTTATAGCGAAATGATACGCTATCATTTTTACGGAATATGCACGGCAGAAGGGACTGCCTTTTTCGAAGAAAAGTTTAATTATTCAAAATAAGAATTCATCCTTACTCCAATAAAACAATTCAAAAACACTCCATAAAAAAAAATTTCATGAATTTCACTCAAGTTAAATCAATAAAAAGAATTGTATATATGAAACACCGCTCCAAACTTTTCATTACTTTAATGCTTCTCGGGATTTGTTCATTTAGTTATGGCCAAACCACACAACTTTCCTTAAAAGACGCCTTAACCTATGCCTTAAAGAATCACCCGGACATTAAAAACAAAGTGCTTGGTGAGGCATACGCAGATGCTCAAGTGCTAGAAACCAAATCGATAGGCATTCCGCAAGTTAGCGCCAATATTCAATTTGTAAACAATACCCAGAAACAAGTGTTTGTATTTCCTATTAACGGAGTTCCCACTCCTATTCGAGTTGGAAACAACTTTGTAACCACAGGAACACTTCAAGCAAATTGGCTTGCCTTGGATGCTTCTTACTTTTTGGGGCTAAGAGCTGCCAAAGGATTCACTGATTTAGCAAAGCTTCAAACAGGACTAAGCTCGCGAGATGTTTCAATTAATGTAACAAAGGCTTATTATCTAGTTTTAATTACGAAGGAGAATATTGACTTACTAAAACAAAATATTACGACCCTCGAAACGGCTTTAAAACAAACGGAGGGATATTACAAAAATGGTTTTGCCGAAAAGCTTGATGTTGATAGACTTAGTTTAACCCTATCTAATTTAAATGTTCAATTTGACGCTTTAAAAGATCAGGCAACAATCACTGAACAATTGTTAAAGTTTAATATGGGAATGCCTATTGAAACATCCATTGAATTAACCGAAAATTTAGAAACTCTTTACAAATCAAATGTAGACGACATTTTAAAAACATTTGATGCAAAGCTGCGCATCGAGTATCAATTACTTCAAACTCAATTAACACTTAGCAATTTAGATAAAAAAAGATACGAGGTAAGTAAATACCCTAATCTAGTGCTTTTCGCAAATTATCAGCAAAACAATTTTGGTGACAACATTGATTTTGGCACTTGGTATGGTAATTCCTTTTGGGGATTTAAAGTTGGAATTCCAATTTTTTCTGGGGGAAATAACAAAGCGCAAATTACGAAAAGTAAAATATCCATCGATCAAATAAACAACACAATATCACTTTTTGAAAGTGGAACTGCTTTAGAAGCAAATCAGGCGAAATCTAAACTTAACAGAAGTCTTAAAACTATTGATATCCAGAAAAAAAATCTTGAATTAGCAAACGAAATTTTGAGAGTAAGTTCAGCTAAACTTAAAGAAGGCGTTGGTTCAAATCTCGAAATAACCAATGCTCAACAGGAAGTAAAAACCTCGCAGACCAATTATCTGAATGCTATTTACGACTTATTGAATGCACAAATTGAATTAAAAAAAGCCTACGGAAAATTATAATAATATTTTAAACCAAGAAAATCAAAACACTTTAAAAATGAAAAAATTAAAACAAATCACATTTTTACTATTCATTGTCACCATTGCTGCATCTTGTGGAAACTTAGATAACAGTCCATTAGCCAAAAAGAAGGAAGAGTTGGCAAAGCTCAAAACTGAACGCAAAGAATTAAATGATAAAATTCTGAAACTCGAAGGTGAAATAGCTTTGCTAGATTCAAACTCAGGCAATTCTAAAGCTAAGTTGGTTTCTTTTAAAAGTATGGAAGCGCAATCATTTACCAATTACATTGAAATTATGGGTAAAGTAGATGCTGATCAGAATACGAATGTAAGCTCTGAAATACCGGGTACTCTTCAAAAAATCAATGTGGTAGTTGGTCAAAATGTTATCTTAGGTCAAACATTAGGAGAAATTGATAATACCACATCTGTTGTTGCCTTAAATGAGTTAAAACAACAACTTGATTTTGCCAAAACGATGTATGACAAGCAAAAAAATCTATGGGACCAAAAGATTGGAAGTGAGGTTCAATATATCAGTGCAAAAAACAATTACGAAAGTCTTCAAAAACGCTTAGCTACTATGAACCAACAACTTGGTTTGGCTCGCATTAAATCGCCAATTTCAGGAGTTGTGGATGAAGTTTACGTAAAAATTGGTCAAACTGTAGCTCCCGGCATGCCTTGCTTTCGAATTGTAAATTCTAGTAAGCTAAAAATCAAAGCTGATGTTGCAGAGTCATTTGCTGGTAAGATAAAACAAGGCAACAGGGTAAAACTATTTTTTCCTGATTTGAATAAGGAATCGGATGGTGTTGTAAGCTATTCATCAAAAGTAATTGATGTCATAAATCGTTCCTTTAAGATTGAAATACCAATAAACTCCAGTGATGAATACAAACCAAATATGTTAGCCAAAATTAAAATTGTGGATTATTCAAATGAAAAAGCAATTGTAGTGCCAGTTAATACAATTAGAACTGTTGGTGATGAAAGTTTTATAATGGTAGCTGAAGAAAAAAATGGCAAAGCAATTGCCAAAAAACACAAAGTTACCTTTGGTTTAACTTACAATGGAGAAACCGAAATCGTAAGCGGATTGGTTGTAGGAGACAAATTGATAACGGTAGGTTATCAGGAATTGGAAGACGGTGATGAAATTAAATTGTAGAACTTCAACATCCATGATAACCATTGATAATCATAAAACAAGCAAATACATTTTGAAAATCTATTTCAGATTCATTTAATCAATAAGAAAAAAACAATGCAAGACAATAAAAGAGGACCAAAGGAATTTTTCGCCAGTAGTTGGTCTATAGATAACAGAACGAGTATTTTCATTATGACGATTATTCTAACCCTTGTTGGAATTGGATCATACTTGAGTTTACCAAAAGAAAAATTCCCTGACATTGTGATACCTACGATTATGGTAAACACAATATATCCAGGTTCGGCTCCAAAGGATATTGAAAATTTGGTAACCAAACCTATCGAAAAACAAATCAAATCCATAACGGGTGTTAAAAAATTGACAAGTAACTCGGTACAAGATTTTTCGATGGTAATGATAGAGTTTAATACCGACGTTGATGTAGCTGAAGCTAAGCGAAAAGTAAAGGACGCTGTTGATAAGGCTCGCGCTGATTTACCAAATGATTTACCGAAAGAACCCAATGTTATGGAACTTGATTTTAGCGAAATGCCCATACTTTTTGTCAATATTTCGGGAGATTATGATTTAAATCAATTGAAAAAATATGCAGAAATGGCAGAGGATAAAATTGAAGGTTTATCGGAAATAACCCGCGTTGATTTAGTAGGTGCCTTAGACCGTGAAATTCAAGTTGATGTTGATATGTACAAAATGGAAGCAGCCAACATCACCTTGCGTGATATAGAAACTGCAATTGCTTACGAAAATATGCGTATTTCCGGTGGTAACATCAAGATGGACAATATGCAAAGAACCTTAAGTATTTCGGGTGAATTTAAAAATATTGACCAAATGAAAAACCTTGTTATACGAGGTATGTCGGGAGCTTCTGTTTATTTGCGCGACATTGCAACCGTTAAGGATGCCTTTAAAGAACAAGAAAGCTTTGCTCGATTAGATCATAAAAATGTTTTAACCCTTAATATTTTAAAACGAAGTGGTGAAAATTTAATTGAAGCGAGTGACAAGAGCCGCGCGATTGTTGAGGAATTACAAAAATCCAAATTCCCTAAAGATCTCAATGTTATTTTAACCGGTGATCAGAGCAATGACACGCGTCTTACCTTGCATGATCTTATCAATACTATCATTATCGGGTTTATACTTGTAACCTTTATTCTGATGTTTTTTATGGGTGCTACCAACGCATTTTTCGTTGCGATGTCGGTTCCCTTATCCTGCTTTATCGCGTTTTTGGTATTTCCCACCATTGGATTTAGCTTAAATATGATTGTGTTGTTCTCCTTTCTTTTGGCATTAGGTATTGTTGTGGATGATGCTATTGTGGTGGTTGAAAACACTCATCGAATTTTTGACAACGGAAAAGTACCTATAAAAACAGCAGCCAAACAAGCCGCAGGTGAAGTATTTCTTCCGGTTTTATCTGGAACATTAACCACCTTGGCACCTTTTATTCCTTTGGCATTTTGGCAAGGTATTATTGGAAAATTCATGTTCTTTTTGCCCATAACACTTATTGTTACTTTGCTAGCTTCCTTGCTGGTTGCATATATCATTAATCCGGTATTTGCAGTACAATTTATGAAACCCCACAAGGATCCAAATGATCCGGAAGTAATACGCAAGAGTAAGCGAGGCACAAAAATCGTTTCCATAGTTTTCGGTGCTTTAGCCTTAATTATGTATATCTCTGGTAATTTTGGATGGGGTAACTTTTTACTTACATTATTATTAATATTCTTATTAAATAAATATGTTCTGACAAATATCATCAATAAATTTCAAAACAAGACTTGGCCGAAAATCCAAAATAAGTACGCAAGCATTTTAAATTGGTGTTTGAAAGGAAAACGTCCAATTGGACTTCTTTTGGGCACCGTGGGATTATTGATTTTCTCCTTTATTTTTATGAAAATCAGAAAACCTTCCGTTGTGTTTTTCCCTTCAGGTGAACCACATTTTGTTTATACTTATATTACTTTGCCTGTTGGAACCGACCAAGCACATACCGATGAAGTGACTAAAGAAGTTGAAGACCGAATTTACAAGGTTTTAGGAAAAAACAACCCAATTGTTGAATCTGTTATTTCGAATGTGGCAGTTGGCGCTACCGACCCTCAAGAAAATGATCGAAGTGTAGCGAGCAATAAAGCAAAGGTTTCGGTCTCTTTTGTCGAATTTGATAAGCGAAATGGAGAATCTACTTCCGACTATTTGAAAAAAATAAGAGATGCTGTGAAAGGAATTCCAGGTGCGGCGATAACAGTAGGCAAAGAAGCGAATGGCCCTCCAGTGCAAAAACCAATTAGTATTGAAATTTCAGGCGATGACTTTGAAGAATTGATAGGAACTAGCAATAAATTAAAGCGTTATTTGGATAGTATTAATATTGAAGGGGTTGAAGAGTTAAAGTCAGATTTGGTAAACATAAAGCCCGAAATTGTTATTGATATTGATCGCGAAAGAGCTAATAGTCAAGGCATTTCAACTGCTCAAATTGGCTCCGAAATTAGAACAGCCGTTTATGGTAAGGAAATCTCTAAATTTAAAGATGAAAACGATGATTATCCAATACAATTAAGATATAAAATTGACCAACGTTCGAACATCAATCAATTGATGAACCTTAAAATCTCGTATCGCGATATGAATATGGGTGGATTGATTCGTCAGGTGCCTCTTAGTTCAGTTGCCAATATTCACTACAGCAACACTTATGGCGGTATCAAACGCAAAAATCAAAAACGACTTGTAACTTTAGCATCTAACGTTTTAAGCGATTATAATGCCAACGAAGTAGTTGCCGCTGTAACAGAGGCAATGAACAATTTTCAAAAACCAGAAACCATCAATATCATTATGGGTGGTGAACAAGAGGAGCAAAAAGAGACAGGTGCGTTTTTAGGCATGGCCATGCTTATTGCCATTGGATTAATTGTACTTATTTTGGTAGTTCAATTTAACTCCGTAAGTAAACCTTTAATTATTTTGAGTGAAATTTTGTTCAGTATAATCGGGGTATTACTAGGTTTTGCCATTTTTAAAATGGAATTCTCAATTGTAATGACAGGCATTGGAATTGTAGCTTTAGCCGGTATTGTTGTTAGAAACGGAATTTTATTGGTAGAATTTACCGATCATTTAATTGAAACCGGCATGAATACCAAAGAAGCAATTATTGAGGCTGGTCGTATTCGAATGACTCCTGTGATACTTACGGCTTCCGCAACTATTTTGGGATTGGTGCCATTGGCGGTAGGTTTAAATATCGATTTTGTAACATTGTTTACAGAACTAAATCCACATATTTTTATAGGAGGAGATAGTGTTGCATTTTGGGGACCTCTTAGCTGGACAATGATTTTCGGATTGGGATTTGCAACGTTTTTAACGTTAATTTTAGTCCCTGCTATGTATTTAATTGCAGCCAAAACTAAAGAAAAAACCGATATATTTATCAAAAAAATAAGTTCATAATTGATATTTTACTGCCGTGGCTCAAATGTCACGGCAGTAAATATTACTTTTAAGCAACATCGAATCCCATGGACAATTCGCTCTTAGTTTAACTGCAAATATATGTTTGGCAAAATCATCAAATCTTGTCCAGATGAGTCATGCTAAAAAAGTTCAATACTCCTGAAATACTTGGAGGAAAGATGAAGATATGTTTTGTGAAACCTTACCTTGCTTTCAATGATAATGATGTTAGAAAATTAGGTTTAATACAGGCATGCTCTTTAAACATACTTACTAAATAACCTTTTAACTAATAACCTACCCTCGTCCTTGCTTCACTACATTAGCCTAATACTGCTTAAACCACCATCAGCTCCAATTATTTGACCAGTTAACCAAGTGCTTGAATCACCTAATAAAAACTCAACCAAGTTGGCCATATCTTCCGAAGTTCCTACTCTTTGTAAAGGATGTCGTTTTGCTGCAGCCTCACGTTTTTCGGGCGTGTTAAGTAAATGACCGGCTAAAGATGTATCAGTTAGTGAAGGTGCAATTGCATTGACACGTATCTTAGCAATTGCCAATTCTGCTGCCAAACTTCGTGTTAAACCTTCAACGGCACCTTTAGAAACCGCGATGGATGTGTGAAATGGCATTCCGAGTTTAACTGCAACTGTGCTAAATAACACTATGCTAGCTCCTTCTGCTTTTTTTAATCTTGGTAATAAATATTGCAGCACGTTAATGGCTCCAAAAACATTTTGATTTAAATCATTCATAAAATCTTGATGACTTAATCGGTTAAATGGTTTGAGGTTTATAGATCCAGGACAATATACCAAACCATGAATTTCTTCTGGCAAATTGGCTAAAATATCCAGTTTGTCAGAACACACATCAATCTGGTAAAAATCTGTATTCAGATTTTCTAACTCAGGTGTTAAATTTCGTGAAACTGAAATTACATGGAATTGATTGTGTAACTTTTCGGTAGTTTTTAAGCCAATGCCACTTCCGGCACCAATAATTACTATATTTTTCATAGCTGTTGTTGAAGTTTAGTTAGTGTTACTTTTTTTATCATGGCAAAAACCTACATTTTAATGAATATTAAGCCACTGTGTATATTTTTAAAAATTAAATATTTTGCCTTTTCTCAAAATAGGTTTCAAGGGTTTTATAACGATAACTGAATATCTGTTTAATTTTTTTGTGCACAAACAATTTCCCTGCTATCCAGCCAAAAAAAGACTTACCAATATCATAATATAATATGTCTGTCATAAGTACACCGCCTTCCATTTCTTGAAAATGATGTTCATGATGCCAAATACTATAAGGACCCTTGCGCTGTTCATCCACAAAAAACACCCTATCCTTTATATGTGAAATTTCAGTGCACCAGTTTATAGAAATATTAAACATTGGCTTGATTTTATATGTAATAATTAAACCTTCATAAATTTTTTCTGGCAAATCAGAGGTTATCTCAAAAACCATATCCGAAGGTGTAACTTCATTTAAGTTTTTTGGCGTAGCAAAAAAATCCCAAGCCGCTTCAAGTGATATTGGTAAAAATTGTTCCTGTTTAAGTTTATACATGCTATTTACTGAATTTCAAGAAGTATGATAGAAATTAAACACAAGCTTAGCTATTTTGTTCGTATTAAAAAGATTTACTTTAGACTAAATAAAAAAAAGGCAACTACTTTTTATACAGATGCCCTTTCTAAATTTATCAAATAATTACGGCCTGTTTATTATAATTGTTTTCACCAAAATGTCCTTATTAGTTAAAACAATTAGTTTATAAAAGCCTTCGGAAAGTTGAGAGGTATTATACCTGATCATACCGGTGCTCAATCTATCTATATCTACCAAGTCATTGATTACTTCTTTGCCTACTAAATCATATAGTTTAACGTGCAATTTTGACAAAACATCTCCATTAAATTCTATATTTAAATTATCACTTGCAGGGTTTGGATATAATGAAATTCTACTCTTTGTCTCAGTTAAATTTTTAATCCCTACAGAAAATTGAGGCGTTAATAAATAGGTTTTATCTGTTCCGAAAAAATAACTTAAATTGGTTGTGCTAACTCCTTGAACGAGAATTTTATCATTGTAAGGCATATAGATCATGGTTGGAAATAAATATTCATCATTTGGCAATGAAAAAGAATTTCGTGGATGGTAAACATGACCGCTACCTAAATCAACGCTTACAAGAGCCAACTTTAATGGAACAATTCCTGAATCTGCGCCCAAGAAGTAGGCCATATTATTCGTTTTATTCAATACAAAATCAAAAATCCCTCCATCAGTTAATGAATCAGCAAGTGGTAGATTGGTATTTAGTTTGGAAAAGGATTTCGTTGTAGGGTTAAATATGATAAATGAATACTCTAATGAAGGATTATAACGAGATGCCAACATTAAATAATTACCATTACTCATTCGGCAATCCGTAATGGGTCGGGTGTAAACAGGACTCAATACCCAACCTGAATCCGTCGTTATCAATTGAGAAGATAGAGTCGTAAAGCTTCCAGATGAGGTTTCATAATACTCAACATTGGTGTAAGTTGCTCCACCGTACGTTGGCCAACCACCTGCTACCACAGCACCTCCATCATTTGTGGGTATTACAATTGGGTAAGCCCGTGGTTGATTTAAAGAACCTGACTTTGTAAATGAATTGGTTGATGAATCATAAATTTCAGAGGTTAAAGCGCCATTAGGATTATACCAAGCTCCAACAATCAAAACTTTACCATTGTTGAGTTGTGCTGCTCCCATTTGCATTCTGGCCATGGTCATTGACGCTTTTACATCAAAACTATTCGTTGAAGGATTATACATTTCTGTTGTTGCGTAACCGGGTGCCACGCCTAAATTTTTTGAGCCCCCGATAATAAAAAAGCATCCATCTCTCATTTTCACCACACTTGAACCATCGTGAGGAAAATTCATGGTAGTTTCAGAAAAAGTATTTGTTATTGGGTCGTAAATCTCAGAATTAGATCCTGAAATAAAATTAAATTCTCTGCCTCCAAAAGAAACAATCTTTCCAGTACTCAATAAAGTTGAGATAGGATAAATCTTTGCTCTTTTCATTAGTGGACCGGATTCATAAATTGCCCCGCCGCTTTGAGCGAAATTTGCAAAGGATAAGAAAACAAAAATGGAGATCATAATTAACTTTTTAGTACGTATTTTAATATTCATAGATTTGATTTTAGTTTTTCAAGTTGTTCAATTTTCATCAACGATTTGCGATGTAATCCTCAAGTTTAAAGTCGATATTTTATAAATAATTTAAGACACAAAGTTCTGATAACCATAAAAATAAACTTCCGAATTGAATCATGAATAGACTTGATAATAATCATGTTTTTTAAATGCTTTATCGAATACATTGAGGTATTATAGGATGAAACAAAACAATAAACACACATTTGCAATATGTTTAAAGTTTCAGATAAAAACCCATCTGGCAAGTTGAAACAAAAAGCACAGGCTTCTTCAAATTTCCGAGATGGTAAATTCATGAATCTTATGCCCACTAACATGATAGAATAAGATACCTCCTTTTTTAAAATGATGCGAGACTTTGTAAAGGGAACCCTTAATCGCGAGCTCAAAATTGCAATACCAAGGCTAAAATCTAATTTAAGTAATTTTTTAAAGACAGAAACTCATTTAACTTGGTTTGGGCATTCGTTCTATCATCTCTATTTTAAAGGTAAGAATATTTGCAACTACTCAGCAGTATTATAAGCTAAGTTATTAAAAGCATTCAAAACATTTTGGTTTGATTTAATGGCAGTATCAATGACCGACCTTAGGATGGCAAAGTAATTTGCTCCATTGATGGTCTTAAACTGGCTGGATATTTTCATTTTAATCTTCGCATTTCTTATTGCTTGTTCGGAAGAGTTATTATCTGGAGGTACTTTGGGGTGATGT
>Ga0209181_10000571_pt1 | contig 68114 bp, 56 predicted proteins | sample MAT05_FD_187208 | JGI IMG/M metagenome (GOLD analysis project Ga0209181, IMG submission 187208) | Freshwater microbial communities from Lake Fryxell liftoff mats and glacier meltwater in Antarctica - MAT-05 (SPAdes) (version 2) | ecosystem: Environmental > Aquatic > Freshwater > Ice > Liftoff... | reverse complement strand
CCTGCGGGTGGCGCTGCTGCTGCTGCTGGTGGTGCTGTGGGTGGTGCTGTTGGTCGGCACCGCCGGCTGGTTCGGATGGGGCGCGTCGCAGGGCCGGCCGGCATCATCGCCGCCCGGCGCGGGCAGCGCGGCCACGCCGGCCGGGCCTGTGGTGGCAGCAAGCTTTACCGGCAGTTCGGCGTGCGCCGGCTGCCATGCCGCCGAGCACCGCGCCTGGCAGACATCGCAGCACGCCGGGCCGATGCAGCACGCCACGCCGGCCTCGGTGCTGGGCGACTTCGACAACGCCCGCTTCAGCCACGGCGGCATCACGTCGGTGTTTTCGACCCGGGATGGCAAGTTCTATGCCCGCACCGACGGCCCCGACGGCCGGCTGGCCGATTTCGAGATCGTCTATACCTTCGGTCTGGCGCCGCTGCAACAGTACCTGGTGGCGCTGCCCGGTGGCCGGCTTCAGGCCTTGTCCATCACCTGGGACAGCCGGCCCAAGGCCGCCGGCGGCCAGCGCTGGTTTCGCCAATACCCCAACGAGAAGATCGACTTCAAGGACGGGTTGCACTGGACAAAACGCTCGCAGAACTGGAACTTCATGTGCGCCGACTGCCACTCGTCGCTGGTGAAAAAGGGCTACGACGCTGCAACCGGCCAATTCAACACCCGCTTTGCCGAGATTTCAGTCGGCTGCGAGGCGTGCCACGGTCCGGGATCGGCCCATGCTGCCTGGGCCAAGAACAAGACTGCCGACCCTGCCAAGGGCTTGACCGCAGCGCTGGACGAGCGCCGCGGTGTGGCCTGGCGCATCAACGCCGATACCGGCAACGCGGTGCGCAGCGGGGGCCGCAGCACCGACCGCGAGATCGAGGTCTGCGCCCGGTGACACGCCCGTCGCGCCCAGATCGCCGAGGGCTACCAGCCCGGCAAGCCGTTTTTCGACCACTACCTGCCGTCGGTGCTGGCACCGGGCCTGTACCACCCCGACGGCCAGCAGCGCGACGAAGTCTTCGTGTGGGGTTCGTGGCTGCAAAGCAAGATGCACCGCCAGGGCGTGACCTGCAGCGATTGCCACGACCCGCACACCCAGAAATTGCGTACTGACGGCAATGCGGTGTGCGCGCAGTGCCATGCGCCGGGCAAGTACGACAGCACCGGCCACCACCGCCACCCGGCCGGCAGCACCGGCACCCCGTGCGCCAACTGCCACATGCCCAAGGCCAACTTCATGGTGATCGACGGTCGGGCCGACCACAGCATGCGGGTGCCCCGACCGGACCTGAGCGTCGCGCTCGGCACGCCCAACGCCTGCAACAGCTGCCACCAAAGCCAGTCGCCGCAATGGGCGGCCGACACATTGCGGGGCTGGCTGGGGCGAGATCGCGCCGGTTTCCAGAGCTTTGCCTCGGCCTTTCATGCCGCCGACACCGGCCGCGCCAACGCCCAGGCCGGTCTGGCGGCCTTGGCCGGCGACGCCAGCGAGTCCCCGATCGCCCGTGCCTCGGCGCTGGACCGGCTGTCCCGTGCCGGCGCTGGTGAAAACATCGCCGCCGCGCGGCAACCTGCCGGCGATGTGCAGCCGTTGCTGCGCCTTGCCGCGGCCCGGGCGGCGGCCACCCTGCCCGAGGCCGAGCGCGCCCGCGTGGCCGGGCCCTTGCTGGCCGACCCTCGGCGGGCGGTGCGCATCGAAGTGGCGCGTGCGTTGGCCGGCGAGCAGGACGGCTTGCCAGCCGACCAGCGCGCCGCCTGGCAGGCCGCGGCGGACGAGTACATCGCCACCCAGACCTGCAACGCCGACCGTCCGGAGGCGCAGACTGCGCATGAAGGATATCGAGCGTGCCGCCCAGCTGGCGCCGGACGAAGCCCGGTATGCCTATGTGCTGGGGGTGGTGCTGCACGCCGCCGGCCGGACCGGCGATGCATTGCAGGTGCCGGCGCAGCGCCGGGTCAGCCCTTTTCGGTGGACAGCGGCGTGCGCACTTCGCAGCGGATGCCACGCTCGCCCTGCTCGGACCACAGCACCTGGCCGCCCAGCAGCTTGACACGCTTGCGCACCCCGCCCAGCCCGAGGCCGTGTGACCAGGCCGCAGGCTGGCGGCCGCAGCCGTCGTCGGTCACGGTCAGCAGCAGGCGGCCACGGTCGACGTGGACGACGATCTCGACCTGCGTGGCCCGGGCATGGGTGATGATGTTGTTGACCAGCTCACGCAGCACCCGCGTCAGGCCGGACCACTGCACCACTGACAGCAGCATGTCGCGGTCGGCAGAAAAGCTCCAGCGCAGGTCGCAGCCGGTGGCGCCCAGGCGCTGGCTGATGTCGGCCTTCCACTCGGCTGCGGCGTGCGACAGGCGGTGGTTGCCGGCCGCCAGCCCACGGGTCAGGGTTTTCAAGTCCTGCAGGGTGTGGCGGATGTATTCCTCGATCTCCGGGTTCTGGGCCTGGTACATCAGGGTCAGCAGGCGCGCCCCGATGTCGTCGTGCAGGTCCTGGGCAATGCGGGTGCGCTCCTCGGTGCGGCCTTGCTCCACCGCCCGGTCGTAGGCCACGGCACGCCGCAACTGCTCGATCAAGCGCTCGGCCAACAGCTGGTCGTCATGGGTAAACAGGCGGCGGCCGCGGCGCGCATAACGCAGCACGATGGCACTCCGCCGGGTGTCGGCCGGGCCGACGTCCGGCAGCTGCGGGATCGGCACCACCAACGTCGCACCATCTGCCGATACCCGGATGCGCGACACCGGCTGGTCGGTGCGCACCATCTCCAGTGGGTCGAACACCTCGCGCAGCAGGCCGCTGATCTGGCGCCCGGCCTGCCCGGGCGCCTGCTCCAGCTCGCGCGCCACCCGGTACAGGCTGTCGAACATGCGTTCGGCGCTCAAGGTGCCGGACCCCGCAAGCGGCCCCAGAATCCACGGCCGTGCGGCCAGGTACACCGCCGCCGCAGCGGACAATGCCAGCAGCCAGGTCACCAGCAGGGCAGGGGTGAACAGCGCGTCGATCAGCAATGCCAGCGAGCAGGCCACGGTGCTGGCGCCAGCCCCGATCGCCAGCTCGCGCAGCAGCTGCCGGGCTTGCGACAAAAACGGCGCCAGCATCAGCAGAGACGCGACGAAGACAGTCCAGACGACCGGTGAGGCCCAAAGCAAGGTGCGCTGGGTCTCGCTGGCCGGACTGGCTATCGCCACTGCCACGCTCAACAAGGCCAGCGTGCCGCAGCCGGCCAGCACCAGGCGCTGCAGCATGTCGGCCAGCGGGCTGCCGTGTTGCCGGTGGGCGCTGTGCAACACCGCGGCCGCTGCCAAGCCGTAACCCAGCATCAGGGTCTGGCTCCACCACCAACGCTCGGCACCTGATGGGGCCATGAGCCCGTCCAGCGCCGTCCAGCCCGGCACTGGCGCCACCCCAGGCACTGGCGCCGCCCCAAGCGCCAACGCCGCCCCAAGCACCAACGCCGCCCCAAGCACCAACGCCGCCCCCAGTGCAACTACCCAGGCCGGCAGCGCAAATTTGCGCGCCGCGGGCAGGTGATCAGGGTAGACCATCACCGCGTGCAGCACGGCCGCGACGGTGACCAGGTCAGCCAGCAGGCGCAGCGCGGGGCCGAACATCACCAGACCGCCAGGCAAACCCAGGCCGGGCAGGGCTTCGGTGCCGATCAACACCAGGTTGACGGCCTGCGCCAGCGCCATCGCGCCGTAAAGCCAGGCGACCCGCCCCGGCGCCATGTTGCGAACCAGGACTGCGGCCAGGCACAGTGCCAGTGCCAGGCTGCACAACAGCCAGCAGGCCGCGCCCAGGCCGGCCAAGCCCCGCGGGCGCGGGATGAGTGCCACGGTCGAGCCGGACTCGAAGACCAGCGTCAGGCGCGGTTGCGCCGCAGCCAGCGCCAGCTGGGTTTGCAGCGCCTGGCTGCGTGCGGCCTCCGAGGCGTCGACCGTCCAGCGTGCTGATCGCACCAGGCTTGCCAGGCCGGTATCGAGGTGCTGGCCGTCGGCCAGCTGCAGCGCCACCAGTCGCTGGCCGGCAGCAGGGTGCAGGCTGGCATCGGTGCTGGACACCAGAGCGAGGCCGCCAGCGGGTGCGTTGCGCCAGACACCCGGCAGGTGCGGCATGGCGGCCAGCCAATGCAGCCACAGCGTCAGCCCCAGCGTGCCCAGCAGCCCCACCAGCAGCAGGCTGCGCAGCAGCGTGCCGTCTGACTGCGGCTGGCGCCGGGTGCCCAGGGCCGCACCCAGCCAGCCTGAATCGATTTGGGTGTCGCTGGCGCCGGTGTTGGTCTTGGACGCAGGTGCTGGCGCGGGCATCGTCGGTCAGCAGCCCGCGGGCGGCCCGGTCAGACCAGGCCCTGCTTGGTGGCCAGCACGGCCGCCTCGGCCCGGCTCGATACGTTGAGCTTCTTGTAGATCGACTTGATGTGGTCGTTGACGGTAAACCACTTGATGCCCATCAGGCTGGCGATCTCCTTGATCGTGAAGCCTTTGCTCAGGTAAGTCAGCACCTCGCTCTCGCGCGGTGTCAGGCGGTCGTGGTCGGGGATCTTCTCGATCGGCACCGGTGCGCTGGTGGTGCTGAAGTCGTGCGGCATTGAAAACCCGGACTCCGGCGCCAGCCCGCTGCCGCGGCCGCCCTGACGGAAGTGGGTGAGCAGCCGCCGCGCAATCGCCGGCGACAGCGGTGGCTGGCCGCGCACGATCTTCTGCAACTCCTCGACCAGCACCTCGAAGCGGTCCTCCTTGAGCAGGTAGCCGTCAGCGCCGCACTGCAGCGCGGGGAACAGGTGGTCGTCGTCGGAGTACAGCGTGGTCACGATCTTGGTGGCCGGGTAGCGCGTCAGCTCGGCCAGCAACTCCATGCCGTTGCCGTCGGGCAACTCCAGGTCGACCAGGATCAGCTTGAACGGATCCACCCCATGCAAGCCGCTGGCGCCGCCCGTCAGGCTGATCTGCGCACGCGCCGATTCCAGGTCGCCTGCCTCGGTGATGTGCAGGGTGTCGCTGAAGCTTTCGCGCACGACACGGCACAAAAAGCTGCGCGCCACCGGGTTGTCTTCCAGTATCAGGACCTTGACGGTCATAGTGATGCCTCCCCTGCGGGATGCTAGCGCAGTTGTCCCCGGCGATTGCCTGCCAAAGTGTGTCCGGATCATCCAGAGTAACCAGGGGTTGCGGCAGGGCCAGTCGGCCTGCGCGGCAGGATCGGCTGGGGCACGGTGCCTACAATCGTCTCCCCATGCGCATCCTCATAGCAAACGACGACGGTTACCTGGCGCCCGGGCTGGCTGCGTTGGTGGCAGCAGTACAGGGTTTGGGCGAGATCGACGTGATCGCGCCCGAGCAAAACGCCAGCGGCACTTCCAACGCCCTGACGCTGAACCGCCCGCTGCAGGTCTTCGAGGTGGCTGGGGCGATCCCACGCATGCGTTTTGTCAACGGCACGCCGTCGGACTGCGTGCACGTGGCCTTGACGGGCTTGTTGGGCTACCGGCCTGACCTGGTGCTGTCCGGCATCAACCAGGGCGCCAACATGGGCGACGACACGCTGTACTCCGGCACCGTGGCCGCGGCGATGGAGGGCTATCTGTTCGGCGTGCCGGCGATTGCGTTTTCGCAGACCCACAAAGGCTGGACCGACCTGGATGCCGCCGGCCGCGTGGTGCGCTCGGTGGTGCAGCAAATCCTGGCCCAGGGCCTGGCGGGCCACCCCTTTCTGCTCAACGTCAATATTCCCAACCGGCCGGACGCCGATGCGTTGCCACGGCGCATCACGCGGCTGGGGCGGCGCCATGCCAGCGAGGGCGTGATTTGCCAGCAAAACCCGCGCGGCGAGCCGATCTACTGGATCGGCCCGGCCGGCGATGCCCGCGAGGCCGGCGAGGGCACCGACTTCCATGCCACCGCCAACGGCTGCGTGTCGATCACACCGTTGCAGGTCGACCTGACCGATCACGCACGCCTGCCCGATTGGCGGGTGCGGCTTGAAAGCTCGGCATGAGCGCTGACGGTGACCCTGTCCGGGCGCCGCGCTTCCCCCTGCCGCTGGAGCGGGTTGGCCGTGCCGGCATCACCGCCCGGTCGCGCGAAACCCTGAGGCCGCAACGCCCGCTGCATGAAGCGGCCCGCGATGCGGGCCGGCATGCCGTGCCCCAGGGGCTGGGCCTGGATTCGGCGCAGGTGCGCCAGCGCATGGTGCAACGGCTGCGGGCCGAAGGCATCCGCTGCGAGCCGGTGTTCGAGGCCATGCACGCGGTGCCGCGCCACTTGTTTGTCGATACCGCGCTGGCGATCCAGGCCTACGAGGACACCAGCCTGCCGATCGGCCATGGCCAGACGATCTCCAAGCCGTCTGTCGTGGCGCGCATGATCGAGCTGCTGTTCGACAGCGCCCATGCCCGGGCCGGCGGCCACCTCGGCTGCACGCTGGAGGTGGGCACCGGCTGCGGCTACCAGACCGCGCTGCTGGCCCGGTTGGCCAAGCGCGTGGTGTCGATCGAGCGGCTTCGGCCGTTGTTCGACAAGGCGGGCGGCCACCTGGCCGCCTGGCGCATGGACCATGTGCGGTTGCTGCACGGCGACGGCATGCTGGGCCATGGCCCGAACGCACCCTACGACAGCATCATCGCCGCCGCCGGTGGTGATGCACTGCCGCAGGCCTGGCTGGACCAGTTGGCAGTGGGCGGACGCCTGGTGGCGCCGATGCACCGCGCCGGCGGGCGCGGCCAGGTGCTGGTGGTGGTCGACCGCCACGCAACCGGCATCGTGCGCAGCGAGTTCGAGGCCGTGCATTTCGTCCCTCTAAAATCGGGCATCGTCTGAACCGACCCCTGCCCAGGTCAGCCACCATGCATCCTTCGTTTTCGACGCCACGCCCGGCTGCGGTCTGGCTGTTGGCCCTGGCCCTGGCCGCAGGTCTGGCGGGTTGTGCATCGGCACCCAACAAAGCGCCGATCGAAGACCGCAAACCCGGCCGCCCGACCGCGCCCCCAAGCGCCGCTGCGCCCGCGGCCTCGGCCGGAGAATCGACCGGCGCCGCTACCGACACCGCCAAGCCCATGCCCGGCGCCGAAAACGCCGGCAAGCCGGGCTACTACTCGGTCAAGCCGGGTGACACCCTGATCCGCATCGGGCTGGACAACGGCCAGAACTGGCGCGACGTGGCGCGCTGGAACAACATCGACAAACCCAACCTGATCGAGGTGGGACAGGTGCTGAGGGTGGTACCGCCCGGTGTGGATCCCGCTGCGGTGGCCAGCCGTGGCGTTGCCCCGACCAAGGTGGAGTCGCGGCCGCTGGACGGCAAGCCTGCGCCCGCAGGTGTGGCGGCTGGGGCTGCTGTCGTGGTGCCGTCCGCACCGGCGGCCAGTGCGCCCGCGCCTGCCGCTGCTGTTGCCTCACCCGCCGCTGCACCCGCCGCCGCCAAGGTTGACCCGGACGACGAGCCGACCTGGGGCTGGCCGGCGTCGGGTGCCGTCCTGGCCGGGTTCGAGGAGGGCCGCCACAAGGGCCTGGCGATCAACGGCAAAGCCGGCGACCCGGTACTGGCCGCCGCCGATGGCCGGGTGGTGTACGCCGGATCGGGCCTGCGCGGTTACGGCAACCTGGTCATCGTCAAGCACAACAACACCTACCTGACCGCCTACGCCCACAACCAGGCCCTGCTGGTCAAGGAGGACCAGGCGGTGCGGCGTGGCCAGAAGATCGCCGAGATGGGGTCCAGCGATGCCGACCGGGTGCAACTGCACTTCGAGATTCGGCGCCAGGGCAAGCCGACCGACCCGGCCAAGCTGCTGCCAGCGCGTTGACGTTTTTTGGCTTGGCGGGGCTGGGCGATTGTCCCGGCTCAGCGTTTCCCAGAGGGCCGGGGCGGGTTGCACGCGGCTAGCATCCGGTATCGGACGCACACCTGCGGTCCGGCCAGGAGACGACCGCCATGAATACCGCTTCCCTCACCCTTGTTGCGCTGGCCCTGACCGGGCTGGCTTCCGCCCAGGCTCAGGCCCAGGCCCCGGCGCCACAAGGCGTCAGCAAGACCGAGATCCTGATCGGATCGATCCAGGACCTGTCGGGGCCGGTCGCGGCCTTCGGCAAGCAGTCGCGCAGCGGTATGCAATTGCGCGTCGACGAGATCAACGAGCAGGGTGGCATCAACGGCCGCAAGCTCAAATTGCTGGTCGAGGACAACGGCTACGACCCCAAGCGGGCCGTGCTGGCCGCGCAAAAGCTGGTCAACCAGGACAAGATCTTCCTGATGGCGGGCCACATCGGCACCGCGCACAACAATGCGGCAATGCCAGTGCAGTTCGAGAAGAACGTCATCAACTTTCTGCCGATCACCGCCGCACGCGAGATGTACGAGCCCTTCCACAAGCTCAAGTACGCGTTTGCCGCCACTTACTACGACCAGATCCGCACTGCGCTGCCCTCATTGGTGAAGGAGAAGGGTGCCAAGAAGGTCTGCACCCTGTATCAGGACGACGAGTTCGGCCTGGAGGTGTTGCGGGGTGCCGAGGCGGCGCTGAAGGGCCTGAACATGGAGCTGGTCGAGAAAACCAGCTACAAACGCGGCGCCACTGATTTTTCGTCCCAGGTGGCCAAGATGAAGGCCGGTGGCTGTGACTTCGTGGTGCTCGGCACCATCATTCGCGAGACCATCGGCGCCATTGGCGAATCGCGCAAGACGGGCTTCAACCCGACCTTCCTCGGGTCGAGCGCGTCCTACACCGACCTGATCCACAAACTCGGCGGCAAGCCGATGGATGGCCTGTACGCCACGATGACGGCGCAGCACCCCTACCTGGACGAGGCGTCTCAGCCGCTGCGCTTCTGGGCCAACAAGTACAAGACCAAGTTCAGCGAAGACCCGACGGTGTTCTCGGTTTACGGCTACCTGATCATCGACACCTTTGCCAAGGCAGCGCAGAAGGCCGGGGCGGGTCTGAACACCGACAATTTCATCAAGGCCATGGACACCTTGACGATCGAACCCGACATGTTCGGCTCGCCAAAGATCGCCTACACCGCCACAAAACGCCTCGGCAACGACCTGTCCCGCCTGTCGCAGATCACCGATGGCCGCTGGAAAGTGGTCTCGGACTACATCAAGCCCTGATCCCCGGTTGTGCCTGCACCAGCCGCCTCCGGGCGGCTTTTTTCTGGGCGGGATAATCTCGTGCATGACAGATCGTGATGAATGGTTGAAGGTCGACTCGATCGACCTGGAAGCGCAGGGCGTGGCCCGCAACGCCGAGGGCAAGGTGGTGTTCATCGAAGGCGCCTTGCCAGGTGAACAGGTGCAGGTGCGGGTAGGCCGCAGCAAAACGGCTTGGGAGCAGGGCGAGATGACCGCGATGCGGCGCGAGAGTGCACTTCGGGTGCGGCCGGGCTGCCCGCACTTCGGCCTGCACCCGGGGTCTTGTGGCGGCTGCAAGATGCAGCACCTGGACGCCAGCGCCCAGGTCGCCGTCAAGCAACGGGTGCTGGAGGACAACCTGCAGCACCTGGGCAAGGTCAAGCCCGAGCGCATGTTGCGGCCCATCGAGGGCCCGACCTGGGGCTACCGCTACCGGGCCCGCCTTTCGGTGCGGTTTGTGGCCAAGAAGGGCACGGTGCTGGTGGGCTTCCACGAGCGCAAGAGCCGTTACCTGGCCGACATGCAAGTCTGCCCGGTGCTGCCGGCGCGGGTCAGCCAGATGCTGATGCCGCTGCGGGCGCTGATCGGCAGCATGGACCAGCGTGACAGCCTGCCGCAGATAGAACTGGCCATCGGCGAGCGCAGCGAGGGCCTGGTAATTGCGCTGGTGCTGCGTCACCTGGCGCCTGTGACGCCGACCGACCGGGACCGCTTGCGCGCCTTTGCCACCGAGCATGGTGTGCAGTGGTGGTTGCAGCCCAAGGGGCCGGACACGGTGCATCTTCTGGACGAGGGCGGGGTCGAGCTGGCCTATTGCCTGCCGGAGTTCGGCATCACCATGCCGTTCAAGCCCACCGATTTCACCCAGGTCAACCACGCCATCAACACCGTGCTGGTGGGGCGGGCCCTTCGCCTGCTGGCGCCCACCGCCCAGGAGCGGGTGATCGACTGGTTCTGCGGCCTGGGCAACTTCACCCTGCCATTGGCCACGAAGGCGCGTGAGGTGCTGGGTATCGAAGGCAGCGAGACGCTGGTGCAGCGCTCGCGTGACAACGCCCAGCGCAACGGGCTGGCGGCGAAGACGCGCTTTGCCGCCCACAACCTGTTTGAGTTGTCGACCGACGACCTGCTCGCCTTTGGCGCTGCCGACAAGTGGCTGATCGACCCGCCGCGCGAAGGCGCGTTTGCGCTGGTCAAGGCGCTGGTCGATCTGCATGAGGTGCTGCCGACTGGGCCACATGCGGGCTGGACGCCGCCGACGCGTATCGTCTACGTCAGCTGCAACCCGGCCACGCTGGCACGCGACGCCGGCCTGCTGGTGAACCAGGCGGGCTACCGTTGTGTGGCGGCGGGGGCAGTGAACATGTTTCCGCACACGGCCCATGTGGAGAGCATGGCAGTGTTTGAGCGGGTGTGAACCGCTGGCGCGAGGCGATCGGCCAGAAAAAAGGCTCCCGAAGGAGCCCTTTGAACAGCCGAACCGAGGATCAGTCGCGCTCGCCGCCGACAATGCCCAGGATCGCCAACAAGCTCTGGAACACGTTGTAGATGTCCAGGTAAATCGCCAGCGTGGCGCTGATGTAGTTGGTCTCACCGCCGTCGATCACGCGCTTGATGTCGAACAGCATGAAGCCCGAGAAGATCACGATGGCCAGCACCGACAGCGTCATCATCAGCGCGGTGGACTGCATGAAGATGTTGACCACACCTGCCACCAGCAGGATCAGCGCGCCGATGAACAAGAACTTGCCCATGCTGGAGAGGTCACGCTTGATCACCGTGGCCAAGGTGGCCATGCCGAAGAACACCATCGCGGTGCCGCCAAAAGCGGTCATGATCAGCGACGAGCCGTTCTTGAAGCCCAGGATCATCGCCAACATGCGCGCCAGCATCAGCCCCATGAAGAAGGTGAAGGCCAGCAGCACGTAAACCCCGGTGGACGACTCCTTGGTCTTCTCGATCGCATACATGAAACCAAAGGCGCCGGCCAGGAACAGGATGGTGCTCATCCCGTTGCCCATCACCTGCGTGATGCCCGAGGCCACACCCACCCAGGCACCCAGCACGGTGGGCACCATCGACAGCGCGAGCAGCCAATAGGTGTTGCGCAGAACGCGGTTGCGATCGGTGGCCAGCGAGCCCGAGCCGGTTGAGCCCGGGAAGGTTTGCAGGCGTTGTTCGTTCATGGAGCCTCCAGAAGGTGAGTCGGGACAGGACGTTGCGGCGGGTGTGACTCACGCAGCATAGTGTAAGTTCCGCAGGTCAGATCTGCTTGATCGGCGGGCAATCGGTGCGCTTGTCTGAGGCACACTGACCGCCCGACCCCATTGAACGCACCATGCACACCAAATCCGTGTTGACCCTCAGCGATGTTCGCGCCATGGCCGCGGCCGCCGAAGCCGAAGCCTTGAGCCACCAATGGGCGGTGACGATCGCCATCGTCGATGACGGTGGCCACGTGCTGTGGCTGCAGCGGCTGGACGGCGCCGCGCCGATTTCTGCCGCGATTGCCCCGGCCAAGGCCCGAACTGCCGCATTGGGGCGACGCGAAAGCAAGGTCTACGAGGACGTCATCAACCAGGGCCGGGTGTCGTTTTTGAGTGCGCCGGTGCTCGAAGGCATGCTCGAAGGCGGCGTGCCGGTGATGGTGGACGGCCAGTGCGTGGGCGCGGTGGGGGTGTCCGGCGTCAAGTCCGGCGAGGATGCCCAGATCGCGCGCGCCGGTATCGCCGCGCTGGGCTAGACGGCCTCGCACCGTATGGGGGGTCAGGACAAACCCGCAAGGCTATAATCGATGGGTTTACCTGCCACCCCCGCAGCCTAGCGAAACTCCAACGAAGTTTCCCACCGGACTTCCGGCTCACGACGTCTTTCAGTCGCCCGAGCGAAGCTGGGCGCGCGCGACTTCCGGAGTCATCCACTTGCTGCCAGTCCTGCCCCCCGCCCTGCTTGCCCTCGCAGACGGCACGGTTTTTCAAGGCAACTCCATCGGCGCTGCCGGCTGCGCGGTGGGTGAGGTGGTGTTCAACACCGCGCTCACCGGCTACCAGGAAATCCTCACCGACCCCAGCTACTGCCGCCAGATCGTCACCCTGACCTACCCGCACATCGGCAGTTACGGCATCAATGCCGAGGACGTCGAAGCCGCCCAGGTGCATGCTGCCGGGCTGGTGATCAAGGATTTGCCGCTTCGCATGTCCAACTTTCGCGCCACGCTGACACTCGACGCCTACTTGCGGCGCGAGGGCACGGTGGCGATTGCCGGCATCGACACCCGCCGCCTGACCCGTGTCTTGCGCAGCAAGGGCGCGCAGAACGGCTGCATCAGCACGTTCGAGGCCGGCACGGTGTTGACCGGTGCTGATCTGGCGCAGGCGGTGGCCCGCGCTCAAGCCGCACCCAGCATGAATGGGCTGGACCTGGCCCGGGTGGTGTCGGTGGCCGAGCCGTACACCTGGACCGAGACCGAATGGCAACTCGGCAGCGGCTACGGCCAGCTGGCCGAGGCCCGTTTCCATGTCGTGGCTTATGACTTCGGCATCAAGCGCAACATCTTGCGCATGCTGGCCAGCCGGGGTTGCCGTGTCACGGTGGTGCCGGCAACCACACCCGCCGCTGCGGTATTGGCGCTGCAACCCGATGGCATCTTTTTGAGCAACGGCCCGGGTGATCCGCAGCCCTGCGACTACGCCATCACTGCGGCCCGCACGCTGATCGACTCCGGCATCCCGGTCTTCGGCATCTGCCTGGGCCACCAGATCATGGCCTTGGCCGCTGGCGCCAAGACCTTCAAGATGAAGTTTGGCCACCACGGTGCCAACCACCCGGTCAAGGACCTGGCCACCGGCCGGGTGTCGATCACCAGCCAGAACCACGGTTTTGCGGTGGATGAATCGTCTCTGCCCGCCAACCTGCGGCCCACCCATGTCAGCCTGTTCGACGGCACGCTGCAAGGCCTGGCCTGGACCGACAAGCCCGCGTTCTGCTTCCAGGGCCACCCCGAGGCCTCGCCCGGGCCGCACGACATTGCCCCCCTGTTCGACCGCTTCACCGCGCTGATGACCACCGCACTGGCGGAGAAGACCCATGCCTAAGCGCCAAGACCTCAAAACCATCCTCATCATCGGCGCCGGCCCGATCGTCATCGGCCAGGCCTGCGAGTTCGACTACTCCGGTGCCCAGGCCTGCAAGGCGCTGCGCGAAGAGGGCTACAAGGTGGTGCTGGTCAACAGCAACCCGGCCACCATCATGACCGACCCCGACACGGCGGACGTGACCTACATCGAGCCCATCACCTGGCAGGTGGTCGAGAAGATCATCGCCAAGGAGCGGCTGGCTTTCCCTGAGGACAAGATGGCCGTGCTGCCGACGATGGGTGGCCAGACGGCGCTGAACTGTGCGCTCGACCTGCACCGGCACGGCGTGCTGGCCAGGTATGGCGTCGAGATGATCGGCGCCAACGAACATGCGATCGAGAAGGCTGAAGACCGGCTGAAGTTCAAGGACGCGATGACTTCCATCGGCCTGGGCTCGGCGCGCAGCGGCATTGCGCACTCGCTCGACGAGGCATGGGCGGTGCACAAGCGTATCAATGCGGAAATCGGTGCCGGGGTCGGCGCCAGCACGAACGCCGGCAACAACGCCAGCAGTACGGGCGGCTTCCCGATGGTGATCCGCCCCAGCTTCACGCTGGGCGGCAGCGGTGGCGGCATCGCTTACAACCGCGAAGAGTTCGAAGAGATCTGCAAACGCGGCCTGGATTTGTCGCCGACCAAGGAGTTGCTGATCGAGGAGAGCCTGATCGGCTGGAAAGAGTACGAGATGGAGGTGGTGCGCGACCAGGCGGACAACTGCATCATCGTCTGCGCCATCGAGAACCTCGACCCGATGGGCATCCACACCGGCGACTCGATCACCGTGGCGCCGGCGCAGACGCTGACCGACAAGGAGTACCAGCTGCTGCGCAACGCCAGCATCGCGATCCTGCGCGAGATCGGCGTGGATACCGGCGGCTCCAACGTGCAGTTCTCGATCAACCCGGTCGATGGCCGCATGGTGGTGATCGAGATGAACCCGCGGGTCTCTCGCTCGTCGGCGCTGGCGAGCAAGGCGACCGGGTTCCCGATCGCCAAGATCGCCGCCAAGCTGGCGGTGGGCTTTACGCTCGACGAGTTGCGCAACGACATCACCGGCGGCGCCGCACCGGCTTCTTTTGAGCCGTCTATCGACTATGTCGTCACCAAGATCCCACGTTTTGCGTTCGAGAAGTTTCCGGCTGCGGACTCACGTCTGACGACGCAGATGAAGTCGGTGGGCGAGGTGATGGCGATGGGCCGCACTTTCCAGGAGAGCTTCCAGAAGGCGCTGCGCGGCCTGGAGACCGGCATCGACGGTTTGAGCGAGCGCACCGGCTGCCAGCCGTCCGACCGCGACGAGATTGTCGAAGCCATCGGCAACGCCGGGCCCGAGCGCATCCTGTTCGTGGCGGATGCGTTCCGCATCGGAATGTCGCTCGACGAGATCTTTGAAGAGACCGCCATCGACCCCTGGTTCCTGGCCCAGATCGAGGACTTGATCAGCACCGAGGCCCAGCTCAAGGGCCGCACGCTGGCCAGCCTGTCGGCCGCCGAGTTGCGCTTCGCCAAGCAAAAGGGCTTCTCGGACCGTCGCCTGGCCAAGCTGATGGCGACCAACCAGCACGAGGTGCGGCGTGCCCGCCACGCGCTGGGTGTGCGCCCGGTCTACAAGCGGGTGGACACCTGCGCGGCCGAGTTCGCCACCGAGACCGCCTACCTCTACAGCTGCTACGAAACCGTGGACGGCGAGTGCGAGGCCGAACCCACAAACCGCAAGAAGATCATGGTGCTGGGCGGCGGGCCCAACCGCATCGGCCAGGGCATCGAGTTCGACTACTGCTGCGTGCATGCTGCACTGGCACTGCGCGAAGACGGCTACGAGACCATCATGGTCAACTGCAACCCCGAGACCGTATCGACCGACTACGACACCAGCGACCGGCTGTACTTTGAGCCGGTGACGCTCGAAGACGTGCTGGAGATCGTGGATAAAGAGAAGCCGGTCGGCGTGATCGTGCAGTACGGCGGCCAGACGCCGCTTAAATTGGCGCTCGACCTGGAGTCCTACGGCGTGCCGATCATCGGCACCTCGCCCGACTCGATAGACATCGCCGAGGACCGCGAGCGTTTCCAGCAGTTGCTGCACACACTCGGCCTGAAGCAGCCACCCAACCGCACCGCGCGCACCGAAGAGTCGGCCCTGGTGCTGGCCCAGGAGATCGGCTACCCGCTGGTGGTGCGCCCGAGCTACGTGCTGGGCGGCCGGGCGATGGAGATCGTGCACGGCGACAAGGACCTGGAGCGCTACATGCGCGAGGCGGTGCGGGTCAGCGACAAATCGCCGGTGCTGCTGGACCGCTTTCTCGACGACGCGATCGAGGTCGATGTCGATTGCATCAGCGACGGCCAGGACGTGATGATCGGCGCGATCATGGAGCACATCGAGCAGGCGGGGGTGCACTCCGGCGACTCGGCCTGCTCGCTGCCGCCCTACACCTTGCCCGGCAAGCTGCAAGACGAGTTGCGCCGCCAGACCACGGTGATGGCACTGGCGCTCAAGGTGGTGGGCCTGATGAACGTGCAGTTTGCGATCCAGGGCGACATCAGCGGCGACGGGGAGGGCGCGGTGGTCTACGTGCTGGAAGTCAACCCAAGGGCCTCACGCACCGTGCCGTTTGTGTCCAAGGCGACCGGCCAGCAACTGGCCAAGATTGCTGCCCGCTGCATGGCTGGCCAGAAGCTGGCGGACCAGACAAGCCGCAATGGCGAGCCGCCGCGCGAGGTGGTGCCGCCGTACTTCAGCGTCAAGGAGGCGGTGTTCCCGTTCAACAAGTTCCCCGGTGTCGATTCGATCCTGGGCCCGGAGATGCGCTCCACCGGTGAGGTGATGGGCGTGGGCCGAACTTTTGGCGAGGCCATGCTCAAGAGCCAGCTCGGTGCCGGCTCGCGCCTGCCGACCCAGGGCACGGTGGTGATCACCGTGAAGAACGGTGACAAGGCGCGTGCGGTGGGTGTGGCGCGTGATCTTGTCGCGCTGGGCTTTTCGGTTGTAGCCACCAAGGGCACGGCGGCGGCCATCGCGGCTGCCGGCGTGCCGGTCAAGGTGGTCAACAAGGTGATGGACGGCCGGCCGCACATCGCCGACATGGTCAAAGGCGGCGAGATTGCGCTGGTCTTCACCACGGTCGACGAGACCCGCACCGCGATTGCCGATTCGCGCTATATCCGCACCGCAGCGCTGGCCAACCGGGTGACCTACTACACCACGATGGCCGGTTGCGAGGCGGCGACCGAGGCACTCAAGCACCAGGCCGGCATGCGCGTCTACAGCCTGCAGGAGTTGCACGCCGAGTTGCACTAAACTCGCGTCCTCGAATCGTTTTCGATGGCCGTTCCGCCGCCTCTGCACCCTGTTTTGGGTGCCCAGCGCGGCGGATTTGTTTTTTATGACCCCTTTGCCCCCAGGAGGCCCCTATGGCCACCATCCCCGTCACCAAGCGCGGTTCTGAAATGCTCAAGGAAGAGCTGCACCGGCTCAAGACCGTGGAACGCCATGCCGTGATCCGGGCGATCTCCGAGGCGCGCGCCCAGGGTGATTTGTCTGAGAACGCCGAGTACGAGGCGGCCAAGGACAAGCAGGGCTTCATCGAGGGCCGCATTCTCGAGATCGACAGCAAGCTGGCGGCTGCGCAAGTGATCGACCCGAGCACGCTGGATGCGGGAGGTCGGGTAGTGTTTGGGGCCACCGTCGATCTGGAAGAAGAGAGCACCGGCCAGGAAGTGACCTACCAGATCGTCGGCGACGACGAGGCCGATCTCAAAAAAGGCCTGATCTCGATCAGCTCGCCGATTGCCCGCTCGATGATCGGCAAAGAAGCCGGTGACGTGGCCGAGGTGCAGGCGCCGGGCGGCGTCAAGCGTTACGACATCGTGGACGTGCGCTACGTTTGAGCCTGGCGTGCCGGTGGTCGAGCGCTTGCGTCGCTTGTTGCCCGCGCTGTGGGCCGGCGTGCTGCTGTGTGTGGCCTTGATCGCTACGCCAGCGCCGTTTGCGACACTGGATGGCCCCACTGCTGGCCGGGTGGTCAGCCGCATTTTTCTACAGGAGGCCTGGCTGAGCCTGGTGCTGGCGGTCCTGCTGCTGTCGGCCGAGCGGGCGCGCGCTCGATGGGCCGCTGAGGATCACCAAGGCTCGGTGTTGAACACCGAGATGCTGTTGATCCTGGGTGTGGTGTTCTGCACCGTCGCCGGCTACTTCGCCATTCAACCCTTGCTGCCGGCGGCCCGGGCCGGGCAGGGCGCCGTGAGCTTTGGCCAATTGCACGCGGTCAGCTTGGCGTTTTTTGGCCTCAAGACGCTGCTGGTGCTGGTGCTGGCTTGGCGCGGAGCTGCGCAAGCAGCACGCAGAGATCAAGCGCTCAGTCCTGAACCTTCTTCTTGACGCTGGTGACGCGGGTGCGGACCCGCTTGATTTCACCGCCAGCCGTCACCCGCTGGTTGCCGAACACGGTGATCTTCTTGATCTGGGCCCGGTGGTTGCCGCTCTTGGAGAATTTGAGGATCTTGACCACCCGCGGTGCCGACATGCCGCCCGCTTTAGCGACCTTGTCTTTTTCGGGCATCGGCCGCCACAGCACCAGCAGCTTGCCGATGTGCTGCACTGGCGCGGCACCCAGCTTGTCGGCCAGGGCGGCCAGGGCGGCCTCTCGGTCCGGGCGCGAGTCGGAGAACATCCGCACCTTGATCAGGCCGTGGGCGTTGAGGCCGAGATCGGCCTCTTTGAAGATGGCATCGGTCAAACCCTCGCCGCCAATAATGACGACAGGGTCCAGATGATGGGCTTCGCCACGCTTTTCTTTGCGTTCGGCGGGCGTTAAGTGAAGTGCTGACATCCCCCTATTATCGCCCGCTCATGAAAATTGATTCCAAAAGCAAGAAGATCAACAAGGCCTGGCTCAACGACCATGCCAATGACACCTACGTCAAGCTGGCCAAGAAAGAAGGCTACCGGGCCCGCGCGGCCTACAAACTCAAAGAGATCGACGAGACGCTGGGCCTGTTCAGGCCCGGGCAAATCGTGGTCGATCTGGGCTCGGCGCCGGGCGCCTGGAGCCAGTACCTGCGGCGCCGATTTGCGCCCAAGGCGGCCGGCACCGGCGGCGCGGCGGTGGGCGAGTTGCTGGGCACGATCATCGCGCTCGACATCCTGCCGATGGAGCCTATCGAGGGTGTGCAATTCATCCAGGGCGATTTCCGTGAAGACGCGGTGCTGACCCAGCTGCATGAATTGGTAGCAGGGCGCTTGGTGGATGTGGTGGTGTCCGACCTCGCTCCCAACCTGACCGGCATCGAGGTGTCTGACGCGGCCCGAATCGAGCATCTGATCGAACTGGCCCTCGACTTTGCCCAGAGCCACCTCAAGCCCAATGGCGTGCTGGTGGCCAAGGTGTTTCACGGTGGCGGCTACAGCCAGTTGGTGACGCAGTTCAAACAGCACTTCCGGGTGGTCAAGCCGATCAAGCCCAAGGCATCGCGCGACAAATCGGCTGAAACTTATCTGGTCGGGGTCGGTCTCAAAGCCAGCTGAGGTCACAAACCGGCGGCGGCCTGCGCCCGCTACCGGCAGGCTTGAGAAGGGTCGAATTCAGCCCGAATTCACCCGTTTCAGCGCCAGCCCCTCAAGCTGTCCTGGGGGCTTGACTCGTTTAGAATCATCCCCATCTGCCGTGAGATTGGGTGGACGATGGGCGCAAACCTGCAACGGTGCAGCCGGCGCCACCATCTCAATCGGTATTGGCTAAAGGAGCCGCGGTGAACAATCAATGGTTCTCGAAGGTCGCTGTCTGGCTGGTGATCGCACTTGTGCTTTTCACTGTGTTCAAGCAGTTCGACCGCGGGGTGTCGTCGGGCTCGATGATCGGGTATTCCGACTTTTTAGAAGAGGTGCGCGCCAAGCGCATCAAGGTCGTCACGCTGCAAGAGGGCAATGGCGGAACCGAGATCCTGGCCGTCACCAATGACGACAAACGCATCCGGTCTACCGCCACCTACCTGGACCGCGGTCTGGTGGGCGACCTGATCAGCAGTGGCGTCAAGTTCGATGTCAAGCCGCGTGAAGAGCCCTCGTTGCTGGTCAGCCTGCTGGTCAGCTGGGGTCCGATGCTGCTGCTGATCGGCGTCTGGGTGTACTTCATGCGCCAGATGCAGGGCGGCGGCAAGGGCGGTGCGTTCAGCTTTGGCAAAAGCAAGGCGCGCATGCTGGACGAGGCCAACAACTCCACCACCTTCGCTGACGTCGCCGGTTGCGACGAGGCCAAGGAAGAGGTCAAGGAGTTGGTCGACTTCCTGAAAGATCCGCAGAAGTTCCAGAAACTGGGCGGTCGTATCCCGCGTGGGGTGTTGCTGGTCGGCCCTCCGGGCACCGGCAAGACGCTGCTGGCCAAGGCCATCGCGGGTGAGGCCAAGGTGCCGTTTTTCTCAATCTCGGGCTCTGACTTCGTCGAGATGTTTGTCGGCGTGGGTGCGGCGCGGGTGCGTGACATGTTCGAGCAGGCCAAGAAAAGCTCGCCCTGCATCATCTTCATCGACGAAATCGATGCGGTGGGCCGGCACCGTGGCGCTGGCCTGGGTGGCGGCAACGACGAGCGCGAGCAGACGCTCAACCAGATGCTGGTCGAGATGGACGGTTTCGAGACCAACGTCGGCGTGATCGTGATGGCGGCCACCAACCGGCCCGACATCCTGGACCCGGCGCTGCTGCGCCCGGGCCGTTTCGACCGCCAGGTCTATGTCACGCTGCCCGACGTGCGCGGCCGTGAGCAGATCCTCAACGTGCACATGCGCAAGGTGCCGATCGGCCAGGACATCCGGGCCGACATCCTGGCGCGTGGCACGCCGGGCTTCTCGGGCGCCGATCTGGCCAACCTGGTCAACGAATCGGCCTTGTTCGCGGCCCGGCGCAGTGCGCGGGTGGTCGAGATGGTCGACTTCGAGAAGGCCAAGGACAAGATCATGATGGGCCCCGAGCGCAAGAGCATGGTGATGCCCGAGGAAGAGCGCCGCAACACCGCTTACCACGAGGCTGGCCATGCGCTGGTGGCGCGTTTGATGCCCAAGACCGACCCGGTGCACAAGGTCACGGTGATCCCGCGTGGCCGGGCCTTGGGCGTGACGATGCAATTGCCCGAGACCGACCGTTACAGCCTGGACAAGGAGCGCATGCTCTCGACCATCTCGGTGCTGTTTGGTGGCCGCATCGCCGAAGAAGTGTTCATGCACCAGATGACCACCGGTGCGTCCAACGACTTCGAGCGTGCCACTGCGATCGCCCGTGACATGGTCACCCGCTACGGCATGACCGATGAGCTTGGCCCGATGGTCTATGCCGAGAACGAGGGTGAGGTGTTCCTCGGCCGTTCGGTGACCAAGACGACCAACATGTCCGAGGAGACGATGCGCAAGGTCGATCTGGTGATCCGCCGCATCATCGACGAGCAGTACGCCATCGCCCGCAAGCACATCGAGGACAACCAGGACAAGATGCACATCATGGCCAAGGCGCTGCTCGAGTGGGAGACCATCGACGCCGAGCAGATCGAGGACATCATGACCGGCAAGCCGCCGCGCCCGCCCAAGGACTGGACGCCCAACGACCGGACCCGCGGATCGGGTCCGTCGTCCGGCACCCCGGGTGGCAATGGCACGGTCAGCACCGACGGTGCGCCGGCCACGGTGGTCTGATCCCGGCGCCCGGCGCAAGATGCATCACCCAGCGGGGCCTTCGGGCCCCGTTTTCATGCCCACTCGACCCAGGCCCCGCAGCCCACGCAGCCCATGCTTTGGCAGACCACCCGATTTCTGATTGACCTGAGCCGGCCGAAGGTGATGGGTATCGTCAATGCGACGCCCGATTCGTTCTCGGACGGCGGCCAGCATGCGCAGGCCAGCGCCGCGATGGCGCACTGCGAGCGGCTGCTGCGCGAGGGCGCCGACATGCTCGACATCGGTGGTGAATCGACCCGTCCCGGTGCCAGCCAACCGGACTTGTCCGAAGAAACCGCGCGCGTGCTGCCGGTGCTGCGCCACGCCGTGACCCTGGGTGTGCCCGTGTCGGTGGACACCAGCCGGCCCGAGATCATTGCGCAGGCGCTGGCGCTGGGTGTTGACATCATCAACGACGTGCGCGCCTTGCGCCGTCCGGGTGCCCTGGCCGCGGTCGCTGACCATGCGCGCTGTGGCGTCTGCCTGATGCACATGCCGGGCGAGCCGGACGTGATGCAGCACGCACCCACCTACGCCGACGACGATGTGGTGACCGAGGTGGTTGCCTGGTTGGATCGCCGCCTGACCCAGGTGCAGGCAGCCGGGGTGTCGCCAGACCGCATCACGCTGGACCCGGGCATCGGCTTTGGCAAGACGCCCGCGCACAACTGGGCGTTGTTACAACGGCAAGCCGAGTTGCTGGCCTTGGGCCGGCCATTGCTGTTGGGATGGTCCCGAAAATCCACCCTGGGCCTGCTGACCGGCCGTGCCGTGGGCGACCGCCAGATGGCCAGTGTGGCTGCGGCGCTGGCATGTGTGCAGCGCGGCGGCCAGGTGCTGCGTGTGCACGATGTTGCAGCCACGGTGGACGGGCTCAAGGTCTGGGCCGCTGCCGGCTTGCTGGCGGACGACAATGGCGGGCTGTACAAAAGGGCTCCGACACCATGACCAGACAATACTTCGGCACCGATGGCATCCGCGGCACCGTGGGCCAAGCGCCGATCACGCCCGATTTCATGCTGCGCCTGGGCCACGCCGTGGGCCGGGTGCTGCGCCGCAGCGGCAAGCGCCCGACGGTGCTGATCGGCAAGGACACCCGTATTTCGGGTTACATGATCGAGTCCTCGCTGGAGGCCGGCCTGTCGTCGGCCGGGGTCGACACCTTGCTCACCGGCCCCCTGCCGACGCCGGGCGTGGCCTACCTGACCCGGGCGCTGCGGCTGGACCTGGGTGTGGTCATCAGTGCGTCGCACAACGCCTACGCGGACAACGGCATCAAGTTCTTTTCCGCCAAGGGCGAAAAACTGCCCGACGACTGGGAGCAGGCGGTAGAAGCCGCCTTGGCTGAAGCCCCGCAATGGGTTGATTCGGCCACGCTGGGCAAGGCGCGGCGGCTGGACGACGCCCGTGGTCGATACATCGAGTTCTGCAAAAGCACCGTCGACAAGGACCTGTCGCTGCGCGGCCTGAAGGTGGTGGTGGACGCCGCCCACGGCGCGGCCTACCACGTCGCACCGGATGTGTTCCATGAGCTGGGCGCCGAGGTGATCGCCATCGGCTGCCAGCCTGACGGCATCAACATCAATGCCGGCTTTGGCGCCACCTCGCCGCAGGCGCTGGTGGCGGCCGTGGCCGAGCACGGTGCCGACTACGGCGTGGCGCTGGACGGTGACGCCGACCGGCTGCAACTGGTCGATCACAACGGCCGGCTGTTCAACGGCGACGAGTTGCTGTTTGCGATGGTGATGGACAGGCTGGCCCAGGGCCAGGCGATCACCGGCGCAGTGGGCACACTGATGACCAACATGGCGGTTGAACTGGCGCTCCGGGCGCGTGGCATCGAACTGGTGCGCGCCAAGGTGGGCGACCGCTATGTGCTGGAGGAACTGGCCGCCCGCGGCTGGCTGCTGGGCGGTGAGGGGTCTGGCCATTTGCTGGCGCTGGACAAGCACACCACCGGCGACGGTATTGTCAGCGCGCTGCAGGTTCTGCAGGCCACCCAGCGTGCCCGGGCCTCACTGGCCGACATGCTGGCCGGTGTCACCCTGTTTCCGCAGACCCTGCTCAACGTCCGCCTGCCCAGTCTGGGCCATTTGAAGACCTGGCAGCAAAACAGCCACTTGACCGCGGAGACAGCGCTGGTGGAGGCCGAGTTGGCCGGTTCAGGCCGGGTGCTGATCCGGGCCTCGGGCACCGAGCCGGTGCTGCGGGTGATGGTCGAGGCGCGCGATGCGGCGCAGGGTCGGCGGTTGGCTGAGCGACTCGCCGCCGCTGCCCTGGTGGGTTGACCGTGCCCAGCGTCGATTCAGCCGCAGAATGCCCGGCGCCGGGGCGACCAGGCCATTTGTGTCGGCGCCAGGCGTTGTCTGTGACACCGGAATGACTTGAATTTGAAATATGACAGCCGTTCACGCGGCTGTCATATTGGCTGCCTACAGTTCGGGCGTGGTGATTGACTGCCCTCCCAACGCTGAAAGGCCTTGCCCATGACTTCGATTTTTCTCCGTGCCGCGCTGGTGGCTTCTGCTTTTGTGCCCGTGCTGGCCCTGGCCCAGGACGTGACCGGCGCGGGTGCGTCTTTCCCCGCGCCGATCTATGCCAAGTGGGCCGATGCCTACAACAAGGCCAGTGGCGCACGCATCAACTACCAATCGGTTGGCTCAGGCGCCGGCATGAAGCAGATCAAGTCGAAGACGGTCGACTTCGGTGCCTCCGACGCACCCTTGCAAGATGACGAACTGGCCAAGGACGGCCTGATCCAGTTCCCCACCGTTATCGGCGGCGTGGTGCCAGTGGTCAACATCGCGGGCATCACCCCGGGCCAGATCAAGTTGACCGGCGAACTGCTGGGCGACATCTATCTCGGCAAAATCACCAAGTGGAATGATCCGGCCCTGGTCGCCGTGAACGCCGGGGTGCCGCTGCCGGCCGCCGACATCGCTGTGGTGCGCCGCGCCGACGGCTCGGGTACCAGCTTCAACTTCACCAACTACCTGTCCAAAGTGAATGCGGAGTGGAAGGCCAAGGTGGGCGAAGGCACGGCGGTGAACTGGCCGGTCGGCGCCGGTGGCAAGGGCAATGAAGGCGTCTCGGCCTTTGTGCAGCGCCTGCCCAACTCGATCGGCTACGTGGAATACGCCTACGCCAAGCAAAACAAGATGTCCTATGTGCTGCTGAAGAACAAGACCGGCGTCTTCGTGCCGCCCGATGACCTGAACTTCAAGGCCGCCGCCGCCAGCGCTGACTGGAACAAGACTTTCTTCCAGGTGCTGACCGACCAGCCTGGCAAGGATGCCTGGCCGATCACGGCCGCTACCTTCATCATGATGCACAAGGTGCAGGACAAGCCGGTGAACGCCAGCAACTCGCTGAAGTTCTTCGAGTGGGCCTACAACAACGGCGACAAGATGGCCGCTGATCTGGAATACGTGCCGATGCCCGACGCGGTCAAGGCGCTCGTGCGCAAGGCGTGGACCGACAATTTGAAGGACGGCGCCGGTAAGGCCATCGCCTTCAAGTGATCGCCTCGGGGGGCGGCGCTGGCCGCCCCCTGTGACCTCCCCAGTACCGTGGAGACCCCCGTGGCCGCTACCCTCCCTGTTACCCCCTACAAGCCGGCCGACCGTTCGACGCCGTTTTCCAAGCCACCTGAACGCCGCCGTGTCGCGCCCTGGGCCGACACGCTGTTTTCGGTGCTGGCGCACGGCGCTGCCTGGCTTACGCTGCTGCTGCTGGTAGGCATCATCCTGTCGTTACTGGTGGGTGCCGCGCCGGCCATCAAGGAGTTCGGCCTCGGTTTCCTGTGGTCGACCGACTGGGATCCGGTGAAGGAGAAGTTCGGCGGCCTGGTGATGATCTACGGCACGCTGATGACGTCCTTCATCGCGCTGCTGATCGCCGTGCCGGTGAGCTTCGGCATCGCGATCTTCCTGACCGAGATGTCGCCGGGCTGGCTTAAACGGCCTCTCGGCATTGCCATCGAGTTGCTGGCGGCAGTGCCGTCCATCGTCTACGGCATGTGGGGTCTGCTGGTGTTCAGCCCCATCCTGGCCACCTATGTGCAGCAGCCGCTGCAATCGGTGTTCAAGGGCGTGCCGGTGCTGGGCGCGCTGGTATCCGGTCCGCCGGTGGGCATCGGCATCCTGTCGGCCGGCATCATCCTGGCCATCATGGTGATCCCGTTCATCGCGTCGGTGATGCGCGACGTGTTCGAGGTGACGCCGCCGATGCTCAAGGAATCGGCCTACGGCCTGGGTGCCACCACCTGGGAGGTGGTCTCGCGGGTGGTGCTGCCCTATACCAAGGCCGGTGTGGTCGGCGGCATCATGCTGGGGCTGGGCCGGGCGCTGGGTGAGACGATGGCGGTCACCTTCGTGATCGGCAACTTCAACCAGCTCGACTCGCTGTCGCTGTTCCAGGCGGCCAACAGCATCACCTCGGCGCTGGCCAACGAGTTTGCCGAGGCCGGCGAGGGCCTGCACCAGGCCTCGCTGATCTACCTCGGCCTGGTGCTGTTTTTCATCACTTTCGTGGTGCTCTCACTGTCCAAGCTGCTGCTATCGCAGCTGCGCAAGGGCGAAGGGACCCGCACATGAGCCCGCCCAGCCGGTCCGAATGGCGAAATACCGCAGTGCGAAGCACGGAGGTTTCCCGATGAGCACCACCCTGCAAGCCTTTACCCCGGCGCAACAAGCGGGCCGCCTGGCCATGCACAGCAGCCGCAAACGCACCAATGTGATCGCGCTGACGATGGCGATTGGCGCGATGGCCTTCGGCCTGTTCTGGCTGCTGTGGATCCTGTTCGAGACCTTCCGGCTCGGCCTGGGTGGCCTGAGCCTGGCGGTCTTCACCGAGATGACGCCACCACCGCAAGCTGAAATCGGCGGCCTGGCCAATGCGATCTTCGGCTCGGTGATGATGGCCGGCCTGGCCACGCTGCTGGGCACGCCGATCGGTGTGATGGCCGGCATCTACCTGGCGGAATATGGTCAGAAGACCTGGCTGGGGGCAGCCACCCGTTTCATCAACGACATCCTGTTGTCGGCGCCGTCGATCGTGATCGGCCTGTTCATCTACTCGGTGGTGGTGGCGCAGCTGAAGAGTTTTTCGGGCTTTGCCGGCGTGCTGGCCCTGGCGCTGATCGTGATCCCGGTGGTCATCCGCACCACAGAGAACATGCTCAGCCTGATCCCCAACGCGCTGCGCGAGGCAGCCTACGCGCTGGGCACGCCCAAGTGGATCGTGATCTCGTCGGTCACGCTCAAGGCGGCGCGGGCGGGTGTCATCACCGGCGTGTTGCTGGCAATTGCCCGGATCTCGGGCGAGACCGCGCCACTGCTGTTTACCGCGCTGTCCAACCAGTTCTGGACCAGTGATCTGAGCAAGCCGATGGCCAGTCTGCCGGTGACGATCTTCAAGTTTGCGATGAGCCCGTACGAGAACTGGCAGAAGCTGGCCTGGGCGGGGGTGTTCCTGATCACGCTGGGGGTGCTGGCACTCAATATCGCTGCCCGCGTCTTCTTCCGCAACAAGCACTGAACTTTCGAGGACTCCCCATGGACACCCGCGTCGACAACACGGTCACCGAGAAATTCAAGATCTCGGTGCGTGACCTCAACTTCTACTATGGCGGCTTCCACGCGCTCAAAAAAATCAATCTGGAGCTGCCGGCCAACAAGGTCACCGCCTTCATCGGTCCGTCGGGCTGCGGCAAGAGCACCCTGCTGCGCACCTTCAACCGCATGTTCGAGCTCTACCCCGAGCAGCGCGCCGAGGGCGAGATCTTGCTCGACGGCGAGAACATCCTGAACAAGAAGCTCGACGTCAGCCTGATCCGCGCCAAGATCGGCATGGTGTTCCAGAAGCCCACGCCGTTCCCGATGTCGATCTACGACAACATCGCCTTCGGTGTGAAGCTGTTCGAGTCCCTGCCGCGCGCCGAGATGGACGAGCGGGTGGAGTGGGCGTTGCGCAAGGCCGCCCTTTGGAACGAGGTCAAGGACAAGCTCGACCAGAGCGGCTCGGGGCTGTCGGGTGGCCAGCAGCAGCGGCTGTGCATCGCCCGCGGCATCGCGATCAAGCCCGAGGTGTTGCTGCTCGACGAGCCCTGCTCGGCGCTGGACCCGATCTCCACCGGCAAGATCGAGGAGCTGATCCACGAGCTCAAAGCCGACTACACCGTGCTGATCGTCACCCACAACATGCAGCAGGCGGCACGCTGCTCGGACTTCACCGCCTACATGTACCTGGGCGACCTGATCGAGTTCGGAAACACGTCCGAGGTCTTCACCAAGCCCAAGCGCAAGGACACCGAAGACTACATCACCGGCCGGTTTGGTTGATCAACGGAAAGCACCCCATGACGGACAAGCATCTCTCGACCCAGTTCGACAACGAGCTCTCAGGCATCTCCACCCGCGTGCTCGAGATGGGCGGGCTGGTCGAGGTCCAGGTGGCGCAGGCGGTGTATGCGCTGTCCATCTTCGACGCCGAGATCGCCACCCAGGTGCTCAAGGACGAAGAGCGCGTCAACATGATGGAGATGGAGATCGACCGCGATCTGTCGTCCATCATCGCCCGCCGCCAGCCCACCGCACGTGATCTTCGCCTGCTGATCGCGGTGTCCAAGACGATCGCCAACCTCGAGCGCATCGGCGACGAGGCGGCACGCATTGCCCGCACGGTGCAGCGTTTGCTCAACTCGGGCGTGTCCAGCCGCCTGCGCCTGCCGGTGGCCGATCTGTCCTATGAGTCCGAGCTGGCCATCAAACAGCTGCGCAAGGCGCTGGACGCCTTTGCCAGGCTCGATGTCGAGGCGGCGGTGGAGGTGCTGCGCCACGACGACCAGATCGACCAGGAGTTCGACGGGCTGATGCGCAAGCTGATCACCTACATGATGGAAGACCCGCGCACCATTTCGTCGGCCATCGACCTGGTGTTTGTCGCCAAGGCGATCGAGCGGGTGGGCGACCATGCCAAGAACCTGGCCGAGCAGATCATCTACATCGTCAAGGGCACCGATGTGCGCCACAACGCGGTGGACATGGTCGAGCACCTGGTGCGCTGAGTTGCACACCCCGGACCGGAGCCCTATTCAATGAGCCAGATTGTGGTGGTAGAAGACGAGCCGGCGATCGCCGAGCTGATCTCGATCAATCTGCGTCACGCCGGGCACCAGGTGGTCATCGCGCCCACCGCGGAAGCCGCCCGCCATGAGATCGACGCCAAGCTGCCCGACCTGGTGGTGCTGGACTGGATGTTGCCTGGTCAATCCGGCTTGGCGCTGGCCCGCCAGTGGCGTGCCGACGCACGGACCCGCGAATTGCCGATCATCATGCTGACCGCACGCGGCGAGGAGGCCGACAAGGTGGCCGCGCTGGACGCCGGGGCCGACGACTACCTGACCAAGCCGTTTTCAACCAACGAGCTGATGGCGCGCATCCGCGCCGTGCTGCGGCGCAAGGCGCCCGAGGCGCTGGAGGACGTGGTCGATGTGGCCGGCCTGCGCATCGACCCGTCCACCCGCCGCGTCAGCCGCGCATCGGCCCAGGGTGAGGTGGACCTGAAGTTGGGCCCGACCGAGTTCCGCCTGCTGCACTTCTTCATGACCCACCCCGAGCGTGTGCACAGCCGCGCCCAGTTGCTGGACCGGGTCTGGGGCGACCATGTGTTCATCGAGGAGCGTACGGTGGACGTGCATGTCAAGCGGCTGCGCGAGGCGCTGGCGCCGGCGCAGTGTGCCGGCATGATCGAGACGGTGCGCGGTGCCGGCTACCGCCTGACCCAGCACGCCAGCGCCGTGCAGGCCTGAGCGGCAGGCGCCCACCCACCCAGCCTCCGCGCCGATGGTCTGGTTTCTGCCGCGTTTGCTGGCCGTATTCTTGGCGCTTGCCTTGGGGGGCGGTCTGGGCCACCTTGCTGGCGCGGCGCTGGGCTTCCCGGAGATCGGTGCCGGCGTAGGCGCTGCCGCGGCGCTGGGTCTGGCGGTGGTGCTGGACGTGCTGCGGGCAGCCCGCCTGATGCGCTGGTTGCGCGGCGACATGAGCACCGACGCGCCCCGCAACACCGGCTTCTGGGGCGAAATGGGTTACCGGGTCGAGCGTTCGCTGCGCGCTCGGGACCAGGCGGTAGCTCAAGAGCAGCAGCGCCTGGAGGAGTTTCTGGCGGCCATCGAAGCCTCGCCCAACGGCGTGCTGCTGCTGGATGACAAGGACCAGATCGTCTGGTGCAGCGCGGTGGCTGCCGACCACCTGGGCCTGGACGCGCGGCGCGACTTGCTGCAGCCGATCACCAACCTGGTGCGCATGCCGGCCTTCGTGGCCTACCTGCAGGAGGGTGTCTGGCGCGAGCCGGTGATCTTTGTCGCGCCTGGCGGGCAGGGCAACCTGCAGGTGGTGGCGCGGAGTTATGGCGACGGCCAGAAGCTGGTGATCTCGCAGGACGTGACCGAGCGCATGCGGTCCGACGCGATGCGGCGAGACTTCGTCGCCAATGTTTCGCACGAGATCCGCACGCCGCTGACGGTGCTGGCCGGTTTTGTCGAGACCATGGCCAGCCTGCCGCTGACCGAGGCCGAGCGGGCGCGGGTGCTCAAACTGATGGCGCAGCAGACCGACCGCATGCAACTGCTGGTGTCCGACCTGTTGTCGCTGGCCCAACTCGAGGGCAGCCCCCGGCCGCCGGCCGACCGCTGGGTGGCCGTGTCGCCCATGCTGCAGCAGGTGCTGCACGACGGGCTGACGCTGTCGGCCGGGCGCCACCAGATCAAGCTGGTTGATCCGCCCGAGATCGAATTGGCGGGGCGCGAGGCCGAACTGGTCAGCGCAGTGGCCAATCTGGTCAACAACGCAGTGCGTTACACCCCCACCGGCGGGCACATCGAGATCACTTGCGTCGTCAAGCCCGATGGCAGCGCCGAGATCGAGGTGCAAGACAGCGGGCCGGGCATTGCGCGCGAGCATCTGCCCCGCCTGACCGAGCGCTTCTACCGGGTGGATGGCAGCCGCTCGCGCGATACCGGTGGCACCGGCCTGGGGCTGGCCATCGTCAAGCACGTGGTGCAGCGTCACGGCGGCTCGCTGGAGATCGAGAGTGAACCGGGCCATGGCTCACGGTTCCGGCTGTTGCTGCCGGCCGGCCGGGTGCGGGTCAGGGTGCGCCAGGTCGAGGTGGTCTAGGCGGCCTAGCGGAGGCTGGCCAGGGCGGTGGCGGGTGCGCTGCGCAGGTAGACCTGCACCACCTCGTTGCGCTCGGTGGGTCCGCGTTCACGTGCCAGTTCGGTCCAGCCCTGTTGGCGCAGGGCGATCGCGGTAGCCGCGCTGCGGGCTGCGCCCGGACCCCGCTCGGTGTAGACCTGCACCAAAAACCCGCAATCTCCGGTCGCCGCCTGGGCCCGGGCGTCGACCTGGCGCCTGGCGTGAAACTCCAGCGCCGCCACCAGCGACCACGGCGCCTCGGGCGCAGCCACGCAGGCCTGTGCCGGCAAGTGGCGGGCCAAACGCTCGGCCAGCGGGCGGTTGCTGCGGGCATAGTCCAGCAAGGGCAACCAGAGCGTCATCAGCAGCAACCAGCTCAAGGCCACGCCGCCAGCAGGCAGCACCAGGCTTTTCCAGATCACCGGGCGGTGGCGCCGGGTGCGCCAGCGCACCAACCCCGCCCAAGCCAGCGTGGCGGCCACCGCCAGGCCCAACTCCAAAGGCGACAACGACGGCCGGAACCCAGGCGCCAGGCGTTGCACCGTGGCGAGCGCGGCAGCGGGCTCGCCGGTTTGCATCGCGACGTAAAACACCCAGACGATCAGCGCGCACAGGGTGAAGAAAAAGACCGAAAACCAGTCGACCGCCGCAGTGGCACCGCGCCGCAAGGTGGGCAGCGCAAACCCGGCCAGCACCGCGACACCCGGCACCCCCAGCATCAGCGCCCGGTCGGACCCGCCCATCGCCACGCTGGCCACCAGCGACACCGCAAGCCCCAGCAGCGGTATGGCCAGATGGCGCTGCCCTAGCTGGCGACGCCAGCACCAGACCGTCCACAGCGCCAGAGGCCAGGCCGGCCACAAAAACCAGAGCCAGAGCCGGCTTAGTGCCGTGATGTCCAGGCCGTGCGCCATGCGCCAGGCCCAGCTGCCGGTGGCCCAGGCCAGCACGGCGGCGGCCACGGTTGCCGCTGCCAGCCAGGGGACGAGTGCTTTCAATTCAGGCTTGCTGCTGCGCAGGCACAGCAACAGCCCCAGCACCCCCCATGCAATGGCCATCGCCGGTGCGCCGCACGCCGCCAGCAGCGGCAAGGACAGCAAGACGCCGATCCGCGCGGGCCCGCTGCGGTGACTGGCCGCCGCAGCCGCCCATTGCAGGCACGCCAGCGCCGCCAGCTGCGCCAGTTCGGGCGTGGTCTCATGACCCAGTTGCAGCAGGCCCAGCGTGGCGATCACCGCCAGCAGCGCGCCGTCGGCAATTGCCCGGGCGTAATCCACAGGCGCAGCCTCGCCGCCAAACGCCAGCGGCAGGGGCTGGGCGGCATCACTGCGGGCGAGGTAGAAGGTGGCGTACCACACGGCCACCAGCGCCAGCACCAGCAGCAGGGCAAACGGCAGACGGGCCGCCAGTGCCGGGTCCAGCAGGCCTTGCGTGGCCATGATGGCGCCGGCGCCGATCCAGTGCGGCAGCAGTGCCGCGCCGGTCGACACCCCGCCCAGCGCCGGCGCCAGCCAGGGCGCGCGGCCTTCGGCAATGGCCAGCATCTGGCCAAAGGCGTTGAGGTCGGCGCCGCGCCAGGGATCGCGGCCGATCACGCCCGGCAGCACGTAAGCGGCGCAGAACAGCAACAACGCCAGACGGGGCAGGCGCTGCGCGGCAGCTTGGGTCACCAGGGCAGGGTTGGGGGTCACCGGCAGATCATAGGGGGCATGAAAAAGGGCAGCCTGGGCTGCCCTTGGTCGCTGGCGCCGGTGGACCGGCGCGTTTCGGGCCTTACTCGGCGGCAGGCGCTGCGGCGTCGGGCGCGGCGGCCTTCTTGTTGATGCCGAGGCTGGCAAACTTGTTGCGGAACTTCTCGACCCGACCGCCCAGGCTGTCGATGCTCTTTTGCGTGCCGGTGTAGAACGGATGGGTTTCGCTGGTGGTTTCCAGCTTGATCAGCGGCAGGCTGCGGCCGTCTTCCATCGTGGTCATTTCCTTCGAGTTCACCGTCGATCGGGTGACGAACTTGAAGCCGTTGGACAAGTCCACGAAGCAAACGTCGCGGTAGTTGGGGTGAATGCCTGTTTTCATGGGTAGACCTTCTGTCTGGTGGCGCGTTTTGCTGGCAAGGTTTTTAAAACGCGTTTTTAAAACGCTTTTGTGAAACATTCTTGCCAGCAGCTTGCTGTCGGGAGCCACGCAGCACTATTGCCACGCACTTGCCGCAAGCGCAAAACCTAGGATTGTAGCGTCAAAGCAAGGGCTTAACCGCCACGCCGCATCATGTCGAAGAAGTCGAGGTTGTTCTTGCTCGACTTCATCTTGTCCAGCATGAACTCCATCGCCTCGATCTCGTCCATGTTGTAGAGCAGCTTGCGCAGGATCCAGGTCTTTTGAAGGATCTCGGGTTTGAGCAACAGCTCTTCGCGCCGGGTGCCGCTCTTGTTGATCAGGATCGACGGGTAGACGCGCTTCTCGGCCATGCGGCGGTCGAGGTGGATCTCGCAGTTGCCGGTGCCCTTGAACTCTTCGTAGATCACCTCGTCCATGCGCGACCCGGTGTCGATCAGCGCGGTGCCGATGATGGTCAGCGAGCCGCCTTCTTCGACATTGCGGGCTGCACCAAAAAAGCGCTTGGGCCGCTGCAGCGCGTTGGCGTCCACACCGCCGGTCAGCACCTTGCCCGACGACGGCAGCACGTTGTTGTAGGCGCGTGCCAGCCGGGTGATCGAGTCGAGCAGGATCACCACGTCCTTGCCCATCTCGACCAGGCGCTTGGCGCGCTCGATCACCATCTCGGCCACCTGCACGTGGCGGGCCGCAGGCTCGTCGAAGGTCGACGAGATGACCTCGCCGCGCACGGTGCGCTGCATCTCGGTCACTTCTTCGGGCCGCTCGTCGACCAGCAGCACGATCATGTGGATGTCGGGGTGGTTGGCCACCAGTGCGTGGGCGATGTGCTGCATCATCACCGTCTTGCCGGTCTTGGGCTGGGCCACCAGCAAGGCGCGCTGGCCTTTGCCGATGGGTGCCACCAGGTCGATGATGCGGCTGGTGATGTTTTCTTCGCCCTTGTAGGCATCACGCTCGAGCTTGAACACCTCTTTCGGGAAGAGTGGCGTCAGGTTCTCGAACATGATCTTGTGCTTGCTCTCCTCGGGCGTCACGTCGTTGACGCGGTCGACCTTGACCAGCGCAAAGTAGCGTTCACCGTCCTTGGGCACCCGGACTTCACCTTCGATCATGTCGCCGGTGTGCAGGTTGAAGCGGCGGATCTGGCTGGGCGACAGGTAGATGTCGTCGGTCGAGGCCATGTAGCTGGCCTCGATCGAGCGCAAGAAGCCGAAGCCGTCGGGCAGCACCTCCAGCACGCCGTCGCCAAACACCTGCTCGCCGGCCCGGGCGCGCTTTTTCATGATGGCGAACATCAGCTCCTGCTTGCGCAGGCGGGCGACGTTGTCGATCTCCAGCTCCTCGCCCATCGTGATGAGTGCGGAGACGTGGAGCGCCTTCAGTTCTGAGAGATGCATTTGGGGGTTCAACCGAGGGGTGGGGGTCAGCTTGCCGCCCTGAGCGTTTCGGGACGGGTGGCGACGGTCATGGGCACTGAAGTCTGCAGAACTGCTGCTGCTGACCTGGTGCCCGTGACGGGCCAGGAACGGCGGCACAGAGTGCCTGAGCCGTTGGGACATCTCCTGCCGGGGCAGGGTAAAACAACAAGACGCGGGATCAAGGGCGGTCCGGGCCTCGCACTGGACCGGGATTTGTCCGGCAGGCGGGGTGGCACGGGTCTGGCGCCGGTGTGGCGCCGGTGTGGCGTGAAGCGGCGCGCTTTTGGTCGCGCCAGCCCCGGTTCAATAAAGATTATAGGTGCGGCGCGATGAAGGCCGACAACTGCGCTTTGGACAAGGCGCCAACCTTGGTGGCGGCAAGCTGCCCGTCCTTGAACAGCATCAGCGTCGGAATGCCGCGGATGCCGAACTTGGCCGGGATCTCGCGGTTTTCGTCAACGTTCATCTTGGCGATCTGCAGGCGCGGGGCCAGTTCCTTGGCGGTTTCGTCCAGGATCGGGGCAATCATCTTGCAGGGGCCGCACCACTCGGCCCAGTAGTCGACCAGCACCAGTGCTTCCGACTTCAGCACATCGGCTTCAAACGTGGCATCGGTGGTGTGCTTGATCAGTTCGCTGCTCATCGTTGTTCCTTGGGGCTCTGCTGGGCCGGCATGACATGACGGAGGCGCTGGCAGCGCCCTGTGGAGATTTTCGCACAAAGGGCCAAGGTTCGCGCCGCAGCCCGCAGCGCTGAACAGTGCTGTCATGCCGCGCTTGTTCGCCGCATTGCAGGCCGGCGGCTTGTGTCCAATCGGCACCAACCTAGAGAGCCTCCCGATGGCCGCAGCGCCCCCGCCACGATCCCAACCGTCCAACGCCGTCCGCCACCTGGGCCGCTTCCAATTGCTGCGCCTGCTGGGCAAGAGCGCGCGCACCATGCTCTGGCTGGTGTCCGACCCGCGCGTCGGTCAGGAGTTGGTGCTGGCGCTGCCCCGCGTTCAGCCGGCCGACGCCGCCGGGCTGCAACGCTGGCTCGATAGCGCGCGCAAGGCCTCGCGCATCGACCACCCTGGCCTGGCCCATGTGGTCGAGGTGGGTGAGCATGACCGCTGGCCCTACATCGCCTACGACCGCGGCACGGCCGTCACGCTGGCCGAGCGGCTCAGCCGCAAGGGCCTGCCGCCGGCCGAGTTGGTGCCCTGGGCTTTGCAGGTGCTGGGCGGGTTGGCCTTTGCGCACGAGGCAGGCGTGGCCCACCACGACCTGCAGACCGGCATGTGGTTGCTGGCCGAGAGTGGCAGCTGCCGCTTGATAGGCCTGGGTGTGGCGTTGCCGCCCGACGGTGGCGTGCCGGACCTGCAAGCGCAGCGCAAGGCGGCCGAGCGCGACATACTGGCCTTCGGCCTGGTTTTGCACCAGGCGCTGGCAGGCGTGCCGGCGCTCGAACTGGCCGACGTCGATGCGGTGATCGAGCGCATGCCGCCCCTGGGCCGCGACATCGTGCGCCTGCCGTGGACGGGTGTGCACCCTATCCCCGAGGCGCTGCGCGCCATCGTCAACCGTGCCACCGACCGCCAGGAGCGCCAGCGCTACCGCAACGCGCGCACTTTCGAGCGCGCATTGGGCGGCTGGCTCAAGACCGACGGCGAGCCCGGCGGTGGGCCGATCCTGTTGCTGCTGGACCGCATGCGGGCGGCAGGCCTGTTGCCGGCCATGCCCGGCGGCGCGGCACGGGCTGCCCGCATGGCGACGATGGAGCGCGAGCGCACTGTCGAGTTGGCCGAGGTGGTGTTGCAGGACGTGGGACTGGCCTTCGAGATGTTGCGCAGCGTCAACGGCCCCAAGGTGCGCAGCGCGATGGGCGCGGGCAACGGCCCGATCCTGACCATCCGGCGTGCGATTGCGATGGTGGGCATGGACGGAGTGCGCCGGGCCGCGCAGGCCTTGCGGCCCTGGCCCGGGCCGCTGTCCGAGGCCCATGCCGACGACCTGTCCAGTTTGATCGACCGGGTCCGGCTGGCCGGCAAGGTGGCGCAGTGGCTGCGCCCGGCAGGTTATGACGGCGAGGTGGTCTACCTGCTGTCGATGTTGCAGAACCTGGGCCGCCTGGCGGTGCAGTACCACTTTCCTGAAGAAGCCGCGCAGATCCGCCGCTTGATGTTGCCGGCGCCACCGGTGCGCCCGGGCGAGCCCGAGGAGCAGGGCATGAGCGAGGAGGGCGCGTCCTTCGCGGTGCTGGGGGTCGACATCGAGGCGCTGGGCTCGGCGGTGGGCCGCCACTGGGGCCTGGAGGACACGGTGCTGCTGATGTTTCGCCGGGTGCCCTTGGCGGCGCCGGTGCACCACGCCGACACCGACGAGGACATGCTGCGCCTGTCGGCCAGCTGTGCCAACGAGGTGGTCGATTCACGCAGCGTGCCCGCGCACCACCGCGCCGCCTTCCTGCAGCGGGTGGTGCAGCGTTATGGCCGGCTGCTGGGCATCAGCCTGCGCGACGTGCAACTGGCCGCGCAAGGCGTGTCGCCCGAGCAGGCCGAGGCTGCCGACGCGGTTGACGCGGGTGATGCGGGCCGCGCTGCCGACAAGCCCGGCGTGCCGCCCAAACACGGCGCCTCGCCGCGGGCTGCGCAGCACGGGCCGGCGCCGTGAGCACGGCACTCGGCGCGCGACCAGCCGCCCGCCACCGCGCCGGCCAGCGCATCGGGCGCTTCCGGCTGGTGGATGAGCTGGGGCGGGGTGCGCAGGCCACCGTCTGGCGAGCGCACGACGAGCGGCTGGACCGCGATGTCGCGCTCAAGCTGCTGACCATCGAGACCGCCGACCGCCCGCTGAGCCAGTGGCTGCACGAGGCACGCTCGGTCAGCCGGCTGTCGCACCCGCACATCGTGCCGGTGTTCGAGGCCGACGAGATCGACGGCCAGCCCTGCATGGTGTTTGAACTGGTGCCCGGCCGCACGCTGGCGCAAGCCCTGCGCGACAGCGGCGCGATGCCGGCGCGCGAGGCCGTCGAGATGATGCTGGGCGTGGTGGACGCGCTGCGTGCCGCCCATGCGCTGGGCATCGTGCACCGCGACTTGAAACCGTCCAACATCCTGCTGGATGCCGAGGGCCGGGCCCGGGTCATGGATTTTGGTATCGCGGTCCGCATGCCGATGGCGCAGGGCGGGCGGGATGCCGGCCCGGCCGATGCCGGCAACGATCCGCTGGCCGGTTGCATCGTCGGCACGCCGGGCTATATCTCACCCGAGGCGGCGGCGGGCGGCGCGCCGTCGGCCCAGATGGATGTGTTTGCCGCCGGCCTGGTGCTGGGCGAGATGCTGTGCGGCGCGCCGCTGCTGGCCGAACGCGAGCCCTTGGCCGCACTGCGCCGGGTGCAACGCGAGGACCTGTTGCTGCCCGACCACGCCGATGCCGACGACCGCCTGCGCGCGGTGGTGCAGCGCGCGATTGCACGCGCGCCGGCCGACCGTTACGACAGTGCCGCCAGCCTGCGCGATGCGCTGATGCAGTGGCTGGCGCCGGCCGACGAATCGCAGCCCGAGGCAGGCAGCGGCCACGGCACGCTCGACTTCCTGCTGCGGCGCATGCGCCACAAGAGCGACTTCCCGGCACTGTCGGCGCATGTGCTGCGCATCCAGCGCATGGCCGACTCGGAGAGCGAAAACCTCAACCACCTCGCTGACGAGATCCTGAAGGACGTGGCGCTGACGCAAAAGCTGCTGCGTCTGGTCAACACCCCTCATTTCCGCCGCGATGGCCACGGCGTCAGCACCGTGTCGCGGGCGGTGGCGCTGATGGGCCTGGCCGGCATCCGCAACCTGGCGCTGTCGCTGGTGCTGGTCGAGCACATGAAGGACAAGGCCCACGCCCAGCGCCTGAAACAGGAGTTCTTGCGCTGCCTGCTGGCCGCCCAGCTGGCCCACGCCCTGGCGCCGACCTCACGCGATGCCGAGGACGCCTTTCTCGGCGCGATGTTCTACAACCTCGGCAAGCTGCTGACCGAGTACTACTTTCCGGACGAGGCCGAGGCTGTTCGGGCCCAGATTCACCTGATGCACCTGGCGCCGCCGGCCGCCAAGGCGGGCGCGCGCGTCCACCCCGACCTGGCCGCCGACCGCGCCGCCAACCTGGTGCTGGGCCTGGGCTTTGAAGCCTTGGGCGTGGGCGTGGCACGCCACTGGGGCCTGCCCGAGTCGTTGCAGCGCTGCATGCGACGGCCCGATACACCCGCGCCGTCGCAGCGCCTGCCGGTCGGACCGGACCGCCTGCGCTGGATGGCCATTGCGGCCAACGAGTTGTCCGACGCCCTGTGGCAGGCCGACGGACCCGGCATGCCGGCCCGGCTTGACGCGCTGGTCCAGCGCTACGGCACGGCACTGGGTCTGGACCTGGGCGACCTGCGCCGGGCCATCGGCGAGGCCAAGCTGGCGTTGGCGCAGATGGCACCGGCCATGGGCCTGGCGCTGCCCAGGGGCAGCAAGGGCCAGCACCTGCTGGTCGAGGTGCCGCCAGCGCCGGCGGCCGATTCATTGGCGCCGCACCACCTGGCCGCGACGCTGGCGGTGACGGTCCGCGTCGGCATGGCCGACGCCCACCCCGAGGCGACCACATTGTTGCTGGCCCAGCCCGGGGCCGGTCCGGCCCCAGCCGAGGCCGCCAATCCCATCCCACTCACCGGGGTGGCCGAGCTGTTGACGGCGGGCATCCACGACATCACCGATACCCTGGCCGGCGATGCCTTCCGCCTCAACCAGGTGTTGCGCATGGTGCTGGAGACGATGTACCGCGCGCTGGGCTTCCAGCGCGTCATCTTCTGTCTGCGGGACCCGGCCAGCGGCCGGCTGGTGGGCCGTTTTGGCCTTGGCGACCGGGCCGCCGCGCTGAGTCCTTTGTTCCAGGTGCCGCTGAAGTGGCCGGTGGGCGAGGCGCCCGATCTGTTTGCTGCGGTGTGCCTCAAAGCCCGCGACACCCTGATCGCCGACAGCCGCCAGGCGGCCGTGGAGCAGCGCTTGCCCGCCTGGTACCGCCAACAGGTCAATGCACCGTCGTTCTTGTTGCTGCCAATGGTGATGAAGGCCGCGCCGTTTGCGCTGATCTACGGCGACCACGCGACGTCGGGCGGGCTGCAGGTGGGGGAGCGGGAGCTTGCGCTGCTGCGCACCTTGCGAAACCAGGCCGTGATGGCGTTTCGGCAGTCCGGCCCGACCGGCTGAGCCACGGTCGGGCGAGGGTGACGAGCCTTGCCCTCGGCACTGGTCACAACGGTTGGGGCTGCTTCGTTCCCGACCTGACCCGATTGGCCGCGCTTCCATGCGAGGAGGCCCGTCGAGCGGGATTGTAGGGCAGTGGACAGCGCGGGCTGCTTGCTGCGGGCTGGCTTGCCGGGCCCCAGCCTCACAGCAGGTCGGTCGGCACCACCCGGGACAGCAACCACAGCCGCAGGCGCTGCCACCACGGCGGCGAGGGCTCCGCGCTCAGCCGCAACTCACCGTTGGCATCCTTGCCGCTCACGCCCAAGATGTTGCCGCGGCCCACCCACTGCAGCGTTTGCCCGTCCGCGGCCAGCTGTACCTCGAACACCATGCCCGAGGCGGTGGGCTGGAACTGGCCCAACACCACCCGCACCAGGTCGGCGCTGTCGATCACCATGGACAGCTCGGTGTTGGTAGCGGCCGAGCGCGGGTCGATGTTCATCGAGCCGACCAGCATCAGGTGGTCATCGATGAAGCCCAGCTTGGCATGCAGTCGGCCCACCGACCCGCCCAGCGACTGGCGGAACACGCCCTCGTGTTTCATGCGCTCGGAGGACAGCTCGAACAGCTGGATGCCCGAGCGCAGCAGGGTCGTGCGCAGGTTGCCGTAGGCCAGGCTGACCAGTGGCTCGTCGCTGTCGACGAGCGAGTTGGTCAGCACCTGCACCGTCACCCCCCGCGCCCGGGCCTGGCCCAGCAGCTTCATGCCCAACTCGCTGGGCAGAAAGTAGGGTGAGACGACGATCAGCCGATCTTGTGCGCCGTTGACCAGCCGGGCCACCGGCAGCGCCGGCCCGCCGCCCGGGCTGCCCACACCGCCGCCGGTTTTTTCGGGGCTGTCGAAATAGACCTTGGCATCGGCCACCACCAGGGGCAGGGCCGCCAGTGCCGCGCTGGCAGCCCGCGTCCCGGCCGGCAAGGCTGGCCCGGCAGCCGTTGTTGGGGGCGCGGTCATGCGCTCGAAACTGGCCCGGCGCTGCGCGGCGTCCAGGCCGTTGTCGGCCAGCGTCTGCAGCGGCACCGCAAAGCGGCTGTTCCAGTAGGGGTCGAAAGCCGGGCCCAGGTCGGCGGCGATCTGGCCCACCGCGAGCAGGTCGAAATCGAGGTAGTTGCCCTCGCTGCTGCGCATGAAATAGGCATCCGTCAGGTTGCGTCCTCCGACGATGGCCGCCCGCCCGTCGGCAACGAGCAGTTTGTTGTGCATGCGCCGGTTGAGTTGGCTGAAGTCCCCCAGCAGGCTGGCCAGTCGCAACGCAAAACTGTCGCGGCCGGCCGGAAACGGGTTGTACAGCCGCACCTCGACGTTCGGCTCGGCGGCCAGGCCGAGCAACAGGTCGGTCATGCCGGTGGTGTAAAAATCGTCGATCAGCAGGCGCACCCGCACACCGCGGCCGGCGGCGTCCCGCAGCGCGCGGAGGATCTGGTGGCCGGTGGGGTCGTTGCCCAGGTGGTAGGTCTGAAGATCGACGCCGACGCGGGCGCTGTTGATCAGGTTCAGCCGCGCCTGCAGCGCGATGCCGGATATCAGCAGCGGGCGGAACCCCGAGCGGCCGGCCGGCACCTGGTTGGCCGCAGCCAGACCGCCCAGCGGTGTATTGTCTGGCGCGATGCGAAAACTCGACGGCGGCGGGGGGCTGCGCTCCAGGGGGCTGGCGCAGCCGGCCAGGCCCGTCAGGGCGATCAGGCCCAGTCCAGCGAGTGCCGTCAAGGCCCCGCGCAGCGCTCGCACGGCACCTGCGACGACAGCCACGCCGGCGCTGGCAAGGGCGTTTGAAGCGGGTCGCCGTCCCATGGTCAAGCTGGGCTCAGAGCCTGAGAGTTTTTTGGGCGCGACCGAGCAGCGCGTCCAGGGGCGTCCGATCTAGGCGCAAAGCGGAGCCATAGCCCGGGCTATGGCGAGCATTTGCAACGACGAGCGGGCGTTTTTGGGCGTGATGAGCGGGCATGAATGAAAGGCTCTCAGGCTCTCAGCGCAGCCGCAGGTCGTCGTCGCCGAAGCGGATGCCCAGCGGCTCGATCAGCAACTGCTTGTCGCCGGCCTCGACCGCGCCGGCCACCCGGGCGCCGATGCCCAGGCCCTGGGCGATGGCCACAGTGCGCTCGGCATCACCGGGGGCGACAAAAATGGCAAATCCCGCGCCCATGTTGAGCGTGCTGTAGGCCTCGCGGTCATCCTGGCCAGCATGGCGCTGGATGAACTGCAGCACCGGGGTGACCGGCGGCACGGTGTGGATGCGGTAGGTGAACTGGCCCGGGTGGCGCAGCAGCTTGCGCCAGCCGTGGCCGGTGATGTTGGCGCAGTAATGCGGCACGATGCCGCCGGCCCACAGCGCCTCGGTCACCGGTGAGTACAGCGTGGTGGGCGCCAGCAGCGCCTCGCCATAGCGCAGGCCGGGGTGGCCGACCGGATCAACCTCGGTCAACCAGCCGCCGGGCAGGCGCTCCAGCAGCTTGCGCGCCAGGCTCAGGCCGTTGGCATGGATGCCGCTGGAGTCCAGCAGCACGATGGCATCGCCCGCGGCCAGCTTGTCGCCCACGCTCAGGCGTTCTTTCGGGTTGATCAGCCCGGTGCAGGACGCCGCCAGGTCGATTCGACCGGCCTCGACGATGCCGGCCAGCGCCGGGGTCTCGCCGCCGCCCCAGGCCACCTTGCAGGCGTCGCAGGCTGCCTTCCAGCCAGCGACCAGGGCTTGTGCACGCTCAGCGTCACCGAACCAGTCCGAGCCGCCGGCGGCCCAGTAAGCCTGTACCACCAGCGGCGTGGCGCCCACCGTGATCAGGTCGTTGACCGCCATCGCGATGGTGTCTTGTGCGATGCCGGCATACCAGCTGCGGCCGGTGAGCTTGGCCATCTCGTCGGCCACCAGCGCCTTGGAGCCCAGGCATTCGACGATCGAGGCGATGTAAAACGGCCCGACATCCACCACGTAGGCCGACTCACCGCGCGAGGCCAGGATCTCGCTGAAGCCGTGGCCCGCCAGGTGCACCGCGGTGGCCGCCGCCGCCCGCTGCGCGCTGATCTTGAGCGGGTCGATCAGGTCGTAGTTGACGCCGGCCTGTTCGTAGCTGAGGGTGTCGGGGGGGGGCGGGTGGGTGGCCGGGCGGGGCGGCGTTGACGAAGCACTCATGGGCAGGATTATCCGCGAGCCGCCCGGGGGTGGGGTGGGCTGCAACGCCAACGCCGGGGGCGCCTGCAGGGCCGCCATCCCGCAGCCGCGCCAGCTGTCGGTCGGCCCGGCCGTGCCGGCCCGGCGGGCCGCTTGCAGCCAGGTCGGCCCGTAGAATGAACCCATGAGTCATGTCGTCCTGGCCCGCAAATACCGGCCCCGCAGCTTCGATCAGATGGTGGGGCAGGCGCATGTGGTGCAGGCGCTGAGCAACGCGCTGACCAGCGGCCGCTTGCACCATGCCTACCTGTTCACCGGCACCCGGGGCATCGGCAAGACCACCGTCAGCCGCATCCTGGCCAAGAGCCTGAACTGCACCGGGCCGGACGGCACTGGCGGCATCACCGCCCACCCTTGCGGCGTCTGCCAGGCCTGCACCGAGATCGACGCCGACCGCTATATCGACTACATCGAGTTGGACGCCGCCAGCAACCGCAGCATCGACGAGATCCGCGACCTGATCGAGCGCGCGGCCTACAAGCCCAGCGTCGGCCGGTTCAAGGTGTTCATGATCGACGAGGCGCACCAGCTCACCAAGGACGCCTTCAACGCGCTGCTCAAGACGCTGGAGGAGCCGCCCGACTACCTCAAGTTTGTGCTGGCCACCACCGACCCCGAGAAGATGCTGCCCACGGTGCTGAGCCGTTGCCTGCAGTTCAACCTGCGGCCGATGGCGCCCGAGACGGTGCAGCAACACCTGCAGCAGGTGCTGCAGGCCGAGGGCGTGGCGGCCGACGCCGGCTCGCTGCGGTTGCTGTCGCGGGCGGCGCGGGGCTCGATGCGCGATGCGCTGTCGCTGACCGACCAGGCAATTGCCTTTGGCGCCGGCAGCCTGGACGAGGCCGGCGTGCGCAGCATGCTGGGCACGGTGGACCGCAGCCATGCCAGCGCGCTGGTCGGTGCGCTGGCCCGGCGCGACGGAGTGGCGGTACTGGCCACCGTGGATGCGCTGCGCCAGCTCGGCCTGTCGGCCGCCGGCACGCTGGAAGAAATGGCGTCGCTGCTGCAGCAGATGGCGGTTGAGCAGGCCGTGCCCGGCGCCCTCGACGAGACCGATCCGGACACGCTGGGCGCCCGCACCCTGTCCGCCGAGTTGCCCGCTGACGAGACCCAGCTGCTCTACAGCATCGTCGTGCACGGCCGCGCCGAGCTGAGCTTGCTGTCCGACGAATACGCCGCGCTGACCATGGTGCTGTTGCGCTTGCTGGCCTTTGCACCGGCAGGCGGTGCCCCTGCGGCCACCGCCGCACCGCGTGCTGCGCCACTGGTGGCGGCAGCGCGCGAGGCCCGCAGCACGACGCCCGTGCGGCCGGCCGCGCTGCCCACGCCGCTGCCTGCGCCTGTGCTCAGCCCGGCGGTGGTGCGCCCAGCGGCGGCCACAACGCCAACATCGCCATCGGTACCGTCCGCAGCACCGTCCGTTGCGCCTGCAACCCGGGCGCCCACGGTGGTGCCGATGGGGGTGTCACCCCAGGCATCCCCGGCGCCCATGCGTTTCAGCCCGCCCGCCCCGGCGCGGGTGGTCAGCGCGCACGAGCCGCCGCCTTGGGTCGACGATGAGGTTCCCGACGACGACGAGGGCCGAGCCGTCGCCGACGCCCACCGCGGGTCGGACAGCGCAGCGACTGACGCCGACCCGGCCGCGCCGTTGCCCAGGCGGGTGGTCGGCCAAGACGCGGTCGCCCAGAACACGGTCGCGGCAAGCACGGACGTTGCAAACGCCGCGGCACCTGCCCTGCTTTTGCCCGTGGGCCGCAGCGCGCTGGGCGACCGGTGGGCCGCATTGATCCGTCCCCTGGTGGCTGCAGGCAGCATTGCCGCGATGGTGCGGGAGCTGGCGCTGCAGGCCGGCCCGACCGCACTGCACGCGCTGGACGGCGGCGGGGCGTGCTGGACGCTGTGTGTCGAACGCGAAACCCTGCGTGCGCCTGCGCTGGTTACCAAGCTGACGGCCGCTTTGCAGGCCGCTGTGGGAGGGCCGGTGCAATTGCAGGTCCAGCCCGGCGTGCCGCAAGACTCGATCAGCCGGCGTGACGCGCAGGCGCGAGACACCGCCCAGCGCGACGCCGAGGCCACCATCCAGAATGACCCGGCGGTGCGCGCGCTGATGGCACAGTTCCGCACTGCCCGCATCGTGCCCGGCTCGATCAAACCCCTCAGCGCGGACTCACTTCAACCCAGCATACCCAGGACACCCCCACCATGATGAAAAACCAACTCGCCGGCCTGATGAAACAGGCCCAGGCCATGCAGGACAACCTCAAGAAGGCGCAGGACGAACTGGCCACGATCGAGGTTACCGGTGAATCCGGCGCCGGCCTGGTCAAGGTGCAAATCACCTGCAAACACGACGTCAAGCGCGTCACCATCGATCCCAGCCTGCTGACCGATGACAAGGACATGCTCGAAGACCTGGTGGCGGCGGCCTTCAACGACGCGGTGCGCCGCATCGAGGCCACCACCCAGGAAAAAATGGGCAAGCTGAGCGCGGGCATGCCACAGATCCCGGGCATGAAGTTCCCGTTCTGACACGGTGGCCGAGCGCAGCCTCGAAGGCCTGATCGACGCACTGCGGCGGCTGCCCGGCGTGGGCGTGAAGTCGGCGCAGCGCATGGCCTACCACCTGCTGCAGCACGACCGCGAGGGCGCGCAGCGGCTGGCGCTGGCGCTGCAGTCCGCGGCCGAGACGGTGCAGCATTGCGCCCGCTGCCACACGTTCACCGAGGCCCATGTCTGCGCCACCTGCAGCGACCCGGCACGGGATGTGCGGCAGTTGCTGGTGGTCGAGAGCCCGGCCGACCAGGCCGCGATGGAGCGCAGCGGCAGCTACCGCGGCCTGTATTTTGTGCTGATGGGCCGGCTGTCGCCGCTCGATGGCGTGGGGCTGGCCGACATCGGTGTGCATGCCCTGCTGGCCCGCGCCAACGACGGCGGGGTGCAGGAGGTGATCCTGGCCACCGGGTTCTCGGCCGAAGGCGAGGCCACCGCCCATGTGCTGGCCCAGGCCTTGCGCACGCTGCGCGGTGATGCGGGCGAGATCCTCACGGTGACCCGTCTGGCGCGTGGTGTGCCAGTGGGCAGCGAGCTGGAGTACGTGGATTTGTCCACCCTGGCCCATGCACTGAGCGACCGGCGCTGAGCGACTGGTGCTGAGCGACTGGTGCTGAGCGAATGATGCAAAGCGGCCGCGGCGCTGAGCCTGCGGCCACTGGCGGTGCGCCAGGCGGCGCCGCCATCCCCCGATCAGCCGATCAGTTCTGCGCCACCCGGGTGCGCGCCGTCGGCCCGGGCCGGCTGATGCGCTTGACGCTGCCACCCTTGCGTGTGTCCTTGGCGATTGCAGGGGGGGCGGCACTGGCGAGCCGAACAGCGGGCTGCGCGGCTGCGCGGTGGGCCACCATCACCACCACCGGCTGGCCAGGCTTGAATCGCGCGGCGGTGCTGGTGCTGTTCCAGGCCGCCACCTGGGTCACGCTGACGCGGTAACGCTGGGCCACCGCCGCGACACTGTCACCCTTCTTGCCGGCGGCAAAGCTGATACGCCGCAGCGGCGGCAGGTCGGGCGACAAGGCCAGCATCGCGTTTTCGGCAATGTGCCCGGTCACGTCGGCCGTGAGCTGGGCGCTGCGTGGCACCAGCAAGGTCGAGCCGGCCTTGACCAGCATGCCCTTGGGGATGCTGTTGAGCTCACACAGCTGCGCCTCGGGCATGCCCAGCAGGCGCGCCACCTCGGCCGGCTTCATGGTGCGGGGCGCCACCCAGGCGGTCCAGCTGGCCTGGGTGCCGCGGTGCTGGCCGATGGCGTGCACAAACCGGCCTGCGGCATCAAAAGGCAGCAGCACCTGGGGCGTGCCTGCGGCCAGGATGACCGGCTTGTTCATCTGCGGGTTGAGTTGCTTGAACTCCTCCAGTGGCAGCCCGGCCAGGCGGGCGGCCAGGTCCAGGTCGATGTCGCGGTCGATCGCCACCGAGACGAAGTACGGATGGTTCAGCAGCGTCGGCAGCACCAGCGCAAAAGCCTCGGGCCGCAGCACGATGTTCTTGACCGCCTGCAGCTTGGGCAGGTAGTTGCGGGTCTCGTCGGGCATCTTCAGGCTGTCGTAGTCGGTGGCCAGCCCGGCCTTCTGGTTGCGGTTGATCGCGCGCTGCACATTGCCCTGGCCCCAGTTGTAGGCCGCCAGCGCCAGCTGCCAGTCACCGAACATGGTATGCAGTGTTTGCAGGTAGTCCAGCGCCGCGCGGGTGGATGCCAGCACGTCGCGCCGGTCATCGCGGAAGATGTTTTGCTTGAGTGAAAAATCGCGCCCGGTCGCCGGCACAAACTGCCACATGCCCGAGGCCTTGGCGGTGGACATGGCCTGCGGGTTGTAGGCGCTCTCGATGAAGGGCAGCAACGCCAGCTCGGTGGGCATGCCGCGCTTGGTGACTTCTTCGACCGTGTGGAACAGGTAGCGCCCGCCACGCTCGGTCATGCGGGCCACGTAGTCGGGCCTGCCGGCGTACCACTGCTCCCATTTGCGCACCAGCTCGTTGTCGAGCTCTTGCATCGCCATGCCCTGGCGCACGCGGCCCCAGAGGTCGGTCTTGGCGGCAGCGGCGTCCAGGTCCAGGCGCTCGGTGGGCTGCAGCGGGTCGATCGCGATCGTGACCACGCCGGGCCCACGGTCGACCGCGGTGGCGATGGGTGCGGACCGGGCCGACGCAAGGGTCGGGGCCGGCGCGGCCAACCAAGGCGCTGCGGCGCCGGGCGATTCGCCAGGGTTGCCGGGCGCGCTGCCCGCTACCGTCGGGCTGTTGCCGTCGGCGCCTGGCGCGGTGGCACAGCCGGCCATTGCAGCGGCAGCCACCATCAGCAGCGCGAGTCGAAAGGGGGAGCGCGCAAGCGCCCGCGTCAGCCGCAGTGGTGGCAAGGTCGGCGGCAAGGTGGGCGGCAAGCTCATCTGAAGTTGTTCTTCCATTCGCGCAGGGCGCCCAGCACCGCAGCACCGCCGTTGTCGGCAGCACCGCGGGCCACGGCCACGCGGATCACGGCGGCGTCGTCGCAGCGCATGAACGGGTTGATCGCACGCTCGTGTGCAATGGTCGACGGCAGCGTGGGCAGGCCCTGCAAACGCAGGCTGCGGCAACTGGCGACGGCTTGGGCAATGTCGGTGTTGGTCGGTTCAACCGCTGCGGCAAAGCGCAGGTTGGACTCGGTGTACTCATGGGCGCAGCAGACCCGGGTGCTGCCAGGCAGGGCCGAAAGGCGCAACAGCGAGGTGTGCATCTGCGCCGGCGTGCCCTCGAACAAGCGGCCGCAACCGGCCGAGAACAAGGTGTCGCCGCAGAACAGGATCGGGGCATCGGCTTGATCGACACCCGGCGTGCCTGCCTGCCCTGAATCGTGAAAATAGGCAATGTGGCCGGCGGTGTGGCCAGGCACATCGATCACCTTGAACTCCAGCCCCAGGACGGTCAGCACCGCACCGTCGCCCAGCGGCTCGTACGGCGTGGGGATGGACTCGTTCGCCGGTCCGAACACCTTGCCCTGCAGCCTGGGCCGCAGCGCAGCCAGGCCGCCGACGTGGTCCGGGTGGTGGTGCGTCACTAGAATGGCTGTCAGCGTCAGGCCCTCGGCATCGAGTGCTTGCAACACGGGCGCCGCATCGCCCGGATCCACCACAACGGCTTGACGGCCATCGTGCAGCAGCCAGATGTAGTTGTCGGAGAAAGCGGGCAGGGCTACAAGTTTCATGATGCGGAATCCCTCGATTATAGAGTTGGCCCACTGGCTGCAAAGCCCGCCCGGCCGTTACTTGCTGGCCTGGGAGCAGGCGCAGATCGACCACGCGGTCGCCGACCTGTTCGGCTTTCATGCCTTGCAACTGGGCCTGGCCGAGCTGGAGGCGCTGCGCGCCAACCGCATGCCGCACCGCTGGGTGGCCAGCGATTCGCTGCGCGAGTCCCGGCCCCTGCCCTTGCCGCCGGTCGATGAAGCACTGTCCACCCTGCAGCCCATGCTGCCCGGCCATGCGTTGCTGTGTGATTTTGACGCACTGCCGTTCCCCAGCCAGAGCCTGGACCTGGTGGTGCTGCCGCATACGCTGGAGCTGACACGCGACCCACACGACACCTTGCGCGAGGTCGAGCGGGTGTTGCGGCCCGAGGGCCGGCTGGTGATCGTCGGCTTCAACCCGACCAGCCTGTGGGGTCTGCGCCAGAGCGCCGGCCGGCTGCGCCAGCGCCTGGGCAGCGATGCCCCCTTGTTTCTGCCCGATGCCGGTGAGTTGATCGGCTATGGCCGGGTGCGCGACTGGCTGCGGCTGTTGGGTTTCGAGGTCGAGCGGGGCCGCTTCGGGCTGTGGCGGCCGCCGCTGCGGTCCGAGCGTGGGCTGGCGCGTTTGGCCTGGCTGGACGATGCCGGCGCACGTGCCTGGCCGGTGCTGGGCGCGGTCTACCTGGTCGAGGCCGTCAAGCGGGTGCGTGGCATGCGGCTGCTGGGCCTGGCGCGGCGCAGCAGCAGCGCCAGGCAGGCCGCGCCGGCAGTGGTGGCCAACCGTTTGAGCCTGGGTGCGGCTGAACCCGGGGCGGCGCCGCGCCGGATTGCGCTGCCTGCCACAGTGCCCAGCAATGAACCTGTTGAAACCCTGGAGTGAACTGTTCAATGACCGAGCAAGTGGTGATCTACACCGATGGTGCCTGCAAGGGCAATCCCGGCCCGGGTGGCTGGGGCGCCTGGCTGCGCTGGGGCGATCACGAGAAAGAGATGTTCGGCGGCGCGCCGCTGACCACCAACAACCGGATGGAGCTGACCGCGGTGATCGAGTCGCTGGCCTTGCTCAAGCGCCGTACGCCGGTGGCGATCTATACCGACAGCGAGTACGTCAAGAACGGCATCACCAGCTGGATCCACGGCTGGAAGAAGCGTGGCTGGCGCACCGCCGACAACAAGCCGGTCAAGAACATCGAGCTGTGGCAGCGCCTGGACACGCTGGTGGCCGAGCACACCGTGGCCTGGCATTGGGTGAAGGGACACTCGGGCGACCCGGGCAACGAGCGGGCCGATGCGCTGGCCAACCGCGGCGTGGAGTCGCTGCGCGGCAAGGTCTAGCGGACGGGCAGCCGATCAAATCAGCCCCTCGAACGGGATCACATCGACCAGCTCGCCAGCAGCCACATCGCCTTGGCCGTGGTGCAGCACCACCATGCCGTTGGCTTCACTCATGCTGCGCAGGATGCCCGAGCCTTGCGCACCGGTGATACGCACCGTCTGGCGGCCATCGGCACCCACGCTGACGATGCCGCGCTGGTACTCGGTGCGGCCCGGCTTTTTGCGCAGCGCGGCCTCGCTGACGGCGCGCAGCAGCGGCAGTGGCTGCGGTGTGGCCCCGCTCATCGCCAGCAGCGCCTGTCGTACAAAAGCGTAGAAGGTCACCATCACGGCGACCGGGTTGCCGGGCAGGCCGAACAGCATCGCAGGCTGGCTGCCGGGCCCGGCGCTGATCCGGCCAATCGCCATCGGCCGGCCCGGTCGCATCGCGATCTTCCAGAACAGCACTTCACCCAACTCGGCCATGATGCGTTTGGTGTGGTCGGCCTCGCCCACGCTGACCCCGCCCGAGGTGATCACCGCATCAGAACAGGCCGCTGCCTGGCTGAAGGCCAGTGCCAGGGCGGCCGGCTCGTCGCGCACCACCCCCAGGTCGATCACCTCGACGCCCAGCCGCGTCAACATGCCCCAGATCGTGTAGCGGTTGCTGTCGTAGACGCAGCCGGCCGCCAGGGGCTCGCCGATCGAGCGCAACTCGTCACCGGTCGAGAAAAACGCCACCCGCAGGCGCCGGAACACCGCCACCTCGGCTTGGCCCAACGATGCCAGCAGCCCCAGGTCGGCGGGCGTCAGGATGCGGCCGGCGCGCAGCGCGGGTTCGCCCAGCGCCAGGTCCTCGCCGGCCAGTCGGCGGTTGTCGCCCGCACGCACGGTGCCGGCCGGGATGCGGATGCGGCCGTCAGGCTCGGCGCGGGTGAACTCTTGCGGCACGACGGTGTCCAGGCCGGCCGGCATCACCGCGCCGGTCATGATGCGCACACCCTGGCCGGGCAGCACATGGCCGCTGAACTGGGCGCCGGCAAAGGCGGTGCCGGCCACGCTGATCACCGTATCGGTGCCGGCCAGCAATTCGGCCGAGCGCAGCGCGTAGCCGTCCATCGCCGAGTTGTCATGCGCCGGAACGGCAATCGGCGAGACCACATCCCGTGCCAGCACCCGGCCCAGCGCACTGCGCAGCGCCAGGTTTTCAACCGCCTGCACCCGTGGCACCAACCGGTCGATGAAGTCCTGGGCTTGCGCCACCGGCAGCAGGCTGGGGTCGTAACCGGGGATGCTGGCGGCGATGTCGGCAAGGCTGGGCATGGGGTCGGTTCGGGTCAGTGGGGTGGGCAGCGCTGTCTTCAGCCGCCGATGTAGTGCATCTCGACCCGGCGCTCACCGCTGGCCGGTCCGACGGCCGTGGGCAGGGCGGCGCGCAGTTCGGAGTAGCGGTCATCGCGCCCGCCCCACACGCCGGCCAGCGCGCTGGTGATGTCGGCGTCGCTGGCGCCGTTGCGCAGCAGGCTGCGCAGGTCGTGGCCGCGGGTGGCGAACAGGCACAAAAACAGCTTGCCCTCGGTCGACAGCCGGGCGCGGTTGCAGTCCTGGCAAAACGCCTGCGTGACGCTGGAGATCAGGCCGATCTCACCACGGCCGTCGGCATAGCGCCAGCGCTCGGCGGTCTCACCGGCAACGGTCGGGTCCAGCGGCAACAGCGGCCATTCGGCCTGCAGCAGCGCCAGCACCTCGGCCGAGGGCAGCACTTCGTCCATGCGCCAGCCGTTGCTGGCCCCGACGTCCATGTACTCGATGAAGCGCAGCACGATGCGGCCGTCGAAGTGGTCGCGGAAGTAGCGCGCCATCGGCAAGATCTCTTGCCCGTTGACACCACGCTGCACCACCATGTTGACCTTGATCGGGCCCAGGCCGGCGGCGTGTGCCGCCTCGATGCCGGCCAGCACATCGGCCACCGGAAAATCGACATCGTTCATGCGCCGGAACACCGCGTCGTCCAGCCCGTCCAGGCTGACCGTGACCCGCTGCAGGCCGGCGGCCTTGAGTGATGCGGCCTTGCGCGCCAGCACCGAGCCGTTGGTGGTCAGCGTGATGTCCAGGGCGTCGCCGTCGGGCGTGCGCAGCGTGGCCAGCATGGCGATCAGCGACTCCAGGCCTTTGCGCAGCAAGGGCTCGCCCCCGGTCAGGCGGATCTTTTGCACACCGTGGGCGACAAAAATCCGCGCCAGCCGGGTGATCTCCTCGAAGCTCAGCAGCGAGGTCTGTGGCAGGAACACATAGTCCCGGTCGAAGACTTCCTTGGGCATGCAGTAGCTGCAGCGGAAGTTGCAGCGGTCGGTGACCGAGATGCGCAGGTCGCGCAGCGGGCGGCCCAGCCGGTCGGACAGCAGGCCGGTAGCGGGGATGGCTTGCGCGGGGATGGCCGGCACCGGTGCGGCGTAGCGCAAGTCGGCCAGCGGGATGATGGTTTCGCCCATGGGCCTGATTGTGCCGTGAGCAGTTTGCCCGGTCTGGCTGCTGGCCAATTCGGCTGGCCAATCCGGCCTGCCCGCGGGCCCCGATCAGCGGGTGGTCTGCAGCTGCGGCGTGGCCGCGCTCAGGTCGGCCCGGCGTGCGCCGGTGAAGCGCCGCGACCAGTAGCTGTCGCGCATGTCCTCGATGCGCACCTCGCTGCCGGTGCGCGGTGAGTGGATGAATTTGTCGTCACCCACGTAGATGCCGACATGCGAGAAGGTGCGCTTCATGGTGTTGAAAAACACCAGATCACCCGGCTTCAGCTCTTGCCGGTTGATATTGAGCAGCCCGGCCGCATGCGCCTGCTCGTCGGCCCGGCGCGGCAGCACCAGACCCACGCTGTTTTCGAACACCAGGCGGGTGAACCCGCTGCAGTCGAAGCCGGTTTCTTCGGTGTTGCCACCACGCCGGTAGGGCACGCCGAGGAAGTTCATCGCCTGCATCACCAGGTCGGACGCGGTGTCGCGCACCGAGTTGCGCACCGACTCGACCAGCGCTGACGAGCCCAGCGGGCGCAGCAGGCCGCGCTCACCCAGCAGGTTCATGATCGGGTCGGTCAGGCTGCCGGTGGCCGTGCTGCTGGTCGCGCTGGTCGTCGCGCTGATCGTGCCCGGCAAGGCGGCGGTTGCCACGTTGCCGGCCGGCTCGGGCGCCGCCTGGACAGTGCCGCAAGCCGCCAGCAGCAGCGTGGCGAACAGGCGTTGGCTGGAGCGGTGTGTAAAAAGCATTGGGCGCGAGGATACCACCCCGTTTCGGGGGTGCGTCCTACACGCCGACGGGAGATACGCCCTTGCGTGCCGGCCGCGGCTGTGCTAAACGCGCCGTTGGCACCCGTCAGGGCGGCGCGGCCCCTGCGCCTGCAGAGTCAGTGTCTTGTCAGTGCCAAGCCTTGCAATCCATCCCGTTGGCCCCCGCCTGCAGGAGACAAGAACATGAGCAAGTACAGCGATTTCCACCGCCGGTCGATCGACGACCGTGATGCGTTCTGGCACGAGCAGTCGGCGCTGATCGACTGGGAAACCCCGCCCACCCAGATCTGCGACTACAGCAACCCGCCGTTTGCCAAGTGGTTTGTCGGCGGCCGCACCAACCTGTGCCACAACGCGGTGGACCGCCATGTCGCCACCCGCCCTGACCAGCCCGCGCTGATCTGGGTCTCGACCGAAACCGACCAGGAGATCGTCTACACCTTCACCCAGTTGCAGGCCGAGGTGCAGCGCATGGCTGCCGTGCTGCTGTCGCTGGGCGTCAAGCAGGGCGACCGGGTGCTGATCTACATGCCGATGACGGCCGAGGCCGCCTTTGCGATGCTGGCCTGCACCCGCATTGGCGCGATCCACTCGGTGGTGTTTGGCGGTTTTGCCAGCCACAGCCTGGCCACCCGCATCGATGATGCCGAGCCGACTGTCATCGTCAGCACCGACGCCGGCAGCCGCAGCGGCAAGGTCATGCCCTACAAGCCGCTGCTGGATGCGGCGATTGCCCTGGCCACCCACAAGCCGGCCAAGGTGCTGATGATCGACCGGGGCTTGAGCCCGTTCGAGCGCGTGGCCGGGCGTGACGCCGACTACGCCGCGCTGCGCGAGCAGTTCATGGACACGCAGGTGCCCTGTGTCTGGCTGGAGTCGAACGAGCCCAGCTACACGCTCTACACCAGTGGCACCACCGGCAAGCCCAAGGGCGTGCAGCGCGACACCGGCGGCTACGCGGTGGCGCTGGCGGCGTCGATGAAGCACATCTACATGGGTGAGCCGGGCGAGACCTATTTTTCCACCAGCGACATCGGCTGGGTGGTGGGCCACAGCTACATCGTCTACGGCCCGCTGATCGCCGGCATGGCCACCATCATGTACGAGGGCCTGCCGACCCGGCCCGACGCCGGCATCTGGTGGAGCCTGGTCGAGAAGTACGGTGTGTCCGTGATGTTCAGCGCGCCCACCGCCGCGCGTGTGCTCAAAAAACAAGACCCGGCCTTCCTGACCAAGTACGACCTGTCCAGCCTCAAAGCGCTGTTCCTGGCCGGCGAGCCGCTGGACGAGCCCACCGCCACCTGGATCGCCGAGGCCATCGGCAAGCCCATCATCGACAACTACTGGCAGACCGAAACCGGCTGGCCGATCATGGCGATCTGCAACGGCGTGGAGGCCGCGCCGACCAAGTTCGGCTCGCCGGGCAAGGCGGTGTACGGCTTCGATGTCAAGCTGATCGACGAGATCACCGCCGAGGAGATCACCGAGCCCGGCAAGAAGGGCGTGATCGCGGTTGAAGGCCCACTGCCGCCGGGCTGCCTGCAAACCATCTGGCGCGACGACGAGCGCTTTGTCAAAACCTACTGGTCGAGCATCCACAACAAGGTGATGTACAACACCTTCGACTGGGGTGTGAAGGACGCCGACGGCTACTTCTACATCCTGGGCCGCACCGACGACGTGATCAACGTGGCCGGGCACCGGTTGGGCACCCGCGAGATCGAGGAGAGCATCTCCAGCCACCCCAACGTGGCCGAGGTGGCGGTGGTCGGCGTGGCCGACCAGTTGAAGGGCCAGGTGGCGATGGCCTTTGCGGTGCTCAAGGACGCGTCCCGCACCGGCTCACCGGCCGAGGAGCTCAAGCTGGAGGGCGAGATCATGAAGCTGGTGGACAACCAGCTCGGCGCGGTCGCGCGGCCGGCGCGGGTGCGGTTTGTATCGGTGCTGCCCAAGACCCGGTCCGGCAAGCTGCTGCGCCGGGCCATCCAGGCGGTGTGCGAGTTGCGTGACCCGGGCGACCTGACGACGATCGAAGACCCTAGCGCGCTGCAGCAGATCAAGGACCTGGTCACCGGCGTTTGAGCATGGTTGCCTTGGCTGAGGGCAGAATCGGCGCCGCCGTTCATGAGGCGGCGCCAACCTCCTTCTGCCCACCATGCACAAATCTCTTGGCGCCCACCTGGGCGCGACCTTTCTGGCCTTGGCCGCTACCGTGGCTTTGCCGTTGTCCTGGGCCGCACCCGTCCGGGCGCCGGGACCGGACTTTCCCCAGTTCGCCTCGGCCGATGTACTGAAGGCCGCCTGCGACAGCAGCCTGGTGCAGGCCAATGCCCAACTGCGCCAGGTCGAGCGGCGCGCCGCCAATGGTCAGTGGCTGGCGGCTTACGACGTTTTCAGCGCCAACCTGGAGGACCTGTCCAACGCAATGCTGTTCTTGTCAGCGGTGCATCCCGACAAGACCCTGCGGGATGCGTCCGAGGCCTGCGAGCTGCGCTGGAACGACTTCAGCTCGTCGCTGGGCCAGAACGAGAAGATCTACCGCACGCTGCGGGCCATCAAGCCGCGTGATCCGGCCGACCGCCTGCTGCAAAAAACCCTGCTCGAAGCCTTTGACGACGCCGGTGTCGGCCTGCCGCCTGCGCAACGGGCCCGGGCCAAGCAGCTCAACGACCGCATCGCCGAGCTGGGCCAGACTTTCGAGCGCAACATCCGCGATGCCAACCAGAAAGTGGCCTTCACCGAGGCCGAGCTGCAAGGCGTGCCGCTGGCGGTGTGGCAGGGCGCCAAGCGGGATGCCGACGGCCGGGTCTTGCTGGGGCTGGACAACGTGAGCTACGACCCGGTGGTGAAGTCGGCTGAATCAGCGGCGGCGCGCGAGCGCATGTGGCGCGCCAAGAACAACGAGGGCGGCGAAGCCAACTTGACGCTGCTGGCCGAGATTGCCCGCCTGCGCAAAGACTATGCAAGCCTGCAGGGCGCCGCCAGCTGGGACGAATTTGTGCTGCGCCGGCGCATGGCACAAACCCCGGCACGGGCCATTGCCTTCCTCGCCGAGGTCAAGAGCGCCGTGCAGCAGCGAGAACTTGCCGAGTTGGATGAGCTTCGCCAGGCCAAGGCCACGCACCTGAAGTTGGCACCCGAGGCGGTCAAGGTCGATCGCTGGGACGTCAGCTTTTATACCGAGCGGGTGCGGCGCGCGCGCTACGCGGTGGACCAGGAGGCCTTCCGCGCCTACTTTCCGCCGCAGCAAAGCCTGCAGTTTGCGCTCCGCGTGATCGAGCGGCTGATGGGCGTGCGCTACCAGCGTATCGGCGAAGATGCCAACCCCGCCCGCTGGCATCCGGAGGTGCAGACCTACGCGGTATCGGACGCCGCCAGTGGCAAGCCGCTGGGCACGCTGTGGGTAGACCTTTACCCGCGCGAGGGCAAGTACAACCACGCGGCGGTGTGGGGGCTGCGGTCGGGCTCGCTGGCGCAGCAACGGGCCTCGCAAGCCGCGCTGGTCGTCAACTTCAACCGCCAAGGGCTGACGCTGGACGAAATGGAGACCCTGCTGCACGAGCTGGGCCATGCGGTGCACAACAACCTGTCGGCCACACGCCGGGCGCTGCAGGCCGGCACCAGTGTCAAGCGTGATTTTGTCGAGGCGCCGTCGCAGATGCTGGAGGACTGGGTGCTGGACAAACGGGTGCTCAAGCTGTTTGCCGAGGTGTGCCCCAGCTGCACCCCGGTGCCCGACGCACTGATGGACCAGGCGGTGGCGGCCAGCCACTACGGCAAGGGTGTGCTCGCCGCGCGCCAACAACTTCAGGCCAGCTACGACCTGGCGCTGTACGGCCCCGAGCTGCGCGACCCGTTGGCGCTGTGGGCGCAGATGGAAGGTGATACCCCGCTGGGCCATGTACCGGGCACGATGTTCCCGGCACGCTTCAGCCACATCGCCACCAACTACAGCGCCGGCTACTACGGCTACCTGTGGAGCCTGGTGGTGGCGATGGACCTGCGCACCGCGTTTGCCGCCGACAAGCTGGATGCAGCGGTAGGCAAGCGCTACCGCGACGTGATCCTGGCCAACGGCAGCCAGCGCCTGCCGCAGGCACTGGTGCATGACTTCCTCGGGCGCGACTTCAATGCCAAGGCTTTTTTTGACGACCTCAAGCGCTGAGCCCGCAGTGCTGCCATCGGTTTGAGTCCAGCACCCTGCCTGTCACCCTGCCTGTCACCCTAGCCTGCCTCCATGAACACAGCCACCGTTACCCGTCTTTCCGTCCTGATCGGCCTGGCCCTCGGCCTGTCCTGGCCCGCCGGCCACGCGCTGGCGCAAACCCAGACTGCCGCCCAGCCCCCAGCCACCGCCAGCACTGCCAAGCCGCGCATCGACAAGGCCGCTGATCTGCCGCGCTTCAGCTACCCGGTCAGCGGCAAGCTGGAGAACCTGGTCCGCTCACCCTCGCCGACCGATTCGGGCTTTGCCGCGCTTGCCGCTGCGCTGCGGCGCGACACCGAATCGGTGCTGGCGGGCTACCAGATCGCCGACAAGGCCGCCGAGCGCGACTTGCTGGGCCTGCTGATGCAGCTCGACTTTCTGGACGGCCGCTTCGAGCAGGCGCTGGCCCGTGCCGAAGTCATACGGGCGCTGCAGGACAAGCCGGCCGACAAGCTGCTGTCGGGCCTGCGCCTGCGGGCGATGGCCACCGCAGCCAAGGCCCACACGCCCGGCAGCGAGGCCTACCGGCAGACCGTGGCGGTCTATATCCAGCGCGAACTGGCGCCACTGCCCTACCCGGTGATCGAAAACGACATCAAGAGCGGCAAGGCCAGTGCCGAACTGATTGGCGAGGGGCTGATCCTGGGCCGTATCCGCGAGGTGCTGCAACCGATGACCGATGCCACCGGCACGCTGAGCAGTGAATTTGCGCCGGCGCTGGTCAACGCCCGGTTTGCTTTGCTGTCGGTACTGCCGCTTAAACGCACGCTGATCGACGTCTATGCCGGCTACCTGGCCCAGCACCAGGTCAAGAAGGCCGACATCTGGGCGGCGCGCGACGTGGTGCTGCCCGAAGGCGGCAACTTCAAACCGGTGACGCTGGCGGTGTGGGACAGCGGCGTGGACACCCCGTTGTTTGGCCGCCAGGTGCAGCGCGGTGCCGACGGCCAGCCCGCGGTGCTGGCTTTCGACAAATACAGCCGGCAGACCAGCGGCGAGTTGCAGGTTATCCCGGCCGAGTTGCGCGCCAGGCTGCCGCAACTGATCGCCCGCACCAAGGGCTTTGCCGATCTGCAGGCCAACATCGACAGCCCCGAGGCCAGCGAGGTCAAGCAGTTGCTGTCGACGCTGGCGCCCGAGCAGTTCAAAACCGTGATCGAGGAGCTCAACCTGATCGGCGGTTTCGAGCACGGCACCCATGTGGCGGGCATCGCACTCGCTGGCAACCCTTACGCCCGGCTGGTGGTCGGCCGTATCGAGTTTGGCCACACCCTCAAGCCCGACCCTTGCCCCAGCCTGGCGCTGGCGCAGCGCGACGCGGCCAATGCCCCGGCGATGATGGCGTTTTTCAAGCGCGAAGGTGTGCGGGTGGTCAACATGAGCTGGGGTGGCAGCGTCAACGAGGTCGAAAACGAGCTTGAGCAATGCGGCACCGGCAAATCCGCGGACGAACGCAAGGCGCTGGCGCGTGAGATCTTCAACCTCGGCAAGCTGGCGCTGACACAGGCCTTTGCCAGCGCGCCGGGCATCCTGTTTGTCGCGGCGGCGGGCAACAGCAACAACGACGCCAGCTTTGTCGAGAGCATGCCGGCCGATATCGTGCTGCCCAACCTGATCACTGTCGGCGCGGTGGACCGGGCCGGTGAAGAAGCGCCTTTCACCAGCTACGGCGCCACCGTCAAGGTGCATGCCAACGGCTATCAGGTCGAGAGCTTCCTGCCGGGTGGTGCACGGGTGGCGCTGTCAGGGACATCGATGGCCTCGCCCCAGGTCGCCAACCTGGCCGCCAAGCTGCTGTCCGCCGACCCGGCGCTGACGCCGGAAGCCTTGATCCGCATCATCACCGGCACGGCTGAGCGCAGCGCGGACGGCCGGCGCATCCTGATGAACCCGAAACAAGCGCTGGCGGCGGTGCAAGCGGCGGCCAAACCCTGAAGCGCCGGTGGCCTGCGGGCAGTTCCGCGGCCGCCGTCCTGGGGCCGGCTCCAAGCCGGTTCGGGGTGGTGGTTAACGCGGGTTGCCGGGGCTGCGGATGCCCCGCAGCGGGCTGGCCTGGGGTTGCCAGCGCCTGAGTTGTTGCCACAGCCGCCAGCCTGACCACAGGCGCAGGCCCAGGCGCCAAATGCGGCGAGGGCGCAAGATCAGCAGCGTGGCTGCGCCGGCCAGCAGCCACTGCGGGTGCAAACGCAGCCAGCGCCACCCCGCCAGCACCCGGTCGGCCACGGCCAACGGCGCCAGCAGCACCCGGCTGTCGTCCGCCAGTTGGCGGCGCAGGCCGGCGTTGCGGGCTTGCAGCACTTCGCAGCGCGCAGCCAGTCGCTGTTGGCGGGTGTCGAAAAACATCAGTCCGGCGGATCGAGGGCTGCGCGGTCATGCGCCAACTCGCCGCGTGTGGCCGCCAGCGGCCCGGCGGGTGTGCTCAAGCGCTGGCTGGCCTGCCGCACCAGCCAGGCGCCCCCGCTCAGGCTGGCCAGGGCCATCAGGGCCAATAGCCACAGCCGCATCGGCTCCGGCGCCAGCATCACCAGCAGCGCAGCCAGCAGCAACAGGCCCAGGCCAATGAACAGCAGCGCGACGGCCGCCCTGACCAGACCGTCGAAGATGCGCAGCTTTTCTCGCTCAAGCTCTGCGCTCAGCAGGTCCAACCGGGCCTGGGCAATCTCCAGCACCGTGCCCAGCAGGCGCTTCAGTGATCCGAACAGCCCGGCTGCCGGGTCACGGCGGGGGCTGTCCATCGCCTCAGCGACGGCCGATGAGCAGGCCGATCACCAGGCCGATGCCGGCGGCTGCGCTGACCGCCTTCCAGGGGCTGTCGTGCACAAAGTCGTCGGCGGCGTGGCCGGCGGCCTTGACCTTTTCGACCGCAGTCTCTTGCAGCGCCACCAGGCTGGTCTTGGCTTTCGCCAACCGCGCCTCGACCCGGCCACGCCACTCGGTGGCCGCGACGCCGGTCTGCTCGGCGCCCAGGCGCAGCAATTCCTCGGCGTCGGCTATCACCACGCGCAAATCGGCCATCAGCTTGTCCTTCTGGGCCACGGTCATGTCACTCATCTTGCTGCTCCGGTTGAAACGACGGCGCCGGACATCGGCGCGGCCAAGTCCTGATTTGCGGCCAGCCGGGACCGGCTGTCAAGCACTGATCCCGGTCCGCGCTGCCATGGATCAAAGCACCTCGGACGCAAAGTCCGCCAGGCGCGAGCGCTCACCCCGCGCCAGCATCACATGGCCCGAGTGCGGCCAGCCCTTGAAGCGGTCCACCGCATAGGTCAGGCCCGACGAGCCCTCGGTCAGGTAGGGCGTGTCGATCTGCGCCAGGTTGCCCAGGCAGACGATCTTGGTGCCCGGCCCGGCGCGGGTGATCAGCGTCTTCATCTGCTTGGGCGTCAAGTTCTGCGCCTCGTCGATCAGCACGAACTTGTTCAAGAAGGTGCGCCCGCGCATGAAGTTCAGGCTCTTGATCTTGATCTTGCTGCGCACCAGGTCTTGCGTCGCGGCGCGGCCCCATTCGCCAGCGCTGCCATCACCCTTGGCCAGCACTTCGAGGTTGTCGTCGAGCGCGCCCATCCACGGGCCCATTTTTTCTTCTTCGGTGCCGGGCAAAAAGCCGATGTCCTCGCCCACCGGCACCGTGACGCGGGTGACGATGATCTCGGTGTAGCGCCGGTCGTCCAGCACCTGGGACAGGCCGGCCGCCAGCGTCATCAAGGTCTTGCCGGTGCCGGCGGTGCCGGTGAGGGACACGAAGTCGCACTCCGGGTCCATCAGCAAATTCAGCGCAAAGTTCTGCTCGCGGTTGCGCGCGGTCACGCCCCAGGCGGCGTTCTTGGCGTGGGCGTAGTCCTTGAGCGTCTTGAGCACGGCGGTCTTGCCGGTGATCTCGGTGACGCGGGCGTAGAGCGCGGCCGCACCGGGTTGCTCGAGGTAGACAAACTGGTTGACCATCAGCTGCGGCACCATCGGGCCGGCGATGCGGTAGAAGGTGTTGCCGGCCTGCTGCCAGCTCTCCATCGTCTTGCCGTGCTGCTCCCAGAAATCAGGCGGCAGCTGCAGCACGCCGGTGTAGAGCAGGTCACCGTCTTCCAGCACCTTGTCGTTGAAGTAGTCCTCGGCGGCCAAGCCCAGCGCCCGCGCCTTGACGCGCATGTTGATGTCCTTGGACACCAGCACCACCTCCCGGCCCGGTGTGTGCTCGCGCAGGCTCTTGACCACGCCCAGGATCTGGTTGTCGGCCTTGCCCTGCGGCAGGCCGGCGGGCAGCTGCACATCCAGCAGCATGGTCTGGAAAAACAGCTTGCCGCCCGCATCCTTGTGGCCGGTCTTGGCCAGTGCGATGCCCTCGGTGGTGTTGATGCTGCCGTCCGGGTTGGTGAACGATGCCAACGCGTCCAGCTCGCGGCTGACCTGGCGGGCATTGCGCGCCACTTCGCTCATGCCTTTCTTGTGCCCGTCCAACTCTTCCAGCGTGATCATCGGCAGGAAGACGTCGTGCTCCTCGAACCGGAACAGGCTCATCGGGTCGTGCATCAGCACGTTGGTGTCGAGCACAAACAGCTTGGCCGGGCCGGTACCGCGTGGTGTGCGCACGCGGGCCTTGGGCGATTTTGCAGGTGGGGCTGCGGCCAGCGTGGGCTGCTTGGAGGGCATGCCTGGCTTGGCCGGTGCGGCCGGGCGCATCGGCGTGGCCACGGGTGCGCTGGCCGGTGCGCCGGCCCGGCCGGCCTGGCGCCCTGGCAGCTTGGGCGCCGCCACGGGCGCGCCGCCGTCGAACAGGTCCAGGGACGGGCCGGACACCGGCTCGCTGCGGGATTTGGCGCCCTTGCGGTCGGCGCGGGGAGCGGCCTGCGACTCGAAATCGGCCTGCGACAGGATGGCGGCTTTGTTGGCGGGCGGCTTGGGCAGTGGCATGGGCGGTGGGCTGAGAGGGGGTGGGCGTAGGGAGATCGGCAAATCGGCAAATCGGGCGAGGCAACAAAAAAGCCGCACAGGCAGCTGTGCGGCTTTTGATTTCAGGTGGTGCGCGGCAGGCAACTCACAAGCATGGGCTGATTATGCACACGCCAGATTGGCCGCCCGTGACCCCCTTGTGACCGAGGCGCGCAACCAGCGCGCACCCCGTCACGGGGTCAGGCAGGCTTCTGGAATCCCTTGACGGCGGCCAGCACCTCTTCGACATGGCCGGCGACCTTGATGCCGCGCCATTCGGCCCGCAACACGCCACCGCCATCGATCAAGAACGTGCTGCGCTCGATGCCTTTGACCTTCTTGCCGTACATGATCTTGTTTTTGACCACGCCAAACATGTGGCAGAGCTTTTCTTCGGTATCGGCAATCAGCTCGTACGGCAGTTCAAGGTTCTGGCGGAACTTCTCGTGCGACAGCATGTTGTCGCGCGAAATGCCGAACACCACCGCGCCGGCCTTCAGAAACTCAGCGTGCATGTCGCGAAACTGCATCGCCTCGGTGGTGCAGCCGGGGGTATGGTCCTTGGGATAGAAATAAAGCACCACGGCACGGCCGGCATAGGCCTGGGGCGTGAACTTCACACCGCTGGTGGCGAGGGCTTCGAAGTCGGGCAGGGATTTATTGAGGACTGGCGTCATGGGCGGGCCGTTTTGGCGGACGTTTTGGCGGACGTTGGGAAGACGTGGGGCAGACGTGAACCGAACCTGGGATGAACCTGTCTTGAATGCGTGACTTGAGTGCGTGACTTGAATGCGTGACTTTGGTGCGTGTCTTGAGTGCGTACCTGAAATGCGAGCCTCGGTGCCTATCAGACCCGGGGTCTGACGGCTTGGCCCTCCTGGGGACATAACCGCGCATTATAAAGTTAAGGCGACATCGAAGCCCGGCCAAGCCATTCACGCTATCCCTCACGCGAGGGTTGGCGCGGCCCCGACACCGGGCTTGAGCAGCAGTGCCGCCACGGCGGACCGGCCCTCGGCCACCAGCACGTTGTAGGTGCGGCAGGCGGCCGGTGTGTCCATGGTCTCGACGCCGATGCGCGCCTCGATCAGCGCCCGCATCAGGGCCGGCGAGACAAAGCGGTGGCGCGGCCCGCAGCCGAAGATGACCAACTCGGGCTTGAGGGCGAGCAGCGCCTCGAAGTCGGCCGGCCTCAGCTCATCAGGCTGGGCGGGCGCCCAGCGCAGCACGGCGCCCTGCCAGGGCACCAGCAGGCTGTGGCCAAAGCGGGTGCCGCCGACCCACAGTGCGTCGGCGTCATGCCGGGTGATGACGTTGGTGCCGGCCAGCAGATCGGGTTGGAACTTCACGGACGAGCGCCTGCTTTTGGGGTTGGCCGCCCACGAGCGGCCCGGGTAGGGCAGTGCAGCGGGACGCCGCTGCCTGCAAGGCTAAAATTATAGGTATTGCGCTGCAGCATCGTTGGCGAGGGCTGTAGTGCGTGTCTCTCCAGGAGCCCCCGTGTCCCCATCCCTGCCGCCGTTCGGGCTCAAGCCTGTCCTGAAGTCTGCCAAGCTCGCCAACGTCTGCTACGACATCCGGGGGCCGGTGCTCGACAAGGCGCGCCAGATGGAGGACGAGGGCCAGAAGATCATCAAGCTCAACATCGGCAACATCGCGGCCTTTGGCATCGAGCCGCCTGACGAGATCGTGCAGGACATGATCCGCAACCTGCCGCATGCGGCGGGCTACACCGACAGCAAGGGCCTGTTTGCACCGCGCAAGTCGGTGGTGCATTACTGCCAGGAGAAAAAGATCGCGGGTGTCACGGTGGACGATGTCTATCTCGGCAACGGGGCCTCCGAGCTGATCACGATGAGCATGAACGCGCTGCTCAACACCGGCGACGAGATTTTGGTGCCCGCGCCCGACTACCCGCTCTGGACCGCGTCGGTGGCGCTGTCGGGTGGCACGCCGGTGCATTACCTGTGCGACGAGCAGGCCGACTGGACACCTGACCTGGACGACATGCGCCGCAAGATCACGCCCAATACCAAGGGCATCGTGGTGATCAACCCGAACAACCCTACCGGCGCGCTGTACCCGGACGCGGTGCTGCGCGAGATCGTCGAGATCGCCCGCCAGCACCAGCTGATCATCTTTGCCGACGAGATCTACGACAAGACGCTGTACGACGGCGCCGCCCACACCAGCATCGCCTCGCTGGCCGATGACCTGCTGTTCGTGACTTTCAACGGATTGTCCAAAAACTACCGCAGCTGCGGCTACCGCGCCGGCTGGATGATCGTCTCGGGCGACAAGCGCCGGGCCGTGGACTACATCGAAGGCCTGAACATGCTGTCGTCGATGCGGCTGTGCGCCAACACGCCGGGCCAGTTGGCGATCCAGACCGCACTCGGTGGCTACCAGAGCATCAAGGACTTGGTGGCGCCCAGTGGCAGGTTGTGCCGTCAGCGTGACCTGGCCTACAACCTGCTGACCCAGATCCCGGGCGTCACGGTGGTCAAGCCCAAGGCGGCGCTGTACATGTTCCCCAGGCTCGACCCGAAGATGTACCCGATCACCGATGACCAGCAGTTTGCCTACGAGCTGCTGGCCGAAGAAAAGGTGCTGATCGTGCAGGGCACCGGCTTCAACTGGATCCACCCGGACCACTTCCGCCTGGTCTTTTTGCCCAACTCGGACGACCTGGCCGAGGCCATCGGCCGCATCGACCGCTTCTTGTCGCACTACCGCCGGCGCCACTCGGTCTGAATCCATCCCGCGCTGACCCGGCCGGGTCAGCGCTTCGACACCCCTGAAAGAATTGACGTCCATGAATCCCATCCAGGTCGGCCTGCTCGGCATCGGCACCGTCGGCAGCGGCACTTTCAACGTGCTGACCCGCAACCAGGCCGAGATCCGGCGCCGTGCCGGCCGGGGCATCGCCATCACGATGGTGGCGGACCTGGACACCGCGCGGGCCCAGGCCATCGTGGGTGACGGCGTCACCGTGGTGGCCGATGGCTTTGACGTCGTCAACAACCCCGACATCGACATCGTGATCGAGTTGATCGGCGGCTACGGCATCGCCAAGACGCTGGTGATGGCGGCGATTGCCGCCGGCAAGCACGTGGTCACTGCCAACAAGGCGCTGCTGGCAGTGCACGGCACCGAGATTTTTGCCGCGGCCAGCGCCAAGGGCGTGATGGTGGGCTTCGAGGCGGCGGTGGCCGGCGGCATCCCGATCATCAAGGCGCTGCGCGAGGGCCTGACCGCCAACCGCATCGAGTGGATCGCCGGCATCATCAACGGCACCACCAACTTCATCCTGTCGGAGATGCGCGACAAGGGCCTGGACTTCGGTGTGGTGCTGAAAGAAGCGCAGCGCCTGGGCTATGCCGAGACCGACCCGACCTTCGACATCGAAGGTATCGATGCGGGCCACAAGGCGACGATCATGAGCGCGATCGCCTTTGGCACGCCGGTGCAGTTCGACAAGGCCCATGTCGAGGGCATCACCCAATTGCAGGCCACCGACATCCGCTACGCCGAGCAACTGGGTTACCGCATCAAGCTGCTGGGCATCACCAAGCACCGCCCCGATGTGGACGGCATCGAGCTGCGGGTGCACCCGACGCTGATCCCGGCCAAACGCCTGATCGCCAACGTCGAGGGCGCGATGAACGCGGTGGTGGTGCACGGTGATGCCGTGGGCACCACGCTGTACTACGGCAAGGGCGCAGGTGCCGAGCCCACCGCCAGCGCGGTGGTGGCCGACCTGGTCGACATCACCCGCCTGCACACCGCCGACCCCGACCACCGCGTGCCGCACCTGGCCTTCCAGGCCGGGTCGTTGGCCGACACCCGGGTGCTGCCGATAGCCGAAGTCATCACCGCGTTTTACCTGCGGCTGCAGGTGGCCGACCAGACCGGTGTGCTGAGCAAGATCACCACCATCCTGGCCGAGCACGACATCTCGATCGACGCGGTGCTGCAACGGGAATCAGCCGAAGGCGAAAAGCAGACCGACCTGATCATCCTGACCCACGACACCGTGGAAGGCCGCATGCGCGCCGCGCTGGCCCAAATGCAGGCGCTGCCCACCGTGCTGGCGCCGATTGTCAGCATCCGCAAGGAAGAGTTGAGCTGACACAGGCCAGACAAGCCTGCTTGCCGCGCCAAGGACACACGATGAACGAAGCCGAGATCGACGCCCTGCTGACGCGCTTCCACAACGCGCTGCGCATGGAAGGGCCGCTGGACGTCAACATCCCTGCCGATGCTGCGCTCTATGTGTCTGGCCTGCATGGCAGCCGTGATGCAGTGGGCAGCCTGCGCCGGGACATCCTGCGCACCGAGGGCGGCGGCGTGTTCTTGTTCACCGGCCAGTCGGGCAGCGGCAAAAGCACCGAGCTGCACCGCCTGGAGCGCGATTTGCGCGCCAAGGGCGCCAAGGTCTACTACGTCGACCTGCAGGAGTGGCTCAACTTCAACGAGCCGGTCAGCCTGTCGGCGTTTCTGGTGTCGCTGCTGTCGGGCTGGGTCGATCAGGTCGGCACGGTCACTGCCCAGCGCACGCCGGTCGAGCGGCTGATCAGCTTTTTCACCAAGACCCGGTTGATCCCCGAGAACATCAAGCTCGATGCCACGGCCGGCCCGATCAAGGGCCAGATCCAGTTCGCGATGCAGTCGGACCCCGATTTCCGCCGCAGCCTGGAGGCCAACTTGCGCAAGCAACTGGCCAGCATCGTGCAGCAGGCGCATGATTTTGTGGTCGAGCTCAAGACCGATCTCTGCCCGAACGGTGAAAAGTGCGTGCTGCTGGCTGATTCGATCGAGAAGACCGCCGCAGCGCAGGCGGTCTACGAGAGCGTCCAGCAGCTCTTCATCGGCGACGGCTCGGCGCTCAAGCTGCCGGGCCTGCATGTGGTGTATTCGGTCTCACCCTTCATGCTCGAAGAAAACCACCAGCTGCCCAGCGCGCTGGGCACCGGTGGTGTGGTCACCATGCCGTCGGTGCATGTGTTCCAGCGCAACACCAGCGAGGCGGATGCCGACGGTGTGAAGGCGGTGACCGAATTGATCGAACGCCGCTTTGCCGACTGGCGTCAGGTGTTCACGCCTGGCCAGCTGCAGCGCCTGATCCTCAACACCGGCGGCGACCTGCGCGAGCTGCTGCGCGCCATCCGCGTGGCGATCAATGAAGACATCGAGGCGCTGCCGGTGCCTGAGGCCGCCATCGAGCAGGCGCTGTCCAGCGTGCGGCCGCCCAAGACGATTCCGGCCGAGCACCTGGCCTGGATGGCGCGGCTGGAAGACTCGCACGAACCCGAACTGGGCGACAAGATCGACGCGCGGGTGCTGCAGCGCTACCTGTCCACCAAGCATGTGCTGGTCTACCTCAACGGCGAGCCCTGGTATGCCGTGCACCCGCTGCTGCGCACCTGGGTGGCCGAGCGGGCGGCGCGGTCTTTGGCTGCTGCGGTGGTGGGTGCGGCGGCCGCAGCGGCCAGCCCGGGCTGACGCCGCAGCGCGGCATGGCCATGGCGACTCCGGCTGGCAATGCGCCGTCGTCGGCCTCGACTTCGGCCCCGACTTCTGCCCCGACGTCGGCCCCGACTTCGGCCCACTACCAGGCCCTGCGGCGGCTGCGGCGCATGGTGCTGCGCAGCGACCATGCGGTGCTGATCTACCTCTGGTCCGACGATCCCCGAACCGCCAATTGGCTGCGCCAGCAGCTGGACCAGGCCTTGCGGGCCCGCTCGCGCCGGGTGCTGCACGAGACGGTGGCCGATGACGACGGCTTTCGCGGCGCGCTCAACACCGTGCTGGCCCCGCCCAGCGGCTGCGAGAACTTCGCCGTCTGGGTCAGCTTGCCGGCCGCTGCCGCCGCAATACCGCTGGCCGACCACTGGCTGGCCCGGGTCAACGAGCGCCGGCTGCAACTGCTGCAATGGCCCCGGGCGGTGATCGTGTGCGGCCCCACCGGCTACGAGGCGCGCGCCGGGGAAGTAGCGCCCGATCTGTGGTCGGTGCGCAGCGACAGCCTGGCCTTGCCGGCCTGGGTCATCGCTGACGCGCCTGCTGCACCACTGCCTGCCTCGGCAGGGGCCGGGCCGGGCGTTTCGGAGCCGCCGGCAGCCATGCTGGCGCTGTGGCGGGCCGCCTGGCAGTCGGCGGGTGGTGGCAGCGCAGGTCAAGCCAAGCGGCTCGACATCGGTTTGGGCCTGTCCACAGCACAACGCCTGCTTATGCACCGCCAATTGGCCGATGCGCGCGAGGTGATCGATCAGGTGGGCACCGCGCTGCTGGAGTTGCCCGCGCCGGTTGACCGCACCGTGTTGCGCCAGCGCTTGCATCAGCAGCAACTGCTCGGCGACTGGTTCAGCCTGCAGCGCCAATGGCCCGCCGCGCTGGCAGCCAGCCAATCGGCGCTGGCCAGCAGTGGCGAGTTACTGAAGCTGACGGGTGAGTCGCCGGAATCGCTGCTTGACCTGGCGATCGCCCTCGAACGGCTGGGGGATGTGAGCCAGGCGCAAGGCGAAGCCGGCGCGG
>Ga0209181_10000570_pt1 | contig 68214 bp, 52 predicted proteins | sample MAT05_FD_187208 | JGI IMG/M metagenome (GOLD analysis project Ga0209181, IMG submission 187208) | Freshwater microbial communities from Lake Fryxell liftoff mats and glacier meltwater in Antarctica - MAT-05 (SPAdes) (version 2) | ecosystem: Environmental > Aquatic > Freshwater > Ice > Liftoff... | reverse complement strand
AAGGACGCGAAGGACAAAAAGGACAAAAAGGACAAAAAGGACAAAAAGGACGACGAGGAAACCGACGAGCGCTCCGGCCTGCTGTCGTTCGCCGAGTTTGGCAAACGGCTCGGTTTCCAGTTCGAGTTTCTGCCGCCAAACAAGGAACGCAGCTATGACCGACGCGCCTACGTCTTCGTGCCCGGCGCGCCGTTGGAGCGCGACCTCACCTGGCACACCGCGCTTTATTTTTCCAAGCTCGCGCCGGAGTGGAAGCCGCTCTACCTCGCGGAAAGCCAGCCCGTGCTCGTCGAGCGCAGTTACGGCCGGGGCAGTATCGTGCTCGCGAGCGACAGTTTCCTTTTCAGCAACGAAGCGCTGCGCCGCGAGCGCCACCCGCAACTCCTCGCGCGTGTCTTTAATGGACCGTCTCCGGTGATCTTCGACGAAGAGCATCTCGGCGTGCGCGACGATCCCGGTCTTGCGCAGCTCGCGGTGAAGTATCGGCTGCAAGGCGTCGTCGTGTCGCTCGTCCTCATCGCCGCGCTCTTTGTCTGGAAAAACGCCACCCGCTTCATCCCCGCCTACGAGGAAGCCGCCGATCGCGGCGAAGTCGTCTCAGCGCGGGATAGCGCGCAGGGATTCGAGAATCTGCTCCACCGCGCGATCCCGCCTGCGGGTTTGCTCGAAGCCTGCGCCGACCAATGGCGCCGCACCTTCGGCCGCCAGAGTGCGGCGCTCGCCGAAGTCGTGGAAGTCTGCGCCCGCGAGCAATCGCGCCCGCCGCGCCAGCGCGATCCCGTCGCCGCTTATCGTGAAATCGCCCGCCGCCTCCAGGGCAAAGTCCGCTCCTCTCCACCATGAACCCATCCACCATCCACGCAGTCCTCGAACGCGCGCGCCACGAAGTGCGCAAGGTGATCATCGGCCAGGATGCCGTCATCGACCGCGCTCTGATCGCCATCTTCACCGGCCACCACGCCCTCATCGAGGGCGTGCCCGGCGTGGCGAAAACGCTGCTCGTCCGCACGCTCGCGCGGGTGCTCGGCTGCGAGTTCAACCGCATCCAGTTCACGCCCGACCTGATGCCGGCCGACATCACTGGCACGAGTGTCTTCAACATGAAGACGAACGAATTCACGCTGATCAAAGGCCCGGTCTTCACTGGCTTCCTCCTCGCCGATGAAATCAACCGCGCGCCCGCGAAGACCCAGTCCGCCTTGCTCCAGGCGATGCAGGAACGCCGCGTGACGATCGATCGCGACACTCACCAGCTCTCGGCAAATTTCACCGTCTTCGCCACGCAAAATCCGATGGAATACGAGGGCACCTATCCGTTGCCCGAGGCGCAGAAAGACCGCTTCATGCTCAAGGTCACGATGAGCGCGCCGGATCGCGCGGGGGAACTCGAACTCGCGCAGCGCATGCTCGGCAGCGCCTCGCCCGAGGAGTCGCTCGGCTCGGTCGAGGTGGTGCTGACCGACGAAGGCCTCGCCCAATTTCGCCGCGAACTCGCCGCCGTCACGGTGCGCGACGAACTCGTGGCCTACGTCGTCGACGTGGTCCGCGCCACGCGGGAAAACGACAGCGTCCTCGTCGGCGCCGGCCCTCGTGCGACGCAATCTTTGCTCCTCGCCAGCCGCGCCAGCGCCGCGCTCGCCGGGCGTGACTTCGTCACACCGGATGACGTGCGCAGCCTGTGCGAAGCGGTGCTCGGCCACCGGATCGTGCTGCGTCCGGAATACGAAATCGAAGGAGTCACCATCGCGGAGGTCGTCGCGAAGATTCTCGAGCAAGTCGCCGTGCCTCGGTGAAATCCGAATTTCGAAATCCGAAACAAATTCGAAAGGAGTGAATGAAAGAAGAAGGAGGAAACCCGCCGTACGACCTCGAAGAGCGCTCCTATGTCTTTGCCAGAGACGTGCGGAAGTTCATCAAACGCCTGGAGCGCACGCTGGCCAATATCGAAGCTGCACGGCAGCTCATCCGCTCGGCTGGTTCGGTGGCCGCCAACTACATCGAGGCCAATGAAGCTTTGAGCAAAAAGGACTTTGTGATGCGGATCAAAATCTGCCGGAAGGAATCCAAAGAGAGCGCTCTTTGGACTCGCCTGATCGACATCGACGAAACTCCGACCCTTGGCAACGAGCGCGACCGTCTCCTCAACGAAGCTCGCGAACTCATGAAAATCTTCGGTGCGATTTATCGAAAGAGCAGCGGCGAGTCATGATCCGTTTCTTACCTTTTCCTATTTCACTCCGTTCGGATTTGTTTCGGATTTCGAAATTCGGATTTCGAATTTTCCACCCATGATCGTTCCCCGCACCCGCCTGCTCGTCTGGTCTTCGCTGATTCTGCTGCCCTTCGCGGCGGTCGGCGCGACGCTGCCTGGCGCTCTTCCGGTGGCTTTGCTTTTCATCGGTAGTTTCGTTGCTTGCGCCGTCTACGATGCGCTCGTGGCGACGAGGGCGGTGCAGGGAATCCGCATCTTGCTGCCCGATCTCGTGCGGTTGCAAAAAGATCGGCCGGGTAGCTTCGAGGTGCGGGTGCAGAACGATCACGCCGCGGCCGCGCGCACGGTGCGGATCGGCTTCGCTTTCCCACCGCTGATCGAGACGACCGCGGATGATCAGTTCGTGACGCTGCCGGCCGGTGCACCGCTCGCGAGCCTTGGCTGGACGGTGACCCCGCGCGAGCGCGGGCTCTTCCACCTCGACCGCGTCTATCTCGAAGCGATGTCGCCGCTCGGCTTTTGGGCGAAGCGCACGAGTCAGTCCGTGCGGACGGAGCTGCGCGCGTATCCGAATCTCTTCGCGGAGCGCAAACAGGTCGCGGCGTTTTTTCTCCGCCGCGGCTCGATGGGCAGCCGCGCGCATCGGCAGACCGGGCAGGGACGCGAATTCGAAAAGCTGCGCGAGTATCTGCCCGGCGACAGCATCGACGAAATTCATTGGAAGGCGTCGGCGAAGCGCGGGCATCCGGTGACGAAAGTTTTTCAGATCGAGCGCACGCAGGAGGTCTACGTGATCGTCGATGCGTCGCGCCTTTCCGCGCGCAAGGTGACGACCGAGGCCGGCACGGTGACGGTGCTCGAGCGGTTCGTGACCGCGGCGCTGATCCTCGGCGCGGCGGCGGAACGGCAGGGCGATCAATTCGGCCTGCTCACGTTCAGCGATCGGGTGCTGAGTTTCGTGCGGGCGAAAAACGGGAAGGATCATTTCGATGCGTGCCGCGACCGGCTCTATGCGCTGCAACCGCAGGCGGTGACGCCGGACTTCGAGGAACTCTGCGCGTTCATCCGCCTGCGCTTGCGCAAACGCGCGCTGCTCATCTTTCTCACCGATCTTGACGACCCGATGTTATCCGAGAGCTTCAGCCGCAGCTCCGACCTGATCTCCCGGCAGCATCTCGTGCTCGTCAATATGATGCAGCCCGCGGGCGCCGCGCCGTTGTTTGAAAACGAGGCGGTGGCCGCGGTGGGCGAGATTTATCAGCGGCTCGGCGGGCACCTCCGCTGGCACGATCTGCGCGAACTCGGCAAGGTGCTGCAGCGCCGCGGCGTGCGCTTCGCGCTGCTCGATCCGCAGCGGCTCGCCGCCGAGGTGCTCGCCCAGCATGCGGACGTGAAAGCGAGGCAACTCGTATGATTATCGATCTACCGCGATTCATCGCCGCGCAGCGACCCGTGTGGGCGGAGCTGGAGGAACTCGTGGTGAAACTCGAGCGCGAAACCTCGAAGGGCCTCACTTTCGCCGAAGCGCAGCGCATTCACCTGCTCTACCGCAAAGTGTCGGCCGACCTCGGCCGCGTTGCGACCTTCGCGGCGGAACCGGAGCTGCGCCGCTATCTGGAGACGCTGGTGGCGCGGGCGCATGCGGAGATTCACGAGACGCGCGAACGCGGCGGCGGTTGGAACCTGTGGCGCTGGTTCACGCGGGAATTTCCGCGCGCGTTTCGCCGGCAGTTCGGCGCGTTTGTCATCTCGGTCGCGATCACGTTTGCGGGCGTGGTGTTCGGCGGCTTCGCCGTGGCGCTCGACGAGGAGGCCAAGGACGCGGTGCTGCCGGAGCAGTTTGCCAATCACCTCGGCGATCCGGCGAAGCGCGTCGCGGAGGAGGAAAAGGCGACGAAAGATCGGATGGGTGGATCGCACGCGAGTTTCGCGAGTGGGTTGATGGCGAACAACATCAGCGTGTCGATCCGCGCGGTGGCCTTCGGCATGACGTGGGGCATCGGGACGATCCTCCTGCTTTTTTACAACGGCGTGATTCTCGGCCTCGTCGGCATCGACTACATTCTCGCCGGGCAAATCGTCTTCCTGTTCGGCTGGCTGCTCCCGCACGGCGCGGTGGAGATCCCCTCGATCCTCATCGCCGGCCAGGGCGGGCTGGTGCTGGGCAAGGCGTTGGTCGGTCGCGGAGATCGGCAGCCGCTGCGGCGGCGGCTGCGGGCGGTGTCTGGCGATGTGGCGACGCTGATCGGCGGCTTAGCCGTGCTGCTGGTGTGGGCGGGATTCGTGGAATCATTTCTCTCGCAGCATCACGAACCTGCGGTGCCCTACTGGCTGAAAATCCTTTTCGGCACGCTGGAACTCGGCGCGCTGGCGTGGTTCCTCGCGCGCGGCGGTCGGGAGGAAAAATCATGAATTCCGAACTTCGCATCCAGACCCCGGAGGGCATCGTCTTCGCCTACCCGCTGGCCGGGCCGGTGGCGCGCTGTGCGGCGTGGGCGGTGGATTTTTTCCTCATCCTGCTGCTGGTCTATCTCGTCTCGATGGTGGTGCTGACGCTGGCTCCGCTGAGTTTCGATTTCGCGATGGCGCTGCTGATCATCTGCTATTTCGTGATCTCGATCGGCTACGGGGTGGCCACGGAATGGCTCTGGCGCGGGCAGACGCCGGGCAAGCGGATGCTGCGCCTGCGGGTGATGGACGTGCATGGGCTGCGGCTCCAGTTTCACCAGGTGCTGATGCGGAATTTGCTGCGCTTCGTGGACATGCTGCCGGTGTGTTATGCGGTGGGCGGCGCGGCCTGTGTGCTCGGGCAGCGGGCGCAGCGGCTCGGCGATCTCGCGGCGAACACGGTGGTGGTGCGGCTGCTCCAGCAGAGCGAGCCGGATCTCGATCAACTGCTCGCCGGAAAGTTCAATTCGCTGCGCGAACATCCGCACCTCGTCGCGCGCCTGCGGCAGCGGACTTCCGCGGAAGAAGCGCGGCTCGCGCTGCAAGCGCTGGTGCGGCGCGATGAACTGGAGCCGGGGGCGCGGGTGGAACTCTTCGCGCAACTCGCCGGGCACTTTCGGGAAAGCGTGACTTTTCCCGCGGAGAACGTGGAAGCGGTGCCGGACGAGCAATACGTGCGCAACGTGGTGGACGTGCTCTTCCGCACGCGCGCGAGCTGATCCGGGGAGCACACGCGTCCCGAGGGTTGGCGGAGGCGTCCCGCCTCAGCGAACTTCCGGTGGCGTCGCGTGAAGGGAAACGCCGCGCGTCCTGTGATCGCGAGCCGCACGAAAGTTCGTTTCGGCGAGACGCCGAAACCAACACGCGGGACGCGTGTGCTCCCCGGCATGCGCGCTGCGCGCGCTACGGCAGACACGCGGGGCCGAGCGGTTCGAAGCTTTTGTAAACGAGCGAAAATTCCTGGTGCCCGAGGGATTCGCTCGCGGTTGCTTCGCCGGCGGCGGTGCGGAGGATGCGGTCGTAAATTTCGCGGCCCACTTCATCGAGCGTGGCCGCGCCTTCGAGAATGCGGCCGGCATTGATGTCCATGTCTTCGCTGAGGCGGCGATACGTCTCGGGGTTTGCGCAGATTTTGATCACGGGCGAAATGGCGGAGCCGACGACGGAGCCGCGGCCGGTGGTGAAGAGCGTGACGTGCGAGCCGCAGGCGATGAGTTCGCCGATCTCCTGGATGTCGCTGATGTTCGGGAAACCCCAGCGCACTTCGCCATCGGGCACGACATCGAGCAGGTAGAGCCCGGGCGCGGGCGGGACGTCGCCGGGGGTGAGGATGCCGGTGATCTGCGAGTTGCCCGTCTTGCTGTAAGCGCCCATCGACTTCTCCTCGATCGTCGTGAGTCCGCCTTCCGCGTTGCCCGGCGCGAAGCTGCCGTGGCCGAGCGTGCTGTAATAGCGGCCGGCTTTTTCCACGCACTCGATGAGCGCGGGCGCGAGCTGCGGACGGGCGGCGCGCTGGGCCATGATGTGTTCACACCCGATGAGTTCGCCGGTTTCCTCGAAGATGGCGCGGGCGCCGTTTTCCACCAGCAGGTCGAAAGCGCGGCCGACAGCGGGATTCGCGGTGATGCCGCTGGTCGCATCCGAGCCGCCGCAGACGGTGCCGACGATGAGGTCCTCGACAAACATCGGCACGCGGGGCGTGGCGGCGATTTGCGCGCGGGCGGATTCGATCCAGCGCTGGCCTTCGGCGATGGTGCGCCGGGTGCCGCCTTCGTTTTGGATCACGAGCAAATCGGCGGGGCGACCGGTGGCGCGGATTTCGTCGAGGAGTTGCGCGCGGTTGAAGCCTTCGCAGCCGAGCGAGACGAGCAGCGTGGCGCCGACGTTTGGGTGCGTGCAGAGCTGGCGCAACATCCGGTGCGCGTAGGGATTCGGGTAGCAGCCGGGGAAGCCGAGCAGGTTCACGCCGTGCTCGCGAAAGGGGAACACCATCTCGCGCGCAACGTGATGCGCGCATTCCACGAGGTAGACGACGACGACGAGGTTGCGGATGCCCTTGCGGCCGTCAGCGCGGAGGTAGCCGGAAGCGATCGAGAGCTGCATCAATGTTCGTAATGCGCGCCTTCGCCCCGCGCAAACGTGGGGATGTAATCGCTGCGGATATTGTGGGTGTGAACGTGTTCGCCGGCGGCGATCGGCTGCTTCGCGGAGCCGATGGGCGCGCCGTATTTCACGATCTTTTCATCGGTGGCGATGGGGCGCGCGGCGACCTTGTGGCCGAGCGGGAGACGCGCAGGAATCGGCACGCGCGCACCTTCCACCTCCAGCGAGTCGCCGGCTTCCAGAGTCTGGATCACGGTGAGGACGTTGTCGGCCGGATGCAGCCGGAGGAGACGGGGATCATTCATCGGCGGGACCGCAGAGGGGAGGCACCACAGATGTCGCAGATGGCACGGATGAAGAGGGGGACGGGATCGGAAAACTTGGCGAATCGAAAGCGGCGAAATTTCCGGACAGCCTGCTTCGCTTTGATCCGGGTGATCGGTGAAATCTGTGGTTGAACCGACTCATCTCCGTCACTCGGCGAGCGGCGCGCCGGGGGTGGGCGCGTGTTCGCCGGGAGGCTCGGGTAGCCAGAGCGCGAAGAGGCCGGCGGGGATGAAGAGGAATGCGGCGTAAAACAGCGCGGTGCGGAAGTCGCCCACCTTGGAAAACAGCCCGAAGAAAATGGTCCCAGCCGCCGCGGCGACGCGGCCGATATTGTAACAAAATCCGGCGCCCGTGGTGCGGAGCAGGATGGGAAAAAGCGGCGGCAAAAACATGGTGAAGAGGCCGAAGACGCCCGAGAAAAAGCCGACGAACGGGAACCAGAACCAGACGAGTTCCTCGTAGCCGCGCGGCTGGCTGAAGGCGAAGAACATCGAACCGAAAAAGCCCGCGCACATCAGCGCGATGGAGTGCCGGTAACCGAGCCATTTGGCGAGCGCGCCGGCGACGAAGTTGCCTGCGATGGAGACGAAGATGACGAGGAAGAAGGCGTTCGCGACGAGCTTCTCGCGCTGGGGTGCGGACCAGGCGGCGAGTTCGGGCAGATTCCGCAGATGTTGGGCGTGCCAGAACATGAAGGCCCACCACGCGGTGAGGCCGCAGGAGCAGACAAAGATGGTGCGCAGGGTGATCGGCAACACGTCGCCGCGGAAGAGGTCGGCGATGCCCGGCTGCGTGGCCCCGGCGGCAGCTTTGGCGTGCTGCCACTCCTCGGGTTCCTCCACGTTTTTCCGAATCCAGAAAACGAGCAGCGCCGGGAGCACACCGACGAGGAAGACCCAGCGCGGGTGCAGATCGGCCATCAGGTTTACGGTCACACAGGCGAGGAGAACGCCAATGTTTACGCCGGTCTGGAGCACCGCGGCGACCCACGGGCGCCAGCGTTTCGGCCACGTCTCGGAGAGCAGGCAGGAGCCGACGGCCCATTCGCCGCCGATGCCGAGCGCGGCGAGGAAGCGGAAAATCAGCAGGTGCCACCACTCCTGCGCCACGCAGGAGAGGCCGGTGAAAAGCGCGTAGGTGAGAATGGTGAGGCTGAGCGCGCGGCTCCGGCCGATGATATCGCCGATGCGGCCGAAGAATCCGCCGCCCAGCGCCCAGCCGACGAGAAATGCGGCCTGAATCCACGAACTTTTCTCCTTCACCATTGGGTCGGCAGTGCTGGAGGCATCGAGCAGGAGCATCACGAACGGCGCTGCGACGAGCGTGTAGAGGTGCATGTCCAGCCCGTCGAACATCCAGCCGAGCCAGGCGGCGAGGCCGGACTTCTTTTGCTGGGTGGTCAGCGTGATTTTCGGTTCGAGAGCGGGTGTCGGGGGAGGCACGGGGGGAAGTGGTAGCTGCGCTCGCGAAGGGGCGCGAGCGCAAAGACGGCGGGCAAAGTCCGCTGGCATTTCGCGCTGGATTCGCCATATTCCGCGCCCCTATGTCGCTCTGGAATTCCGCTCATCCCTGGCTCCACGATCTCGTCAGCTACGAGCCCGGAAAACCCATCGAGGACGTGGCCCGCGAACTCGGGTTGAAGCCTTCCGAGATCGTCAAGCTGGCCTCGAACGAGAACCCGCTCGGCCCTTCGCCCAAGGCGCTGATCGCGATGCGCGAAATGCTGGAGCGGGCGAATTTTTACCCCGACGGCGGCGGCTACTATCTCCGGGAAGCCATCGCGCAGAAGTTTGGTTTTGCGCGGGCGAATGTGATCCTCGGCTGCGGGTCAAACGAGATTATCGAGTTTATCGGCAAGGCGTTTCTGAATCCGGGAGACGACGTCGTGACCTCGCGGCACGCCTTCGTGGTCTACAAGCTGATGGCCACGCTTTTCGGGGCGCGGACGATCGAGGTGCCGGACCCCGGCTTCGCCCACGATCTCGATGCGATGGCGGCGGCGATCACGCCGAAGACGCGCGAAGTTTTCATCGCCAATCCGAACAACCCGACCGGCACGCTGCTTTCGCAGGAAGAGATCGACCGCTTCATGGCGAAGGTGCCGGACAACGTGATCGTGGTGTTCGACGAGGCCTATTACGAATTCAACGAGCAACCGCCGGATACGCTGAAGTATGTGCGCGAAGGCCGAAACGTCGTCGTGCTGCGGACTTTCTCGAAAATCCAGGGGCTGGCGAATCTGCGCATCGGCTACGGCCTGGCCAGGCCGGACCTCGTGGACGTGCTGCAGAAGACGCGGCAGCCTTTCAACACGAACGGCATCGCGCAGGCCGGCGCGCTCGCGGGGTTGCTCGACGAGGAGCACCAGCGGCAGACGCGGGAGATCACGATCGAAGGGCGGGAGCGGCTCCAGCGGGAGTTTGCCGAGATGGGGCTCGAGTATGTGCCGAGCTTTGCGAATTTCGTGCTCGTGAAAGTGGGCGACGGCAAGGCGGTCTTCAGCGCGCTGATGAAACGCGGGATCATCGTGCGCGACATGACCAGCTACGGCCTGCCCGAGTGGGTGCGTGTGTCGATCGGCACGGTGGAGCAAATGGATCGCTTTCTCGCGGAGCTGAAACGGTTGCCCGAACTGGCGGTCGCGGCGACGGCTTAGGTTACGGCGCCGTTCGGTCAGGGCTGAATGGTGAGCAACTCGGCGACCTGCGCGGCGATGTCGCCGGTGCGCATCAGGCTTTCGCCGACGAGGATCGCCTGGCAGCCGGCGTCGAAGACGCGTTGGGTGTCGGCCTTGGTTTTCAGGCCGCTCTCGCTGATCAGGATGACGCCGTCGGGGACTTCCTCGCTGAGTTCCTCCGTGGTCGCGAGGTCCACCTCGAAGGTGGTGAGGTTGCGGTTGTTGATGCCGAGGAGCGCGGGTTCGATTTCCAGCGCGCGGTCGAGTTCCTCGCGGGTGTGGACTTCCACGAGCACGTCGAGCTGGCAGCGGAGGGCGACTTTGTTCAAGGCCTCGAGCTGCGCCTGATCGAGCGCGGCGACGATGAGCAGGATGGCGTCGGCTCCGGCCACCGCGGCCTCGTAGATCTGCACTTCGTGGATGATGAAATCTTTGCGCAGGCAGGGCAGGCCGACGGCTTGGCGGATGCGGGAGAGGTAGGTGAGATGGCCTTGGAAAAACTGCTCGTCGGTGAGGACGGAGATGCAGTGCGCGCCGGCGGCTGCGTAGCGTTCGGCGATGGCCACAGGATCGAAATCCGCGGCGATGACACCCGCCGAGGGGCTCGCCTTTTTCACCTCGGCGATGAGGCCGAGTGCGTCGGGGCCGCGGTCGACGGCGAGGGCGAAGGGGCGGAGGTCGTTGCGTTCCAGCGCGGCGGCGCGCAGCAGCTCGGTGCGCGGGAGGATGCGGGCGACTTCGCGCGATTTCACGTCGAGGATTTGCTGGAGACGATTGGCGGCCATGGAGGCGGGGAATCTTCCGCGCGACCCGGCGCGTGTCATCTGCAAAAAGTCACACGAAATATCTGGCCGCCGCCGGCTGCGCCGTTCACAAAAAGTGCTACTCTTCGGCACGCTCGTGAGAACGCTTCTGGTCATCGCCGCGCTGCTCAGCTTCCGCGCCTTCGCGGAAGACGTAAAGCTGACCTCACTGCTCAAGCAGGGCGACAACGAGGATCGGCAGGGTCACACGCGGGCGGCGCTGGCGTGCTTCCGCGAAGCCGAGACGCTTGACCCGCAAAACGTCGCGGTGCTGCTCCGCATCGCGAAACAATACTCCGACCTCGTCGGCGACTCGAAGCCGGCCGAGGTCGCGCGGGCGGTAGCGGACAAGGCGCTGGCCTACAGCAAACGCGCGGTGGAACTCGACCCGAAGAGCGCGAAGGGCCGGCTCAGCCTCGCGGTGGCTTACGGCCGGCTGACGGACTTTGTGGGGAACAAGGCGAAGCTCGAGTATTCCAAGTTGATCAAGGAGGAGACGGTGAAATCCATCGAGCTCGACCCGAGCGACGACTTTGCCTGGCATGTGCTCGGGCGGTGGCACTTTGGCGTGGCCAATGTGAATGCGGTGCTCAAAGCCATGGCGAGTCTGGTCTATGGCGGACTGCCGGCCGCGAGCAATGGGGAGGCGGCGAAGTGCCTGAAAAAAGCCGCGGAGCTGGCGCCGCACCGGATCATTCACCACAGCGAACTCGCCCGCGTCTACCGCGCGATGGGCAAGAAGGATCTCGCGGCGAAGGAGTGGCAGACCGTGCTCGCGCTGCCGGCGCTGGACAAGGAAGACGAGAAAGACAAACGCGAGGCGCAGACGGAACTCGGGACGGACAGGAGCGGACCGGGACGCTCGGCGGCGCGCTGAACGCGGAGCGGATGGCGGGTTCGCGCGATTAGCGGACGAACTTCCCGGGATTCAAAATCCCCTTCGGATCGAGCGCGGCTTTCAGGGCGAGGTGGACCTGTCGGCTCACCGGCGAGGTGGCGTCGGCGAACCAGCGTTGCTTCGCGATGCCGATGCCGTGTTCGCCGGTGATCACGCCGCCCCAGGCGAGGACTTGGGCGAAGAGTTCGTCGAGCGCGGCGCCGACTTTTTTCTTCACCGCGGCGTCGGTGTGGTAATCGGCGGCCATGATGTTGACGTGGATATTGCCATCACCCGCGTGGCCGAAGCAGGCGATCGGGTAGCCGTGTTTTTTGCGCAGCGTTTCGGCAAAAGCGGCGAGATCGGTGAGCCGGCCGCGCGGGACGGCGATGTCTTCGTTGAGCTTGATCAGGCCGGTGGCTTTCAGCGACTGCGAGAAGGCGCGGCGCAGGCTCCAGAGTTCCTCGCAGGCGGCTTCGCCCACGGCGATTTTCGGGTTCACGGCTTTCAGTTTTTCGAGCAGTGCGCCGAGCGAGCGGGCTTCGGCGGCGACGGACTCGGGCTGGCCGTCGAGGTCCACGAGCAGGTGGGCGCTGCCACGCGGGGCGAGCATTTTGCCGAGATACTCGCCGGCGGCGGCGAGGGTGAAGGCGTCGGCGATCTCGAGCGCGCACGGGAGGAAACCGGCGGCGAAAATTTCCTGCACGGCATTGGCCGCCTGGCGAAAGGTGCGGAAGCTGGCGGAAAGCGTGGCGCGCGCGGGCGGGAGCGGAAGCAACCGGAGCGTGGCCTCGGTGACGACACCGAGCAGGCCTTCCGATCCCACGAACATGCCGATGAGATCGAAGCCGGTTTTGTTTTTGTGCGTGCGCCCGCCGGTGCGGAGCACGCGGCCATCGGCGAGGACGACTTCGAGCCCGAGGACGTAGTGGCGGGTGACGCCGTACTTCAAGCAGCGCGGGCCGCCGGCATTGGTGGCGATGTTGCCGCCGAGGCTGCAATCTTTCAGGCTCGCGGGATCGGGCGGGTAGAAGAGTTTACGTTTGCGCGCTTCGGCCTGGAGCACGCCGGTGATCACGCCGGGTTCCACCACCGCCACGGCGTCGGCGAAGCTGATCTCCTTGAGGCGATTCATCTTCGCCAGCGAAAGCACGATGCCGCCGCCCAGCGGCACGCAGCCGCCGACGTAACCGTAACCCGCGCCGCGCGCGGTGACGGGGATGCCGCGGCGATGCGCAAACTTCAACAGCTTGCTCACATCCTCCGTGTGGCGGGCGAAGACGACGGCTTCCGGCGAATGACTGGCGAACCATTTGTCGCCGGAGTGCGCGGCGAGGGTGGCGGGTTCCGCGCTGACGATGTCCGAACCGAGAAGCTGGGTAAGCTGGCGCGCGAGCGACATCAGCGGCTGCCGCCAAAGATGCGCTGGAAGAAGTTCGGGTTGGGCTTCTCCTGTGGCGCTTGCCGCACGGCCTCGGGGCGGTTGCGAACGACGTAACGCTTTTTGGTCGTGCGCGCGGGCTCGCGGTCGCGGTCCTCTTCTTCGCCCTTCAATTTGGCCGGCGCGGGTTCGAGCGGAAATCCATTGTGGGAGAGCACGGTGCCTTTGTTCGCGGCGACCACGACGCCGCCGAGCGCGCGGCCGTTTTCGTCGATGCAGGTGACGTTCCAGACCGGGGTGCCGTCGTCGGCATCCTTGCGCAGTTGGTAGTTCAGCGTGGCCGGGATGGCGTTGTTCGCGAGAGCGTACTGATTGGCGAGTTTGCCCGCGCGATCGGAATCGATCTTGAGCGGTTCGCCGGTGATTACATCCTCGGGCTTCACGGATTCGGCAAACTGCGAGAGCGCGCGCGAGGCGACGACGGCGCCGCCGGCGACCACGTATTCGCGCAGCCCGGACTCATCGGCGGGATTGTGGACGACGATGTACCAGCGCTCCGGTACGGGGTTTCCCTCGCGAGCCTCGATGCGGGCGATTTTTTTGGCATCGGCTTTCGGGATCAGCTTGATGGCGTTGAGCGCGCTGGTACCAGCGCTCCGGTACGGGGTTTCCCTCGCGAGCCTCGATGCGGGCGATTTTTTTGGCATCAGCTTTCGGGATCAGCTTGATGGCGTTGAGCGCGCTGGTGCCGGTTTGCGCGGAAAGACTCGCAGTGCCCGCGGCCAGCACGGTGAGGAAGAGAAACGTCGGGCGCATGGCGTGGGCGGGAACTTGTACCAGCCGCCGCTCTTTTCCAAGCGAACTCTGGCGACGATTCCGTGGCGCGGGGTCCGCCGGCAGGGAGGAATGTCTTTACCGATTCGGCGGCGCTTTCGCAGAGTCGCCCGCATGATCATCAAGCCCAAGACCCGCGGATTCATCTGCACCACGGCCCACCCCGCCGGCTGTGCGGCGCATGTGGACGAACAAATCGCCTACGTGCGGAGCAAGGGGCCGATCGAGGGCGCGCCGAAGCGAGTGCTGGTGATCGGCGCTTCGACCGGATACGGGCTGGCGAGTCGCATCGTGGCAGCCTTCGGCGGCGGGGCGGCGACGATCGGCGTTTTCTATGAGAAGCCGGGTGAGCCGGATCGGACGGCGAGCACGGGCTGGTACAATTCGGTGGCCTTCGAGCGCGCGGCGCATGCGGCCGGGCAGTATGCGAAGAGCATCAACGGCGACGCGTTTTCCGACGCGGTGAAACAGCAGGTCATCGACCGGATCAAGGCGGACCTCGGCACCGTGGACGCGGTGATCTACAGCCTCGCTTCGCCGCGGCGCACGCACCCGAAGAGCGGCGTCACTTTCAACTCCGTGCTGAAACCCATCGGCCCGACCTACACGGCGAAGACGGTGAACACCGACAAGGGCACCGTGGGCGAGGTGAGCATCGAGCCGGCGACGGCCGAGGAGGTAGCGAACACGATCGCGGTGATGGGGGGTGAAGATTGGGAGCTGTGGATCGACGCGCTGCAGGCCGCGGGGGTGCTCGCGGACCATGCGGTGACGGTGGCCTACAGCTACATCGGGCCAGAAGTGACGCACGCGGTGTATCGCAAGGGGACGATCGGCGCGGCGAAGGATCACCTCGAAAACACGGCGAAGCGGCTCCAGCAAAAGCTCGGCGCGACGCACGGGCGCGCGTTCGTTTCGGTGAACAAGGCGCTGGTTACGCAGGCGAGCAGCGCGATCCCGGTGGTGCCGCTCTACATTGCGCTGCTCTATCGGGTGATGAAGGAGCGCGGTTTGCACGAGGGCTGCATCGAGCAGATCGAGCGGCTTTTTGCCGAGCGCCTCGCGCCGGGAGCGTCGCCGCAGCTCGATCCCGAAGGCCGCATTCGCATCGACGACTGGGAAATGCGCGCCGACGTGCAGCAGGCCGTGGCCGCGCTCTGGCAGCAGGTTTCCACGGAAAATCTGGAAGCCATTTCCGACATCGCCGGTTACCGCGCGGAGTTTCTGAAGCTCTTCGGCTTTGGCCTGCCGGGCGTGGATTACGAAGCCGAGGCCGACCCGGTCGCGCCGCTGCCGTCGGCGAGCTGAGTTTATTTCGCGCGGTCGCGCTCGCGCCAAAACTCGAAGGCGTCGGTCACGGTGCCAAACTCCGAGGCGGTCTGGCCGTAGCTCCAGGCGCCGATGTGTTCGAGGCGGGGATGCTTGCGCAGGGTGTCGACGTTTTTCGCCGGGCCGGTGAAGACGAGCGTCTCGAGCTGGCGGCAGTCGAGCAGCGGGCTGAGATCGAGATTTGGCGGGCAGGCTTCGAGGTGGAGTTTGCGCAGTGGGAGGCCGCGGAGCGGTTCGATGTCGGAGAGCGCGGAACAGGTGATGCGGAGGACATCGAGCGGCATGCCGCGGAGCGGTTCGAGGCTGGCGATGGGGTTGTTGAGCAAGTTCAGATCGACCGGCCGGAGACCGCGCAGGGGCTCCAAATCTTTCAGACCGCTGGAAGGGATGGCGAGGATGTCGAAGGGGACGTTGCGCAGGCCTTCGAGGTTCGACACGCGGTTGCTGAACTCGATGTTGATCCGGCCGATTTTCGTTTTGTAGACGTTGGCGACCTCCGGTGGATAGGCCGCGGCGACGAGCTTTTGCACGAGCGGGAGGCGCTGAGCCGCATCGAGGTGCAGGTTCCGGCTGAGCGCGAGTGCCTCGCCGTTGTGGCCTGCTTTGAAGAGCTGATCGTAGACCGGCCACGCGAGTTCCATGGCGTAGCGGTCGGAGGGCCGCGCCGCGTCCATGCGTTCGAGCAGCGGCGCGATTTCCGCCAGCCGCGTGCTGGCGGGTTCCTGCTTCGCCGCGTTGCGCAGGGCCTGCGCGGCCTCGGCGAAGCGCTCCAGCCCGATGAGCAAATGTGCGCGCCGCCAGAGGTCGGCCGGCTTGCCCGGATCGAGCGCCGAGGCGGCGTCGAGCTGCTCGAGCGCGGGGGCGAAGCGGAGCACGTTGGCCTCGGCGTCAGCGAGGCGGCGGAAGGCGGGCGCGCTCTTTTTCAGCGCGGTGAGCGCGTCGGTGGCGCGTTGCGCTTCCTGGGTGGCGCGGTTGCGTTCGCGCAGCAGATTGACGCTGAAGAAAACAGAGAGGATCAGCATCGTCAGGATCGCCGCGGCGAGGCCGCGATGGCGTCCGACGAAGAGCTGGAGCTGCTTCCACGCGCCAGCATTCTCCGCGGTGGTGGCAAAGCCGGATTGGTAGGCCGCGATGTCCGCCTGCAAGCCGGCGACCGTCGCGTAGCGGTGGTCGCGATCGAGCGCGAGCGCTTTGCGGCAGACGGCGACGAGCGAGTCCGGCACGCGGCGACCGGGCAGGTGCGCGCTGGTGAAGGAATTGCCCGGCCAGAGGATCTCGCCGCGCTGCACTTTCATCAGCACGTCGTCCGAGCGGCGGCCCTGGATCGGCACGCGGAGGTAGAGGATTTGGAAAAGGATGACGCCGAGCGAGTAGATGTCGGCGCGCGAATCGAGCGTCTTGATCTCGCCGCGGGCCTGCTCGGGCGACATGTATTTCGGCGTGCCGAGCACGGTGCCGGCGAGCGTCATCAGCGTGGAAGGTGAGGAACCCGAGCTGCTCGAATCCGCGGGATCGCGCGCGGAGCGCACGGCGGGCGGCGGGGTGGCGCCGGGGGCTTCGGAAAAGTCGGCGATGTCGTCGCGCCCGATCACCTTGGCGAGGCCCCAGTCCATCACCAGCACCACGCCGAAGTCGTCGAGCATGATGTTCTCCGGCTTCAGGTCGCGATGGAGCACGCCGCGGCTGTGGGAGAAGGCGATGGCGTCGCACACTTTTTGAAAAATGATCAGCAGCGTCGCGAGCGGGTACTTTTCGATCGTCGCGACGACGCCATCGGCCATGAGGTCGAGCACCTTCTTCAAGGTGATGCCCCGCACCATTTTCATCGTGTAATAAAGCTGGCCGCGGTCATCCACACCGACCTCGTGCACGGGGACAATGTTCGGATGTTCGAGCTGCGCGGTGACCTGCGCTTCGGAGATGAAGCGCAGCACCGATCGCTCGCTGGTCGCGCCGAGCATCACCTTCATCGCCACCAGGCGTTTGGTCGGACCCTCGACGGCGCTGAGGATCGCGCCCATGCCGCCGAGCGCTACGGTTTCGCCGACGCGGTAGCGATTGTGCGAAGCGAGTTCCGTGGAGAGGAAACGCTGGATCGCGCGCTGCGCGGCGGGGGCGACGGTCTGCGGCTCGGGTTGGATCTGCGCGGTGTGGCCGGGGCGGCGGATTTCCAGGTCCACATCGCCGAGACGTACGGGCTGATTCGGGGGAACGCGGGTAGCGCCGGCGACCCGCTCGTCGCCGACGTAGGTGCCATCCGGGCTGCCGAGATCTTCCACCAGCACCTCGCGCGAGGCGATCGTCAGCTTCGCGTGCAGGTCGGCGATGCGCGGGAGATCCACCGAGATGTGCGCGGACGCGTCCCGGCCGATGATGTATTCACCTTCGGCCAGCGTGACGTGTGCGAGTTCCTCGCCGTCGTGCCGGAGAATGACCTCGGTCTCGTGTTTGGGCATGGATGCTCCTGCTGGGAGCAGGCAGACCTGTGGCTGAAATTCCCGCGCCGGACAAGCGGGAACCGTGCGCTTAGCGGTTCACCCCGTCCGCGCTTGGGCAGATGGTGCGCAGTTCGCAGTCGGGGCAGTCGGGCTTGCGGGCGAAGCAGCGGCGGCGTCCGTGCCAGATGAGCCAGTGGGAAAAGAGCGTCCATTTCTCCCGCGGGATGAGCCGGATGAGGTCTTGCTCGATCTTCACGGGATCGGTCTGTTTCGTCAGCCCGAGCCGGGTGGAGAGCCGCTGGACGTGCGTGTCGACGACCACGCCCACGTTGATGTCGAACGCATTGCCGAGCACCACGTTCGCCGTCTTGCGCCCCACGCCGGCGAGCGCGGTGAGCGACTCCATGTCACGCGGCACTTCGCCGCCGTGTTGCGCCACGAGCGCGGCGCAGCACGCGCGGATGTTCTTCGCTTTCGCCCGAAAAAAGCCGGTCGTCTTGACCAGCTCTTCGAGTCGCTCCGGCGGCAGCGCCACGTAGTCCGCCGCGGTGCGGCAGACGCGGAAGAGTTCCTTCGTCACGAGGTTCACCCGCTTGTCCGTGCATTGCGCGGAGAGGATCGTGGCGACGAGCAGTTCGAGCGGGTTCGTGTAATCCAACTCGCAGTGCGCGGTCGGATAGATGCGCGGCAGTTGCTCGACGAGGGCAGCCGCGCGTTCGGCGACAGAAGCAGCGCGCTGAGCGCGGGTCACTTCTTCGCCGGGGTCGCGATTGGCCCGAGCCCTTCGAGGCGGCGCTTCGCTTCGTCCACGTTCGGCGAATCGGGAAAATTCTTGATCAGCTCGCCGTAATATTTCGCCGCTTGCAGCCGCTGTTTTTCCCGCCAAGCGGTGTCTTCCTTGGCTTTGAGCGCGGTGGTGTCGGGCGTCTTTTTGCAGCTGAGGCTGCTGAGGCTGAGGGCGAGGAGAACCAGGAGCCCGGCGGTGTGCTTGAGCATGATGGGGGCGATCAGCCTTTCTTTTCGGCGGTGTTCTTTCCGGCGGCCTTCGGGGCCGGGCTGGCTTTGGGTGGAGGCGTGGGGCGGGGGATTTCGCCGCGGGCCTGGCGTTCGAGGAGCTTGGCGCCGCGCCAGAGGCCTTCGGAAGCGGCTTCCGGCACGCCGTTGTAGAAGGTCGCGATCTTGATGAAGTTGTCGATCGCCGCGTCGAAGCGGCCGGCTTCCTCGTGGATGATGCCGAGGAGCAGCATCGAATTGGCGCGGAGCGAAGACGAAGCGTTCGCGTTTTTCACCACTTCGAGCAGCCGCTTGAGTGCGTCTTCGTCCTGTTTCTTTGAATGCAGATCGCGGGCGATGCCGTAGTTCACTTCCATCATCTTCGGCGACCACGGGTAGTGCGTTTCGAGTTCCGTGAATTTGGTCCCCGCCGTGGCCGTGTCGCCTTTGCCGAGCAGCGCGTTGCCTTCCCCGGCGAGCGCAATGGCCTGCGCCTCCTGGAGCTGCTTCGCACCCTTGCCGGGCTCCGGCACGGCGTAATCCTTTGCGAGCTTCTGGTAGACGGAGATCGCCTTGTCGAAGTCCTTCGAGTCGATCAGCGCCCTGCCGTAGAGGTCCATGTCTTCCGGCGCGTATTTCAGCTCCGGGTTGTAGGCGTCGCCCAGCATCTTGATCGCCTTGGCCTTTTCTTTGATGAACAGAAAGCTCGAAAGGGTGAAGCGAATCTTGCTCTGCGCGGCGGGTTTGCCTTCGGCCTTCGTCGCGAGGTCGTTGAAGTATTCCTCGATGCCCGCCTCGGTGGTCAGCTTCGCGCGCAGCTTGGTTTTTTGCAGGTCGAGCAGGTTGTTCAGCGCGAGCGCCACCGGCGCAGAATCCGGGAATTTCTCCAGAATCTTCTCCGCCGCTGCGATCGAGTTCTCGACGCCCTTCGTCCACTCGGCGCGCTTCTTTTCGTCCTGCGCCAGCACCGGTCCCTGCGCCTCGGCGTAACCTTTCCAGAGGCTGTTCAGCTTGAGCAAAGCGTCGGCTGCGCTCGGTTCGTCGGGCCGCTTTTCCAGATATTCGTCGTAGCTCGCGATGGCCTCCTGCCCCTTCTGCTGGCTGCCGAGAATCTGCGCCATGAAGTCGTAAGCCTGAAAGATCGACTCGTTGTTCGGATACTTCGCGATGAAGTCCTTCATGATCGCGATGCACTCGTCGAAAGCCTGCCGCCCGGCCATGATCTTCGCCCGCTCGAACGATGCAAACGGCGCCGCCTCGCTCTTCGGAAATTTCTCCTGCAACTCGGTGAACGTCTTCAGCGCTTCGTCGCCCTGACTGGTCTGCGCCAGCGCCTGGCCGAGCGCGAAAAGCGCCTGCGGCAGCAGCTCGCTGGTCGAGTGGTTTTTTACGAAGTCCTTCAACTCCGCGACCGCCGTCTTCGCGTCCGTGCCGAGGCTGAGCTGGCCGACCCAAAACGACGCCTGCTCCGCCTGCCGGCTGCCTTTGTATTTGTCGCGCACCGCGCGGAACGTCTTCAGCGATTCCTCGGTCTTGTCCGTGTCCTTGAAGATGATCGCGAGATTGAACTCCGCATCCGCCGCCAGTTCCTTGGGCGGATTGCTGGCCACGAATTTCTTCAACAGCTCCTGCGCCTCGTCGTAGCGTTTCAGCCCGATCAGCGCGCTCGCCTGCACGTTCAGCAGGTCGGAGGCGAAACGCCCCTTCGGATAAATCTCCAGGCCCTGCTTGCAATACGCGATCGCCTTCTCCGGATTCTGTTTCGCCGGATCCTTCGCGGTGAGGTATCCCGCCGCCATCACGAGCTGCAGATTCTCCGCGATCTTGTCGCCCTTGTAGGCCGTTTGAAAATCGTTGTAGCGCGCTTCCGCCGGCTCCATCAGCCCCTGCAGCGCATAGGTCATCGTGAGGTAATAGGCGATCTCCTTCTTCACCTCCGGCACCTCGGCCAGCGGTTCGAGATAGCTCAGCAGCACGCGCGATTCGTCGAACCTCCCGAGCTGGAAAAAAATCTGCCCCGTCTTGAGCTTCGCCGTCACCGTGTCGTCGCCGCGTCCTTCGAAGAGCGCCAGCTTCTCCTGCTCCTTGCCCTGAATGCGCTCCGCGCGTTTCACCATCGGAAAGTTGCCCGCCTTCAGCAGCTCGATCCGCCGCTGTTTGATCGCCTCGATGCGCTGCTTCTGCGCCGCGAGCACCTGCTCCTTCGCCAGCACGCCGCGATACGCGTCGAGCGCTTTTTTGAAGGTCGCATCGCGCAGTTCCTTCTCCTTTTCCGCGGAGAGAAACGACGCCTGCGCCGAAAGCATTTCGCCGAGCTGAAACTGCGCGTCGTTCACCATCGCCACGTTGATCCGCTTCGTCACGATGTCGCGCAGCAGCTTCTCGCCTTCGTCGAACCTCGGCTTCACCGTCGGGTCGCCCGGATCTTTCCCCAGCGTATTCACCGCCTGCGTGCCGAGCACCAGCGCGAGCGTGAACTGGCTGTCCTGCACCGATTCGCTCTGCGGAAACTTCTGCAAGTTCGTGCGCAGCGGCGCCTGCGCTTCGTCGAAGCGTTGCATCTGGAAATGGGCCAGCGCCTTGCCGTAGTTCGCATTTTCCACCTCCTCGCTCTGCGGATACGCGGCCAGGAACGCGTCGAATTGTTTGATCGCCTCATCGAAGGTTTGCGCCCGCAACGGATCGCCCTGCTCGAGCTTGCCCGCCTTCGTCGAGAGCACCTGCGGAGAGAGGCTCTGCGACAGTTCGATGATCTCCTTCGGCGCGCTTTTCATCGTCGGCACCTGCTTGAATTGCTCCACGCTCTTGTCGTAATCGCCCGCCAGATAATACGCGTAACCCAGCCGGAATCTCGCCTCCGGCGCGCCCGGCGACACGGAGGCATAAGCCTTGAGCATCGCCTCGAGGATCTTGATCGCGTCGGGATAATTCTGCGCATCGATCGCCGCCTTGCCCCGCTCCAGCTCCTGGAGATCGAGCGGCAGCGGTTGCCCTGGAGCAGGTGCCTGGGCGAAGGCGGGTGATGCAGCGACGCTGGCTCCGGCGAAGCACACGATCGCGGCGATAGGATGGCGACTGGGCAGATTCATAGGGGAGAAATCCCGACGTGGGGGCGGGAACATAACGAAGTGAGTTTTCGCTGACTACTGCTTTTCGGCAGAAACTCGCGGGAAATGCAGGGGCGGGCCCGCAGTGGGTCGTTCGTGAACCGATCATTGGTTCCCGGGAAAGAGGCGCGACAAGCTGCGTTTCAGCCGACATCGTCGGCGCGCCCTTATGGTGCTCGTCGTCTTTGCCCTGCCGGAGGAAAGCCGGGAATTCCGCCGCGCGATCCGCGCCGTGCGGGAACCTTGGAGCGGCTGGCGCGGCGACATCGCACCCTCCTGGCGCGGCAATTGCGCCGACTTGGCGGTGCGGGTCGCCCACTGCGGAGTCGGCCCGGTCGCCGCCGCGCACGCTGCGGAGCGATTGCTCGCTGAGGACTTGCCGGACTTCGTCGTCATCGCCGGATTCGCCGGCGCGCTCGCTCCGCACTTGGCGACCGGCGACGTCGTGCTGGGAGAGAGCGTCAGCGATCCCGCGCTGCTCCAGCACATGCTGAAGATCGGCTTCGCCGCAAGCCCCTACGTATTCGTCGGCGCGCTCGTCAGCGTCCCGCTGCCCGTCGAAACCGTCGCCGCCAAAGCCGCGCTCGCCGCCCAAGGCGGCCTCGCCGTGGACATGGAAACTGCCGAGTTTTCCCGAGCCTGCCGCGCCGCGGGCGTCCCGGTCGTCGCCGTCCGCGCGATCAGCGACCGCGCCGATGAACCGCTGCCCGTGCCGTTCGCGGTGTGGTTCGACATCGCCCGCCAGCGCCCGCGCGTTCTGGCGCTGCTCGCCTTTCTGCTCGTCCATCCCCGCCGCATTCCTGCTTTTGCTCGCTTCGTCCGCGGTCTGCGTCCCGCCCGGCGGAGGCTCTCTCTTTTCCTCCGGGTCTGGCTGAACGCGAAGGGGATGGAGCAGTGGAGAAGACACCCGTAGATCCTCGCCATGCGGACCCCCTTCCATTGGCTGCGCTCCCATCCCGGCTGGTGCATCGCGGGCCTGATCCTCGTTTTTTTCGGCGGAAGCCTCGCCCTCGCCAACTGGACCGCGGAGCAACGCTGGCAGCGTTACGCCGCCGCGGCCCGCGCCCGCGGCGTGGAGATGAGCCTGGAGGAATTCGCACCGCCGCCTGCGTCGATTTTCGCGATGGTCTGCAGGGATACGCCGCGCTCGGCGACGAGCCGACCCTGATCTCCGCCCTGGTGCAAAGGGCGGCGTTGACCCTCATGCTGAATGCCGTGGGCGACGGTCTGGCCGGGCAGAGCTGGGGCGATGCGGAACTCGAAAAAATCGCGGCCGATCTCGCCGCAATCCGGCTGTGGGAAGACTACCGTCGGGCGTTCGCCAGCGAGCGCGGCTTTGGGAACTCGATGACGGATCAGGTCCTTTCTTCGTGGACGTGGAACCGCGCGACCACGGTTTCGCAATGGTTCAACGCGAGTAGTGGCCTGACCGGCGGTCCCACGCTGCCGCCGACTTCGGGAGGATTGATCGCCCTCATCCCGCGCGCTCTCTATCGCAACAATCAGTTGCGCATGAATCAGTATCACGACGACCTCCAGCTCCGTGCCGGATCGCGCGCGGCGGAGCTTGATCCAGATGAAGTCACCACGACCGGGCCGGAGCGGCTGGAGGGTTACGATGCCTGCTACTTTTTCCTGTTTCGCTTCTCCGCGCCCATTTTCAGCAGCGTCGTCACCCGCTTCGTGACGCTCGAAACGAAACTCCGGCAGGCGCGCATTGCCGTGGCTCTGGAGCGCTTTCGACTCGGGCGAGGCGCCTTCCCCGAGACGCTCGACGAGCTGGCTCCCGCCTTCCTCTCCGAAGTGCCCGGCGACCTGCACGCCGCCGCGCCGATGCGCTACGCCCGCCGCGAGCGCAACACCTTCCTCCTCTACGCCATCGGTCGCGACCGCACGGATCACGGCGGCGCGATCGAGCCAAAGAAAAGCGAGAAGCAGCAGGCGGATCTCATCTGGCTCTACGCCCCTTAAGATCGCCTCAATGTGAGGAAACCGCGGTAGGGAAGCCGCGCCGCGGGTTCCCAAACCGCGGGTTCCCAAATCCGGGTTCGCAGCTCGACCATCTCAAGCGTGGGAACCCGCGACGCGGCTTCCCTACCGGACTTAGCGTCCCTCGCGCCCGCGGGGAATTGACAGCCGCCCGCGCGCTCGCGGAAGGTGCGCGTCCTGCGGCCGGTGCCGCCTTCCACTCATGTCCACGCCCCGCATCCTCTCCGGCATCAAGCCGACCGGCCAGCCGCACATCGGCAACTACTTCGGCATGATGCGCCCGGCCATCGAGTGGCAGGACCGCGGCGAGGCGTTTTATTTCATCGCGGATTATCACGCGCTGACCAGCGTCTTCGATCCGGTGAAGCTGCGCGAATATGTGCGCGGCGTGGCGCTCGATTTTCTCGCCTGCGGACTGGACCCGGCGAAGGCCGTGCTCTTCCGCCAGAGCGACGTGCCCGAGCACACCGAACTCGCGTGGATGCTGAGCTGCCAGACGCCGATGCCGATGCTGGAAAACTGCCACGCCTATAAAGACCACGTCGCGCGCGACAAAACGCCGTCGCATGGGCTCTTCGCGTATCCCGTGCTCATGGCGGCGGACATCCTCATCTACGACAGCAACATCGTGCCCGTGGGTCGCGATCAAAAACAGCACGTCGAAATCACCCGCGACCTCGCGGCGAAGATGAACGCGCTTTACGGTAAAATTTTCGTGGAGCCGGAGCCGAGCATTTTACCCGCATTGGCAACGATTCCGGGGCTCGATGGGCAGAAAATGAGCAAGAGTTACGACAACACGATCGCGCTCTTCGAGGAGGAGAAAGTGCTGCGCAAAAAGATCATGGGCATCACCACCGACTCCACGCCGGTCGAGGCGGCGAAGGATCCCGCGACCTCGTCGATCGTGGCGCTCTATCGGCTCTTCGCGGGCGCTGCCGACGTGGCGCAGATGGAGGCGGATTTCCGCGCGGGAGGCTTCGGCTACGGCGATTTCAAGCAGCGGCTCTTCGGCGCGATCTGGGAGTTTTTCGCTCCGCTGAGAGCGCGGCGCGCGGAACTGGCGGCCGATTCCGCGTTCGTGGAACGCGTGCTTTGCGAAGGCGCGGAGCGGGCGCGAATCGTCGCGATCCCGGTGATGGAGCGGGTGCGAAACGCGGTGGGACTTCGCTGACCGGATGCGGAGTGGCTGGGTTGTGGTCGGGTGCTGGGCGCAGTTTCCGAAAGGCACCTATCGTAATTTTCAGAAAAAGTGCGTTGCACTGTTCGACGAGACATCCCACATTGCCGCCCTTCGCGGCCCGCGGTTGGGTGGCGATTTTAGTCAGTAAACTTGAGTATATTATGAACCAGAATCCTGGAGAGAGAATGGGGTCCGATCCGATCGCTTCCGAGAAGGTGGCGATCGAACGGAAGATTTTCTTTCTCGACCTCAAAGAAAATCAGCGCGGACGTTTCCTGAAGATCACCGAAGACGTTGGCGGGCGGCGTGATACCATCATGCTCCCGGCTCCGGCCTTTCGGGATTTCCTCGAAGCCCTGCAGCGCTTGGTCGAGTTCGAAGGCAAGCTCTAAGGGCGCCCTTTCCGCTCGGCAGCGGTTGCACGACGGCCCAGCCAGAAAGGCTGGCCGTACGGCAAACGCACCATTGGAAAAGCCGCTCTCTCGAAAGGGGGAGCGGCTTTTTTTGCCGCCGTGGCGCCTCAGGCGGCGTTCTTCAACTCGGCGAAATAGAGCCGGCCAGCGGACGTTTGGAGCGCGCTGCCGATCACTACCCGCACCGTTTTTCCGAGATGCGGACGCGCGTGGTTTACGACGATCATCGTTCCATCCGCGAGATAGCCCACCGCCTGGTGGGTGTCGCGGCCTTCTTTAATCAGCGGAAGCTCCGTTTCGTCCCCGATCGTCACCGTCGGGCGCATCGCCCGGCTGAGTTCGTCGAGGTTGAGCGCGACGACGTTTTGCAGTCGGGCGATGGCGCAGAGATTGGGGTCGGTGGTGAGCAGCCGGGCTTCGAGCAGGGCGGCGAGTTTGATCAGTTGGGTGTCCGGATGCGTGGCGGAGTCGGCTTCGGCGGCGTGGATCGTGACGTTGCAGGCCGGATTGCGCTGCATCTGCTGGAGGCGCAGCGAGGCCGTGCGGGCGCGCAGACTGGCGGGTCCATCGCCGCTTTCCGCGAGGCTCTGGATTTCATCGAGCACGAACTGCGGCACGACGATCGAGTCGCTGAGGAAGCCGCTCCCGCAAAGATCCGCCAGCCGGCCATCGAGCAGCGCGCGTCCATCGACCAGCACCGGCGCGTCCTGCGCCTTGGCCTGCCGAAACCGCACGTAAGGGATGACCAGCGCGAACTCGTCGCGATTGCTCCGCACCGCGAGCATCATGCCGAGATAGCCGAAGGTGGAATACGCCACCAATCCCACGACCCACTGCACCTGCCCGGAGGCGCCGGCCAGCACGCGCGAGGCGAGGAGGAGCTGGGCGAAAATGAAGCCGATCAGCAGGCCGAACGTGGCCGAGGAAAAAACGCGCAGCGAAACCCCGTGCATCAGCCGATCCGCCAGCACGACGGCCAGGCCGAAACAACCGCCGACCATGGCGCCCTCGAGAACCGAGCCGAGCATCTCGCCGCCGATCATCGCCCCCACGCACCCCGCGAACGTCACGAAGAGCGCGCGGAGCAGGTTGACGGTGGTTTGCGGATTCACACAGACCTTGCATAGCAAGGCGCGAACCACGGCCGCCCGCAGAGTTGCTCAGCGGTTGCGGCGGGGCGGCAGCGGAGCCGGCGTCGGCGTGGCGGGCAGCGGGCGATCCTTGTAAAAGACGACGCCGGAGCGGCGCATGTTCGCGATCAGCGTGCGCAGGTCGGCGGCCATCTGTTTGTCGGAAATCAGCGCGCCGAACGTGCCATCGCCCGCGGTGGCCTTGTTGATCAGCACTTTGGCGGAGTCGATCGTCTTCGTGCCGGTGTCGGCCATCTTGCGCAGATCGCCAAGCGCCAGCTTCAGTTCGGTGGCGGAGCCGTCCACGGTCTTGAGCGTTCCCTTCACGGAATCGATCGTCTCCTGCGCCTTGACGATCACGGTATCGAGTTCGCGCGCGGTCTTGCTGAACTCCCCGGTCACGGCCTTCAGGTTCACGAAGGTTTCCTCCACGTTCTTCATGTTTTTTTCCGTGAGCAGCTTTTCGTTCAGGCTCGTCGTGGCGGTTTTGATTTCGTCGAGGCTGCCGCTGAGTTTGGTCAGGATTTCGCGGTTCATGCGGTCCACGAGATCGCCGCCCTTGCTCGTCAGTTCATCGAAGCCGCTCACCTTCGTGCCGATGATCGTTTCATTCGGCCGGGCAAAATCCGCGTCGGTGTAACGCAGCGGCGGGACCACGTCGACGTAGGCGTCGCCGAGCATGCCGTTGGTGCGAATCTGGAAGTTCGCCGTGCGCGGGATCTTCACCGCTTCGTTGACGTCGATTTCCACGGCCACCGCGAAATTTTGCCCCGTTAGCCGCGGCGAATCCGCCACCGTGCCGACCTTCGCGCCGGAGATCAGCACGTCGCAGCCTTTCACCAGCCCGCTCGCATTCGGAAACTCCACGGTGATCGTGTAGAGCTTCTGCATTCCCCCGGAAAAACGGCCGAGCACGAGCACCATCGCGGCGACGACGCCGAGCCCGATCAGGACGAACAGACCGGCGAAAAATTCCACCCCTTTGGTTTCAGTGCTCATGCGCGGTGCGGGCGAAAAGGGCGGCTCACTCGTCGCCCGAGCGGCCTTCGATGAAGTCGTCGATCAACGGATCGTGCGAGGCCTGGAGCTCGCCCACCGTGCCTTCGAAGTAGATGAGACCGTCGTGGAGATAGGCCACGCGGTCGGCGGTGTGAAAGGCGGTCTTCATGTCGTGCGTCACGACCACGGAAGTCACCGACAGGCGCTTTTGCAAGCGACGAATCAGGCGGTTGATCGAATCGGTGGCGATGGGATCGAGCCCGGTCGTCGGCTCGTCGTAGAGGATGCACGCGGGCCGCGAGACGATGGTGCGCGCGAGCCCCACGCGCTTGCGCATGCCGCCGGAGAGGTTCTCGGGCATCTTTTTTTGCTCACCCGCGAGGTCCACCATTTCGAGCGCCTCGGCCACGCGGTCGGCGATCTCCTGCGGGTTTTTCACTCCCGATTCGCGGAGCGGAAAGGCGATGTTGCCCTCCACCGTCATGGAGTCGAAGAGCGCAGCGCTTTGAAAAAGAATGCCGACCTTTTTCCGCACCGATCCGAGTTCGCGTTCGCGGAGGTGCGTGATCTCCTCGCCGTCCACCCACACCTCGCCGGCGGTCGGTTTGAAGAGCCCGATGAGGTGCTTGAGCAGCACGCTTTTGCCCGAGCCGGAGCGGCCGAGGATGACGCACGTCTGGCCGCGGCCGACCTCGAGATTCACCCCGCGCAGGACCGCCTGGGTGCCGAGCGTTTTGGTCAGCTTGCGAACCGAAATCATCGGCTCACGTGCCATAAGGGAAGAGAATGTTCAGCGCGAAGGTGAGGAAGAAATTGACGACGAGAATGCCGAGTGAACAGATCACCACCGCCTCCGTCGGCGCGCGGCCCACGCCCTCCGCGCCCTGCTTCGCATTCAGCCCCTGATGCACGCTGACGAGCGCGATGATGACCGCAAAACAGAACCCTTTCACGAGCGCCATCTTGATGTCGCGCCCGCCGGTGTAGCGCATCAGGTTCGTGAGGAAATAAGGCGCGGAAATGTCGAGGAGCTGCGTGCCCACGAAGTAGCTGGCCACGATCGCGAGGCCGATACTCTCCGCGACCAGCAGCGGCATGGCGATGAGCAGGGCGAGCACGCGCGGGACGACGAGGTAGTCGTTCTGATGCACGCCGAGCGAACGCAGCGCATCGATCTGTTCGGTGACTTTCATCGTGCCGATCTCCGCGGCGAACGATGCCCCGACGCGACCCGCAACCATGAGTCCCGTGAGCACCGGCCCGAGTTCGCGGAAGAGCGCCACCGCGACGACCGAGCCGACCGCGGACTTCATCCCGAGCTTGGAAAACTGAAAGTAAGTCTGCGCCGTGAGCACCGCGCCGGTGAACATCCCCGTGACGATGACCACGAGCTGCGAGCGCCAGCCCACTTCATAAATCTGGCGGAGGAAAAGCTGGCCGCGAAACTTCGCCACGACCAGCGACTGGCCGGTTTCGTAAGCGAGCCCGGCCAGCTCGCCGAGGTAGCGGATGAATGAGAGGACGGAATGTCCGAGCGAAGTCAGCATGAGAAGCGCCGGAAACTAGGTGGCGCCGCTCGTCTTGTCCACCGATGGCCCGTTGGCAACCACGCCGCCCGCGGCGATCAACGCGGGATGTTCAGTGTGAGATGCGCAGGGGCTGCGTCTTGCTCTTCGGATTCATCTCCGGAGGCACGGCGCCCACGATCCGCGCCTCGAGCCCGAGCCGGCGAAAAATGCCGCGGATTTCCTGGATGGAGAGCGTCGGCTCATCGAAGTCCAGATAAACAATGTCGTGGTTGCTATCCACCTTGTACCGCAAGCCACCCACCGCCTCCAATTCGTGATCGAGGGCGAGGATTTTATCAACGTTGCGAATCCCGGCTGCGTAAACTTCGATTTCGAGCATAAGAAGTTTGTTTTTTAGTGAACCGTTTGAAGGGTATCGCCGCGTTTTGCGGGATGGCAACGGTTTATTTCGGGGCGGGACGATTTCTCGGCCAGTCCGCGGTGGTTTTTAAGTTTCCCCGTAGAACCGACGCGGTCCCGGCCCGTCTACGGATGGATGTTTTCGCCGATACGGGGCGGCGGCCGGCCGGCTAGAGCCAGCGCCGCAGGGCTTCGGCAAAGCGGTTGTAAACGAAACTCAGCAGGAGCAGGACGACACCCAGAACGAGGAAGCTGACGATCCGCGGCAGCGTGTCGAAACGCCACACATCGACCACAAACAAGCGGCCCACCGCCAATGCGAGTACGCCGAAGCCGCCGAGCCGGTAGATGCGTTCGCGCAGCGCCAGCCCGGCGGCAAAGATGATCAGCGCAAGCAGCGCCCACGCGACGGTGAGCTGATCGCCGTGGCCGTGGTGGAACATCCAGCGCGTGACCCACAGCCAGAGGCTGGCCATCGCCGCGCCGACCAGCGCATCGCGCCCGGCGGGAAGTAACGGCGTCTCGCCGCACAGGCGCTGCCCGAGGCGCAGGCTGGCGGGCACGGCGACGATCCCGAGCAGCTCCGGCCACGCCACCGCCGAGCCCGCGCGCAGCCAGAAAAAGACCAGCGCGACCGCGCCGTAAATCGCGCCGCTGGTCCGTCGCTCGGCATTCGCCGTCAGGGCGCCGAGGACCACGAGCCCGGCTCCGCATCCGCCATAAAAAACGACGCGCCACGCCGGCTCCACATGCACGAACGCCCAAGCGCCGAGCATCGCGAGCGCCGCGAGCCGATAGCCGCGGGCAATGTCCTTCAGGCTGAGGCCGCCGGCGGAACGTTCGCCGCCGAAAATCGCCACGGCCCAGCCGGTCACCGCCACGATTTCCACCGGCACGAAGGCCACCCAGCGATCCACCCCTTCAAACAGCCCGCTGGCAAACAGCACCGCCGCGAACACCGCAAAAAATTGCCCGAGCGCCGCGACCTCCGGCAGCCGCACCCGCAGCGCCACGAGCGAGGCGGACGCGACCAGCGCAAAGGCAGCCGGCCGCCACGGCGAAGCAACCTCCTGCCAGAGCAGCGCGGCCAGCGTCGCCAGCCCGAGCGCGACGAAACCCGCGGCGGGCGTGCTGAAAACTTCGCGCTCCCCGCGCAGCCGCTTCAGCCACCACGCGTCGAAGAGCAGCAGCGCCATCACGGGCAGGCTGATCGCCAGCGGCGCGACGGTGTGGCGATCGAGCGCGTCGATGGTCAGCCCGCAGGCGCCGAGGGCGCAGAGCGCGGCGGCGATTTCAAACAGCACACGATGCCGCGCCTGCGCGGCGATGAGCAGCGCGGCGCTCTCGACCGCCAGCACCACGGCGAGCTGCGGGCCGGTGAGCTTGGCGGCCAGGCCCACGGTCACGAAGGCGAGGCCTTGTGCCAGAAACGTGCCGTCGAGCGTGCGCTCCTCCGCACGCCAGCGCGCCGCCAGCGCCGAAAGCGCGAGCAAGACCCCGCCGAAGCCGAGGGCGAAAATCCAAAACGAGTCGGGGCGGTGCGCGGTGAAATGCAGCGTCGCCAGTGCGAAATACGCACCGTTGTTCAAGGTGAGGAACGCGATGCGCGTCGCGGCAGTCATCGCCGCCGGCGCCGCGAGGAAAACCGCGGCGGTGAAGAGCAGCCAGTAAAGCGTGAGGAAAATAATTCCCGACCCAAATTCCCCAAACGCGCCACCCACCTCCCGCAGATGACCCAGCCGCCAGAACGCATAGCTGCCGTAGGTGGCCGCGAGGCTGAGGAGCGAGAGCCGCGACCAGTGATGGCGGACGAGAAAAAAGACGGCGACCGCGGTGAGGAGAAGATTCGAGAAGAGCGTGAAGCCGCTCACCGCATTGATCGACGAGGTGTAGTAGGCGAGCAGCACCGTGGGCACCGCGACCGCCTCGGAGCGCCGGCGGTCGGCGTAAAATACGAACGCGCCGGTGAGCGCGAGCAGCAACCCGCCGCCGAGGATCGGGCTCTCGATCACGCGGAGCGCGTCGACGAAATGCGCCGCGTAGGCCGTGTAATAAATCGTGGCCGCGCCGCCCGCGAGCAGCACGCGGCCGAAGTTGCGCGTCGATTCGCGCGCCTGTGCGAGCCATGCGCCGATCCCGCCGAGCGCCACGCCGGCCAGCGCGAGGAGCGAGAGTTTTCCCCACGCGCCGAGCAGCGGGACGATGCGGTGGTAGGCGTAGTTGCCGAGGAAAACGAGGCCGGTGAGGAGGAACACGATGCCGATCCGCGACATCCAGTAGGTGCCCACGCGGAGTTCCAGCGGCTCGTCCTGCGAGGTGATCGCAGAGTCTGTTGGGCGGGTGGGCTCGGGAGGAAGCGGCGGCGGCGGGATGAAGGCGGGTGCTGGTTTCGGGGCGAAAGTGGTGGGCGGCGGAAGCGGCGGCGGTAGCGCGCTCGGCGGCGGGACGGGTGGGATGGGCGGAACGGCGACCGGTTCGAGTTGCTCGAGCCGACGGACCAGCAGGTCGATGCGCTGGTCGACCTGTCCCACGAGTTCGCGCATGCGGGCCTGGTCGCGCCGGATCTGGTCGAATTCGAAGCGATCTTCGGAGTTCATGCGCGCAGCCTGCCACCGATTGCGGTGCGGGCGTTAACTGATATTTCCAGCGCTTTCCTCGATCTCCTCAATGGGCCGCGCCAGCGCTGCGGAGCGAGCTCTGGAGCGGCCACCTGCCGGCCCGCAAGGTCCCTATTTCATGACGGCTTCACTGCGAACTTTTCACCCGGAGATAGAACGCCGGCGCGGTGGAAACGACCGAGACGGTGACGCGGTCCGTCGTGGGATCGAGCGGAACGACTTCCAAATCCGGCGCGTCCAGCGGGGTCCACGAGACGAGGTCGAAGCTGACCTCGTAGGTGTAGGTGAGGTCGGCGGCGAAGTGGTTTTTCCGGTGGCTGAGCGTGAGGATGCGGTCGTTGCCTTCGACCTGCCCGGTGGCCGTCATCGCGGACGGGCCGTCGTTCTTGCGCGGGTCGAGGTTGAACGCGTATTTCAGCAGATTGCTCAGGCCGTCGCCGGTGGGATTGGCGAGGCTGCCCGAGATCGAGTCGGCGGCGAGTTCGCTCTCGGTGAAGGTGCGGCTGCGCCAGGCGTCCAGTGCGGTGCTGTGGTGCGGCGCGGGCGTGGCCACGGCGAAGTCGGTGCCGTTGTCGTCGGTATCGGTGCCGCCGAGATTTGTGCGCAGTGCGGAAGCGGTGCTGCCGAGCAGCGGCGCGGCGGCGGTGCCTTCGAAGAATTCGGCGGTGCCGTAGCCGACGAAGTCAACGAGCGCGGGATTCTCCAAAGGATTGTCCACGGTGAGCAGCGTGCGCGTGTTCGTCAGCGCGACCTTTCCGCTCGTGCCGGAGAGATTGATCGTGCCGACGACTTGGGGGGTGGGGAGGTTTTGCGTGCCTCCGGTGCCCTGCGCCTCCTGCACGAGACAGTAGCGGCCGGGCAGGAGCGTGCCGGTGAGCGGGGTAGCCTGCCACGCGCTGCTCGCGGCGGCGGCATACTGCACGGCGTAGGTGCTGAGGTCGATGGGCGTCGCGCCGGGGTTGTAAATCTCGATGAAGTCGTTCCGGTAAGTCGCGCCGATGTTTCCGCCGGAGCCATAGACCTGGCTGATGAGCGGGCGCCCTTCATCCGCGGTGGTGACCGTAAAATTGCTGGTGCTGGTCGTGGCGCCGGAGGCGGTGACAATGCCGATCGACCCCGACGTGGCTCCGGGGGGAACGAGCGCGATGAGCTGCCCGTCCGAGTTCAACGAAAAGCTCGCGGCGACGCCGTTGAAAGTCACCCCGTAGGCTCCACTGAAACCCGCGCCGCTGATGATGACGGTCGAGTTCTTTCGGCCCTTCGGCGTCGAGAAGCTCGCGATGGTCGGGCCATTGATGACTGTGAAGCTGCCATTGCTCGTCAGCGGGCCGGCGGACGCATTCACGGACACCAGGCCGGTGCTCGCACTCGGCGGCACGCTGGCCGTGATTTGATGGTCGGAGTTCACGGTGAAGGACGCGGCGGTGCCGTTGAATGAAACGCTGGAGGCTCCGCTGAAGCCATTGCCCGCGATCACCACCTGGCTGTTCACCACGCCGCTCGATGGCGAAAGCGCGGCGATCGACGGCCCGGTCGATCCGTCCACCTGGGCGCGCATCGAAGCGGCCAGACTGGGCGGCAGGGTGGTGAAAAAGGTGAACCCGGTATCGGCCTCGAGCTGGCTGGCCGAGGTGACGTACTGCGTCCACGGATTGTTCCGGATGCCCGAGACGTTGGGGATTTTGACCGCGATCACCCGCGTGCTGCTGGTGATGCGCGTGAGCGCCGTGCCCGAGCCCGGCGGCACCACGACCGCGATCTTCCAGAGATAACCCGGGATCGCCGCCTTGCCGCTCGGGATCCGCCAACTGGTGTAGCTGCTCCCGCCCGCGATGATCAGCAACTCGTTGCCCGAGGTGGCCAGCGTCCGGCAATACGTCTCGAGGGCCACCCACGGCCCCTGATTGTTGTCCGCCGTCTGGGGCACGATGTTCGACAGGTAGAAAACGAGAGCGTTGTCCGTGTCGTTGCGGGTCCGGTCGGCGGAAGGGCAGAGGTGGCCGCGGTTGAAGCCCGAGTTCGTGTAATTGGCCGAGGTCACCCGCGTGAAGCCGGCGGGCAGCGTCGTGTCGGTGATGAAAGCTGGCGACCGTCCCGCCGAGCCGATGTCGCTGGCCGTCAGATTCCAGCTCACCCAATTCGCCTCGCCGAGATTGTCGTTGTAATCCAAAGCCTGGACGGGCCGCTGGATCAGGTAGTGGTTGCGGTTCGCCGCGTTTTCCGTCGCATTGCTCGGGTTTCCGAGCTGCATCTGCAACGCCGTCCCGATCTCCGCGACGGCCTGCAGCCCCAGGAAAAGCAGGGAAAGCAGCCCGAGGAAGATCGTTCTGGGATTTACGGAAGACATGGCGATTAACGCTCGCTAGCTGTTTCGATGCCTCGCACCACTTCGTTTTCACGAACGTGTCCGCGCCATTCGCCATTTGCCCCCACCGCCGGGCGCTGTTAGAACCTGCGCACTTTTCGCCTGATGCGAAGAAATGGAGAAGGGCTAGAGGCGAAAGCCTGCGGCCCGCTCCCCTTTTCGCCCTTCGCCCTTCGCCTTTTCTTTCCATGCCCAAAGACACCTCGATAAAAAAGATCCTCGTCATCGGCTCCGGCCCGATCGTCATCGGCCAGGGGTGCGAATTCGACTACTCGGGCGTGCAGGCCTGCAAGGCGCTGAAGGAGGAGGGCTTCACCGTCATCCTCGTGAATTCGAACCCGGCGACGATCATGACCGACCCGGAATTTGCCCACCGGACCTACATCGAGCCGATCACGCCCGAGGTGGTGGAAAAGATCATCGAGGCCGAGAAGCCCGACGCGCTCCTGCCCACGCTCGGCGGCCAGACGGCGCTGAACTGCTCGATGAAACTCCACGAACTCGGCGTGCTCGCGAAGCACGGCGTGAAGATGATCGGCGCGAAGCCGGAGGCGATTCACAAGGGCGAGGACCGGCAGGCGTTCAAGGACGCGATGATCAAAATCGGGCTCGATATGCCGCGCTCCGGCACCGCGCACACCATCGAGGAAGGGCGGAAGGTGCTCGCGGAACTCGGGACTTTACCGGTCATCATTCGCCCGGCCTTCACGCTCGGCGGCAGCGGCGGCGGCATCGCTTACAACCGGGAGGAATTTGAGACGATCGTGGCGCGCGGGCTGGATCTGTCGCCGGTCAGCGAGGTGCTGATCGAGGAGTCGCTGCTCGGCTGGAAGGAGTTCGAGATGGAGGTGATGCGCGACCGCGCGGACAATTGCGTGATCATTTGCTCGATCGAAAACGTGGACCCGATGGGCGTGCACACGGGCGATTCGATCACGGTCGCGCCGATCCAGACGCTGACGGATCGCGAGTTCCAACTGATGCGGGACGCGTCGTTTGCGATCATCCGCGAGATCGGCGTGGAGACGGGCGGCTCGAACATTCAATTCGCCGTTCACCCGGAGACGGGGCGGATGATCGTCATCGAGATGAACCCGCGCGTCTCGCGCAGCTCCGCGCTCGCCTCGAAGGCCACGGGTTTCCCCATCGCGAAGATCGCCGCGAAGCTGGCCGTGGGTTACACGCTCGACGAGGTGCGCAACGACATCACCCGCGAGACGCCCGCGAGCTTCGAGCCGACGATCGACTACGTGGTGGTGAAGTGCCCGCGCTTCACCTTCGAAAAATTCCCGCAAGCCGACCCGACGCTGACCACGCAGATGAAGAGCGTGGGCGAGGCGATGGCGATCGGCCGGACGTTCAAGGAAGCGCTGCAAAAGGCGCTGCGGAGTCTGGAGATCAAGCGGTTTGGGCTCATCGGCGATGGCAAGGACGTGGTGATCGACGACGACGGTCTGCGCACGAAGCTGACCGTGCCGAACGCCGAGCGGATCTTTTTCCTCGGCCTCGCGTTCCAGCGCGGGTGGACGGTCGAGGAGGTTTTTGAGCTGACGAAGATCGACCGGTGGTTTCTGGAGAACATCCGCGAGGTCGTCGAAGCGTCGGGGAGCACGGGCGTCTCGCCCGTCGTCTCCGGCGTCCCGCCGGAGACACCCGTTTCACGGGGCGCTTCGTCTGCGAGTCTGGCCTCTCCCGACGCTCGGGGTGCTGCGCGGGACGCACAGCACGACGGGCGAGACGCCCGTGCTCCCCAGGACGAGCTGCGGCGCGCTAAGAAACTCGGCTTCTCCGACGTGCAACTCGCCATCGCCGGCCACACCACGCCCGAAGACATTCGCGCGCAGCGCACCGCCGCCGGCATCATCCCTACCTACCGCCTCGTGGACACCTGCGCGGCCGAGTTCGAGGCCTTCACGCCTTATTATTACTCCACCTACGGCGATGAAAACGAGCGGCGCGAGTCGGGCAAACAGAAGATCATCATCCTCGGCGGCGGGCCGAACCGCATCGGGCAGGGCATCGAGTTCGACTACTGCTGCGTTCACGCCGCCTTCGCGCTGAAGGAACTCGGCTTCGAGACCATCATGGTCAACTCGAACCCCGAGACCGTCTCCACCGACTACGATACCAGCGACAAACTTTACTTCGAGCCGCTCACGCTGGAGGACGTGCTCAACATCTGCGAGCAGGAGAGCGAAAACCTCTTCGGCGTCATCGTGCAATTCGGCGGCCAGACGCCGCTCAATCTCGCCGCCGGCCTCGCCGCGGCCGGCGTGCCGATCATCGGCACTTCGCCGAAATCCATCGAGATCGCCGAGGACCGCAAACTCTTCGGCGCGATGCTCGATAAACTCGGCATCCGCCAGACCGCGGGCGGCACTGCGGTCACGGAAGACGAAGCCGTCACCGCGGCCAACGCCGTCAGCTACCCCGTGCTCGTGCGCCCGAGCTTCGTGCTCGGCGGACGCGGCATGCAGCTCGTGCACAATGAAACCGACCTGCGCCGCTACGTGCGCGAGGCGGTCGAGGCCAGCCCCGGCACGACACCCGGCACCGCGGCGAACCCAATACTCGTCGATCATTTCCTCGAAGACGCCGTCGAGGTAGACGTGGATTGCATCGCCGACGGCGAGATCGTCGTCATCGGCGCGATCATGGAGCACATCGAAGAAGCGGGCATCCACAGCGGCGACAGCTCGTGCGTCATCCCGTCGTTTTCGCTCAAGCCCGAGGTCAAAGCCGAGATCACCCGCGCGACCAAGGCGATGGCCACCGAGCTGAACGTGCGCGGTCTGATGAACGTGCAATTCGCCGTGAAAGACGACGTCGTTTACGTGCTCGAAGTGAACCCGCGCGCCAGCCGCACCGCGCCGTTCGTTTCCAAGGCCATCGGCGTCCCGCTGCCGAAACTCGCCGCCAAAATCATGGCCGGCAAAACGCTGAAGGAACTCGGCTTCACCGAAGAAATCATCCCGAAACACTACAGCGTGAAGGAAGCCGTCTTCCCGTTCATCCGCTTCCCCGGCATCGACATCGTGCTCGGCCCGGAGATGAAATCCACCGGCGAAGTCATGGGCATCGGTGAAAATCTCGGCCTCGCTTTCGCCAAAGCCCAGATGGCCGCGCAGCCCGCGCTGCCGACGAAAGGCAACATCTTCATCAGCGTCGCCGACCGGCAGAAAAACAAGGTCGCTGAGCTGGCCAAAGGTTTCGTCGATCTCGGCTTCAAACTCTTCGCGACCAGCGGCACCGCCGCCGCGCTCAAGGCCGCGGGCGTGCCGGTGAAGAAACTCTTCAAGCTGAACGAAGGCCGGCCCAACGCGCTCGACATGATCAAAAACGGCGAGCTCGCGATGGTCATCAACACCCCGAGCGGCAAGGTTGCGCGCGAGGACGAAATCAAGATCCGCAGCACCGCCACGGCGAACCGCATCTCGATCATCACCACCCTGCGCGCCGCCCACGCCAGCCTCGAAGGCATCCGCGCCCTCCGCGAACACGGCCTCCACGTGAAGCCGCTCCAGGAGTATCACGCGGGGTAGCGCGCCGCTTACGGCAGGCCGATCTTCAGGAGCGCCTGCGTCTTGTCGGTGAAGGTGACTTGCACGGCCACGGCGCCAGCGTTGTTGAAGCTGCGCGCGGCGGTGAAGACGGTGGGCAGAGCCTTGAGGAGATTGAAGCTCGCGACGGTCTGCGTGCCGAGCACGTCGCCCGTGCGGAGCAGGCGGCGGACGGCGCCCGTCGAGTCCACGCCCCAGATGCCGAGGCTGTTCTTCCCGTTGACTCCGGCGCCGCTGAGCTTGGCCACGAAGATCGGCGCGCCGCCCGTGCCCTCGGAGAGCGCGATGGACGTGAAGGAACTCCACAGCGCGGTATCCGGATCGCCGGCGGAGTCCGTGGCGGGTTTGCCGAGCCGGGCGATGTTTTTGTAGGTGCCACCGAACGGCCCGAAGAACAGCACCTTGCTGTCCGCGGGTTTCACGCCCGTGCCCTTGAGCGTCCCGATGAAGCCGATGCCGGCGTTCGAGTTGACGAGCGGGTCGGAGAAGCCGGTGTAGGTCAGCGTGTTCAGGCCGGGGTCGTTCGGCGAGCCGCCTTCTTCCGCAAACGCGGTGAAGGTCGTACCATTGTTGCTGTGGACGAGCGCGGTGTCATTCGCCGGGGTCACGGTGCCGGCCAGCGGGGCGAGCGTGCCGAGGACGACGTAACGGCTGCCCACGCCGGAGATGCCCGGTTTCCCAAAGCCCTTCCACTTCGCCCCGGTGAGCCCGGTCGCGGCCGCGGCGTCCCCCTCGGTGAAGAGCATCGGCGCAGACACCCCGGCGGGGTTGACCCGGTAGATCACCGTGCGTTTGTCCGCCAAGGTGGCGAGCACCACCGTGGAGGTGTCGCCCTGCCAGCGCCCGTCGCCCGGTGAGGTGACGGTGGGGCTGAGCACGATGAGCGTCTTGATGGTGGAAGCCTTGGTGTTCACCGTCACGGCGTCGCCGGTGCGAAGGAGCTTGGTGCCGGCGTTGGCGGCATTGATGCCGACGAGCGCGACGTTGGTCTTGCCGGGCGCGGCGAGCTTCACCAGAGCGAGGAGCTGGGTGTTGCGCAACGCGAGGCTCATCACGCTGGCGAGGTTTTCCGTGAGGCCGGGCACCGGTTTGCCCTGCTGGAGGACGGGTTGGAGGGTGCCGCTTAGATTCGTCCAGACGCCGCTGGCCTGCGAACCGGGGACTCCGCTCACCTTGCCGGCGAAGGCGTAGCGGCCATTCGGGGCGACGATGGGATCGGCGAACGAGGCGAACTTTGCGCCCGTGATGCCGGGCGCCGTGCCCGCCTGCACCGCCGGGATGAAGGATCCGCCCGCCGTGCTCTGGGTGAAGATGGCGCTGAGCTTTTTTTTGCCGGAGGTGGCGCCGATCAGCGCGGCCACGGCGCCGGTGTTGCTCACGGCCGGGGCATTGCCGGTGGCAAAGAGCGCATCGACCGGCACGCCGGGATCGTCCGGGAGTTCGTCACCCTTCGCGGCGATGAAGCGGTTGTATTTGATCGTGACCAGCTTGGTGTAGCCGACCGAGGGGACCTTGCGGAAGGCGGTGCCGACGAGCGCTACACTGCCATTGCCATCCAAGGCGATGGCATTGCCGGTGTCGTCGCTGCCGGCGTTCCCGCCGAAGGTCGAGGTGTAGAGCACCTTGGTCAGGCCCGCATCATACTTCGCCAGATAGAGGTCGGTGCTGTTGCCGCTGTTGCCGTTGGGGTTCACCGGCACGTCGGTCTCGCCCACGATGATCGTATTGCTGGAACCATCGACGATGAGCTGGCGGGCGCGGGTGTCGCCGATCGCGAATCCGTTGTCGGTGATCGCGCCGAGTAGCGCGCCTCCGTTCGTGCTGCTGTATTTTTCCGTGTAGGCCGTCTCTTCCGCGTTGGCTGTCGAGTTCTTGAGAAAGCCGGTCACCACCGGATTCCCGTCGGGGCCCACGGCGATGCTGGTGGCCGTCCCGATGAAATTCTGGCTCGGGGGCGTCTTCAACTTCGTCCACTGGAAGATGCCGGCCGCGGAGTACTTCACCGTGTAGTAGCCGTGGTGGCCGCTCGCATTCGTGAAGAGACCGGTTGCGAAGACGTTGTCCGAGCTGTCCACCGCCACGGCCGTGGCGCCGCCGGCGCCACCGGAGTCGAGCGTCTTTTCCCACGCCAGGGTGCCGTTGGAGTTCAGCTTGCGGAGGTAGAAGGAGAATACCCCGCTGCCGGTATTCGAGGCGCCGACGACAATCGTGTTGCTCGATCCATCCACGACGAGTCCCGCGGGGATGTCGTTTCGACTGCTCGCCGTGGTGTAACGATCCGCCCAGATGAGATTGCCCGCTGCCCTTCCGTATTTGGCCGTGTAAAAATCGAGCCCGGTCGAGTTGCCGTTGTCGCCTTGGGATCTGGCGGTGATGATCACGTCGTCATTCGCGTCCACGGCGACCTTGATGCCTTCGTCCTGGCCGCTGGCGGTGCCGTTGTATTGCACCTTCCAGACGAAGGCGCCGTCGACGCCGGAGTATTTCACGGTATATGCGTCGGTCGTGCCAGCAATGGTCGCAGTACCCGTCACGATGACGTCACCGGCACTGTCCACCACCACCGCGTTCGGCGTCGCCGAACCGCCCGGCGGCCGGAAGACAACGGCCCAAACCTGATGGCCATCGAGGGCGTCGTACTTTGCCGTGAAGTAGCCGTTGTTTACATCCGAGCTGTCCTTGGCGAAGCCACTCACGATCACATTCCCGCGCGCATCGGTCGCCACGGCTTTTGCTCCCTGGCTGTAGTTCACGAGCGGATCGTATTCCTGGAGCCAGGCGCTGTAGAGCCGGTCGGCCCGGGCGGGTGCGACGAGGGTCGAGAGGCCGAGCAGCGAAGCGAGAGCGAAAGCGGAGTTGCGGATGCTGGGAGGGATGGAGGGCAATCGAGTCATAGCGGAAAAGGTGAAACGGGGGGCGGGGGGCGAATAAAGCAGGGGCTCCGGCGATGGATCAAGGATGAATGAGCGGGGCATCACGATCGGCTCAATCCGCGAAGGGAGGCTACCTCTCGCTGGAGATTCACGTTCCCGGCGGGAAGCGGCGCGGTCCCGGTCTGCCGCGAATGATCGGGCGGTCGCTACTTCGCCTTCACCGTCTGGATGTTCAGCGGCTGATCGAGTTCGGCGGCGGTCCAGGGTTTGGTGCGGCCTTTCGTCGCGGCTCGGACGGCCGCCACCTCGCTCGGAGCGACGGCGCTGGCGGTATGCTCCCATTCGCGGCGGATGTAGGTGAGCGTGGCGGCGAGGTCTTCGTCGGTGAGAATGGGAAGCGCGGGCATTTCGAGCTGCCATTTCGTGCCGGCCACTTCGATCGGGCCGGTGAGGCCGCCGATGACGATGCGGATCATGCGTTCGGCGGGTCCGAGCGCCCATTCGGAATTGAGCAACGGTGGGGCGAGGCCCGGCATGCCGGCGCCGCTCGGCTGATGGCAGGCGCCGCAAAGACCGGCGTAGATGGCTTTTCCCTTGGTAAAGAGCACCTGCTCGGCGGGTGTGAGCGGGACGACTTTCACCTCCACCGCGCCGGGTTTCCCCGGCCAGGTGATCTGTCGCTCGATCTTGGCGGCAAAGGATTTTGTCCTCTCGCTTTTTAGCAGCTCCGCGAAGCCTTTCGGTTCGCCCTCGAGCTTGATCAGGTTCGGGGCGGGCTGGCCTTTCGCGGGCGCTTTGCCGAGGGCCTTGCCGACCATGCCGTTGAGGAGCGCGAGTTGGCGGCTGCCCGGAGCCTGCGTGGCGGTGAGTTCGATGAGGCGGCCGACGCGCGGGCCGTTGCGTTCCTTGATGATCGCGCCGGCGAGGGTGCCGAAGATACCGCTGCTCGCGAGCTTGGTGTCGTCGTTCGCGGTGTGAGCGAGGAGTGCTTCGAGGAACTCCAGCTCCTTGCCGGCCAGGCCGCTCACGACGGCCTCGGCGGCGAGCGCGCTCTTCGTGTTTTCGAGCAGCGAGATCAGCGCCTTCTCGACCTCAGGCGATTGCTGTCCGCCGAGTTTGAAGGCGAGCTGCAGCCGCACTTCTTCGCTCGGGTCGGCAACGAGTTTCGCCAGCTCGGGCGTCGCGCTTTCGTCGGCGACCTGCACGGCGGCCGAGCGCACTTTGTCGCTCTTATCCTTGAAGGCGGACGCCAGCACTTCGGGCGTCACGGCGTTGAGGCCGGAGAGCGTCCAGAGCGCCTGCACACGGGTCTGCGGAGTCTTGCCGGTGGCGGCGATTTTCTGGACCGCCGGGACCACGGAAGCGTCGCCCTTTTCCACCAGCACACGCTGCGCGGCGTCGCGGATCACGCCGTTCGCATGGGCGAGCAGCGCGGGGATTTTCGCGGTCTCGGTCGGTAGTTTCACGAGCTTCGGCTGCGGGCCTTTTTCCGGCACCACGCGGTAGATGCGGCCGAGGTGGATCGGCAGTTCGAGGTTCCGATCCTTGATGTTGGCGACGAGGTAGTAAGTGAGGAAGCCCTTGTGCTGGATGACGCCGCGCGCCATGTCCACGAGGTAGAGCGCGCCGTCCGGGCCGGTGTAGGCATTCACCGGGCGGAAACGCTCGTCCGTGGAGGTGAGGAATTCCTTGCCCTCGTAGGCATTCGCCGCGTTCACCACGCCATCTTTGTCGGTGAGGACGAGCCGCTTCACGAGATTGCCGCTCGGCTCGGGGATGAAGGCGTTGCCGCGATACTCCGCGGGGAAAAGATGGCCGCGATAGATCGCCGCGCCGCAGGTGGCGGTGACGTTTTGCAGCGTGCCGTCGGGACGGAGCGTGCCTTTCACCAGCGTGCCGTCGGGCTTGGTCGTGTTTTCGAGGTAACCACGATTGACGCCCGGCGTCGGATACGCCGGCCAGCACGTCTGGTCGCGCATGACCTGGTAGCCGATGCCGGTGCGATCCGGCAGGCGTGGGTTGCGCACGTAGTAGGCGGGCGCGAAGAGATCGGTGCGGAGGAGGTCGCTGTTCGTGTTGTAATACTGGCGGCCCCAGTCGTCCTGCGTGCGGCCCCATTGGCCGGAGGCCGTGGTGTCCTGGCTTTCAAACTGTCCGCCTTTGAAGCGGTAGCGGACGTTGTGGTTACTGGAGGTCATCCAGTTGTCCATCGTCCAGGTGATGCTGTTCGCCATGTGCTCGGGCTGGCCGTCCTTGGTCGCGTATTTTTCGCTGATGATTTCCTTTTTGTCGGAAACGCCGTCGCCGTCCGTATCGCGGTACCAGGTGAGTAGCGGCGGTTCGCTGACCACCGCGCCGTCGCCCAACGCCATGACCGCGCGCGGCATCACCAGCTTGTCGACAAAGACGGTACGCTGATCCATCACGCCGTCGCCGTCGGTGTCTTCGAGGCGGGTAATGCGGCCGATGGGCTGATCTTCACCCGCGCCATCCACATCGTGCATGTAGCTGCGCATTTCGCAGACATACATGCGGCCCTGATCGTCCCAGCTCACCGAGACTGGCGACTCCACCATCGGCTCCGCCGCCACGAGTTGGACCTTGAAGCCGGGCGCGACTTTGAAGGTTTTCATCTGCTGCTCGGGCGTGAGCACAGGCGGCGCCGGCGGGCGAAAGTGCAGCTCGGGATTTTCCGGTCCACCGCCCGCGCGCTTGGTGCTCTGTGCGGCGCGGATCGCGGGATCGTCAGAGAGCACCATCGGCTTCGCTTCGGCATCCTTGGCGTCCGTGGGCTTCGCGGCTTCGGGAGCCTTAGCCGCCAAAGTGATTTTGATTTCGGCGGCGTCCGGAGCCGCGCTGGCGACCGGTTTTGCCGCGCCGGGTTTTTTCGGTGCGGCGGGTTTGCTCTTTTCCGCCGCCCTGGCCGTGAACTTCGGCGTCGGCTCGTTTTTTCCCGCGTATTCATTCCACTGTTTCTGGATGAAATCCGCCTCCGGCAGTTCGCCCGCGAAGACCAGAAACCGCGCGCGGAATTCCGCCGTCTCGTTCGCCGGAATCGTCGTCTTCCAAAACGTACCGAACCGCCCGTAGTCGCGATATGCCGAGGTCGCGGCGTCCTTCGGATTCCCCGGATGGCTCAGATACACCACGCTGAAGCGCCCGCTCGGGATCGTGAAGCTTTCGCCGAACCACGGGTAATCGCGGTCCTTTTTCGGCTGCGCATTTTCCACCGGGTAGAGGTAGCTCGTCTTCGTTTTGTCGATCGTGTCCGCGGGGCGGAAGTGGAGGCCCGAGTGCTCGGGATCGCCGTTCAGCGCGGTTTCACCCGCCACGGCTTTGAGCTTCGAATGGACATCGATCATCGCGTAGGCCGCGCCGGGACCGGGCCGGAAAGTGAACGTCCGCTCTTCCTCGATCACCGTGCCCTGCGACTTCTCGCCCTGCCAGCGCACCTGCGAGGTAAAGCTCGCCGCATCCGCGCCCGCCGAGCGCGTGCTGAAACTTTCATGCACCTGTTCGCCGTCCTTCATGTGCCAGCGGTCGTAGGTTTTGCCGCCCACGATCAGTTTGTTCCAGCCGATGAAAATGCCGCGATGATGGGTGAAGGAGCCGCCCGCGCCTTTGGTGATCGGCTCTTTTCCCGCATCATCGAAGACGTGCAGGAACGGCTTGTAAGTCTCCGTGCGCCGCTCCGGCGTGGAGACATCGTGCGCCATCATGTAACGCGCGAGCACCTTGCCATCGCGGACGATGTCGAGCGCCTCGCCGGGCTTTTCTTTTAGCGAAAAACCCGCATCCGCGGCGCAGGCGTGGCTGGCGAGCAGGATCGTGAATGCGGGGACGAAGCGGGCGAGGAGGGATGGGCGCATGACGTGGTGGGAGGTGGGGAAGGCTCCGGTCCAATGCGGGACCGGCCCGCTTTCTTAGCCTGACGGCCATCAATCCGCCACACTGGTCCGCGCCGTTTTGATCTGAATCTGCGCGGAGACATTCCCCTGCCACTCGTTGCGCTCGATCGTGAAAGCAACGTCCCAAGGCTGGGGCGGGAGCGGTTCGGTCGCGGCGCCGAACCACACGGCGCGGTGTTCGTCGCGCCCCTGGCGGAGCATCAGCGAGAGGTGTTTTTCCTTCATCACGCGCGGCTCGAAGACCAGCGTGACCTTGCGCGCGACGAAGATCGGTTGGGGGTTCGCCATGCCGAAGGGCTGGAGCGATTCGTGATGGCCGAGCAGCTCGTAGTCGATCTCGCCGAGCGTGAGTTCCACATCGAGCGGCTGGATCGGCTGGAGCTGCGCCTCGTCGAGAATCTCCCGGGCGCGGCTGCGGAATGCGTCGCGGAACGCCTCGAAGTGCGGCCGCATCAAGGTCAACCCAGCGGCCATCTCGTGTCCGCCGTGGCGCTCCAAAAATTCGCCGCAATGGGCGAGCGAGGCGACGAGCGAAAAGCCAGGAATGCTGCGGCCGCTGCCCTTGCCGAATCCTGCTTCGTCGAAGCCGATGACCAGCGTCGGCCGATGATGCCGCCGCTGCAGCCGCGAAGCGACGATGCCGACCACGCCCGGATGCCAGCCCGGCGCGCCGACCACAATCGCGGCGTGCAGCGCTGGGTCGAACCATTCCTCGAGCTGCGCCTCGGCTTGCTTCAACACGTCGTCTTCCACGGCGCGGCGCTCGCGGTTTTGCGCGTCGAGGCTGGCGGCAATGGCGCGGGCGCGCAGCGGGTCGTCGGTAAGCAGCAGCTCCAGGGCGTCCTGCGCCGTGCCGAGACGGCCGGCGGCATTGAGGCGCGGACCGAGGCCGAAACCGACGTCGGCGGGTTTGAACGGTGGCTTGATCCCCGCCACGTCGATGAGCGCGCGCAGGCCGACCCACTTCGTGTGTTCGAGCTGCGTGAGACCGCGCCGCACGAGCACGCGGTTTTCTTCGTGGAGCGGTACGAGGTCCGCGACGGTGCCGAGCGCGACGAGGTCGAGCAGCTCCTTCAAATCGAAGCCGGGCACGGGCCGCCGCTTGAGCAGAGCGTGGGCGAGTTTGAAGACGAGACCCACGCTGCAGAGGTAGTGATAACCGTCAGCGAGCTTCGGGTTCACCAGCGCGATGCAGGCTGGCAGCGTGTCCTTGCACTCGTGGTGATCGAGCACCACCACGTCCACCCCTTGCGCCTGCAACCCCGCGATTTCCGCGACCGACGACGTGCCGCAATCCACCGCGATGAGAAGCTGCGGCGCGTGTTCGCCGACGCACCGCGCCACGCCATCCGCGGTGAGGCCGTAGCCTTCATCCGCGCGCAGCGGCAGAAAGCACTGCGGCGTGGCCCCGAACGCGCGGAGCGTGCGCGCGAGCAGCGTGAGCGAGGTGACGCCGTCCACGTCGTAATCGCCGTAGAGCACGATCCGCTCGCCGCGATCCACCGCGGCGAGGATGCGCGCCACGGCGGCTTCCATGTTCGGCAGAAGGAAGGGATCGCCGAGCGTCTTGAGCTGCGGCTGGAGGAAACGCGCGGCGTTTTCCGGTAGATGAAAGCCGCGCCGCACGAGCAACTCCGCGACGAAGCGCGCCACGCCCAGCTCGCGCTCGATGCGGGTGCTCAGCGCCGCTTCGATCGGCGCGGGGAAAATCCAGTTACGGTTTTCCACTGGCGAGAGTTCTCAGGATATGGCGGGCGAGGTGTTCATTGCTCTCGCGATGCCGGAGCACGGGCTGGGAAATCTTCGACGCGGGATTTTGATACCAGTCGTGATTTCCGCCGTGGCGAATGAGGACGCAGCCGAGGTCTTCGATTTTTTTGATCAAATCGCGTCGCTTCACGCCACCTCTAGCTCCGCGTGCCGCCGAACGGATGGAATCTCGCCGGAGGTCAGGTCAGCATGCAGATCGCGCAGATGCAGCTTCAAGTCGTCGAAGGATTCGCCCTGGGTCCAGTAATCGGGAAACTCATCGAGATAGCCGAGCCAGGCGTCGCCCTCCTGCCAATAAGTGAATGCGAGTGTCGTCATGATTGAGGGATGATCTCTGGCGGGCAGATTAACGACCGGGCGGGATTAGACAAGCCGCGCTCATTCCTGCTGCACGCGGGCGACGGTATTGATGCTGCGGGCGATCAGTGCGGTCCAGCCGGTCTGGTGCGAAGCGCCAAGGCCGCGGCCGGTTTCGCCGTGGAAGTATTCGTGGAAGAGCACGAGATCCTGCCAGTGCGGGTCGTCGATGAAACGCTCGTCGTTGCCGTAGCAGGGGCGGCGGCCATTCGCGTCGGGGAGAAAGATGCGGGTGAGCCGCGCGGAGAGTTCGATGGCGACCTGCTGGAGATTCATGAAGACGCCAGAGCCGGTGGGACACTCGATCTGCACGGAGTCGCCGTAAAAGTGGTGGTAACGCTCGAGCGCTTCGATGAGCAGATAGTTGATCGGCAGCCAGACCGGGCCGCGCCAGTTCGAGTTGCCGCCGAAGAGCGGGCCGCGCGACTCGGCGGGTTCGTAGGCGATGGAATAATCGACGTCGCCAAACCGCGCCTGAAACGGCTTCAGGTAAGCGCGGGAAAGCGACCGCACGCCATGCGGCGAGAGGAATTCCTTTTCGTCCAGCACGTAGCGCAGCACCCGCAGCAGGCGCTCTTTCGAAGGGATCGCGAGCAGGCGGATTTCGCCGCTATCGTGTCCCGCCCGCTCCATGTAGGTGACGTGTCGCGCGAGGTCCTGGCGGTTGTCGAGGAACCAGCGCATCCGTTTGCGGAAGCCCGGCAGACTCTTGATCGCGTCCTGTTCCAGCACTTCCACGGCGAGCAACGGAATGATGCCGACGAGCGACCGCACGCGCAGCGGATGCGCCGCGCCCTCGACGTAAAGCTGGTCGTAGTAGAAGCCGTCTTCCTCGTTCCACAGCCCGGTGCCGCCGAGCGTGTTCATCGCGTCCACGATCTCCACGAAATGCTCGAAAAACTTCGACGCCACGTCTTCGTAAGCCGGCTTGGTCCGCGCGAGTTCGATGGCGATCGAGAGCATCGTGCCGCAATAAAACGCCATCCACGCCGTGCCGTCCGCCTGTTCGAGAATCGTGCCGCCGGGCAGCGGCTTTGAGCGGTCGAAGAGGCCGATGTTATCCAGCCCGAGGAAGCCGCCGGAGAAGAGGTGTTTACCAGTGAGATCCTTGCGATTCACCCACCAGGTGAAGTTGAGCAGCAGCTTCTGAAAGCAGCGTTCGAGGAAGAGCGTGTCGCGCGCGCCGTGCGGGTCGCTGATTTTGTAAACGCGCCAGCAGGCCCAGGCGTGGACGGGCGGATTCACGTCGGAGAGATTCCACTCGTAGGCCGGGATTTGCCCGTTCGGGTGCATGTACCATTCGCGGAGAAAAAGCAGCAGTTGCTCCTTCGCAAAGTGCGGGTCCACGCGGGACATCGGGATCATGTGGAAAGCGAGATCCCACGCGGCGTACCATGGGTATTCCCACTTGTCCGGCATCGAGATCACGTCGCTGTTGAAGAGGTGTTTCCAGTCTTCGTTGCGCGATTCCTTGTGCCCCGCGGGGGGCGGCGGCATGGCGGGATCGCCGCGGCGCCACTGCTTCACCACGTAGTGATAGTATTGCTTCGTCCACATCAGCCCGGCGTAGGCCTGGCTCATCACGCGGCGCTGTTCGGGCTGGATGTGCGGCGCGCATTTCGTGTCGAAAAAATTGTTCGCCTCCGCGCGGCGCGTGGCGAAGAGCTGATCGAAAGTCGTGCGATCGAAGACCAGCCGCTCGGTGCTTTTGGACAGCCGCAGCCGGAGCATGACCTCGCCGCCGGCGGGAACATTCAGCGCGTAGTGCGCGGCCACTTTCGTGCCGACGTTCGCCGGGTTCACCGCATCGCGGCGGCCATTCACGAGGTAGTCGTGGAAGGCGTCCTTCACGTAGAGACTGGTGTTTTTCCCACCGAAGACGCGCGCGATGTTCGTCTCGTTTTCGGTGAAAAGAAAATCGGGCTCGACGCCGTCGGCCTGCTTCGCCTGGAAGCGGAATTCGCCCAGCGTCGGATGCGTCACCTCGACCATCGAGCCGCTGATTTGCTGGATGAGCGGTCGGCCCGCCGTCGCGCCGGTCCACGTCCAGGTATTGCGCAGCCAGAGCGTGGGCAGGACGTGGAGCGGCGCGGCTTCCGGGCCGCGGTTGGCGATCCGGATGCGGATGAGCATGTCGTCCGGCCCGGCCTTCGCGTATTCGGCGAACACATCGAAGTAGCGCTGATCGTCGAAGATCCCCGTGTCGATCAACTCGTATTCCGGTTCATTGCGGGAACGCCGCGCATTCTCCGCGATGAGCTGCTCGTAGGGAAACTCCGCCTGCGGATATTTGTAGAGCGCCCGCATGTAGGAATGTGTGGGCGTGGAATCGAGATACCAGTAACACTCCTTCACATCCTCGCCGTGGTTGCCCTGCGGATTGGTCAGGCCAAAGAGCCGCTCTTTGAGAAAGGGATCGCGCCCGTTCCAGAGCGCGATGCCGAAACACAGCCGGCACTCGCGATCGGTGATGCCGAGCAGCCCGTCTTCGCCCCAGCGATAGACGCGGCTGCGGGCGTGTTCGTGCGGGAAGTAATTCCACGCATCGCCATCCGCCGAATAATCCTCGCGCACCGTGCCCCACTGCCGCTCGGCGAGATACGGGCCCCAGCGTTTCCAGTTCAGTTCGCGGCACGCCTCTTCCGCGAGGCGCTGGTGCTCGGGGGTTTCGTGCGACATCAGGGGAAGCTAATGCACTCGGGGAAAGCGCGTCGATGCCGGCGTGAGCAAAGGTAGGGAACCCGCGGCGCGGGTTCCCTCGCCAAGGGTGATCGATCAGGGGAGCCGCGCCGCGGGTTCCCTCGCCAAGGGCGATCGATCAGGGAACCCGCGGCGCGGCTTCCCTACCGGGAAGGAGCTATCGCGCCGAGGTCGCTTTGGCCGCGCGAATCCGTGTTTCATCCGCGCCTGTTCCTGGAGCAGAATGGCTGGATGCAACCCCCGCCGTTCCTCGCTTCTCGCCGCGATTTCCTGCTCACCGCCGCCGCCGCTTCGCTCGCGCCTTTCGTCGCCCGCGGGGCGGAGAAGCCGCGAATCAAGATCGGCCAGATCGGCACGGCGCACGCGCATGCGAGTGGCAAGATGGACACGATGCGCGCCTCGGCGGAGTTCGATGTGGTGGGCATCGTGGAGCCGGATGCGGAGCGCCGCGCGAGGCGGGAAAATTCCAAGACCTACGCCGGCCTGACGTGGATGACCGAGGAGCAGCTTTTCAACAGCCCCGGCCTGCAAGCCGTCGCCGTGGAGACCGCCGTGCGCGAGCTCGTGCCCACCGGCGCGCGCTGTATCGCGGCGGGCAAACACATCCACCTGGACAAACCCGGCGGCGAGACGCTCCCGCTCTTTCGCGCGCTGCTCGATGACGCCACGCGGCGCCGGCTCACCGTGCAGATGGGCTACATGTTTCGCTACAATCCGGCGTTCCAGCTTGGCGCTCAGCTCGTCCGCGAAGGCGCGCTCGGCGAGGTTTTTTCCATCGACACCACGATGAGCAAACTCCTCGGCGAGGCGGAGCGGAAGCCGATGCTCGACTACCGCGGCGGCAGCCTCTTCGAGCTCGGCGGCCACATCATCGACTCCGTGGTGCAAATCCTCGGCCGTCCGGTGAAAGTGACGCCTTTCAGCCGCAGCAACTCGGCCCTCGGTGACGGCTGGCTCGACAACCAGCTCGCGGTGCTCGAATACCCCAAGGCCACCGCGACCGTGCGCAGCGCGATGGTGGAGGTGGAAGGCGGCGCGCGCCGGCAGTTCGTGGTCTGCGGGACGCGGGGCACCTTCGACATCCGCCCGCTCGAACCCGCCGCCGCGCGTCTCGCACTGGATGCGCCGCGCGGGGAATTCCGAAAGGGCTATCAGGACGTGAAGTTCCCGAAAGGCGGCGGGCGCTACGATGGCGATTTCGTCGAACTGGCGCAGGTCATCCGCGGCGAGAAGGCGTTCCCATTCACCCCGCAACACGACCTCGCCGTGCAGGAGACGCTGCTGCTCGCGAGCGGGCTGCCGATCACCTGATCGAAGTTTATTGCAACCGGTTTGAACGGCAGCAAAGCAGGCCGGTCTTAGGTGCCGGTTGGTTGGAACCGCTCGGGCCGTGCATGACTATTTTGGTGTGGGTTTTCGTTTCTCGCCATGCACGGCCCGACGCTCCGCTCGTTGACCTCCGCAGCCGCTCCGGATAGCCTCCGCCGCATGTTCCACCGTCGTTGCTGATGAGCACGGGATTGATTGGTATCCGCGGGTTTTTGATCGATGCGCCCGAGTATGGCCGGCTCCGCGCGTGGCCGGATGGCGCGCTGGTCATCGATGGCGGCCTGATCGCCGAGGTGGGCGAATATCCCACCCTCTCGAAACGCCCGCGCCCCGAGCCGGTGCGCTGGCTGCACTCCGATCGCGTGGCCGTTTTCCCCGGCCTGATCGACGTACACTCCCATGTGCCGCAATACCCTGCCGTGGCTCGCGGCACGAGCGAGCTGCTGCCGTGGCTCCAGCAGTCGATTTTCCCACTGGAACGCGAGTTCACCGGCGGCCGGGCCAAGCGCGAGGCGGCTGCCTTTTTTGCCGAGCTGGCGCGGCAGGGCACCACCACCGCGATGCTCTACACGGCGATTTTCGAGGACTCGTGCAACGCCGCCTTTCAAGCCGCCGAGCAGAGCGGGCTGCGCGTCATCATGGGCAAGATGATGATGGACCTCGGCAGCTACGGAAAGCTGTCGCCCACGCAAATTCTCACCGTCTCGCTTCAGGAGACCGAGCGGCTGTGCAAGACGTGGCACGGCGCGGCGGGCGGTCGGCTGGAGTACGCGGTGAGCCCGCGTTTCGCCGTGGCCTGCACGGAGGACATGATGCGCGCCGCCGGGGCGCTCGCGACGAAGTATGGCACCTACCTCCAGACCCATCTCTCCGAGAATCTCGACGAGGTCGCGCGCGTGCGGGAGATGGTGCCGTGGGCGCGCGATTACACCGATGTCTACCACGGCTGCGGACTGCTCGGGCCGCGCACCGTGCTCGGCCACTGCATTCACCTGAGCGACGCCGAACGCGCCATGATCGCCGCCGCCGGTGCCGTGGTCGCGCACTGCCCCACGGCGAATCTTTTCCTGAAAAGCGGCATCCTCCCGCTCGATAAAGTGCGCGCCGCCGGCATCCGCGTGGGCCTCGGCAGCGACGTGGCGGCCGGCCCCGAGCTGAACCTCTGGCGCGTGATGCGCAGCGTCATCGAATCGCAGAAAGCGCGCTCCTTTTACGAACCCGGCGTCGACATTCCCACGCCCGGCGCGGCGCTGCATCTGGCTACGCAAGGCGGGGCGGAGGCGCTGGGAAAAGGCGGCGTCATCGGCAGCTTCGAAGTGGGCAAGGAGGCCGACCTCGCCGTGATCGATTACCAGGCGCTGCAGCCGTATCGCCGCGCCGCCAAGGGCATCAACGACCTCACCGCCGAGGACATCGTGAGCCTCTGCATCTACCGCGGCGGACCCGAGGCGGTGCTGGAGACTTTCGTGCGCGGCGCGAGCGTGTATCGCGCGCTGGCGCCGGAGCTTTTTTGAGTGAAAGCCGACGCTCGAGACATCATCGACGCCGCGCTCGCGGAGGACATCGGCAGCGGTGATCTCACGTCGCAATTTTTCGTCGGGCCGCAGCGCGGGCGGGCGCGGATTTTTGCGAAGCAGCGCGCCGTGGCCGCGGGCGTGGAAGTCGCCGCGGAAGTCTTTCGGCGCGTGGATCGCAAGCTGAAGGTCGCGGTGGTGCGCGCGTCGGGCAGCCGGGTGGTGAAAGGGAACACCGTGCTGGAAGTCAGCGGCCCGGTGCGCTCGATCCTCACCGGCGAACGCGTCGCGCTCAATTTCATCCAACGCCTCTCCGGCGTGGCCACGCTCACGCGGCGGTTCGTCGACGCCGTGGGCCGCGGCAAAACGCGCATCCTCGACACCCGCAAAACCACGCCCGGTCTGCGCCTGTTGGAAAAAGCCGCGGTCGCCGCGGGCGGCGGCACGAACCACCGCATCGGCCTCTACGACATGGTGATGGTGAAGGACAACCACCTCCTAGCCACCGCGCGGCTGCCCGAGCTGCAGGCCGCGATCCGCACCTTTCGCTCGGCGCATCCCGGCGTGCGCGTGGAACTCGAGGCCGACACGCTCGTGCAGGTCCGCGGCTTCCTCACGCTGGAGGGCGTCGACGTGATCCTGCTCGACAACATGAAGCCCGCGCAGCTCGCCGCTGCGGTGCAGCTCGGCGCGGGGCGCGTCCAGTTTGAAGCCAGCGGCGGTGTGACGCTCGATACCATCCCGGCCATCGCGGCGACCGGGGTGGATTTCATCTCCGTCGGCGCGCTCACGCATTCCGCGCCGGCCGTGGATTTTTCACTCGAACTGCTGTGAACCTGCTCGACGCCCGGCTGCTCCGCGCGCTCCGCGAAGCGACCGTTCACCTGCCCACCAGCGAAGTCGCCGCGCAGCTCGGCGCCACGTCGAACTGCTGTGAACCTGCTCGACGCCCGGCTGCTCCGCGCGCTCCGCGAAGCGACCGTTCACCTGCCCACCAGCGAAGTCGCCGCGCAGCTCGGCGCCACGGTCGCCGACGTGCGCGCGCAGGTCGCGGAACTGCAAGGCGCCGGCTTCGAGCTGGAAGATCGCCCGGGCCTCGGACTGCGCCTCCTCGCCGCGCCCGATCGCCTCCTCGCCGCCGACCTCGCCGCGCGGCTCGGCGACTCCACGCTCGTGCGCGAGTTCACCGTCTTCGAGGAAACGGATTCCACGAATGACCTCGCGCTCCAGCGCGGCCGGCAGGGCGCGGCGGGCGGGCTCGCGATTTTCGCCGAACGGCAAACGGCCGGGCGCGGGCGTTTCGGTCGCCGCTGGGAATCGGCCTCGCATCGCGGGCTGTGGTTCACGCTGCTGCTCCGGCCCGATTTTCCGCTCGCGCAATGGTCGCGGCTCACGACCTGGGCCGCGGCGGGCGTGGCTGCCGCGGTGGAGAGCGCGACCGGGCTGCCCGCGGCGATCAAGTGGCCGAACGACGTCTTCCTCGGCGGGCGCAAAGTCGCCGGCATCCTGATTGAAAGCGGCACGGATCGCGAGGGCCGGCACTTCGCCGCGGTGGGGATCGGCGTGAATGCGAACCACGAAGCCGCGGACTTTCCGCCCGAGCTGATCGAGCGCGCTTCCTCGCTGCGGCTCGCCACCGGCCGGCTTTGCGACCGGGCTGCGCTCGCGGTGGCGATCCTCACCGAACTGGCGGCGCGTCACGCGCTACTGGCCGCCGATTTCCCCCAGCTCGTGACAGAAGCCAGCCGCCGCAGCCTGCTGCTCGGCCGCTGGGTGCAGCTCCGCTCCGGCCCGCTCCTCCACGAGGGCCTCGCCGAAAGCCTCGACGCCGACGGCCAGCTCTGCGTGCGCGGGGTGGACGGCACGGCGACGAGTTTCGTGGCCGGGGAAGTTACCGTGGTCGGTCAGGGTTTTCCCTGAGCAAGTGCGGCACCGGCGAGCACAGGTCGTGCTATCTCATGTCGTGCCCCATGCAGATTCAACAAACGGAGTTTCAGGACCAATTGGTTCGCGGCATTGCCCACCGGATGAACAACATCCTCACGCTATTCCACGGCTATCTCGGCCTGCTGCTCGAGAACAAAACCCTCGACGACCAGACCATGGAGGGGCTCGCCCGGATCAAGGAAGGCGCCAGCGCCGCCTCCGAACTGATGGACCGCACGCATTCGCTGGCCCGCCCGTCCACGCTCATCTGGCGCGAGGTGCAGCTCGCCGATTTCATCCGCACGATGAAGCCGTCGCTGGAAAATCTCTGCGGCCCGGATACGGAGATCGCACTCGACCTGCCCGCGGAAGTGCCGCCGGTGTGGGCGGACGCTTCGCGCGTGCGCACGGTGATCTTCGAGCTGGCGCGCAATGCCATCGAATCCACCGCGACCAGCGGTGGCCGGGTGAAACTCGCGCTGCGCACCGTCCCCGCGCCGTGCGGCAGCCGCTCGGGCAAGGGGCTGCCGTGGGTTTCGTTCACCGTGCAGGACGACGGGCCGGGTATTCCGGACCAGTCCGCCGAGCGCATTTTCCAGCCATTTTTCTCCACGAAAAAACGCAAGGCCAACGCCGGCCTCGGCCTCACGGTCGCACTGACTTTCGTGCAGCATCTCGGCGGCATCCTTCGCTCGCACAGCGTGCCGGGGAAGACGGAGTTTGAAGTGCTGCTGCCCTCGCGGTCGCAGCACTAGAGCAGGTGGTAAGCGTCCACGTCCACGGTGACGAAGACGTCCTCGGGAAAGGTCAGCTTTTCCAAAACGCCGCGCAGATGGCGGGAGAGCCGCAGCACCGCGCGGCAGCGGAGCATGAGATGAAAGCGGTAGTTGCCGTGGGATTTTTCCAGCGGCGCGGGTGCGGGTTCGCTGAGGGTGACGCCGGGCGGCAGGTTTTCGTTTAGCCGGCGATGCAGCGTTTCGGCGGAGAAGCTGCCGCGTTCCTGATGAGCGGAGCGGATGACGATGAGAATGAGGTGGGTGAAGGGCGGCTGATCGTAGTCCTTGCGGTGCTGGATTTCGGCTTCCCAAAAACCCTCGAAATCGTGGTGCCGCGCAAACTGGATCGCCGGATGAAACGGCGTGTAACTCTGCACGAACACCTCGCCTTCCACATCCCCGCGCCCCGCGCGTCCGGCCACCTGAGTCAGGAGCTGAAAGGTCCGTTCGCCCGCGCGGAAATCGGGCATGTGCAGGCCGAGGTCGGCGTTCACGATGCCGACCAGCGTGACGTTGGGAAAGTGCAGCCCTTTCGCGATCATTTGCGTGCCGACCAGGATGTCGATCTTGCCCGTGCGGAAGGCGCCGAGCGTCTCGCGATACGCCTCTTTGCGCTGCATCGCGTCGGCGTCCATGCGTTTCACGATCGCGGTGGGGAAGAGCTTGGACACGGCGTCTTCCACTTTCTCCGTGCCGGTGCCGGAATACTTGATCCCCGGCGCGGCGCATTCCGGGCACTTGTTCGGCGCGACGGCCTGGTAGCCGCAGATGTGGCAGACGATGCGGTTCGCCGCGCGGTGGAAGGTGAGGCCCACCGAGCAGTTTGGGCAGGTGCAGACGTGGCCGCAGGTGTTGCAGATCAGCGAGGTGGAAAAGCCGCGACGGTTGAGAAAAAGGATCGTCTGCTCGCGTTTCGTCAGCCGCGCGTTGATCGCGGTGATCAGCTTCTCGGAAAGGATCGCGCCGAACTTTTGCGACTCCATCCGCAGATCCACCACGCGGATGTAGGGCATCTTTTTGTCGTCGATGCGCAGGGTCATTTTCAGCAGCTCGTATTTGCCGAGCTGCGCATTGTGAAAGCTCTCCAGCGACGGCGTGGCGCTGCCGAGCAGCACCGCGCACTTTTCCAAATTGCCGCGCAGCACCGCGAGATCGCGCCCGTGATAACGCGGCGTCTCCTCCTGCTTGTAGGAATTTTCGTGTTCCTCATCCACGACGATCAGCCCGAGGTCCGAGCACGGCGCGAAGATCGCCGACCGTGCGCCGATGGCGATCCGCGCGCGACCGTCGCGGATCCGGTGCCACTCGTCGTGCCGCTCGCCTTCGCTCAGGTGCGAGTGGAGCACCGCGACCTCATGTTTCGTCGCGGCGAAGCGCGACTTGAAGCGCTCCACCGTCTGCGGCGTGAGCGAAATCTCCGGCACCAGCATGATCGCGCTCTGCCCGCGCTCCAGCACGAGCTGGATGGCTTGCAGATAAATCTCCGTCTTCCCACTGCCGGTCACGCCGTGGAGCAGGATCGGCTTCGGAGATTTCGGATTTCGGATTTCGGATTTCGGATTTGCGGAAGCGATCGCCGCTTTCACCCGCTCGAAGACCGCGGCTTGCTCCGCGTTCAACTCCAGTGGCCCCGCGGCGATGAACGTCTCGCGCAGGCTCGGGTCGCGCTCCACCCGCGTCGTCTCCGTCGCGAGCAGACCCTTCTTCACCAGCGCCGTCACGACCTGATGCGTCGCGTCGCATTTTTCCAAAAGCTGCGCCACCGCCATCGGCTCCGCAGCCTCCGCGAGAAAGCGCACCACGCCCGCCTGCAGCGGCGCCTTTTTCTCCAGCGCCTCCAGTTCCTCCGCCGGAATCTCCCGCGCCAGCCGCGCGAAGAGCTGCGTTTTGTGCCCCACCTCCGCCTTGCGAATCACCTGCGGGAGCACGCTGCGCAGCGCCGCCTCGATCGAACAGCAGTAATAATCCGCGATCCACGCGCCCAGCTTGAGCAGCACCGGGCTGAGGATCGGGTCCGCGCTGACCACGTCGGTGATTTCCTTCACCCCCGGCACGTCCGTCTCGTCGAGCAGCTCGATCACCGTGGCCAGCGCCGTGCGCGTCCGCACCGGCACGCGCACCCGCGAGCCAGGCAGCAACGTCGCCGCGACCGCGCCGGGAAGCTCGTAAACGAACGACTTCCCAGCCGAATCATCGACCAGCACGCGGGCAAACTTGGGCATCGCGGGAAGATGAAAGCACCCACGCGGCGCGCGAAGTCTTTTGTCGTCCCCCCGGTAGGGAAGCCGCGCCGCGGGTTCCCAAATATTCTCCGAACACCCCGCGGCTCCCCGAGCGTGCCACCGTCCACCGGAGACACGGAACCCGCGGCGCGGCTTCCCTACCGGTGATCGCGCGCGCGACGGAATTTGTGTCGCGGTTTTCCGTCGGCGCGGGTTGATTTCGCTACCCCATGTTCGGCTTCCTCAAGCGGCTCATCCTCGTCCTCCTCCTCGCGCTCGTGGCCGCGGCCAGCTTCCTCCTCTGGCTTTCGCCCGACCCGCTTTACACGCTCGATTCCTGGCGCGCGCTCGGCCGCTTCTCCGCCTACGACCAGCTCATCGCTGATATCGGCGCCAAACACGGCCTCGACCCGCAGCTCATCAAGGCGCTGGTCTGGCGGGAGAGCACCTTTCATCCCGATAAAGTGGGCGCCGCTGGCGAGCGCGGGCTCATGCAGGTGGGCGAAGGCGCTGCCGCCGACTGGGCCAAGGCCGAAAAAATCGAAACCTTCGTCCCCACCGACCTCTTCGACCCGCGCACCAATCTCGATGTGGGCACCTGGTACCTCTCCCGCGCTCTCACCCGCTGGAAGGCGAAGCGCGATCCGATCCCCTTTGCCCTCGCCGAATACAACGCCGGCCGCACCCGCGTCGATCGCTGGGTCGCCGCCACCGACCTCGGCGACAAGGCCAGCTCCGACGATCTCCTCGCGGCCATCGACTTCCCCACCACCCGCCGCTACGTGCAGGACATCGGACGCCGCTACCGGCACTTCCAATCCGCGCCGGCGCGCTGACGGGGATCTCGGCAAGGAGCACCATAGAGGACACAGATGGCACAGATCAGACGGGAAAGAACGGCGCGCATCGTTTTCCGAGCATCTGTGTCATCTGTGGTTCTCCTCCCCGTCATCCGCGGTCCACGATCCGGCGTTCATCATTCCCCGTTTTCCAATTTTACAACGCCGCGCCCGTCGCGTTAATTCGGCCCATGCGCCCCTCCCGTCGCCAAGCCCAGCCGTTCGTGCGACGGTGGACGGGCGGGCGTCCCTCGGCCACTGCGCTGCTCGTCGCCCTCAGCGTCGGCGGTTACGTCGCGCAGATGCTCCTCGAGTATGCGCTCATCGACCACGGCCACAAAGCGGTGCTCCTCCAGTGGTTCGCCCTCGACGGCGCCGGCATCGCCGCCGGTGAGTATTGGAAATTTGCCTCCTACGCCCTGCTGCACTTCAACCCCGTGCAGCTCGTCGCCAATATGCTCCTGCTCTTTTTCGCCGGGCGCGAAGTGGAGTCCATCATCGGCTGGCGGCATTACCTCGGCATCTACTTCGGCGGACTCCTCGTCGGCGGGATCGCCTCGTTTTTCGGGCTCCCTCCGGAACTCGTCACCGTGGGCACCACTGCCGCCGTCACCGCCGTGGTCATTGCCTTCGCCACCATCCTTCCCGAGCTGGAAGTCTCCACGAATTTCCTCTTCGTCCTGCCGCTGCGCTTGCGCGCGAAGTGGCTCGCCGTCTCGCTGCTCGCCGTCGCCGGCGTCATGTGGTCCACCCGCACTCCGCCCGAGATCGGCGCCCCCGGCATCCTCGCCGGTGGCGTGCTCGGCTGGCTCTACGCGAAGCAACTCGGCTTCGGCAACCCGCTCGCCATCCAGCGTTACATCTTCAACCGCCGCCAGCGCGCCGCCCGCCTCGATCGCATGAGCCCGGAGCAATTCATGGCCAATGAAGTCGACCCGATCCTCGACAAAATTTCCCGCGAAGGCATGAGCAGCCTCACCCGCGCCGAGCGCAAGGTGCTCAAGCTCGGCCGCGAGAAAATGGGCAGCCGCACCGCGGACAAATAGCCGGAGAGAATTTTCCTGCGAACGCGCGGGCGGGGCGGTTGCATCAGCACCCATGAAACTGCTGGTTCTCCCCACTCTCCTTGCCGCGACGCTCGCGGCCGCCGCGCTCGAGCCGCTGCCTTACAACCATCCCGGACTCGTCGTCGACCTCGGCGTCGGCCTCTGGGCATGGCCATTGCCGATGGATTTCGACGGCGACGGCGATCTCGATCTTGTCGTGAGCTGCCCGGACAAACCGTCCAACGGCATCTACTTCTTCGAGAACACCAGCGGCGACACGGCGAAGAACAAAATGCCCGTCTTCAAACCCGGGCGCCGGATCAGCAAGACGACGCAAAACGTGCAGGTCAGTTATGTCGATGGGCGGCCGCGGGTGCTCTCACCGGGGCAGGAGTTCCCGGACTTTTTGCAGAGCGGACTGGAGAAGCCGGTGAAGCTGCCGCTGCCCGGGAACGTCCATCCCAACAAGGTTCGCGGGAACTTCTGGCGCACGGTCGACTACGACGGCGACGGCGCGCTCGATGTGATCGTGGGTGCGGACGACTGGACGGAATACGGCTGGGACAACGCCTACGACGCGGCGGGCAAGTGGACGCGTGGCCCGCTGCGCGGGTTCGTTTATTTCATCCGCAACATCGGCAGCACCGCCGCGCCGAAGTATGCCGCGCCGGAGAAAGTGCTGGCCGGCGACCAACCGGCGGAAACCTTCGGCTGGCCGTCCCCAAATTTCGGGGACTTCGACGGCGACGACGATCTTGATCTGCTCTGCGGCGAGTTCCTCGATGGCTTCACGTATTTCCAAAATATCGGCACCCGCACCGCGCCGAAATATGCGCCCGGCCAGCGGCTGAAAACGGGGGATGGTGGCAAACTCGCGATGGACCTGGAGATGATCGTGCCGGTGGCGATCGACTGGGACAAAGACGGCGACCTCGATCTGATCTGCGGCGACGAAGACGGGCGGGTCGCCTTCATCGAAAACACCGGCAAGCTCGCGGGCGGCGCGCCGCAATTTCTGGCGCCGCGCTACTTCCAGCAGGAGGCGGCGGATTTGAAGTTCGGCGCGCTCGCGACGCCGGTCGGTTTCGATTGGGACGGCGACGGCGACGTGGACATCGTGAGCGGCAACACCGCGGGCTACATCGGCTTCTTTGAAAATCTCAGCGGCCCGAAAGTGGCGCAGCCAAAATGGGCCGCGCCGAAGCGACTGGAGGCGGACGGAAAAATCATCCGCCCCATGGCGGGACCGAACGGCAGCATTCAGGGACCGGCCGAGGCGAAGTGGGGCTACACCACGCTGAGCATCGCGGATTGGGACGGCGACGGGCTGCCGGACCTGCTCGTGAATTCCATCCTCGGCGATGTCGTGTGGTTTCAAAATGTCGGCAGCCGCACCGCGCCGAAGCTCGCCGCCGCGCAGCCGATCGAAGTCGAATGGAACGGCGCGCAGCCCGCGCTGGCGTGGGGCTGGCGCAAACCGCAGGGTGCGGCGTTGCTCACGCAATGGCGCACGACGCCGGTCGGCGTGGACTGGGACAAGGACGGGCTGACCGATCTCGTGATGCTCGACCAGGAGGGTTACCTCGCCTTTTTCCAGCGGGCAAAACGCGACGGCAAACTCGTGGTGCTCGCGCCGGTGCGCGCCTTTCGCGGCGACCAACTCACACCGGAAGATCCGAAGCCGAAGTTCGTCCAGACCGGTCCCGGCGAGCCGCTGTGGATGAACAAAAAACCCGCGGGCGGCAGCGGCCGGCGGAAGCTGGCGGTGGTGGATTGGGACGGCGACGGCCGGCTCGACTTCCTCGCCAACGCAGCGAACGCGGCTTTTTTCCGCCAGAGCTCCGCGCGTGACGGGCAGTGGTTTTTCAAGGATCTCGGCCTGCTCAGCGACAAAAACATCGAAGGCCACGACGTGTCACCGACCACGGTGGATTTCGACGGCGACGGCGTGCCCGATTTCCTCGGCGGCGCGGAAGACGGGCGGTTCTATTTCCTGCGCAATCCGCGCTCGAAGTAACGTCGCGGCTACGGCGCCGGCACGTCGTGGCGGCCGACCTCGATTTTTTTCATGACGTGGGTCATGTCCCGCGGCGGCATTTGGTTGGCCCACGCGGCGGTGTTGGCGTCGAAGAAGAGCGCGAAGATTTCGTAGTGCCCCGCCGGCAGCCACGCGGGGAGCGTGACCAGCCAGTCTTCGTAAAAATCGCCGACGCCCGCTTCCGGGGCGCACGCACCTTTCAAAAAAGGGAAGAGCTGTTTGCCATCGGACATCACGAGCATGAGCCACGGAAACCGCTGGCGATCGGCACCGAAGCGCCAGGCAAAGCGGTAACGCAGGGAGCGCGGTTCCTTGAGCGAAAGCTGGAGGTTGAGCAGCGTGGTCTGGTCGTCGAACGGAACCGGCGGCGTGTTCGGGGGAAAGGCGGGCAGCGGTTCGCCACGCTGGTAGATCGTGAGCGCGTTATAGGATTCGACCTGCCAGCGGTGGGGGCGAAGAAATTCGTGCAGCAACCGATCACTCGAGGGCACGGCGCGTTCGGCGCCTTCGGGAGTCGGCGGGTGATAGAAACCGGCGACGGTGCTGAAGGTGCTCGTGTCGGCGTAGTCGATCACGACCACGTCGGTGGGCGTCGGTTCGTAGGGTTCCTTGCTCAGCGTTTTGAGGCCTTTCAGAATGTGGTGCAGCGAATAAAGGCGATGGCGCGTGGCGAGGTGCGAGAGGTAGGGCTCGCCCGCCGTGACCGATGCGTCGGGCGGGATTTTTGCGAGGAGCTGCGCCTTCCATTCGCGCTCGTCGAGGCGCTGGGTGAGGAAGGGAATCTCGGCGGCGAGTTCGCGGCGCGGACCGCACCAGAGATGCGCGAGCGCGGAGGCGGCGAGGATGAGGAATGCGATCGTGCGAGGAGCGCGAAGGCGGATCGCCGCTTCGACCGCGGCGATCCAGAAAAGCGGGATGAACGGCGCGGCGTAGTGCGCGCCGAGCGACCACTCGGTGAAGCGCGAGGAGAGCAAATGCTGGAGCAGCAGCGGTGCGGCGATGAGCAGCCAGTGGGCGCGAAACAGCGGGAGCAGCAGGAGGGGAAGCAGGAGCGACCAGACCATGTCGCCGTGGGTGAGCGCGTGCCAGATGGCCCCCGCGGCACGGGAGGGCTCGACGAAGAAATTGCGCACGATCTCGCCGCCGCTGGCGCCGAGGTGGGAGTAGAGCTGGCCGTAATCGACGTTGCCCGCATTCAACCACGGGCTGATCACGCCCGCGCAGATCGCCAGCCACGCCGCGGCGGCGAGGAGCGGCAGCGCATTCCAGCGGACCTGCCACGCGCGCTCGCGGCGCCATTCGAGAAGGGCGAAGGTGCCGCAGAAGACGACGAGCAAGAGCGCGAGGTTTTCCTTCGTCGCGAGCACGGCGAGGAACCACAGCCAAAAGCGGCCGTAGCGTTGCGCGAGCCGCGCTTCGATGAGGAGCAGGAGTAGCGGGGCGGCGAGTGTTTCGGGATGAAATTCGTGCAGTCCCACGGAACTCGTCGCGGGCAGAACGAGCAGCGTGAGGCCGAGCGCGATGGAGCCCCGCGGATCGACACCGAGCCGGCGCGCGATGCGGAAACCGGTGAAGGCCATTGAGGCCAGCGCGAGCGTTTGCACCGCGACGAAAAGCATCGGGTGCGGCCAGAGCGCGAAGAGCGGCGTGAGCAGGAAGACGATCGGCTCCGCGTGGTTGCCCATGAGCGGGACATTGAGCAGCGACACCCACCATTCGCCGCGCAGCGCGAGCCAGAGCGCCTGGACGTAAAACGCGAGGTCGAAGGTGGTGTATTGGAAGCTCCACCAGTGCCACCACGAGACGAGGAACACGGCGAGCGCGAACAGCGTGGCCCCGATGCGGATGGCGCGGGGAGATTTCACGGCGTCGGCGGGCATTGCGCTAGCTACTAGGTGCCGCCCATGCAAAACACAACCCCGCCGCCCGCCCGCCTCCAGGCGCTCGATGGCCTGCGCGCGCTGGCCATTTTGCTCGTGCTCGGACGGCATCTGCCGGACCAGACGGTGGCCGCCATGCCCGGCGCGTGGCACGGTTTTTTTGCGACGTGGCAACGCGGGGGCTGGATCGGCGTGGACCTCTTTTTTGTGCTCAGCGGGTTTCTCGTTTCCGGGCTGCTTTTTCGCGAGCACCAGCGCTTCCGCGAGATTCGCGTGGGCCACTTTCTCGCCCGGCGCGGCTTCAAGATTTACCCGCCGTTCTTCGCGATGCTGGCGATCGTGATCGGCATTTCGATGTGGAATGGGCGGCCGTTTCCGCCGGTGAAGTTGCTCCTGCCGGAGGTGCTCTTTTTCCAGAACTACTCGCCGGCCATTTTTCCGCACGCGTGGTCGCTGGCGGTGGAGGAGCACTTCTACCTCGCGCTGCCGCTGGTGTTGCTCGCGCTGGGGCGGGGGAAGGGGCAGCCGTTTGCGCGGTTGCCGCTCGTCGCGCTGTTCGTGGCGCTCGGCGCTCTGGCATTGCGGCGGGTCGTAGCGGATGAGCCGTTCAGTTTCCGCACGCACCTGTTTCCGACGCATCTGCGGATCGATTCGCTGTTCTTCGGCGTCTTCCTCGCGTGGCTCTGGCACTTTCGGCGGGAAGCGTTGGAGCCGTTTCTGGAGCGCTGGCGCTGGCCGCTGGGCGTCGCGGCGGTAGCGCTGGCCGCGCCGGCTTTTTTGCTGGATCTCGGCGGGTCGGCTTACCTTCACACGTGGGGGTTCACCGGGCTCTACGTCAGCGCGGGGATCGTGCTCCTGCTCGCGCTGCGGCGGCCACTCGTCTGGCGGCCGCTGGCGTTCATGGGTGCGTATTCGTATTCGATCTACCTCTGGCACATGCCGATCCGACTCTACCTCGCTTCGTGGGGGCCGCGAGACTGGCCGCCGCTTGCGCAGGCCGGGCTGTTTTTTGCGCTGAGCGTTGTCATCGGCATCGTCGCGGCGTGGATCGTCGAGCGGCCGTTCCTCGCCTTGCGCGACCGACTATTGCCGACCCGCAGCCGCCCGCTCGCCGCGGCAGCGCCGACCGCCACGCCCTCGCCAGATTTCGCCAGCGAAGGGCTCGTCACGCAGGGCCGCTGAACAGCGGTCGTTGACCGCACCGGCGTCATCTGCTTGCTTGCGCCCGCCATGCTCCGACTCGCGCTCAAAATGCTCTACGGTGACCGCGCCAAATTTGTGATGCTCGTGGGCGGCCTGACGTTTTGCTCGCTGCTCATGACGCAGCAGATCGGCGTCTTCTGCGGCCTGATGCGCTGGACCACGGCGACGCTGCGCAACATCCAGGTGCCGATCTGGGTCGCCGATCGCGAGGTGAAGCAGGTGAATGAAATCGTGCCACTGCGCGCGATCGAAGTGACCCGCGTGCGCAGCGTGCCGGGGGTGGATTGGGCGGTGCCGCTCTACTGGGGGATCATCCAGGCCCGGATCAAGGACGGGTCGTTTTTGCAGGTGCAGCTCACCGGGCTGGACGCGGCCACGTTCATCGGACGGCCGGGGAAAATGCTCGCGGGCAACGTGGAAGATTTGCGGCTGCCGAACGCGGTGGTGATCGATCAGATCGCGGTGAAAAAATTCAAGCAGAAGGGCATCGAGGTGAAGGTGGGCGACTCCTTTGAAATCAACGACAAGGAGGCGCGGGTGGTCGGCATCTGCCAGTCGGAGCAGAGCTTTCTCGGGCAGCCTTACGTCTTCACCACTTATGATCGCGCGCTGGAGTACGCGCCGCCGCAGCGGAAGATGCTCAGCTTCATCCTCGTGGGTCCGCAGCCCGGGATTTCTGGCCCGGAGCTGGTCACCCGGTTGAACCAACTCGACGGCCTGCGCGCGTGGGTGGCGGCGGATTTCGACTGGCAGACGATCCAGTGGTACATCGCGAATACCGGCATCCCGATTTCCTTCGGCACGGTGGTGGTGCTCGGCGTCTTTGTGGGCGTGGCGATCGCGGGGCAGACGTTCTACCTTTTCGTCCACGAAAACATGCGCTTTATGGCCGCGCTCAAAGCGATGGGCGCGCGGACGCGCACGCTGGCCGCGATGGTGCTGCTCCAGGCGTTCACCGTGGGGCTCGTGGGCTACGGCTTCGGCGTGGGGCTCACGGCGATGTTTGGTAACAAGGTGCTGGAGACGGGCGAGCCGCCGTTTTATCTGCCGTGGCAGGTGCTCGCGTTTGCCGGCGCGGTCGTGATCTTCATCTGCTGCTTTTCGGCGACGATCGGGCTGTTGAAAATCATCCGTGCCGAGCCGGCGGTCGTTTTCCGGTGAGGCGGGATCTGCCATCTAGGAAAACCACCGTGACTCGGCGGAGCCCCGTGGTAATTTCGCGCGCATGAGCGTCGCCCAGATCATTACCGAACTGCCCAAGCTCACCCCGGCCGAGCGGCTGGCCGTTCGCCGGGCGCTGATCGAGGCGGACGAGGAAAACGCGGACGTCGCGGCCTGCGACGCCGCGGCCGCGGAGGGAGCGCAAATGCTCGATCGGATGGAGCAGGAAGATGCCGGGCGCTGAGCGGGGGGAAGTGTGGCAGATCGACTTCGGCCTCGCGGCGAAGGTGCGGCCAGCCCTGCTCCTGACGGGCGAGCCTGAGGAGGATGCGCTCGATCTATTTAGCGTGCTCCTGCACACGACCGCACTCCGCGCCAATCGCTGGGAACTCGTCATCCCGAAACCATTCCTCCAGCCGGGCGCATTTCATCTTCAGCAAGTGCAGACGATCTCGGGGGCGAAGCTCGTGCGCCGGCTCGGGTCTCTGACGACCGGGGAGATGGAAAAAGTAAATGCGGCTCTCCGGGCCAGGCTGGGCGTTTAAGGTTCCAGCATTTTACACCGCGAAACGTGACCCATTCCGGAGAGACCAAACCGCATCCAGCATCGCCCACCACCGCCATCGAAGTGCGCGCTGTGGTGAAGACTTTCGGCACCGGCGACAACCGCACGCAGGCGCTCAAGGGCGTGGATCTCACGGCGCGCTTCGGCGAGTTGCTGATGATCGTGGGGCCGTCGGGCTGCGGGAAGACGACGCTGCTCAGCGTGATCTGCGGCACGCTCGGATTCGATGAGGGGAGCGTGGAAGTTTTCGGCCAGAATCTCGCCGGGATGAGCAGCGCGCAGATCACGGCGTTTCGCGGGAAGAACGTGGGGTTCATCTTTCAGCAGTTTAATCTCATCCCCACCTGGACCGCGCTGGAGAACGTCTCCGTGCCGATGCTGCTAAACAAACAACCGCGTCGCGCCGCGGAGGCAGCGTCGGCGAAACTGCTCGGCGAGGTCGGGCTCGGTGAACGGACGCGCGCTTTCCCGAGCCAACTCTCCGGCGGGCAGCAGCAGCGCGTGGCCATCGCGCGGGCGCTGGTCCATCAGCCGCGGCTGATCATTTGCGATGAACCCACGGCTTCGCTCGATGCGGCCGCGGGGCACAAGGTGGTGGAGCTGCTCAAGGAAGTGGCCGCCGGCCCGGATCGCTGCGTGATCGTGGTCACGCACGACAGCCGCATCTTTCAGTTTGCCGACCGCATCGCCGAGATGGAGGACGGACTCGTCAAGGCGGTCTACGACGACCCCAAACAATACCGCGCACTTTATGTTTAGGACTTTCACGATCGTCGTCGCCCTTATCGGCATCATCGCCGCCATCATGCTGGTGAAAAAATCGCGCAAGGTGGAGCCCGCGCCGCCGCCGCTGGCTGAGCCGGCACGCGCGCCGTTTGCGGAATCCATCGGCGCGCGCGGCCTGATCGAGAGTGTGAATGAAAACGTGCGCATCGCGCCCACGGTGCCGGGGCTGATCACCAAGGTGAGCGTGCAGGTCGGCGATCAGGTAAAGGAGGGCGACGTGCTGATCGAGCAGGACAGCCGCGATGCCGCGGCGCAGGTGCGCGTTCAGGATACGCAGGTGGAAACGCTCCGCGCGCAAATCGCTGAGGCGGAGGTGACGCTGGCGGACAAACGCGATCAGTCGGCGCGCATGGAGAAACTCACCGAGACGCGCGTCTCCAGCGTGGACGAACGGCAGCGCGTAAAGTTTGCCGAGGAGGCCGCAGCTTCCACCCTCAACCGCGTGCGGACGCAGCTCGCCGCGGCCGGGGCGCAACTCGAGCGCGCGAAGGTGCAGCTCGATCTGCTCACGATCCGCGCCCCGCGCGCCGGCACGGTGTTGCAGGTCAATGTGCGCGCCGGAGAATACGCAAACTTCGGCACCAGCGAGCCGCTCCTTCTCCTCGGGCAACTTGACCAGTTTCAGCTTCGCGCGGATGTGGACGAGGACAACGCCTCGCGGGTGCGGCCGGGCTGTGCGGCGATCGCTTACATCAAGGGCAGCACGGAGCATCCGATCCCGCTGACGTTCGTGCGCATCGAGCCTTACATCCTGCCGAAAAAATCGCTGACCGGCGAAAGCAGTGAACGCGTGGACACGCGGGTGTTGCAGATCATCTTCCGCTTCGACGCGCCGAAGGAAAAACCGGTTTACGTGGGCCAGCAGATGGATGTCTTCCTCGACGGCGGGACGCCGCAGTCGCAGCAATAAAAAAACCGCTTGACCGAAATGCGCCGGTTTCCTAATTAAGGAAGCAGGTAGGCGAGGAGGAGATCGGTAAGCAGCAAGCTCGGATTGGAGAAGAGCTTGCGGAGTCACAGAACGTGACTGCTAGGCCGAGAATCTAACGCAGCCTTCCATCCATCTCGAGCTGAGTTTCTCCCCCCGGAGTCGCAAGGATGCGGCGACGGCGGAAGAAACGGCAAGCCCCTCGGCTCGGGCGTGGTGTCTCAGCTGACATCCCGTTAGCGAGGCGCGGTGGGGCATAACACAACAGAGGTATCCAAAAAATGAAAAGACTACTCGGCGCCATTGGCGCCACTTGGCTCGCCGTGCTCGCCACGGCTCATGCAGCACCACCGGCAAATGACAATTTTGCCAATGCAACCACGATCACCGGCAACACCGGGACGAGCAATGGGAATACTACCGAAGCCACAGTGGAGCCGGGCGAACCCAACTCGGTTCACGGCCAGTCAGTGTGGTTTACCTGGGTCGCACCGGCCACCGGAACTCATGCGTTCGATACGACCGGTTCCAACTACGATACTTTTCTTTTCGTCTATACCGGGTCGGCGTTGAATGCGCTGAATCTGGTTGGGTCGGACGATGACGGTGGCGGCAGCCGGACGAGCTTGGTGACTTTTCCCACGACGATCGGCACCGTATACCGAATCCGCGTCGCCGG
>Ga0209181_10000564_pt1 | contig 68581 bp, 61 predicted proteins | sample MAT05_FD_187208 | JGI IMG/M metagenome (GOLD analysis project Ga0209181, IMG submission 187208) | Freshwater microbial communities from Lake Fryxell liftoff mats and glacier meltwater in Antarctica - MAT-05 (SPAdes) (version 2) | ecosystem: Environmental > Aquatic > Freshwater > Ice > Liftoff... | reverse complement strand
CGCGCCATTTTGTTGATTTTCAAAGCGAGAGTGTCGTAGCTTCAAATGCGGCAATTTGGTCGGGTGTTAATGGATCGCGTTTATCAGCAGTGCTGTAATCTTTGATGGTCTCTTTGAGGGGGATGGTCTTTTTGCCGTTGTAATAGACGACTGGAACCGACGATGAAATCACTTCAACAGAGGCGCGCGGGTCGGTAAATACGATGATCGGGTGAATTTCCACATTCGGCTCAATTGCGTGAATGAGCTTTTGAGCATGAGCAACGGCACGCTGCACATCTGCCATTGGATTGCCCAAGCCATCAAAACGCAATAGGTTCACAATGCGCAATAAGAGGGTACGATTGGCACGCCATTTATCATCTTCAACGATAAACTTGCCATCATGGTAACGGGTGATGATCACGAATACCCCTTGTGGTGTCACGAGTAGGTGACGGGCGGGATTGTGATAGTAATTGTACAGAACGCTGCGGGTGCTAATGCCCTTCAAGCCCTCGCGGATGACGTTCTCCGGGCGCGGAACACGTACCCATTGATTGGTCATGCGTACCGAGATGATGGTTGAGATAAAGGCGACAGGGAGGAGCAAAGCTTGGGCGATAACAATGAAGCTAAATGTGTCCTCGGTGCTGGCAGTTTGCTGATTGATGATAAACAACCCGCCAATCAAGACAGCGAAGGTGACAAAAAATAAGTATTGGGCAATTTGACGATTACGACGCACAAGTTTTTCATTGGTTTCAATACGCATGGGCTATTCAATTTCTTTCGATGATTAAAAAGAGGGCGGTAACGCTACCGCCCATTAGGAAATGGTGTTGCGTTGGGAAGCTGATTAGCGAATGAAGTATGCCATGTTTCCGGGATAACGAATTTCGGCACAGATCAGGTCGCCGACGCGGGCACTGTCCAAAACCGTCCAAACACGAGGCTGGCTATAGGCAACGGCAAAGACGGCGCGGTCAATATCTTCGGCAGCAGGGCGGATACAGTGCGTGATGCGCACACTAAAACGATTGGGCACGACACCCCCTGCTTTGAAGGCGATGACATCATAGACGTTTCCACGTAGCGTATAACCAGCCGGTACCGGGGGTGCCTGATAGACCTGTGTGATTTGCGTGCAGTGTAGGTTGATTTGGTCTTGGTAGCTGACCATTTCATCCGCCGAGTCATAGAGCAAATTGCTACAGGCAGGATAGCCTGTCAATGCGGACGTGTTGACATCGGCATTTACGGCAGGGGTTCCTACTACGGTGGTTCCGCCAGCGCCCGTAATCTCTAAGGTAATCCGTGCTTTGCCGCCCAAATTGACATTGACTGGGGCGCTGCCATCAGAGGGACCTAAAATACTGGCTGAGGACAGCCGATTGAGGTCAAACCGTCCGCCGGGTGTCCATGCCCACCATGTGAGTACAGAGGTGCCTGAGGTGTCGGCAGAAAACACAAAGTTGACCGGAAGGTAAAAACCAACCCAAATGACGGGCTGAGTTACGGTGATGGGGGTGGGCAATACGGCGGTGAATGTCCCTGCGGTGTTGATAGTCACTTGCGTAGTCCCCACCAAAGTCGCGTCGGATGGTGAGCCACCATTGCCATCTTCGTAAATCACGAGATCGATGGGCGTGCCGGGGACAGGCGTTTGGACGCTGATGCTGACGCGATCAATGACCGCAGGGCGGTTGATCCCAATGGAATTTAGGTCAAAGCCATTTATGATTAACGTAGGTTCGCCGGAAATGAAAAAGGGAGCGCTACCGCTACCACTATTGAGCGATAACACTGTATCGCCGGCTGAGACCCCTGTCATGCTCAAAAGCAACAAGAATACGGTCAAGAAACTCAAAAAAAAGCGCTTTGACATGTTGTCATCCTTTTTTATCGGGCATTTCGTACCGTATTGTAGGCAGTTCGGGTCAAAGGATCAAGTTATGTCCCCTGATTTATCGAGTTCACCGGATTATAATCAACAGATTATCCCGATTTGTGATTAATGGAGTGGGTATCCAAAATAATGCCGGAACTTGCTTTGCTGGGTCTGGTCATGATCCTAGGGTTAGGCGCGTATTGGTCTATGGTGATATTTCCGCGTCAGCGGGATTTTCAGAAACGCGAGCAATATTTCTCGCAATTGGAGGTCGGTGACGAAATCATCACCTATGGTGGGGTTATTGGACGCATTAAAATCATCGAACTTGACAAAGGGATTGTTCATTTAGAAATTGACGACAATGTTGTCATTCGTTTGATCGCGGCATCCATCGCGCGAAAATACGATCCTTCAGAATTTGAACCAGAACCAACCGATGATGTTGGCAGTCCACCACCGTAGGTGTAATGCCCGTTGCCTGTGCTGTGATCTCAACAGCCCTTCGCTCTTCATTCGCTAGGCAGATGGTGGATTTGCTTTAATTTTTCAACAATAACATGCTCTGTATTATGGGAAGGATTTTCATGCGCACACATTGGCGCTGGTTCATCATCATTGCACTCCTGATTGTATTTTCAATCTGGGTCGCCTTGCCGGATACCACTGGATTTCAGTGGGATAGCGATGGGGATGGCACCTCCGATATTGGCATTAACGTTCAACAGAGCTTAGGGTTGGACATTGTGGGTGGTTTGCGCGTTCTGTTACAAGCCCAACTGCCGGTGAATAGTTTCACGGTGGAAGATTTACGACAAACCGCCAATAACGTCGCGCGGCGTGTGAATGCGTTAGGTGTGACCGAAGCGACTGTGCAGGTACAAGGCAATAGTCGGGTGCTGGTGGAACTTCCCGGTATCACCGACCGCGAGAGCGCGATCCGCGCGATTCAGCAGACGGCACTCCTTGAGTTTGTTGATTTTCAAGGTTTGGCAGGTAGTGTTCAGCAGCTTACCGGTCAGAGCATCCTCACCTCACAACAATACGAGATTCAACAAGCGCGTGGTACGCCGGCGACAGGCACTGTCAACCCAGCAACGGGGCAACCGTTTCAGACAGTGATGACGGGCGCTGATTTGCAATCCGCCGCCGCCCAGATTGATCCTAATAGCGCGAGTTGGCATATCAGCTTTGAATTGACAACAGAAGGCGCACAGATTTTTGGACCCTATACTGCTTCTCGTATTGGACAACCCATGGCGATTGTGTTGGATGGGGTGGTTGTATCAGCGCCGACGATAAATGCTCAATTGACTACTGGCGGAATCATTAGTGGTAGTTTTACCGAGTCTGAAGCGAAACTGCTGGCGTTACAATTGCGTTCGGGTGCGCTGCCGATCCCGCTGGCGGTGCAAAGTGCCGAAACTGTTGGGGCGACATTAGGGCAAACCTCCGTCAATTTAAGCATTCGGGCGGGAGTACTCGGCGTTTTCGTCGTGTTGCTGTTCATGATCGTTTACTATCGTGTGCCGGGCATTGCTGCGGATATGGCGCTCATTTCGTTCATCCTCTTCAACTATGCTGCCTATAAACTAATCCCCGTCACGCTCACGTTACCCGCCATCACCGGTTTCTTGATCTCCATCGGTACGGCTGTCGATGGGAATATCCTGATTTTTGAACGTATCAAAGAAGAACTGCGGGATGGCAAACCCCTCGATCAAGCAGTGGTGGTTGGTTTTGAACGTGCGTGGCAGTCGATCCGGGACTCTAATTTTTCAACCATCATCATCTGCGGCATTTTGTTTTTCTTCGGGCAAACGCCGGGGGCAAGTGTGGTGGCTGGTTTTGCGGTGACGTTGGGCTTAGGCTTGGTCATCAATCTATTCACCGCAGTGATTGTCACGCGGACATTTCTCAATTTGATCATTTCGCTGATGCGTTCGTCGTTAGAACGTCGCATGTGGCTGTTGGGGGTATAGACCATGTTTAGTATCGTTCAGAAACGACGTTACTTCTTCCTATTCTCGTCGGTCATCATCATCGCAGGGTTGCTCATCATGGGGTATTCCCTCGTGACGACAGGCAACCTGTTCCGCTTAAGCAATGATTTTGTAGGTGGTAGCATCTATGAACTGCGTTTCCAAGAAGCGGGCATGGATGAATCGAGGTTGCGGGATATCTTCACGGAATTTGACAACACGAACATCACGATCCAACAAATTGGCGCAGTAGAAGAATATCGTTGGTCAGTGCGTTCCAGCTTCCAAGAGAGCAGCACCACCGAATCGCTGATCAATCGTCTTGATGAAGCCGTACCGCTGGATCGTGACAGCTTGTTTTTTGAACAGGTTTCCGCGACGGTAGGTGAAGAGGTAACACGAGCGGCAGTGGCAGCGGTTGTTATCGCGGCGCTGGTCGTCACAGGATTTATCGTTTTGGCATTTCGGGAAGTCCCAGATGCGTTTCGTTATGGTGTCTGCGCCATTGTGGCGATGATTCATGATGTGCTGATTATGTGTGGCATTGTATCATTTATGGGGTTGATTTCTGGATGGGAAATCGACTCCCTCTTTTTGACGGCAGTGCTTACAATTGTCGGGTTCTCTGTACAAGATACAATCGTATTGTTTGACCGTATCCGCGAGAATATTCCTAAGCACTTAGGCGAGCCTTACGACGTCATCATCAATCGCAGTATTTTGGAAACCATTCATCGCTCCCTGGCGACACAACTGAACGTCTTCTTCATCATGGCGGCGATTTTGTTGTTCGGGGGCGAGTCGATCAAGCAATTTATCGCCTTGCTGTTCGTTGGTTTGGTTTCTGGCACCTATTCTTCGATCTTTATCGCAGTTCCGCTTTTGGTGGCATGGGATAAGGGGGAAATCCCCTTCCTGAAACCGCCTTATGTGAAGTTGGCGACGGCTAAAGCTGCCGCCGAGAGCTAAGACGGACTACGATATTTGTTCGTCGTAAATGGTTGGAAGTGTGAAATAGAAGGTGGAGCCAACCCCAAGTTCACTTTCCAACCAAATCGTACCGCCATGGGCTTCGACGATCCGTTTGGCTATCGTCAAGCCCAAGCCGGTGCCTTGGGGTGCCCCCGAAGAATCTGCAACCCGATAAAACTTCTGAAAAAGCAATTTCTGATCGCGGCGGTCAATACCCCCACCACTATCCGCCACCGCGATCTCCACAAAAGGATCATCGTGTTTTGTGCTGAGGTAGGCAGAGATATAAATTGACCCATTGGGTCGATTGTATTTTATGGCATTCGTAAGCAGATTAAGCAACACCTGTTTGATTTTGCCTTGGTCCGCTGCCACTATGAAATGTTCAATCTCAAATTGGATGGTCACGCCCCGTTCGCCCGCTTGCGGGGTGACGATTTCAACACAATCGGTGACGAGGCGCTGTAATTCCCAGCGCGACGTTTCAATGCGTACCCGCCCACTTTCTAAACGCGCCAAATCGAGAAATTCGTTGGTCATCCGAATCAGTCGTTCGGTTTCGTGCTGCATCGTATCGATCAATTCATCCCGTCGCGATGCATTGACCGCTGGATGTTTCATAAGGACGGTGGTCGTCTTCAAGGCGGCGAGGGGGGTGCGGAGTTCGTGTACCATCTCTGCCATGAAGTCGCTTTGCTGAAAGAGGCGAGCGTTTTCTATGGCAATGGCAGCATGACCCGCAAGGATGGTCATAATTTTGATGTCGGCATCATCAAAACGAGTATTATCGCGTTTGTTCAGCGCTTCCAAGACACCAATGGTGACATTTTGTGCTTTTAGCGGCACTGCCAATAAATTCCGCGTTTTGAACTGAAGCTGGTCATCAACTGATTTGAAGAATTGAGTGTCCCCCGTGACCGACTGAATCACGCGCGCCTCGCCGTGACGCACTACCCAGCCCGCGATACTGCCTTCGATAGGGACGCTGATGCGCTCAAGTTCTTGAGCGGGGATGTTCATCGCCATCTCGAAATATAATTCCCCAGTGGCAGGTTCCAGCAACAGCAAGGAGGCATCTTGGGTATTGGTGAGTTCGGCGGCGGCATACACAATTTGACGAAGTAATGCCTGATGATCCAGCGTTGAGTTTAACTGCCGCGTGATCTCAAAGATTTGCTCGTAGCGTTTGAGCAAATACGTCGTATTCATATTTGTGTCGCGTCCAGAACCAGCGCTGGCGATAGTCATATGCTTTGTTCCACCCTACGAAGAATATCGGGCAACAATTGGGCAGCATCACACGCCACATGAACTTGGGCACGATGATCGAGATGTGTCGGTGACAAGTTGATGATCACTAATTTGCCATGACCTTTTTTTAGAGTCAGCAAGGGCATATCGCTGGCGGGTGCTACTTCTAAAGATGAACCGATAATGATCATTAAATCAGCGTTTTCGGCTTGGTGGCGCGCATCTTGTACCACTTGGAAGGGGAGTTGCTCGCCATAAAGAACAACATCAGGTTTGATGACCCCTCGGCAATCTTGACAACGGGGCACCGTCCGATCTTCTAACAATTTCTGAATGATGGGAGCGGCATCGAAGGCTTGGAAACAATGGGTACAGGTCGCTTGGCGGATGTGTCCATGTAGTTCCAGCACTTGCTGACTGCCCGCAACCTTATGAAGGTTATCGATGTTTTGGGTGATCACAGCGTGCAAAAGCCCCATGCTTTCGAACTGTGCCAAAGCGTCATGCGCAGGGTTTGGTTCAGCATGTTGAATCACGCTGAGGAGAGGGTAAATCCAATCATAAAAAGCTTTGGGATTTTGCCGAAAACCGTTAATGCTCGCCACGTCCATTGGATTAACAGAGGTAGTCGTCCACAAACCCGATGCCGTGCTGCGAAAATCAGGAATACCCGAAGGGGTACTGATGCCCGCACCAGTGAACGCAACGGCATGGCGCGAATTTCGCAGCAGGTCGGCTATTTGGGCGACTACTTCCGTCATCTGCGCCATGAGTGTTGTGCTTTCATTTAAATAGACAACGCTTGTTTATGAGGACAAGGCACCCGTCGTTCGCATCCGGGCGCTAATATCTTCGGAAAGCTTGATCAGTTGGCTGGACGCAATGGCGGTTGGTTGGAAAGTGACCGCCGGTACGTTGGCTTGTAAAGCCTGGTTGAACAACTCCGAGGCAAGCGAGATCACGGCACGGATTTCCATGCCCAACACTTGCTCGACTTCGCGCCACGAGGGTGTGGTTGAACTAGCAGCGCGGTTCACCACGACAATACTCACCCGTTGCTGATCAGCGACGGTGGAGGCAATTTCTTGGATAATTTCACGCGCAACCATCAAGGTGACATAAACAGGGTCGATGACCAACACGATGTGATCGCATTCCCGTTGAAGGAAATAGCTCAAGGGGTTCAAACTGCTGCCCAGATCGATAAAGGATAAGCGTGTCAATGATCGAAGCCCACGAATCACTGCCGCCGCAGAATCGCGGGAGTATTCGATGGCGCTTTCAGAAACGCGCGTTGATGAAAACAAACCACGCAATCCCGAAGGATGCGCAACGAGTTCCGGCTCAATGAGACGGTTGGTGATTTGATCAATGGGCTTGGATAAGACATTTGCCATGCCTTGTGCCCGTCCTAAGCCAATGCTGATGCCCATCGTGCCGTTACCGAGTCGGAAATCAGCCACAATTGGGTTTTCGGCGGCAAGAATGCGTGCCGCCGCCATATTTAAGGCGACCGTGGTTGCCCCGACACCGCCTTTGACCCCCAACACGCCAACAACTTTGCCTCGTAGCGTCGCCACCGGTTTTACAGCGGCGGAGCGTGCCAAGATGGAGCGCACGCGCGATGCCAGTTCGGCAGGGTGTGTCGGTTTGGTGAGGTAATCGTCAGCACCTGCTTCAAACCCCGCGACTTTGTCGTCAATCATGGTTTTGGCAGTGAACATGATGATGGGTGTGCCTTGCGTGCGCGGATCGGCACGCAAACGACGGCAAACTTCGTAACCATCCATATCAGGCATCATGATGTCTAGGATGATCAAATCTGGGCGATCACCGATCGCACGTCCGAGTGCTTGAATGCCAGAATTGACGGCTATCACTTCATAGCCGTTTCGTTGCAGCATCAACCCGATTAACTTTAGACTATCTACATCGTCGTCAACAACGAGGATTCGCTCAGGCATGATTTTCACAGATTTGTATGCCAATAATGTGATACCGAGTCTAACATGAACGGAATCGTCACGCAAGAAGCGCAAGAAACTCGCGACACGCTATTTTAAGGAATTGCCGAAGGGTGGAGATTATAACGAGCAGATGCGTACTTCTTGTTGCCATCCCTGACCAGTGAGGACTATAATTAAAATCACTTTAACTTCATGGTGGCGCACGCGCGAAGGCGGACTGGATGCAGGGCGATAGGCACCAAGGGCAGAATGCGCGATTATTCGAAGCGATGCTCCAAATTATTACTGATCCGATTCTAATCTTCGACGAGGATTGGCAGTTGTTGGTCGTCAACCCGACAGGACGACATATCTTCCCTGAGAGTGTGGTGGGCGCTTCGGCAACACTGATCCTAAAGGATGAAGCATTTGTCGCCGCATTGCATAAAGGAACTTTACCCAACGAGTGGCATGTGAGCGAAGAAGGGCCCTTCTTCATTCCCCGTTTGTTGGTGTCGCCAGCCGATGAGACCCTCACAAGCCATTATGTTCTGCTTTTGCGCGATATTTCCTCGTATAAGAAATTGTCACACAACCAAAATGAATTTGTGCGGATTGTATCTCATGATTTAAGGACGCCGCTCACCACGATCAAGGGCTATACGAGCATGATCGGCATGGTGGGGGAGATCAATCCGAAGCAACAGGAATACAATGAGAAGGTCATGTCGGGGATCGCTCAACTCGCCAGTTTGGTCGAAAACATCCAAGACGCAGGGCGTTTTGATGTCGAGACCGGGTTTTATGTGATGCAGCGTAGTCAGTGTGATGTCACAGAGATCGTAACCCGTGTCGTTGATGGATACCTCATCCCAGCGGAGAAACAAGAGTTGCGTTTAACAGTGAAAATCGCGCAAGATGTGCCGATCATCAATGCCGACGGCAATATGCTTGAGCGTGCTTTGACCAATTTGGTGGACAATGCCATTAAATACACACCCAATGGTGGGAAAATTACAGTCAGTGTGGAACGTGTCAAAGAACAGTTGATCATCAGCGTCACGGATACGGGGCTAGGTATCAGTCCTGAAGATCAAAAGCGCTTGTTTCAACGGCATGTGCGCATTAACCGAGAAGAACATAAACGGATCAAGGGGAGCGGATTAGGGCTGTTTATCGTGCGCAGTGTCGCCCAACGACACGGTGGGGATGCGTGGGTTGATAGTATCCAGAACGTGGGCAGCGTTTTTGCGTTTAGCATCCCACTTGCCGGTGAAAACTTAATTTTGCCGGATCAAAAAGCGTGATTAGTTTGCTTTACCCACCCTGTTCAGATAGTTTTTTGAAAACCACATGACCATACGCATATTGACCGAAGATGTGGTTGCGAAAATCGCAGCAGGCGAAGTCATCGAGCGTCCCGCTTCGGTGGTGAAAGAGCTTGTTGAAAATGCGATTGATGCGCAGGCATCGGTGATTCATGTCGCTTTGCAAAGTGACGGGCGGCGGCGCATTCAAATCAGCGATAACGGCATCGGCATTCCTTCGGAAGAAGCAGAACTGGCGTTTGCACGCCATGCCACGAGTAAATTACAGCAAGCGGAGGACTTGTTTAATGTTTTGACGCTGGGTTTTCGCGGGGAAGCCCTGGCAAGTATTGCTGCGGTCAGCCTAGTGACCTTGACGACACGCAATGAAGAGAATGAAACGGGCACCCTGTTGCGGGTCGAAGGGGGACGACTAGAGACTCGTAGGGCAGTAGGGGCACCCCGCGGAACGGTCATCGCTGTTGAGAATTTATTCTACAATACGCCTGCCCGCTTAAAATTCATGAAAAAGGAAACAACTGAAAAGCGCCACATCGCTGGCATCATCACCCGCTATGCGATGGCATATCCGCGCATTCGGTTCACCCTTGAGCAAGATGGCTATGAGGCGTTTCGGACGAGCGGCACAGGACAATTGATCGATGTCGTTGCGGGGGCACTGGGTATCGAGCAAGTTCATGATATGTTGGAAGTCAGTGATCAATCTGGAGACGTGCATGTCGAGGGTTTCACGTCCGCACCTCGTCTAAACCGCGCCGACCGTTCTCGTATCACCTTGTTCGTGAATGGGCGATGGGTGCAAGATTCAGGACTGACCTATGCGGTCATTCAAGCCTATCACACCCTGCTGATGACGGGGCGTTTTCCGATAGCAGTCTTGATGATCACCGTGCCACCCGATGAAGTTGATGTCAACGTACACCCCACCAAAGCTGAGGTGCGTTTCCGAGATAATGACAAGGTGTTTACCACCCTTCAGCGGGCAGTGCGGCGTGCCATTATTCAGCAGGGGACGGCTCCCATGTTGCGGGATCGGCGTTTTGAGGCACACGGACATACTGATTCTGCCCAAGAACCGTTTGCTGAACAAACTGCGCTGGATATGCCACTGGATACGCCCGGACAATTCGCTCGTCATCGGTCGATGATCACCTATGCTCAAGATGAGGGCGGGACAACGATCCCTGAAGGCTTAGGGGCACCTAGCCGACCCAGAACATTGCCATTGCTACGGATCATCGGGCAAATTGGGGCGAGTTATATCGTAGCGGAGGGACCGGCTGGCATGTACTTGATCGATCAACACGCTGCCCATGAGCGGGTACTTTATGAGCAATTCATGGCGGATTACCTGAAACAGGGCACGATAGGGCAATATGCTTTAGATGCCCAAAGTATTCAAGTCGCCCCAGACGAGGCGCGTATGATCGAGGAACAGTTGCCGGTGTTGCGCGAATTGGGCTTTGATTTGGAACCGTTTGGACCGAATACTTTTGTGGTACGAAGTGTACCCGCGATGCTGGCTGATACCGATCCCGCCAGCATGTTCACCGGTATTCTGGACGATTTGGCACAAGGCAATCAGCCGGGACTGGCATCCATTGAGGAAAAAATCGTGTTGCGCGTCTGCAAGACCGCAGCCGTAAAAGCGGGGCAAGTATTGAATCACGAGCAAATGCAGAACCTGATCCAACAACTGGAACGCTGCCAAGCCCCTTTGACGTGTCCACACGGGCGACCGACGATGATACATATGAGCAGCCATCAGTTAGAACGAGAATTCGGCAGAATCCAGTAATTCTATCGCGACAGGATCGAAACCCACGCCTATATCATCGCGCGATGATATAGGCGTGGGTTTTGTGTAAGACTGCTAGCGGCTTTGCCAATAGAAGGTGCGGAACGAGGGCTGTGCGCTGACAAACCGATATGCCCCTTGGTCATTAGGGGCGGCGACCGTCACACGCCAGCGGATGGTATGGGTTTGCCCATCGGTCGGGATGAGAGATTCGGGCAGGTTGAAGGTGGTGGCGCGGGTGATATCGACAAATTGCGTACCGGCTGTTTCATCGTTGATCTCGATCAAATAGACCTCATTGGCACGGAGTATGCCGGAACTGCTCCATTGCAAGGGGAAGGAACGCCCCGGCGCACTGGACTCGTTTGGTGGAAAAATGGCGACAGGTGGGGCATAGGTAGGGAGTGGGGTCGCGGTTTCCAACCCTGAAAAAGTCGCCGATAAGGTCGGTGTGGGGCTAGGTGCGGGGACATTGACGAGATCGCCGATCCGCATGGAGACATTGCAATCGGGTCCGCCAGAGGGGTTGGCAAAGTCACAATTGACGAAGAATAGCTGTGGATTGAGGGTCGCCAAAATCGGTAAGTTGGTATTGTATTGTCCCGCAATGCCGAGGATGGTAATCCCTTCGCGGACTTCAACTTGGCTTACTTGGGCAATGCCGGCGATCACCACATCGGGTTGATTCGGTTGCGCGGTTTGGGTCAGGTCTTGCCCGAAAAGGGTGGGGGTTGGGGTTGGCAATGGGATCAAAATACTTGACCCGGGGGGCGGAAGTTGATTAGGGCTAGGCACATTGGGGTTAATGCGGATGATCTCGTTGACGACCGAACCATCGCGATAAAAAAAGGGGGCTTGTTGGATGATATATAAAAGCGTGTCATTCGCTTGAATGATATAGGTGGCATAGGGGTTGGGCGTGGGGCTGGCGGTCAAGGTCTCGGTAGGCAAAGGCGTGATCGTTGGCGGATCGGTCGCCACGATGGGCATCGGTGAAGGCGCATCGGTGAACATCGCCGTTTGTGACGGCGGTAGCGGCGTTTGGGTGGGACTAGGCGTCACAGCCGCAGTGGGACTAGCGGGCGGAGCGGGGGAAAAATTACACCCCGCCAGCAGCGATAAGGACACCCCAAGAATGAGCAAGCTCATACATGAACGATGATTGATCATAAGTCAGTTAACTCGCTTGTGTGCGCGCTTCCCAAGTAAATAAGCGTGTATCTGTGACAAAAGAGGGTGAGTCCGGTTGTGTAATCCGTATGACGCCAATCGACCACTGATAATCGTGAGCGACAGTGTCTGGGCTGTGCCACTCTTCGGGAATAATAAAGAAAAGATCGCGTGTTTGCGCGGTAAATGAGGTTCCGGCGGTGAGATCATCGACTCTAATAAGATAGGCTTCATCTTCCGCCAAAATCCCAGTACCTACCCAGCGCAGGGTAATCAGTTCCTCTCGCAAAAAGAAGGCGCGGTGCGGGGGATTCGCTAAACTGGGCGCGTTAAAGGTTGGCGTCAGGGTGGGGGTTGGGGTTTCGCTGCCGTTTAGGGTTGGCGAAAGGGTGGCAGTTGGGGTAGGCAAAGGCACGCGAAAAGCCTGTCCGACATAGATCAGGACTGTACAGCGCGGTCCACCACTATCGAGGCTGTAATCACACTGTGAAAAAGGGATTTCGGGATTTAACTGCGAAAGTGTTTCGGCATTGGTGCCATATTGATAGGCAATACCGATCATGTTTTCATCTGTCCGCACGATGTGATAGCCTACTCCGGGCGGCAACTCATTGGTGGCGGTAGGCAAAATCGCGGCGATGGTGGGGGGAGCGTCGCTCGCCGACGGACTCGTTTCTAAAGCATTGTCGGCGGCGGATGCAAAAGCAACTTGATTTGCCGGCAAGGTGCTGACTCCTTGCGCGGCGGCGTTGGGATCGGGGATAGCGGTGGGCAACGGTACAAGAATTTCCTGCCCTTGCTGGATGAGTTCCGGTGAACTGAGATTATTGAGTTCCAAAACCGTCGGCATAATATCCAAGGTACGATGCCCGCAGTTGAAGATAATACTGATGAGATCATCATTGGGCTGTACCACACGACGACAGGGTCCGGGTGTCTCGGTCAGGGTTGCGGTAGGTGGGCGCAAGGTCACGGTGGACATGATCGGCGGCGGCATGGTATTGGTTGGAGCAGAAAAATCTGCCGTCGTGGTAGCCATAGGAGTGATCAACAACGCCAGGTCGGGCGTTGCGGTAGGATTTCTAAAAGCAACAATGGTCAGCAGAAAGGGAACTGCCAAGATCGTGAGCAGCAACGCGCCACCCGCTAAAACAGCCGCAAAAATTAGGCTGGCACGACGACTGACTTCGCCTTCCAAAAGATCGACCTCGCCATAGCGCCGCTCGAAGGGCGTACCCGAACGGGCAGCGGTGAGGTTTGGAGAAGAAGCTTCAGGGGTATCCCCCAGCGCCGCACCACAAATCGCGCAGACTGTTGCGCTTCGATGCGCACGACTACCACAAATGGAACACAGCTTGAATGAATTCATAGGGTTCATTATAGCAAGTGTCGATAGCGCCTTCGAGGGGCAGTGGTTGTACGATGGCTAGACAATGGAAAGCCATAGGAAATATAGGGGAAGCGATGCCATTGGCAAAATATCAACATGTCCTCAATAATTGAGATCCCCGCGCATGAACGTCGTCATTATAATAGAGATCATCATGCTCGGTCTCGAAAGGAAGTGTTGCCATGAGTGTCAACAAAAAATTGGTCGTGTATCATTTGGCAAGGCTATCGGATAAAAATGTTGATGTGCGTCTTAAATCCATACAGGAACTTGCTGATCTAGGCGATATTGAGGCGCTGCCTACCCTAGAAGCGCTGTATCGTGACGATCCTGACTCGTCGGTCAGGAAAGCCGCTCAAGAAGCAGGGCGGGCGATTTATGTGAAAAGCCATCAATCCTAAAGGAGCGTGATGGCATGATAGCCATCACACTCCTTTTGTGAGGTCAGGGGGTTATGGGCATAAGCCCGCCATGCGTTCGCGAATTTGAATTAAGCTTGCTTGCAGGGATTGCAAACGGGCTTTTTCTTTATCCACGACATCGGGTCGGGCACGGCTGATGAATTGTTCGTTGTTCAGCATTCCCTCGGTGCGGGCGATTTGCTCTGTGAGTTTATCTGCTTCACGACCCAGACGCTCGCATTCGACTGCGGCATCGACAAAATCAGAGAGCGGCAGGAAAGCAGTGAGGTCGCCCACCACCACCGACGCAGATTGATCGGGCGTGGTTTCGCTTGGTTCCAGAAAACGATATTCCGCCACGTTGCATAAACGGGGCAACATATACCCGCACGATTCAAGAGCTTCGCGATGAGAACCGGGTTGGATGAGCGCTGTGATTTTGCGCGAAGGTTCAACATTGTATTGATCACGCACGTTGCGAATACCACGCACGAGGTCGATGAGCAAGATCATCTCCGCCTCGGCTGTTTCATTGATGTACGCTTCTTCGGCTTGGGGCCATGCGGCAACGATGAGCGCTTCGCGTTCATCAGCGGCATGAGGCAGATAACGCCAGAGGTCTTCGGTGACAAAGGGCATGAAGGGGTGTAATAACCGCAGCCCCGTGTCTAAGATGTAGACCAACACCCGCTGAGCCACCGCCTTCACGTTCTCAGTGCCCTGATACAAGGGATATTTGCTGATCTCGATGTACCAGTCGGCGAATTCTGTCCACAAGAAATCGTCAATTTGGCGTCCAGCTTCGCCATATTGATAGGTCTCGAAGAGACGCTGCACATTGGCGATCAGCCGATTCAGCCGACTTAGGATCCACCGTGCCGGCAGATCGAGTTCTGCGGGTGACGGTAGCCCCGGCGCTAGTTCGCGATCTAGCCCTTGCGTGACAAAATTAGTCATTTGCCAGATTTTGTTGATGAAACGCCAATTGCGCTCGACACGAGTGACATCAAGGTTGATGTCATTGCCGGGCGTGCCACTGGTGATAATAGTAAAACGTAATGGGTCTGCTCCGTATTGATTCATCAAATCACGCGGATCGACCACATTGCCGAGTGATTTGCTAAATTTACGCCCTTGTTTATCGCGCACGAGACCGTGCAAATACACGGTATGGAAGGGCGGCTCATCCGTGAACCATAAGCCCAACATAATCATGCGCACCACCCAGAAAAACAGAATGTCATACCCGGTTTCCATGATGTCGGTAGGGTAGTAGCGCGCCAAATCAGGGGTTTGATCGGGCCAACCGAGTGTGGCAAAGGGCCATAAGCCACTGCTGAACCACGTATCTAGCACGTCTTCATCCGGCGTCCATGTCACGCCGTCGCGTTCTGGCGGGGGAGTCTTGGCGACGTGCAGCGTGCCGTCGGAACCGTACCATACGGGAATGCGATGTCCCCACCACAACTGGCGACTGATGCACCAATCTTCGATGTTATCCAGCCAGTGGAAGTAGACTTTTTCAAAGCGTTCGGGCACGATTTTGATCTGCCCATCGCGGACGGCAGCGGCGGCTTTATCGGCAAGCGGTTGAATACGTACAAACCATTGCTCGCTGATCATCGGCTCCACTACTTCACCCCCGCGTTGCGTGCGGGGAATCACCATCTGATGATCGCGCACCTCGATGATCATACCCGCAGCTTCCATATCCGACCATAATTTTTTGCGGCAGTCGAACCGATCCAGCCCCGCATATGCCCCCGCTTGCTCATTCATGGTGGCGTCACGGTTCATAATGCTGATGATGGGCAGATGATGCCGTTGGGCAATTTCGTAGTCATTGAAGTCGTGTCCCGGCGTCACTTTGAGCGCGCCCGTGCCAAATTCGCGCTCGACATGGGCATCCCCGATGATGGGAATGGGGCGATTGAGCATCGGCACCAGCGCATTTTTGCCGATAAAGGCTTTATACCGTTCGTCTTCGGGGTGAACAGCGACAGCAGTATCCCCCAAAATGGTCTCTGGACGGGTGGTCGCCACTGGGATGAAACCGCCACCTTCCACCGGATAGCGGAAGAAATAGAGTTTGCCGGTTTCTTCTTCGCGCTCAACTTCAAGGTCGGAGACCGCCGTTTTTAAGCCAGGACTCCAGTTGACGAGCCGAGGACCGCGATAAATCAAGCCTTGCTCATACAATTTGATAAACACATCCAGCACCGCGTCCGAGAACCCCTCATCCATGGTGAAGCGTTCACGATCCCAATCACAACTTGCCCCTAGGAGGCGGAGCTGTTCCACGATGGTGCTGCCGTATTTGTTTTTCCACTCCCATGCACGTTCAAGAAATTTCTCGCGTCCGACTTGCTCCCGGCTGGTGCCTTCCTCTTTCAGAAGTTTTTCCACCTGAAGCTGGGTAGCGATGCTGGCATGGTCGGTGCCGGGCACCCAAAGGGCAGCTTTGCCCCGCATCCGTTCATAACGGATCATGAGGTCTTGGAGGGTCACAAATAGCACATGACCAAGATGGAGCGCGCCCGTCACGTTGGGCGGCGGCATACTGATCACAAAGGATTCGGCATCAGGGGCGGCGGCTTCTGGCTTAAACCAGCCGTTTTCTTGCCACCACGTATAAAGGCGGGTTTCCGCCTCCTTAAAATCGAAAGTTTTGGGCATTGGTTGTTGCATGTTCTTGTCCTTTTGATTAACCGGGTTTGCGCGCGATCAACATGCGTTCAGAACGATCAAACTGATCGACAATTTCGACAAAACCAACTTCGAGCAACACCACTTTGACTTCATCAGTGGATAACGGTCGAAAGATGACACGGCGGCGAATGGTCTCGTAATGCCGTCCTTTGCCTTGCACGATAAACAGGTTTTGGCGGGCAAGGACTGGGGGTCCCTCGCGCCATTCCCAAATATCGAAAGTGATGAAGTCGCTGCCATCTTCCAAACGATGCACCAGACCGGGAATAAAACGTGGGCGATCTTCCATGAAGGGGGCAAAGTCGCGCATCCCGATGACCAAGACCCCGCCGGGGCGTAGGAACCGAAAGAAATTGCGTAACGTGGTTTCGATCTCACTATCGTCGATGAGATGGGCGAGGGCACTGCTTTTGGTGATGACGGCGTCGAAGTGTCCAGAGACTAGACCGGGCAAGTCGAGCAGATCAGAGCGTACAAATTCGATACGATCCTGAACATTATATTTTTCGGCGACTTGCTGCGCTTTGCGCAACATGCCCGCGCTGGAATCAGCAGCAGTGACCTCAAAATTGAGCTGCGCAAGCGGGATGGTTTGTGCCCCGGCGCGGCAGGACGCATCGAGAATTTTATTGATGCCTTGCCGTCGAAAAATGGAGCGCAAGCCGAGTCCTTCGCGCTCCATTTGTACTTCCCAGTCTTTGAAAAAAAGCGGGTAGTAACGCGCGATCTCGTCATAAAACGGATTGGTATTGTTCCGCGATGGCATGGATTTGCCCTTGTCGTGTGCTGAGGAATGGAAAATACCGCTGATGGGAATAAAAAAGCCCGTCTCCTTGGACAAGGACGAAACGGGCACGATTCGCGGTACCACCTTGTTTCCTGAGGGGCGTTATAAAACACACTCAGGCACTCGAAACGCGATAACGGGCGAACCCGGTGGTGCCTACTGAACAGATGGGGCAGATGTGTTCGTTTTCAGCACAACGACTCGCGGGGGACGTTCAACAGTGCCGTGTGCGCAAGCTTTCAGCCCATGACTCGCGCTCTCTGAACGCGGCAGAGTGTTTACTCTTCCCGGTCAACATCGTTTGAAGATGAAGTTGTGAAAAAACTGTATCATGGGATCGAAGGAACCGTCAATCCCCCATCGTTGTATCTTGCTGTTGGTAGCGTAGCATACTGCGAATCCGATCTGAAATCATGTCAATAGCGACGGTATTGAAGCCCCCTTCGGGAATGATGACATCGGCATAGCGTTTGCTCGGCTCAACAAATTCAAGGTGCATGGGGCGCACTGTTTTTAGATATTGATCAATGACCTGTTCGGCAGTCCGCCCACGTTCCGCCAGATCGCGCTTCAGGCGGCGAATGAAACGCAGATCGGCATCGGTATCGACGAAAATTTTGACATCAAACAAGGGGCGCACCGAGGGTTCTGATAATACAAGGATGCCCTCTACCAAGATAATGGGGTGCGGTTCGATGTATTTGGTGTGTTGGGTACGTTCATATTTGATGAAGTCATACACTGGGATTTTGACAGGTTGATTATTTTGAAGCTGAAGAATATGTTCGCGCATAAGCGAGGTTTCAAGCGTTTCGGGGTGATCGAAATTGATGCTTTCCAAATCTTGAATAGGCATATCTTTGATGTCGCGATAGTAGGCATCATGGGGTATATACGAGATATTATGACTGCCTACACGCTCCAAGATGGAATTGGAAATCGTGGTTTTGCCAGAACCCGTACCACCAGCAACAGCAATCGTCACTGGACGTGGAAGTTTGGTCATCATTGTTGGGCTGCTCCGTTGCGGGATAGATAAAGCCGCGATAGAGGATAGGAAAACACATAAAAACGCCCGCAGGGGTCGTGTGACCGATGCGGGCTGTTTTAGCCACCCGAGGGACTTGAACCCTCAACCTCTCGCTTACGAAGCGAATGCTCTGCCATTGAGCCAGGGTGGCGACTTGTCAGTATTCTAGCATAAGCTATGGTGTTGACAAGTCTCGGAATTGGAGATTAATGGCGGAAGTGGCGGACACCTGTGAAAATCATGGTGATGCCTGCCAGATCTGCTGCTTCTATGATTTGTGGATCGCGGATGGATCCCCCCGGTTGAATGATCGCTGTGATACCCGCCGCTGCCGCCGCTTCGACGCCATCGGGAAAGGGGAAGAAGGCGTCAGAGGCCATCACGGAACCACGCCCACGTTCCCCAGCTTTTTCAACGGCGATACGCACGGCATCGACACGACTTGGCAAGCCGCCGCCAATGCCAACGGTTGTGTTCTCGACCGCCAAGACGATAGCATTCGATTTGACGTGTTGTACAACCCGCCAAGCGTAACGCATGGCATCGCGTTCAGCATCCTTAGGTTGGCGTTGTGTCATCACGCGATAGGCAGTGGCTTCGGGGTCGCCGAGATCGAGTTGTTGCACGAGCAAACCTTGATAGACCGAACGCACTTCGAGCTGAGAGCCATTGACGCGCGAGGGCACCTGAAGCAACCGGCAGTTTTTACGTTTATCGGCAAAAAGCTCTTGAGCCGCGGCTGTAAAGCTAGGGGCAGCAATCGCCTCGATAAAGAGCGCACCGAGGGCTTCGTAAAAATTAACATCAACCACGCGATTGACGGCAATGACCCCACCAAAAGCAGATACGGGGTCGGATGCGAGTGCCGACGAAAACGCGCCGGTGATGGTTTCGGCTGTTGAAACGCCGCAAGGGGTGAGGTGTTTGACAATGACGACGGTAGGATCATCAAAACTGCTGACGGTACGCCATGCAGCATCTAAATCGAGGATGTTGTTATAGGAAAGCTGTTTGCCCCCCAAAATCGTCCCCCCAAGCGGACCAACCCCTTGATGACGGCTGTAATAGGCACCCATTTGATGGGGGTTTTCGCCATAACGGAGAGTTTCAAAACGGGTGGCGGCAAGCGAATATTGCAAGGGCAATTCCTCGGTGGAGTGCGCAGTGTTCAAATCGCGCGAGAGAAACGCATGGATAGCGGTGTCATAATCGCGCGTGTGGGCAAAGGCTTTAACGGCTAAATCTCGCCGCAAAACGATATCGATCAATTCCCCTTGTTGGAGCGAGTCAATCACACGAGGGTAATCTGCTGGGTCAGAAATCACCAATACGTGGAAGAAGTTTTTCGCCGCTGCGCGCAACAGGGTGACACCCCCGATATCGATTTGTTCGATGGCATCTTGGAGCGAGACCGTCGGGTTGGCAACAGTTTCTTGAAATGGATAGAGATTGCAGACAACCATATTGATCGGCGCAAAATTCAATTGGCGTAATTCGGCAATATCTTCCTCGGTGTCCCGCGCCAGGATACCCCCATGAATAGCAGGATGGAGCGTTTTGACACGACCACCCAGCATTTCGGGTAAGCCAGTTAATTGCTCCACCGGAACCACATTTAAGCCGGCATCCCGCAAGGCGCGTTCTGTGCCCCCACTGGCGACGAGATCATACCCAAACCGCGCTAATTCACGGGCAAACTCAACAATACCCGATTTATCGTAAACACTTAAAAGCACACGAGGCATATTAACTCAACTTTCACGCTGTTGGAATGTGATGTGGTTCACAAGCGAAAAAACACGTTATAATGATGACGCAATTTTACCGAGACGCAAGGCGGGGATCGAGCGAGTGCGATCTTGCGGCAACACGCGGGACATCATTACCAGAAAAGCGCCTCGCTTCAGCTATGGGGATATAAGGCGTGTCTTGCAGTAGACAACGCCATGCTGTACAGTATTTATATGTCTGAAAAACGAACTCCTATATAGAGCATTGCAAGACCGTTCGGACGGGACGGTGAGCGGTAAGGTAGTGCCTTTGCTGAAGCCTTCCGGCTAAGGTAAGCACATGCGTCGTTCAGAAGCCCCCGCCTTTTAGGTGTGGGGAGCGTCACAATAGCGCTATGTTTTGAAACAAAATTGCTCAAGGAAGAAATAGCATGACGACCCTAGAACAAGAAATGTTGCTGAAACGGGATAGCAAAGCGATTCCTCATCTGACCCAGTACGCGCCTGTGTGGATCATTGACCAAGAGTTTATCCTTGATGATGAAGCAGTGCAATTTAACGCTGTTTTTCAACATCCGAATTATGGGTGGGTGAGTCGTCGCTATCGTTTTGATTCGTTCAATAACGTGTTGTATCACAAGGGGCAAAACAACATTAGCGAAGATATGGCGCTCGAAGTACAAGAACAAGCGCCATATATCGTGGCGAGTATCGCTGACATCCCCAATGCTTATGGTGGATAGCCGTTTGAAAGTTAATTGGCTTTCAGTTTGAAGACCTGTGTTTCTTTGGCACCCATGCGGTATTTATAGGTCTCGTTTCCTCGCAAAAAATCGAATGCTGCGCGCTCAGCCTTGATCGCCGATTGGATGTCATAACAAAGTAGGACAATCCCGGGGCTGAGTTGCGCGTTTTCGTCGGGAACTAATCCCGAATTGTAGATGAGAATGCGTCCATCATAATCAAAATTGCAATAGGCGGCAGACGGCAGTCCGTTGATGACAAGGAAACTTATTTGTAGCCAACCGGACGTATGCAGCAACCGAATGACATTGCGAAAGAAGGTGGCATTTCGGGGGTTTTCCAAAAAGAGTGCCTTATCTGGGTGACTGGCACGCATCAAGCCAAGAAACCGTTCGGTTTCGACTTCGATATCAGCATCGGCACCGACGACCATGCGCTCCACTTGTTCGCCTTCCATACGGCGTATTTTGCGCCGTAATTCGTGGCGTTGTTTTTTGTCGAGCGATTCCAAATACGCTTCCCAATCAGCGGGCAAAGTGATGATGGGGCAGACCTCTTGTAATTCCACCTCAACCGAAAAGCCGTGCAATTGAAGCTGTTTGGGGAAATATTTTAGTGTTGGCGAAGACTCTTGGATATTGCATAGGTTAATGCGGGTATAGGCTTGGCGGTGGGTTGCGAGGAAGGCTGATAACTCGGTGACAACGGCTTCGATGTCCTGTGCTGAGACGATGATATCGACGTAATCCGTAACATCAACACAACCAATGGTTCGTAAAACGCGCTCATCCGCGCGATTTTCAATAAACCAAGGGGCAATGCCAACAAGCGTGCCGTCATCACTACGACAGGTGACCAGCCAAAGATCGCCGGCTTGATAGGCATCCCACCACGTCGATTGCCACTCCCACGTCAAAAAAATCAGATTGGCGCTACTTCGCTTCAGGAGCGCATTCCATTCGCCGTGCAAATGGTCGAAAACATCTCGGTCAGTATGTAAAGTGATCTGCAAAATACCCCCTAGGGTGTGGTTTAGCAACCCTGAGATCGTATCGGGTTGAGGTGAGTACAAAATGAAGAGCCGCTTCCGTGTTGGAAGCGGCTCTTCATATGGACGAGCCAAGAGCGTTGAAGCTTACGCGGGAGTACGATCCATCGTGCGCTGCTTTTGCTCATACGCCACCGATAACAAGGTGTCGGTATCAAAAATGTGCAAATTGTCGAGATTGAGCGTAAAGGTCATACGGGCACCGATACGAGCAGAAGTACGCGGATCAGTACGGGCAATATAGGTCTTGCCTTTATCATCCTGTAGATACAGGATCATTTCGTTACCCATTTGTTCAACGACATCAACCGTCGATTCGACCTCGGCAGGGGTAATACCCGCCGGGCGGAATTGGCTGTCATGAATGTCTTCTGGACGAATCCCCAAGACAACACGCTTGCCGATATACGAACGATAGGGTTCTGCCTTCGATGCCGGCACTGGGAAGCTAAATCCCGGAGTTTCGATGATGATGCTGGCACCATCACCGCCCTTTAGGGTGGCGTCAAAGAAGTTCATGGAAGGGCTGCCGATGAAGCCGGCGACAAAATGGTTGCGCGGGTTGTGATACAAGTTATAAGGCGTATCAATTTGTTGGAGTTCGCCCGCGCTCAACACGCAAATGCGGGTACCCATCGTCATGGCTTCCACTTGATCGTGGGTCACGTAGATGAACGTTGTACCCAGTCGTTGGTGCAAGCGGCTGATAAACGAGCGCGCTTCAACGCGGAGTTTGGCATCCAAGTTAGAGAGCGGTTCGTCCATGAGGAAGACGGCTGGCTCGCGAACAATGGCACGACCGACCGCGACACGCTGACGCTGACCGCCGGAGAGCTGGCGGGGGCGACGTTCCAACAAGCTTTCGATACCGAGGCTCTTGGCTGCTTCACGGACACGTTGATCAATAATGTGTTTGGGGGTTTTACGGAGACGAAGACCAAACGCCATATTTTCATAAACAGTCATATGAGGATAGAGGGCGTAGCTTTGGAACACCATCGCGACATCGCGATCTTTGGGGGCGACGTTGTTAACAACGCGGTCGCCAATCAGAATTTCTCCGTCGCTGATCTCTTCTAGACCAGCAAGCATTCGCAAGCTCGTAGATTTGCCGCAACCCGATGGACCGACGAAAACCAAGAATTCTTTGTCAGCAACATCAATGTTCAAATCTTTAACGGCAACCGAATTGCCCGCGTAGCGCTTCCAGACGTGCCTGAAAGTTACACTTGCCACGAGGTTTCCTCCATAAGAGAATTAGACACAGTAAACGAAAGGTACTTCTAAATCGATTTGGTGAAATTGCACGAAATAATTGCAATTTTCGCAAGTTCACCTTTTACATTCATGATTATAGTATCTACGCGCCAATTTGCAACATTTCAGTATTTATTCGTTGCGTAATGTGAAATTCGACCTTTTTTGAGCTTCATTTAGCCGTTTTGAGGTTTCAGGGCGGTATTGGTGTCGGAATTTTATTTTGATTGTCCAATTTGTGTCTTTGAAAGTTGAAAAATGACCCATCCGTTAAATGCAGAAATCATTGCCATTGGGACTGAGATTTTGTTGGGCGAATTGACCGATACCAATTCTGTCTATTTGGCGCGCGTTTTGCGCGATATGGGTATTAATCTCTATTTTATGACTTCAGTGGGCGATAACGAAGGGCGAATTGCCGACGCTATCCAAATTGCGCTAGGGCGCGCTGACATTATCATCACATGTGGCGGCTTGGGTCCTACCGTTGATGATATGACTCGACAAGCGGTTGCCACTGCCACCCAACGTGGCTTGACTTTTCATCAACGCCTACTCGATCAAATTGCTGAGCGATTTGCTGGTTTTAATGCGCAAATGACAGAAAACAATAAACGCCAAGCTTATGTGCCCGATGACGCTGTAATCATCGACAACCCGGTGGGGACCGCCCCTTCATTTGTGGTGGAAGTCGGCGAAAAAGTGGTTCTAAGTTTGCCCGGTGTGCCGCGCGAAATGAAATATCTGATGACTGAGAAGATTGTGCCGTATTTGCGCGCCCATTACCAGTTGACGACAGAACTCATCAAAGCCCATGTGCTGAAGGTGGCGGGTATTGGGGAAAGCGCGTTGGATGAAATGATTGGCACGGATATTTTAACAGGTAGCAATCCAACCGTTGGGTTAAACGCCCATAGTGGGCAGGTTGATGTGCGTATTACGGCAAAAGCACTCACAGAAGCCGAGGCAGATGCCATGATTCGCACGGTGGAAGAACGACTCCGTGATCGGATAGGGTATTTTATCTATGGGACAAATACCGATACTTTAGAGGCAGCACTGCTATCGGAATTACAACAGAACGGTGCAACGTTAAGCCTGTGGGAAGCGGGTGTGACCTCCGAAGTAAGTGGGCGAATGATGAAGCTCATCGGCGAAAACAGCCTGATGACCGTTCAAAATTATGCGACACCAGCGGTATTGATCAATACGTTGGGATGGCAGGGTGAGCAACCATTGCGAACTTGGGCAGAACGCACAGCGGCATTGGTCGGGGAACAGCCCCGTGCTGCCGGCATCGCCATCCTTAGTTTTCCTGATAATGCCGAGGATCGCGCCGATGTCAGCGCGCTAACGGCGATTGCAGTCACATATGGCGGGAAAACCCATTCCCGTTCTTACGGATTTGGCGCGGACAGCGAACCTGCTCGTTCGTGGACTGCCACATGGACGATGGCGATGTTGTGGCGTATGTTGAAAGAGAGTCGCACGTCATGAAACGGTATACGGATAAGCTCCGTGCGGTACAACAAACCCGTAAATCCGATTATGGGTTGATGCTTGCGCCCAAGCTAACCGCCATGCCGCTCTCCATTCAACGGTATGATGATCCGTTTTTGCCTTTCAGCAAAATGGTCATCCAAGCGACCCGCGATTTGGTCTGTGCTTACGTTTTCGACTTTTCCGCCTATTTTGCGATTGGGGCAGCAGGGGTGGTGGCACTTGAACGAGCGATTGCTTATGCGCGGGGTGATGGCGAATCGATAGCCATCCTTCATGTGCCCTTTGCCACCCGTGATTACGCGCCCGCCAGCAGTGATACGGCATTGGCAGTGGATGCGGTCACGCTTACGGATATAAAAATTGCAACTGCTTATACAACCTTGAATGGGGTAGGGGCTTATGTTGTTACGTATTCACCCGAAGATGAAGAAGTTGTCGCCCAAGCCAATGGGGCTGATGTGGGTTATTTTGATGTCGAGGGGCGGTTGTTCGGCATGGGCTATGGCGATGATCGTTTGCGGATCGAAGTTTTGACAGAAAAAATCATCGGCACCGCAATGGGTGAGGATTTTGAACAACAAATCCGTGCTGAGGTCATGGCATGGTACAAATTATGACCGATTTGATCAGCAAGCTATTGGATGTGGGCTTGTTTCAGTTTGGGGCATTTACGGTGAATGGGGTGGTGCAGCCGTTTGTCCATCATTTAGAGATGCTGCCCGCTTATCCGATCCTGTTGAGCGCTGTCGGTAGCACCATAGCCACCCACTTGAAAGACCGGTCGAGCAGCCATGTGTTATGTGCGCCAGATGCGATCTCGTTGGGGACGGTCGTCAGCCTAGAACTATCGAAGTCGTTGGTATTTCCAAATGCCGATGGGACAGTGCTGATCGGCGCGCACGATATTGGACATCCAACTGTGTTGATCATCAATCAATGGCGAGGGGATGCCCCTATGCTCCAACTTATCCGCACGGCGCATCGAACAGGGCTACAGGTAGAGTACATTGTATCTGTAGTGGACGGAGTCGCGGTCGCGCTGCCAGAGGGGGTTCAGGCGGCTTTTGAGCTGATACATGTGGCTCAGGTGGTTGAAGTTGCGGAAACAACACAGCGCATCCCAGCAGGGCAAGCAAATGCGGTTCGGCGTTGGATCACACAGTAGGGCATGATGCGCCATGCCCTACTGTATCGTAACTGCTCAGGCTGAAAAACGGTCGGTAATAAAGGGAGAAATGACCGTTGGCGGCAAATGGGCGGATATTCGGCGTGTGGACTTTCATGTTAACGAACAATTGACAAGCGCCTAATCCGCCCCTACATCCACGTTTCGAGGGGCATTTTCCTGTTTTTCTTCACGTCTTCATGCCTCTCTGTTTATTTTATTCTGTTTCTATACCTGATTAGTCACACTGTATCAATGCTTGCTTGGGAAGAAACAACTTTTTCTAGTCGTCGTCCCCCAAGCTGAGTAATGCCATAAATGCTTCTTGCGGCACCTCAACAGAACCGATCATCTTCATCCGGCGCTTGCCTTTTTTCTGCTTTTCGAGCAGTTTCTTCTTGCGCGAGATATCGCCCCCATAGCATTTGGCGAGAACATCTTTACGCATCGCTTTCACATCTGCGCGCGAAATCACCTTTTTGCCGATGGCAGCTTGAATGGGAACCACAAACTGCTGCCGAGGGATGAGGTCTTTGAGTTTGCTGACCAACTTTTGCCCTTTATGATAGGCATCGTCACGGTGAGCAATGATGGCGAGCGCATCCACCGGTTCGCTGTTGACGAGGATATCCAGTTTAACGAGGTCGCCAGTGCGATACTCGTAAAACTGATAATCAAGGCTGGCATAGCCTTTGGTTGAGCTTTTGAGGCGGTCGTAAAAATCGATGATAAGTTCCGACAAGGGGAGATAGTAGGTGAGCATCACACGGGTCTTGTCAAGATATTCCATCATCACGTATTCGCCGCGCTTTTTGATGACCAAATCCATCAGCACACCGATGAATTCTTCGGGCGTGAAGATTTGAATTTTCATGTACGGTTCGCGGATTTCCTCAAAATACGAAGGATCAGGCAAATGCGCGGGGCTGTCGATGGTGATTTCGGAGCCATCACGCATTTTGAGTTGATATTCCACGCTCGGCGCAGTCGCAAGAATATCGAGATCGTATTCCCGCTCTAAACGTTCCTGAACGATGTCCATATGGAACAACCCTAAGAAACCGACGCGGAAGCCGAAGTTCAAAGCTTGCGAGGTTTCTGGCTCGAAAACGAGAGAGGCATCATTCAGTTGTAATTTTTCGAGCGCGTCGCGTAAATTGGTATAATCATCGTTGTCAGTGGGGTAAAAACCCGCAAACACCATCGGTTGCACTTGGGTATAACCGGGCAAACTCTCGGTTGCACCGTTCACCGCCATCGTGATGGTATCGCCGACACGACATTCGCGAACCGTCTTGAAGCCCGTCGCGACATACCCGACTTCACCTGTTTTCAAAGAGGTCACAGGGCGCATCGCCGGATTGAAGATGCCAATTTCCACCGGTTCAAAACGAGCATCTGTTGCCATCAGGCGGAAAAGTGAACGCGGCAGTAGTTCGCCATCCAAAATACGCACGTAGGCAACCACGCCCTTATAGGAGTCATAATGTGAGTCGAACACCAACGCGCGTAAAGGCAGGCTTGGATTTCCTTTAGGCGGTGGAACACGATTCACGACGGCTTCAAGGACATCAATGATACCAATGCCTTGTTTGGCGGAAATACGTAGCACATCTTCCGCAGCAACGCCGAGCAGGTTTTCGATTTCCTGAGCGACCTCATCGGGACGCGCAGCCGGCAAATCGATTTTGTTGATGATGGGGATGATCTCGAGGTCGAGTTCGAGCGCGATATAGAGATTGGCAAGCGTTTGGGCTTCAACCCCTTGGCTGGCATCCACCACTAAGATCGCACCTTCACAAGCTTGTAGGGCACGGCTGACTTCATAACTAAAATCGACGTGTCCCGGCGTGTCAATCAGGTTGATCTCGTAGGAAATGCCATCGGCAGCGTCATACAGCATTCGCACCGCAGAGGCTTTGATGGTGACGCCGCGTTCGCGCTCCAAATCCATGCTGTCGAGAAGCTGTTCTTGCATATCACGATCGGCGACGGTACGTGTCGCTTGCAGCAATCGATCTGCTAACGTGCTTTTGCCATGATCGATATGGGCAATGATGCAGAAATTGCGAATGTGTTCTTGATTCATACAACTCTTCTGGGGTTTATCTTCATGAGACTGTTAGGATTATATCAGAATGCTGTTCGTTAAACGACTGCTGCCACGAGTGCAGCCACTGCCAGAGGCGGGGCAGGGGTGTTCCAGCCTAGCCATGCGAGGAACTCAATATTGCCAGCGGGACCCTTCAGCGGTGACAGAATCAGTCCGCATGTTGTAAAACCAATGTTTTGCGAAAATTGGAGCGTATCTGCTAAGACACGCCGGTGTATTTTGTGATCCCGAACGACACCCCCTTTGCCGACATCATCCCGTCCGGCTTCAAATTGAGGTTTGATCAGCGCGATCACGTCTGCGCTGGGGGTCAACCATGATTTTAAGACGGGTAGAAGAAGATGCAATGAAATAAACGAGGCATCAATGACGACCAAGTCGACAGGTTCGGGCAAGATTTCGACATAACGGGCATTGGTTCGTTCCATCGAGATCACGCGGGGATCTTCGCGCAATGTATATGCAAGTTGCCCATAGCCAACATCGATGGCGTAAACACGGGCGACGCCGTATTGCAGTAAACAATCGGTGAAACCGCCCGTGCTGGCACCCAAATCGGCACAAATTCGTCCGGTGAGCGGGATCTGAAAAGCATCAAGGGCACCCGCAAGCTTATCGCCCCCCCGGCTCACAAAACGCGGTTTGCTTTTGAGCGTGATCTCCGCATCAATGGGGGTAGGGGTCCCGGGTTTATCAACGACATTGCCAGTGACGAGAACTTCACCCGCCATAATATAGGCGCGGGCTTTTTCGCGACTGGGGGCGAGCCCCCGTTCTAACACGAGTAAATCGAGTCTTCGTTTTTCGGACATGCTTTAACCCGGTGTCATGGTAATCGGAATTTCGAGCGGTGGAGAATCGGCGGCTACTTCCAGACCATCAGCGCTGATCGGCAAGTAGCCCTCGGCGACGATATAGATACTGTAGAGGGCGTCTGGCTGTAAGAGGCGTTCAATGATAAAGACCCCAGCACGGTCAGTCGTCGCTTGGGCAAAGACTTGTTGAGCCGTCCATAGCTCCGTAAATTCAGCGACATTATATAACTCGCTGATGACAACCACCGTTGCGCCGGGAATTCCGTCCCCTGTGCGGGCGTCAAAGATTTGCCCGCGCATTTGTATACCCGTCGCTTGCGCAAAACGGTCAATAGGGAGTTGTCCGATGCCCACCCGTGCTTGCGCTTGGGCGAAGACAATACGGTTTATGGAGAGTTGCATGGTATAGGTGCCATCGAGAATGCCGTTGGGCGCAAGCAACTGAACGACAAAATTCTGACCATTTTGATTGGCAGACCAAGGAAGTGTTTGCTCATAGAAGGGTTCGTTGTCCACCAGCCAACGCATGGTGAACAAGGTGCCGGGACGAATTTGGTTCCAATCGAAGACACTGTAGAGTATTTCTGCGCCTGCGGAAAAAGTCGTCAACGGGGGGCTTGAGGCAGCTTCTGCACTGGTATCCGCGATTGTGAAATGGGTATCCTCAAAAATGCGCGCAAAATCTCCCACTTGTGCGCCGGCAAGGGTGAAATCAGAAGTGGCGGCAAGGCGGAACCCCTGCCCGGTATCGAGATATAGCTCTAAGCGATAGGAACCGGGCAGTAGCCCCGCAGGGTCTTGGATGCGAATGGTTTTAGTGCCCGATTCGCTATCTGTCCAATCTAAGGTCTCGCGCAGGGCTTCTACCCCCTCATAATACCAAATTGCCGCCCACCGCAAGGAGGGGATCATGTTGCGATAAATGAACCGAGCGCTGGCGATGCTGCCAGTAGGCAATACAAAGCCATTGCCTACAACGCCCCCGCTGGCGTTTTCGATTCCGAAGGCGATATCGCTGAACAAGGGTTGGGTTTCGGCGGTACTGCCGATCAATAAGCGAGCGCTATCGGCGACAATCCCATTGATAAGCAAGGTAAAATCATAAACACCGTTCGACCATGTTTGCCCGCTGCTGCCTACATACCACAATCCATTGACGCCGCCGCTCCAGCGGACTGACGACAAGCCAAATGTGAGGTTTTCTACCCCGTCATTGCTGACCCGTAATTCATAGACGGTTTCTGGTGTCATATTGGCATAATTGAAAAAGAGGTAGACGCTTTCGGTGCCTGATGGCAAATTACGGACGACGGACGACGGCATACCCGCTTCATTCACAGTGGGTGAGAAGAACAAACGCGAAAAAGCGGGATCGCCCGTTGTTGAAATTTCAACCCGTTGTCCTGTCAATAGGTCAATGCTGAGACCGATGGTAGCGGCGCGCAACAAGGGACGTGCAAAATTTGAGGGGCGGAGCGCGTTGATAGCCCCCCCGATAGGCACACAGCGATCACTGCCGTTGATGACACCATCGCGGTTGGAATCTTGCAGGGATAGGCATCGTGTCTGTGGGGAGACGCCAATAACGGGGGCGGTGGTTGGGATGCCGATCAAGCGACCATTCTGATCATAAGCACCACCGCCTGTCATCAAGCCCTCAATACGAGTGTTGGTCTTGATCCATGACCGGTTACCGCCGACAGGTTCGGCTCCAAAAGCGGTAATTGTCCCACGCGATATCTGTACGGGGGAATCGCCGAGATCGGGGAAGCCGGCAATCGTCATTGTGTCGTCCAAGCGCAGATTATCCGAATCGCTTAACTCAACAAAAGGGAGGGACAGCGCGGATTGATCGATCAAGCGCCCATCGACTTGGCGATCAACTTGCAAAAGCGCAATATCCAACCCGATGTTGGCTTGGAGGATTCTGGCTCGAAACGTGGGCACTGGCGGTTCCTCATTATTGCGGCTGATGGCGATCACTAAATCATTGCCCGAACAATCTTCTCCGACCATGGTAGCATGGGCATTGGTCATGATCAAACCGGTGCGCGACACGATTGTCCCAGAGGCTGCGCACGTCACAATAGGGGTATTGGTGACGACATCGACTTGCATCACAAAGACCGTCGCGCGGCGGATACGTTCTTCATCAAAGCCAAGGGTTTGCCCTTGAACAGGGGGCAGATGAAGGGTGAACAGCGCGAGTATGATGATGCTTAAAGCGAACTGGTGAACGCGCTTAAAAAGTAAGATCATCCAAAAACCTCTCGAAAATAGGCAGGTTTTCCTCGAATGTATCGGCGTCTGACAGGAAAGAGATGATCACCGCCTGCCCGCGTTGAATAACAATGACATCGATCCCTTCGACGACGATGGGCAAGGTTTCAAGAAAAACATTGTCCCCACTGGTGACATAGGCATATTCCACTTGAAGCGCCTCGCGATCAGCGGCAAGCAACACGGATTGGCGCGACAAAGGCTTGTATTCGGCAAACTGTTGGGAGCGAATCAGGGTGAGAGAGTCGACCAAATTGCGAATGGACGTGGTGGCTGCGACAGGTTCAATCGCGACTTGAATAGTGGTTTTATAACCGGCACTGGCAAGATTACGCACCCGAAAAACATAGTCTCCCTCGGTGTCGATCAACCAACGTTGAGGATAGAGCGCTCGGATACCTGCTTGGGAGTTGCTATAGGCAGTCACGCTGTTGACCGCCGAGTCGCGCAAATTAATGCCAATGATGATCACAAGGACGGCATAAATGAGGGCAAAATAATGCCCCCAACGTTGGCGTTGGGTGATGGTGGCAGCAGCGGATTGCACTTCGATAATCGTCATTCAGTCAACTTTCTTGTTTACTAACTTCTTGAGCGCGGCGTTCGGCGGCGCTAAACAAGAAAGCAGTGATCCCCATCGTGATAAGGAGTAAGGCGATAGAATACCCAAACCCAACGAGTGGGCGGGGAAATGCGCCCCGAACCGAAAAAACAGCATTGGTCAAACCAGAGAGAATAGGGTTGGAGATGCCGAGAATAAGCGCGGCAAGCGCTAGGGTGATGGTCATGAAGAAAGGACTTGGTCTATCGAAGTACGTTTCTGCCAAGCCGAGGCTGATAAATAGAATTGCCGCGATATGAATCGTCGTGTTTTCGACCACCCGAAAAGCAACAATATCGGGCGCAATTTGTGGTTGCCCTAAAATGAATTGAATATTGACAACTGTCGAAAAACCTAAAGCAGCAGCGACGCTATAAGCGACAGCATCAGTGCGAACGCGCAGAAGGTCATGCCACACAAGCGCCCGCAAAACAATGTACTGGGTCACTTCGCTGACGATGCCGACCGAAAAAGTATAGCCAACCACGCGATTGACTGCGTTTTCGAGCGGCAACCAGCGATGCGGTTGCAAAACGAGATCGATGAAAGGCAAAGCAACCGCATTGGTGGCTAAAGCCGAAATGATGAGCACAACGGGCAATCGAGCGCGGGGTTGCGGCGTCGCTTGTTCCCGCAGTGCCGACAGCAGCAACCACAACAAGATCGGTAAAATAATCAGACCGACATTCACAATTGGAATCAGTGTCGAAGGCAGTTCTAAACCGATGAGGTTGACGAGGATATAGACCACAATCGCAATCCCAACGAGGATGCCATTTTCTATGAGAATACTCACCCATACGGGGCGGTAGGGATAGACTTGTTTTTCATCTTTGACTGGATCAATGTAGCGTCCCGGATAACCTGTCATCGCAGGATTAAATCCTTCCCTTAATTCCGGCGTCAATCACGGCTATTATACAGCCTCACGCGCTGTTCCCGCATTTCTATGATGAAAGCAACATGAATGACTATTTTAAGCCGGAGTTTACGTACATTCTCCCTGTTCATCGTCGTCTTGACGGCGATGAGTGCCTCGCGCAGCATTGCTTGGCAAAATAATGATGCTCAGCGTATCGTGTATGGTTTGACACTACAGCCGAGTGGTTTTGATCCGCATATCCATGCTTCGTCAGAGCTAGGGATTCCGCTGCGCAGTGTTTATGACACGCTGGTATATCGTGATCCAGTGAGTCAGTCATTTGTGTCGGGATTGGCGACGAGTTGGGTGATTTCTCCCGATGGACGCGAATACACCTTTACGTTACGGCAAGGGGTGACTTTTCATGACGGGACGCCTTTTAATGCGCAAGCAGTAGGGGCAAATCTCGACCGAATCACGAATCCGGCAACGGGTTCGCAAAAAGCCCTGTTCTTGCTTGGGCCCTATCGCAGCTATACCATCGTCGATGATTTCACCATCCGGCTGACGTTGGAAGAACCGTATAGCCCGTTGCTCGATAGCCTCAGCCAAGTCTATTTGGGCATTGCCAGTCCGACAGCATTGGCGGCGTATTCCAATGAGCGCTACCAATTTTATCAGGTGGGTACAGGACCTTTCATGTTTGTCGAGTATGTACCGGGGGATCGGTTGCTATTGCGGCGCAATAGCAACTATGCTTGGGCACCGTCTTTTTATCAAGCACCGGTCGAAAACAGTGTGAATGAGATTGAATTCCGCTTTTTCACCGATCCCGTCACAAGGGGGTTGGCATTAGAGGGGGGGGAGGCAAACATCATGGGCGAACTGTTGCCGCTTGATGCCCGTACCCTGAACGCAAGCGCACAGGTGACCCTGAGTCCGGTGACTGTGCCCGGACAACCCCTGCAATTCATGATCAATACGCAGCAATTCCCGACCAATGAAGTGGTTATTCGGCAAGCGTTGATTGTGGGTGCAAACCGAGAAGCGATCATTGATGCGGTGTATCAACGGTTGTCACCGATTGCATGGGCACCCTTATCCAGCACGACGACTTACTATAATGCTGATCTCGTGGGGTCTTATACGTTTAATCCGGGGGCAGCCCGTGACGCACTGACGACAGCGGGTTATGCGGACAGCAATAATGATGGCGTTTTGGAAATAGGGGGTGTCGATCTCGAAATCAAGATGATCGCGCCGACATGGGGATTGATCCCGGATGTCGCGCAGCTCTTGGAAGCACAATGGCGTGATATCGGTATTCGTTTGCAAATAGAGCAGGTGCCGAGTCGAGCCGCCTTATTCGATTTGGTGGCAGCGGGTGAGTATAACCTTGTGGCATGGTACGAATTTGGGGCTGATCCGGCGTATTTAAGCCGCTATTTCACATCATCTGGTGATTTGAATTGGTCAAAATTCAACACCCCAGAACTAGACGCCTTGTTGTTAGAAGCAGCGCGGCAATCAGACGACAATGCCCGTCGCAGTTTGTATTATCAAGCCCAGCAAACGATCATGGAACAAGCGCTGATTTTGCCTATTCGGGATTATGTTAACTTGAATGGTTATGATACCACGCTGGATCAGGTCAGCTATGATGCTTATGGTTGGTTTCCACTCTTGAATAATTTCACGCTGAGTTTGGGCGGTTAACGATCAGCGTGATTGAGGGGATTTTGCAAAAATTGGCGAGTGCGCTGGCAACGCTGTGGTTAGCGTTCAGCGTGGTCTTCATCGCGCTGCGTGTGGTGCCGGGGGATGGCTTAACCACGCAACTGATCGAAAGCGGGGCGGACGCCAGTACCTTTGCGACGCGGCGTGCTGCCCTCGGTTTAGATCAACCGTTGCTGGCTCAATATGTCGAGACGCTTATAAAATTGCTGCGCGGTGATTTAGGCGTATCGCTGCTGGATGGGCGCGATGTGGCGCAGATCATTGGTGAACAACTGGCACCGACGTTCAGCCTCGCTCTGGCAGCGATGAGCGTGGCAATTCTGCTCGGATTTATCTTGGGCATAAGCGCCGCTCAAAAAGGGGCGGGATTCGCCCTAATCAGTCGTCAAATCATTACCTTCGGTCTCAGCTCACCGATTTACTTCACCGGAACAGTGGCAATCGCCTTATTTGCCACGCGGTTGGGGTGGTTTCCGGGGAGCGGGGCAGGACGGTTCGATCAACTGATTCTGCCGGCTGGTGTGTTGGGCTTTCATAGTGCGGCGGCGCTGGCGCGGGTCATCGAATCTCAACTAAAGCATGTTCAAACAACGCCATTTGTCCGTACCGCCACAAGCAAAGGGCTACGTCAGCGCCGTGTTTTAATGGTTCATGCGCTACGCCCGACACTTGCCCCGATCATCACGATCATCAGCATTGAGATGGGCTATCTTTTGGGAGGGGCGGTCATCACTGAGACATTGTTTGCACGTCCGGGGCTAGGGCGGGTCTTGATTGATGCAGCGTTGCGACAAGATTACCCCATCGTGCAGGGTATCGTCGTATGGAGCGCAGCCGTGTTTATCACCATTACTATCTTGGGCGATGTATTGAGCGCGTGCGTTGATCCCCGTTTGCGGGGGTCAGCGTGATCCGTGTCTTGTGCCAATGGGGTGTGCTGATATTGATTTTAGCGATTGTGCCGGTGTTGGCACCCTACGATCCGTTGGTAGTCATACCGGAACAACAACTTCAGCCCCCATCGTTGATTCATTTTTTCGGCACGGATTTGTTTGGACGTGACGTATTTAGCCGATTTCTTTATGGCGGACAACGCACATTTTTGTTCGCACTGTCGTCAACCGCGATTGCTATCAGTGTCATCATGATTTTGCGGCTAAGCACCTTACCGTTTCATCGTTTCGGCGACGGGGTACTGGGATGGCTTAACCGCGCCTTATTGTCATTTCCGGGGTTGGTCTTGGCGCTGGGGGTCACCAGTTTGGTGGGGCGTGGTGATTTGTCGATTCTGATCGCCACTGGCATGGCTCAAACTGCGCCTTCTTTGGCGTTATTTCGGTCAGCAGAGCGAGAAGCACGCACGAGTGGGCATATTGAGGCAGCAGTGTCGTTAGGGGCTGGAAACTGGCATCTTTGGCGGTGGCATGTCGTGCCGACAATGGCACCTCTTTTGCTGGCTGGCATCGGGATTTTGTTCGCGCGGTGTTTACTAACCAACACTGCCCTCAGTTTTCTCGGCTTTGGGGGCGATATCAGCGCCCCAGAGTGGGGGCGTATGTTGTATGAAGGGCGTCAAATCATGCGGGTTGCACCGTGGGCAACGCTGGCACCGGGGATAGGGATTACGTTGTTGGTCATGGCGGCAAGCGCGCAATTGCGCCCTGAGTAGGGGCTAATCCGCTTTGATGAGCGTGCCGGGTTGCGCCTGCCCTGATAATGCCGCCCGCACCAGATCGGGATCACCACCCATGATGCGAATCGATAGACTGGGTACAGCCGTCACCAAGCGCAGCATATGACGCACTTTGGACGCCATCCCGCCTGTGACATCGGTTCCAGCAGATCCACCCAATGCTGATTCGATGGTCGGCAATAGCATCGGGGTGATCAAGGGGATGGTGACCCCTTGTGAATCATAAACGCCTTCGACATCCCCAAGCAAGAGAATCTGATCGACCGATAGGTGCTGTGCGAGATAGAAAAATACGGTTTCGGTGCTGATAATAGTGCCGCCGCGCGTTTCATCGAGCGATACATCCCCATAGACCAATGGCATTAACCCATTTGCCAGCGCTGACTCGATGGGTGCGACCGCCATCGACATCAATTCCCCATCGCGGCTATATGCCGATGCTGATGGTTGAATACGCCATATGGGGAGATCGGCAGCGCGCAAAGTGGAAGTAACGAGGGCGTTGAGATCGGCAGCGGCAGTCGCCACATGCGCAAACCCACGCCAATCGGCTGGGGTATGCACGCCATTGATGGTGCCATATTGACGCGCGACAACATGCCCGAAGGAACCACTGCCATGCCCGACGAGAATGCGCAATTCCGGATCAGCGGCGACGACATCGCGCAATACGAGACCGACGGCAGCAACAGCTTCATGATAAAATGACGAAGCAATTTGCTTGTTGGTGATCAGCGAACCGCCTAATTTTATGAACAACAACCGATTCATGTGATCTCCGTTTCAATCGTTTTGACGGCACCGCTATGACGAAGGGCTTGCGCGACGGCGCTCGTCGTTTCGGGCGTGACAAGGGCGATCATAATGCCCCCACGCCCACCGCCTGATAGCTTTGCCCCAAGCGCGCCGGCTGCTAGTGCTGCTTTAACGAGATGATCGAGTTCGGGGGAGGAGACAGTCAAGGCGCGTAAAAGCTCATGATTGCGCGTCATCAGTACGCCCAACTGTGCGGGTGTGCCTGTTTCGATCAATTGACGGGCGTCGGTCACAATCTGGCGAATTTCAGCAAAGATATGGCTGACCGCGACTGTATCGGCGTCATAGCGGGCGCGGACACCGGCGACAGCATCGCGTGTAGAGGCGGCGCGTCCGGTATCGCCGATCACGAGGTGAATGGGTGTTTTTGGGGTTAACGGCGCGGGTATTTGTCCGCGTACAAAATAAACAGGTTTTTCGTAGACGATTACCGTGTTGTCGATACCACTAGGATTGCCGTGATGGAGCTTTTCCACTTCATAAACAAGTTCATTGAGGGCTTGGTCAGTCATCGATACCCCAAGATGCGCGCATAAGGCGCGCGCAATGGCGGTAGAAACAGCAGCCCCACTGCCCATGCCACTGGCGATAGGAATATCGGAATGAAGGTGGATGGCGAGGGCATCAGTAGTTTTGCCTGTTGCTGTCAAAACGAGGCGCACCGTAAGCGCGAGCGCATTGTCCACAATATCGACATCCAAGCCGACGGGCAGTGCTTGCCCAAAGGCGGGCGCGTGAATCACGATGCCGGGGTTCGATTGGGCGACCACATCCGCATACGCTCGTAATGACGATACGGGGGCGGCAAGGGCGGGGCACCCATATACGACTGCGTGTTCACCAAAGAGGATAATTTTTGCGGGGGCGCTGGCTTGAGTCATTTATTTTCGCTTGCGTTAGGTAAAATTTGAGACAAAAGCATAACCCAAAGCAGTAAAGATACAAAGGGTTGGCACTACAAATGACGAATCTGCCAAGCACCAAAATTGACAGGTTGCTCATGAGAGTGATACACTCATTTGTATCATTCTCATAGTGATCATTGGCAAGACCTATGCAAGAAACCCGACAATATATTCTGGACATCATCAAGCAACGGCACCAGGTCACGGTAGATGATATTGTCGAAGAGTTGCAAAAAAGGCGTGGTGTGATCACGGCTGTGACCGTGCGTCACCATCTTAAATTGCTTCAAAAAGACGCGCTCGTGGCATCCCTCAATTTGAAACGGCGAAATACGCCGGGGCGTCCGCAATATATGTATACGCTCACAGAAAAAGCGCAGACGTACTTCCCCAATAATTATGAGCGTTTGGCGGCAGGACTCCTCGACCAGTTACGAAAAACACTCCCTACAAGCAATGTCAATGTGATTCTTGAAGGGGTAGCAGACCAGTTAGCATTAGGGGCATATATCCCTGATGTGCCGTTTGAGGAACGCCTAGACCTTGTAGTGGTGTATCTCAACGAAAATGGCTATGAAGCTTGTTGGGAAACCACTGCTGATGGGTATGTGTTGCATACCTCCAACTGCCCGTATCATCAGATCGCCAAAACAGATAGCGCCCTTTGTACGATGGACATGCGCTTGATTGGGCAACTCTTAAATGTGGTTCCCCGTCGTGTGGAACACATCAACGATGGTGACTCGCGCTGTTCTTATTTTGTTCCTACGAACAAGGTTGAAGCAGTCCGCTGATATTTTTGATAATCATCATCTGTTTTATTGACGGGCTTCTGCAAATGGTGTTACAATTTCGATGTAGAAATGAATGTGTCATTTAGCCCTCAAGGATAATCCATTATGGCGCTCAACACCCAAACTATCACTGGGTTTACCACCGTAGAAGAACAGCAGATCGTCACCGTGACCCCGGCTGCGGTCGCAATCATCCGCAATTTACTCGAACAACGCCAAATCCCCAATTACGCCTTGCGCGTGTTTGTGGCAGGGGGTGGTTGTTCGGGGATGCAATATGGCATGGCTTTTGAGCCAGCGCCGAAGGATTTTGATGCTGTTGTCGAACCGGATGCAGGCGTTCGTTTGGTGATTGACCCCACCAGTTTGATGTATCTCGAAGGGGCGACCATTGATTATGTAGACAGCCTCATGGGGGGTGGTTTCCGTATCGAAAACCCCAACGCCGTTTCTTCGTGCGGATGTGGCACTTCCTTCAAGACAAAAGATGGCGGCGACACCAGCAGCAGCGCTGGCGGTTGCAGCAGTTGCAGTCACTAAAAACTGCATCGGTCATCGTTTGAAATGAAAAGTCGAGAGGGATGTCCCTCTCGACTTTTTTGGTTGTAAGCGTGAAAAATTAACTCCGCCGCAACGAGTTTAACATTAACCCTAACAGCCCGATGCCACCCAAAACGAGGATCGGCACAATCGGCGCGGTGGCAACTGCTGCCGCACCCGAAACAGGGTCGATCTCAATGATGAGCGTTTCGGTGCTGGCTTGGGTCGGCGCTAAAGCGATAATCCCTGGCGGGTAGGTGTAGGTTGGTAAAATCACAGCATTCCCAGGCACAAGATCGACCGCGCCGGGCGTCAGATTTACGCTTGATGCGCCTTGCACCGTCGCAGTCAGGATGCCGCCGGGGGTCAGAAGTAGGACGGCTAGTGTCGCTTCATCACTACTGGGCTGTGTTGCTGCCGCCTGACCAAAGGGATCTATTTGCGGTACGGTTTGCAAATCGCCAGTTATGTTGACCAATTCCCCATATACCCAACCGATACCGGAAGGTGCTGAAGGAAATTGAAATTGAAACCACGATAGATATTGCCCAATGACGGTATACGTCTCGCCCGCGCGGACGGTGCCAAGTTGCGCGGCATCCGTGCTAGGCTCCGCGCGCACATTGGCGAACTCTTTGGCTTCTAACCGTACTAAGCTGATAGGGGCATTGGTCGGCGGCAGGGTAGGCGTTGCCTGTTCTTGAACAGTCACAGGTTCTGGCACCAATGGGGCAATATTGACCAGCGCAGGGGTGCTGGTCGCTTCTTGAGCATGGCTGATACTAGACGACGACAGGTATAAACAGGTAAGCACGATGACAATTGCCCCTAAAGTCGCACGCAAACTATAAATATTCTTGCTTTTGACCATCATTTTCCTCAATCGCTTCTTGAACTCGCGCTCACCACGAAATCTCGTTGTCGGCAATATTTCGTCCTTGCTCCGCAATGATGCGTCGATTCCCATTCACCATATACCCTTGATACTCTTGACGGGGCAGCATAATAACACTCCATCCGCCGATCACCAATGGCGGGCGCTGAAAGGCTGCCCGACAGGTATCACAAGAAACAGGGAGCCATTCACCATTATAACGGCGCGCAATATGAAGATGGGTACCGTTGGAGAAACCGCCTTCACAGGAGGGGCGGCCAATCAGGTCGCCGGTGCGAACGCGGGTGCCAGTGGCGATGCGATCTTGGGTTGCTAAGTGTAAATAGAGGATCGACCAGCCAGTAGTTTCATCGTTGTCTCCATCCAAATCAAGAACGACAGCACCATCGTTACTGCGCACGATGATGCCATCGGCGACCGCCGTGACGAAATAATCGGAGACATAACAGGCGGTTCGTTTTTGGGTCAAATCATCTGGCGGGGCAAAATCAATAGCTGCCCATGCACTGCCACTGCCCCATCCGCCATGTGCGCCCCCAGTAAAAAACCAGGTCTCATTCTCGCTAAATGGCAGGGCTAATTGGGGTTGCGTTAAGCCAACGGGCACGACCGGATCACTTGAAGACGTAAATGGATCGCCAAAAAAACTGCGGTAGACCGCCTGAAAACCATTGGGAGAGACTGCTTGCTGCCAAGTCGTTAACTCGCTCACAAGGCTCAGCACCTGCTGTACACCCACCGTAGCGGGGTTTAAGGTTTGGGGCAATCGAACGCGCATATCGTCGCGAGTTTGCACCCATTCAAGGCTATTTTGCATCCATCCGTAGTAGCCCCGATTGAGATTATCCGCCGCCCATGCCAGTTGAAGATAAATACCCTGGCGCGCAATACCACTCGCAAAGGCGGGCGCACCCAGCGGATCCTCCTGTTCAGTGGGTGTGAGCGTCGCTCGTGTTAACCAGCGAGATTTGTATTCGAGCAATGCCAGCAGGACGCGCGCATCTACACTGAAATTAAGCGATATCTGTTCGATGATTTCGGCAACACTTAAGACTCGCCCGTTTACTTCATCTGTGGCAGTTGTGATGATGCCGGTCTGGGTCGCGATAAATCGACCGATATCGAAAGCAGCGCTATCGATAGTACGCACCAACCGCCGATCCGGCAGAATCAAGAAATCACTGCCCAAGACTTCGGGCAATGTCGGTAAGACGAGAAGTTGCCCAATTTCCAAGATGTCTGGATTGACGAGGGTGTTCGCTTCTAGCAATTGTTCGACCGTAAGACCGAAACGATTTGCGATTCCAAACAAGGTGTCCCCGGCGACAACGATATAATCCCGCGATGTAGCGGAGACAGCGACATTAACAGACTGAGTCGGCACGGGTGTCGATGTCGCTGATAAAACAATCCATGTCGGGGTCGCTATTTGACTGTTGGATGGGTCGTTCGGGCTGAACGTCGCCGTGATCACGATGACATCATCGGGGCGGGTATTTAAGCTACAACCCACCATCCACAGCCACAGCAACAAAATGACAACGCGAATCGTGGGTCGAATTATTGAAAACTCCAAATTCCAATTTCTCCATCTGCGACAATAAACGGCACCGCTATCGAGCGCATCACATCTAAAATACTGATGACGCTCCGATCATTGTTGGTGACTTCGCTATAAACGAGGTGGCGGCTATCGGGCGACCATAACCGATGACTTACCGAAAATTGATCAAAATAGCTGAGCAGATAGGTCAAATCTGGTGTCGGCGTGAACGCTCCATAGCGCCGATTTTCTCCCGTCAGCACATCAAGCACAGACCATGCAATTTGCGGTGTGGTTTGTATCATTGCTGCTAGGTGAGGGGCTGAATTCGTATCACGGGCGTTAAAGTCATCAAGCGAAGTAGTTGCGGTGATATAGGCGATTTTGGAACTATCTGGCGACCAGAAAAAGGCAAGGACACCTTCAACGGGGGACTGGGAGATGATATCGCCAGAAACCGAATCACGCACAATGACCGCACCTAAGCTATTGGTGTAGGCGACTAAATTTCCGTTGTGGGACCATGCAAAGGCAGTTGCGCCTCGCAAGTTATTCACCAACACTTGGGGAGCATTATCGCCACTTTGAATCACCATTTCATCATCGCGGGTAGTAAATAATAATCGATCATCGACAGGTGACCATGCCGGCGCACCAAAGGTTCCGGCACGATTGGAAATCACTGTTTCCACTGTTTCATCGACGACGCTGTACAGATCGATGAGGGTGCCATCACGGTGACGTAGCATCCGCGTGCCATCAGGACTCCAACTGAAGTAAAAAGGAACCCCTATGCCCGTTCGGATACGCTCAGTTTTATCGGCTAAGTTGCGCATCAATTCGACTGAGAAGCCTGCTTGGTTCGGTCGGCTTAGCAACAGCGCGAGGTCACGACAGCGGGAGTCGATTGTGCAATTTTGAGGCGCCCATTGAGCATAAGTAAGTGCGGTATCTTGAAAAGAAAAAGCGCGTTCTCCTTCGGCAACGCCGTCGGATGATATAAACACTTCCAAACTATTGTCCCCATTGAGCGCATATTCGTTCGCGAAATAGGCGAGGCGATTGTCTTGCGACCATGTGGGCCAGCTATAAAAGCGGAGCGTTCTTGCGCTATTTTGCACGAGTGCATCAGTGGTCATGGGCACCGATAGCTCGGATTCCAAATCAAGCGAGTAGACGTTTAAATCACTGCCAATATAGGCAATCCGCCCGATAGGGGCGGTAGACGGTTCTTCCTCAGATTGAGCGAAGACGACAGACAGACTGGTAAACCCGAAAAGGCAGATGAGTGTCAAAAAACTCGCGGAACCTGTTTTTTTCAAATGAATCATGTTTCATCCCGTCAGTTATGGGAAACAGCGTGCGATGATTGTATACTATACCAAGTCGCTGATATTCCGATCTGATATCCGAAAATATTTCCTGGAGGAGTACACATCCTATGGCTTCAAAAGAAGAAATCGCCGCTATTTTCACTGGGATTGCTGCGCGCATCGACCCTACAAAAGCTTCCGATCTCAATGCCACTATCCAATTTGAATTGAGTGGCGATAGCGGTGGTTCCTATTGGTTGAAATTTGAAAACGGAACCGCCGAAGCGGGAGAGGGGACCGCTGTTGACCCCAAGATGACGTTGCGCACCAGTGCGGATGATTTCGCGGGCATGGTCGCCGGAAAAATGAACCCGATGCAGGCATTTATGATGGGCAAGATCAAAATTCAAGGGGATACCGGTATTGCCATGAAATTGATGCCCATGATCAATGGCTAATGAAAGATCGTCGCGCTGAATCGGAGTATTCGACCAGCGCAACATCGTGCGAAAGAGGAGAGGGGCTAATGCCCTTCTCCTCATCGCATCGATTTTATGCCGACTAGCCAGAACAGCCTGCACTAATCGTCGTCGTCGGTATCGAAGAGGTATAACGCGCCGGAATGAATGGAGGCGCTGGCGATTGCGTCTTCGAGCGCTTCCATTAAACCTTCGTCACCGTCTTCCTCAACTTCGCGCAGAAGAGCGTTCAAAATCCGCAAGACCTCGTTTCCACCGATTTCACCCAGTGAATAGATAGCGACTTCCTGAATTTCTCTATCTTCGCCATTGGCGAGTTCGGTTAAAGCCGGTACTGCCGCGTGGATTTCCAATTCTCCAGCAGAACGCGCCGCCTCATAACGCATTTCATCGTCATCGCCTTTGAGGTGTTCCATGACGATATCATTCCACTGCTCATCATAGGATTTGCCCATCGCGAAGATGCTGCTGACCTGAAATTGCCGTATCCCGCTATTATAGGCTTCCCAAATGGCAGGTGTCACTGTGTCATTGCTGGAATTAGCGAGCGATTCCAAAGCACGACGCCGGACATTGATGTCTTCATTTTCATCATAGAAGATCGAAACCGCTAAATCCTGTGCCTTGTTGGTCTCGTCTAATGGCAATGTTTCGAGTTCACCACCAAGGATAAAGCGCCCCAAATTACTGACAGCGCTGGCGCGCACCAATGCAGAAGCATCATTAATGGCGATCTGCATCAAGGTTGTCATGAGATACAATGAATTGTCTTCCCATAGCAATTCAATTGCACCGGAGCGCACCTGTTCCTCGTCATCTCGAAGCGCCATATGACCAATAGCGCGATAATCCAACTCAACATTGGTTTCGTTCGCCTCGATCAATTCAGCGATGACCCGATAGCGATAATCAGCAACCAGTGTGCGCCACAGGGTTATCACTTTATCTAATTGGGCTTCATCCAAACCGGATAAACCGTAGTAAATGGTCTTGCTAAGTGCGCCGACCGCATTCTGACTAGTACGCAATGCTTCTAACGCGACTTCAAGGTCTACTGGCTCCGGCTGAATCAGCAGATCCTCGTTATCATCATCGTCGTCATGATAGGGCGGGATATTAGGTGCTGCCATAGGTCGTTTTCCTTTTGGACAAGGGTGTCAGAGTGTGAAGGTCAACGAACGTCCGCGGACATTCGTTGACCTTGGGGTATAAAACTAACGTAGAAGGTCGGTTAAAGGATTGGCGATATCGTTGAACAAAACAACGACCATCAAAGACAACAAAAGCGCTAACCCAACCAGATGAACCATGCCCTCACGCTCAGGTGAGATCGGGCGACCGCGCACTATTTCGATCAGCACGAACAAAATACGCCCTCCATCTAAAGCCGGTATGGGCAATAGATTGGTTAAGCCGAGCGCAACGCTGATCAGCGCCATGAATTCCAGAATAATCGTCGGTTGATTACGCTGAATGCTTTCTTGTAGGAAAAAACCACCGACTTGGCTAATCCCAAGAGGGCTGGTGATGCGTAACGAGTCCGGTTCTGCCGTTCCGCCTAATATTTGACCGGGGATGGCGGCAATCGTAGAGAAAACACTCCCTACCCGTTCAAAACTGTAGCTGACTGCTTCACCGATGCTCAGTGGCACGAGGACGCTGCGCAAACCCCCTTGAAACGACAGCCCTAACTCATCAGAACGATAAGCGTCCGAAATGGTCACGCCGATGGAACCTTGCCCTGCCGGCGGGTTGATGCGGGGTGTCAGGGTCACTTCCAATTGAGTGTCACCACGTAACACCGACAGGGTGACAAGTTCACCCAAGGATTCCCCTGTCCGGGTTTGTAGTTGTTCTAAGCCGACCAATGGATCCCCATTAAATGCTGTGACAATATCCCCAGATGCTAATCCTGCCGCTTGTGCGGGCGATTCTGGCGCGATATTGCCGATAATGGGGTATGTGGCTACTGATGGGGCGTCAATGCGTTCTAGCGGGTCTGAATTTAGTATCACTGGCACATCAGCTTCGCCCGCTTGTGGGCGCAAAACATCGATCACCAATGGTTCACCACTGGCGATCTTTGCCAGCAGTAAGTCCACAGTGCTGAAAGTCTCACCATTGACCGAGGTGATCACGTCGTCTGATTGCAATCCTACCTCTGCCAAAGGTGATCCGTCTTGGATGTGACGAATGCTGATCACGCTTTCGTTATATTGTGGGATGCCAATGAGACCGATGATCACAAACAAAATCAATGCGAAAGCGAAATTAACCAACGCGCCGCCCGATAGAAAGAGGATGCGTGCGAGTGGTTTTGCCTCGCCCACAGACATGGTCTTTTTGAACCCACGCGCTTCGGCTTCTTGGCGGTCTGTCGCCAATGCTTCATCGCCCATTTGCCGTACCATATCCTCGCCGAGAGGACGCACAAAACCACCCAATGGCAGCCAGTTGAGGGTATAGTCTGTGCCGCCCAGTGTGAACAGTTTGAGCATACGCGGGGGCATACCGATGCCGAATTCCAAAATCGTGATGCCGACCCATTTTGCTGCGGCAAAGTGACCCAGTTCGTGAACAATCACCGCTGGGATCAGCACTAAAATAAATGCGATTAGTGCCGACAAACCATCGTTGCCGAGAAGAAAATCAAACATGAAAGTGACCTTACTTTGAACTCTGCAAGCGGTCAAGGTGTGTACACATGCAAAGATGTGTTGACAGAATTATAAAACGAAAAGGAAGGGCAGGGCAATGAATGTTAAGCTAACGATAAGGGTTCAAGCTGAACCCCTTTGCCAACAGGTGCCACTCGTATCGTCAAACTACCCGACAAGGCAGATAAGCGATCTCTTACTTCGTCGGCATCGCTTTTTATACAAATACAATGCACATTGGGACCGGCATCAAGGGTATAGCAGACCTGTAACCCTTCGGCACGCCATAATCGAACAGCGTGCATGATCTCCAAACTCATTGGGAGCCAATAAAATAAAGATGGTTTACTGGTCATCATCACGGCGTGCATGAGATTACTGTCTAGTTCAACCACCTCCGCAAAAGCGGCGAAATTGCGTGTCAATAATGCTTCTTTGCAAATTTCCAACCGTGCTGCTGCCCCCGCAACACGCGCTGTTTGTAGATCGCTTGTTTTTGCAGACGGATGACCCTCACTTGACCCAACTGCTTTATGGGTGCTGCTGACAATCGCTATCACATCGACCAAATCCCAATATTCGGGTGGAGCAACCGTCTCGGCATAAGAGTCTTCGTGAGTTTCGCCCGCAACCCATTGCACAAAACCTGATGGGATCGACCGTGATGCTGACCCTGAACCCAAGCGCGCCAGCGTGGTCAACTCGCGCTCACTTAAACTGATGCCGGCTGCACTGACAGCCGCCATCGTTAATGCCGCAAATGCCGATGCGGAAGAGGCAATGCCGGTGCCTGTTGGAAAATTATTAGCACTGATCACATGCGCATGTCCAGTGATGCCAAGTCGCTGGCGCAAAGCATTCAAATGCGCAACAACACGGCGGAGCGGTTCCCCTGTCTGCGGGGTATCATTCAATATGAGTGAGTCTGCGGATAAGCTATCTTGCCATTCGACCTCTGTCGTGGTGGTCAAACCAGCCAGATTCATGCTGATGGAACCATTCATTGGCAATCTCAGCAAATCATCGCGATTGCCCCAATATTTTATAAACGCCAAATTTGGCGAAGCCCATGCTTTTGCTGCGCGACCCACCATCAATGATTCTCCTCAGCAGTGGATTGATTTATGTCCAGCAGTATACAAGATCAGTCCTGGCAGGTGCAGCGCGCAGACAAACTCATGCCCAAAAGCCAACAAATGCGGATGATTATTGACGAGTTTTTAGGCACATGCTACCCTTAAGCGCCATCTTTTATTCACGGTATGTCGTGTTAAGGACAATCTAGTGGTTATGACGGTCGCCTTCCAAGGGATTCATGGTGCCTATTCTGAACAGGCGATACGCCAACATTTTGGTGAGGAAGCAATTGGGGTTCCTTGCCCGACGCTGAACGATCTCTTTGATGTGTTGAAAAGGCGCGAAGTACAATATGGGATGCTGCCAGTTGAAAATGCGTGGGCAGGGGCGGTTAGCCAAGCCTATGAACTCCTCATGGAGTCTGATTTAAGAATTCAAGCGGAAGTCATTTTACATGTTCACCATATGTTTTTGGTGCCCAAAGGGGTGACACTGGATGCTATCCAGCAAGTACGGTCACATCCACAAGCGCTGGCGCAGTGCGATCAATTTTTGCGTCGCCATAAAATTCGTCCAGTACCTTATTATGATACCTCAGGCGCAGCACACGATTTGGCGCTTGATGCTGGCGATGGAACGACAGCCGCAATAGCCAGTGAACTCGCGGGGAAGTTGTATGATCTTGACATCCTTGCACGGAATATTGAAGATGTTTCCTTCAATTTCACGCGCTTTTTCCTCATCGGAGACGATGATCCGGAGCGCGGCGAGTATAATAAGACTTCGTTGGTGTTCGCCACCCGCAACCGCCCCGCAGCGTTGTACGAATGCCTTGGGGAATTTGCGCAACGAGGCTTAAACCTCACCAAAATCGAGTCTCGCCCACGCCGGAATCGTCCGTGGGAGCCTGTATTTTTCCTTGATTTTGAGGGTTTTTGGCATGATGCACCCTGCCAAGAGGTTTTGGCACGGTTGTTGCAACGGGCGTCGTTTGTAAAAATGCTGGGATCATATCCAGCTGTCAAATCAGAGTCGGTAGGAATCTAATTCGATGAACAAATGCAATGTCGCAATTTTAGGAGCAACGGGCGCGGTCGGGCAGCGCTTTATTCAACTATTGGAGAACCACCCTTGGTTTACCGTTGCCGAGGTGATCGGCTCTGAACGAAGTGCTGGTCGCGCCTATGGGGAAGCCGTCAATTGGGTGTTGGATGGCGAAGTCCCTGCGTATGTCCGCGATCTGACCGTAAAACCACTTGATGCCACGCTGGACTCGATTTTGGTGTTTTCAGCTTTGCCAAAAGAAGCAGCGACGCGCGAGTTTGAACTCGCTGAGGCGGGGCATGTTGTTTGCACGAATGCTTCCTTGAATCGTATGGTCGAGGATGTTCCGTTGTTGCTGCCGGAAGTAAATGCTGAACACATCGGCTTAATCGACATCCAACGCCGGCAGCGGGGGTGGACGACCGGGGCGGTCGTCGCGAACTCCAATTGTACGGCGATGCCTGTGGTGATGTCACTGGCTCCATTACGACAATTTGGAATTAAGAAATGTTTGGTGGTTAGTGCCCAAGCCATTAGTGGTGCGGGTTATCCCGGTGTCGCGTCGCTTGATATTCTCGACAACATGATCCCCTACATCAGCGGTGAAGAGGATAAGCTAGAGACGGAACCACTGAAGATGCTCGGCGCATTTGATGGCACAAGCATACAATGGCTTGAGACGAAAATGAGCGCATCTTGTAATCGGGCACCGGTAATCGATGGGCATCTGGTCAATATTTCATTGGAGCTTGCCGATGATCCCTCTTTCGAGGAAATCATCGCGGCATGGCAAACATTTCAAGGTCCTGCACCTGTGGGGATGCTACCAAGCGCACCCGCGCACCCAGTACTGTATTTGCAGCAAGTGGATCGCCCGCAAATTCGGCGGGATAGGATGGCAGGGCGGGGCATGTCTACTTCAGTAGGGCGTTTGCGCGCTTGCCCGCTTTTGGGCATCAAGTTTGCGGCGCTTTCCCACAACACCATTCGTGGTGCCGCAGGGTGCAGTATTTTGAATGCCGAGCTATTGTCGGTGCAGGGCTATATCGCCTCCTTTCAGCCTGTGATCGCCCAATCCGTGACTGCTTAGGTTGCATAGCAGTTTGAACACACGAATCTGATCCCGACAGTCGGGGTTATTCACTTAGAACATCAATCGATTTCGTTTCGGAGGCAGTTCAATGAAGGTATTTATCGCCGGGATCGACGGTTATCTCGGTTGGGCACTTGCGCAATATTTGACTGTACGGGGACACGAAGTCGCCGGTGTGGATCGTTATCTGCGGCGGCAGTGGGTGGAAGAAGTAGGCAGCGTAAGCGCCATGCCAATCTACAGCATGGAAGAACGCTTGGTTGCTTTTCGGGAACATTTCGGTAAAGACCTGCTCTTCCGCGAGGGCGATTTGCTTGATTACGCCTTTATGCGTGATTTTCTGGCAGATTTCCAGCCGGAAGCGATTGTGCATTTGGCAGAAATGCCATCCGCGCCCTACTCCATGATCGATCAAGAACATTCTGTTTTTACGCATAACAATAACGTTATCGGCAGCTTGAACTTGCTGTGGGCGATGCGTGAAGTATGCCCGAATGCTCACTTGGTTAAGTTGGGGACGATGGGTGAGTATGGCACTCCAGCGATTGATATCCCTGAAGGCTTTTTTGAGGTTGAATTTCGGGGACGCAAAGCCACACTGCCATTCCCGCGTCAAGCAAACAGCTTCTATCATTTGACGAAAGTCCATGACACAAACAATACGATGTTTGCCTGTAAAGTCTGGGGTTTGCGCTCCACCGACATCATGCAGGGCGTGGTTTTTGGCACCCGTATTGATGAAATGGGCGAAAACCCCATCTTGCGGAGCCGTCTTGATTTCGATCAATGTTTCGGCACCGCGATCAATCGTTTCTGTTGTCAAGTGGTGGTTGGGCATCCGATGACTTTGTACGGAACCGGCGGGCAAACACGGGGCTTCTTGCCCTTGCGGGACTCGATGCAATGTTTGACGATTGCCATCGAAAACCCACCAGCCGCTGGCGAATATCGCGTTTTCAATCAATTTGAAGAATGCTACACTATCGAAGAATTGACCGAGAAAGTTCGCGAAGCAGCAACGGCTGTTGGCTTGCCCGCCGAAGTGACCCACTATGATAATCCGCGCAAAGAACTAGAAACGCACTACTACAATCCAGATCGCCAGAACTTGATTGATTTAGGGTATGTGCCCAGCCATGATATCGTCGCTGAAATCAAGATCATGTTGATGGATTTGCAACCCCACCGCGACCGGATTTTGGCGAAAACAGATATTCTCATCCCTGATATTCGTTGGGACGGCACGCATCGACGCTCTCAAGCACTTAGCGAACCCGTTAAATCGTAATTCGCCTAACTTCATGATAGGCGACACGAGCGCGGAGCAGCGCAATGGCTTCGCGCTCGTGTTTTATATCGACTCAATTTAGCATCACATCGTAAATTTGTTGAACTGAAATAAAGGTGGCTTAGCCCATGATTCAAGTGTTGCAGTTAGATACACTATCAGAAGACCAATTGGCACGCTTGCTTCGTCGCTCAGAATCTGACATTAGCGACTTATTGCCGCGCGCTCAAGAAGTCATTGACCGTGTTCGTAAGGAAGGCGATGCTGCGGTTGTTTCGTTTGCCCGCCAGTTTGATGCGCCAAACTTTGAAGTCGGAATGCTGCGCGCCACTCGCGCCGATTTTGAAGCGGCACGGCGCTCTTTAGAACCCGCCATCATCGAAGCCATTGAAGCTGCTCACGAGAATATTCAGTATTTTCACAAGGAGCAAATGCCGGAATCGATGTGGTTTACCGAAGTGCGACCGGGCATTATGGCGGGCGAAAAAATCACCCCCATCACGAGTGCGGCTCTCTACGTGCCGCGTGGAAAAGGTGCGTTTCCCTCGGTTATGCTCATGTTGGCGACACCGGCAAAAGTCGCCGGCGTGGAACGCATTATCGTGGTAACACCACCAGCTCCCGATGGCAAGGCGGATGCTGCCTCGTTGGTGGCGGCTGAAACATGCGGCATCGATGAAGTTTATGTGGTGGGCGGGATGCAAGCGGTAGCAGCCGTCGCTTTTGGCACGGAAACGATCCCGAAAGTGCAAAAAATCATCGGGCCAGGCAGTAGTTATGTGTCGGCAGCGAAACGGTTATTGTTTGGTGTTATCGATGTTGGTGTGCCTGCTGGTCCTAGCGAAGCCATTATTTTGACCGACGAAACTGTTGATCCGCGCCTCGCAGCACTTGATTTGCTCGTCGAAGCCGAGCATGGACCCGAATCGGCTGCGCTCTTGGTCACACACAGTCGTGAAGTTGCCCAAGCTGTTCTTGAGGTTTTGCCGGGGTATATTGCGGAACTCCCCGAATGGCGTCGCAAATTCGTGGAAAATGTTTTGTCCGTGTATGGCGGCATTTTGATCACGTCCAGCCTCGCGGAATCCGTTGATTTTGTGAACCGTTATGCGCCGGAACATCTCGAAGTGCTGACGGCGGAGCCTTTTGTTACGCTCCAGCAAATTCGCAATGCGGGCGAAATTCTCTTGGGGCACTATACACCGATCCCAACCGCAAACTATTGTTTAGGGTTGAATGCAATCCTGCCCACAGGGGGGTTCGCCCGCTCATTTTCATCCGTGAGCATCTGGGACTTCTTGAAGCGTAGTGGCATTGGCTATTTATCTCGGCAAGGCTACGAGACATTGCAAGGCACGACAGCGACCCTCGCCGATTATGAAGGTTTTCCGGCACACGCGATGGCGATTCGGAAACGCAACGAAATTTTGGGCATATGACCGATGATTTGCTGAGCCAAGTTCAGAAACTTCAATTCACGGATAAACGGGCGGCGGAAACGCTGCTCGTCCCCTTTATCCGTGAAATATTTGCACTAGATGTCGTAGATATCACCATTCGCCCATTAGCGGTGTCTTTGAATTCATTTAATGGGTTTATTCACCTTGGCGATGGCGAGCAATTGTTTTTTAAGACGCATATCGAAGCGCATGGCGTCATTGATGAGTATTATAACGCTACGCAGCTTGATGATGCTGGCTATAAGGTGCTGAAACCCGTATACGAATCAACACAAGCGGGCAAGCAACTGTTGATTTATCCAGTGATGCAATGCCCATCAGTGTTCGACGCTGCATGGCAGATTGAGCATGGCGAAGGTGCCCAATTTGACAGATTGCGCACCCTGCAAGAGGCGTCGGATCAACGATTGATGGAGATTTACCAGACTACGCTTCGGATGCAGTCCGCCGAAGTCTCGGCAAAAGCGCCTATCCATCAATTGTTCTTCCATCGCTTAACCGGCGGCAGATTAGATCGATTTTATGGAACGGGCACTGGCGTGCTTTGGGGTGACGAACTTATGCCGATGCAGACAGTACGCCACGCGACGTGGACAATCAATGGCAGGCGGTATACGCAAACGTTGGAAGAACTCATTCAACAAGCCATCGTATTGCTTGAACCTAAGCAATCTCAACCCGCGATCATCGGGCATGGGGATGCCCATAATGGAAATGTATTCTTTTGCACGGATGAGGATCAATTGGTGTTTTTTGATCCGGCATTCGCAGGGGTTCACCACCCGTTACTCGATTTGACAAAACCGCTGTTTCACAATGTATTCGCGATGTGGATGTATTTCCCCGAAGTGATGTCCCAACGCCTGACATTTCGGTTTGAACGAAGTAATGCGGAGTGGCGGGTGGATTATGATGATACGTTGCCGCCGATTCGTGAGATGTTTTTGCGCAGCAAAGTAGAGAACACCCTGACACCGACACTGCGAATGCTGAACGAGCAGGGGTGGCTGCGCGAAGATTGGAAGCTGTTTTTGAAAGCCGCGTTGATGTGTTGCCCGCTGTTGACCATGAATCTGACCGAAGCAAATCGGTTCCCACCCAATATCGCCATCCTCGGGTTGGTGCTGGCAATTGAGATGGGCGGGACATCGACAGGAAATAGCACTAGCCGAATCGATCAGGTCTTAGAAGCTTGTGCGCAAGCGCTGTAGAAGGCACGGATCACAGCGCTTTGAGAAGCTGCTCAAAGGATGGTGAACTTTCAAGGAAAGCATAACGCACAGGGCTAACGGTTGTTTGAGTACCCCCGATGGTGCGTAAATAATCAATCGCGTGGAGCAAATCGCGATTGGCAACGATCACTGTTACGGTATAGCCGTCTTGCTGCCCGCCAAAAATAGGGGCAATCGTTGGACCTTGTAGACCTTGTGTGGCAGGATTGCGTATGATTTGTTCCGCAATCGATTGCGGATTGTTGCCCTTAAAGTTCACCGTCAATTGGAAATATTTTTTACCCTGTAGGGCGGCGTCAATGTATTCCAGCAGCATCCGTGCAGCATTGAGGACTTCGGGATATTTTTGCAGCGCTGGACGATTGCCGATAATACACGCTTGCGAGTCCACAATCACCCCATCCTCTAGGGGCTTGAGATGATTCTCTCGCAAAGTAGTACCTGTCTGCATGAGATCAATGATAACATCAGCATACCCAATCACCGGCGCTGCCTCAATCGCACCCTCAGCATTTACCAACGTAAACTGATGAATCCCTTGTGAGTGCAAAAACTTACGGGCAAGGTGTGCGTACTTGGTGGCAACACGCAGATTGCGCCCTTGTTGTTCTCTAAAATCAAGCGCGACCTCCGCTAGATCAAGAATGCTAGAGACATCGATCCACGCTTCTGGCACAGCAACGATTAATTTACAGTGTCCGTAACGCAAATCACCATGCACAACAACAACATCATCGTGGGGGTGTTCGTATACCACATCTAAACCGGTGACGCCCAACTGGGCAGTTCCATCCGCAACTTTGTATAACACATCATTGACCCGTTGAAACAAGACTTCAATACTGGGGATAGTGCTGATTAGCCCTGTGTATTGACGTGGATTAGGCTTCTCCACCCGCAATCCACAATCACTCAAAAAATTGAGAGTCGGGTCTGCCATTGCGCCCTTGCTGGGCAGGGCAAATGTGACGTGATCTAAATTCACGAGGCTCTATCTCCTAGATAGCATGGTGACTAAAGTATCGAAATCGTTCTTTTCAAAGCGCTGACCTTGATACAGAACAGAGTCTTTGGTCGTCACTTGCAACCAACCTATGCGCTCGCTGGACGAGTTGGGCATCGGATGGGTAGCATCAACGACGGTCACTAGGACGCCATTTTTGCGAAATTTAGTTGCCCACCACAGTGCGGTCTCATGATTTTGTGCTGTTGATTGCAGATAGATTTTTTGTTCGTCATCTGTTTTATTGAGAGAGAGTGCGGTTGCCAGCCCATCCATATGAATTGCCATACCCACCGCTGGCACTACATGTGTGCCAAAAAGACGGATTAATTCGTCATAACGTCCACCCCCTGCCACCAAAATGCCATCATGAGTCTGAATTTCAAACACTGTTCCGGTATAGTAATTCCAATCGCGCGCCAAGGTTGGCTGGAGGCGAATATGATCAGAAGTGAATCCGTAATGATTTAAGAAGGTAACGAGCGCTTGCAATGAGTCTAAGGATGCCAGTGCGTCGGTTTGATTGTGCGTGAGTAGCGCCCGCATCTGTGGCAAAGCTTGCTTTGGGCTGGCATTGATCTCATTTAAGCGTTCAAGCTGTTCCAATGCTGCTACAAGTACTGAGCGCGAGGCGGCGCGAATCGACTTTCCCTGCATCCTGCGCAAAATATCGGCGGCGGTGCGACCTGCCAACGCATGGGCAGGAGCATCACCCAGTAGTGACGGCAAATTGTAGCTGGCATTGGTATCGGGGCTTGACGAAGGGGAGGGGATTCCTGAAGCCAGGCGATCAAAACGTTCGAGAACGTACCCTTTGCCTTCTTTGGAAAGGTGAAAGAGGTGATCGATGACAAATCGCTGAGTTCGGGTATCGAGCGCGTAAGACGCCAATAACGCCCGCATAAACTGCACACTGCCAAGATTGATATAGATATCGCTGATGCCGATTTTCTGGACACTGACGGCGGCGATAGCGACAATCTCGGCATCAGCACGCAGATCTGCCCATCCGATTAATTCTGCCCCAATGCTATACCGTTGATAAATGGTGTTGGAATGGCTGGTATCTTCAAAAATGGGCCCAGCAAACTGCCACCGCACAGGGATATCCACAGCAGTATTTTCTTGCTCGGCATAAAACTTCGCAGCCGATGCTGTAAACTCAGGGCGGAGTGCCATCTGCCGCCCCGAACGTTCAAAGGTAAACAATTTCTGAATGATGTGGTCACCGGCTTTGGTGAGAAACAAATCCGCAGGTTGGATTATTTGCGTTTCTAACCGAGTGTATCCAAAAGTATCTATCACCTTTTGAACTTGCGCGATCACGGAATGCAGCTTGGTCTGTGAAATTATCAACTGCACGTCTGTTAAATCCTATTTTGGTTTAGCAACATGACGTGCAGATGATAAGGCTTTTCCGAGAAATTACTACTCCCAATGGGAGTCGCGGCCGGTTATCGATACTGCCCACTGCTCCATACGTACACCGTCGCACCAGTATCGGAGGGGATAGTCAAGTCAATTTCGGAAGCGCTCCAGTTATAAAGCCAGTTAGCATCGGTGATTGATAAGTTGACGCACCCATGACTGTGACGATAACCGAATCCCTCGTGCCAATAGGTTCCATGTAGACCGATGTCACCATCAAAATACATCGTCCAAGGCACTTCCTCAAGAAAATAGAAGTCGGGTTGTGCATAGGCACCACTCATGATAGTACGCGGAAAACGGGCGTAAATATGGAATAAGCCTTCGTTAGTGGGCCACGCGCTAAGACCGGAAGAAACTAAGGCGGCAAATACCGGACGGTCGTTTTCATAAGCGGTCACAATTTGCTCGTAAAGGTCAACCGATATCCATTTTTCGGTATCCACCTCTGCGGGGCGTTCTGCGGGTAGGATGCGGGCGATGGAACGTTGTTCTACCCATTGATCGACACCAACTTGATACCATTCCCATTCATCCACCATCACAGCGGCATAAATGTTGACCAACGTAAACCGAAGCAGGGCTAAATCACCCTCTGGCGGTTCTCCCCCCGGTAAGCGACTAGGGACAACATTGACTAAAATCCATGCAATGGGATAGGGTAGCGCTTCTTCTGGAAGCAACACCCCGGCATAGCGAGCGGGTAGCGTTTGACTCAAATGTTCAGTCAACACCCACTCGTTTAGGTTGATCTGTGTCCAATTGTCTTGTGTGCCTTGTGTCGTGACGTAATTAAATCCGTGATCAAGTGTGCGTACCACATTGCCGTTGGGGGCATCATGAACTGCCATGGCATTCAAAACGCGCTCATACCGTCGGTCATATAGAAGGGACTCATTAGGGAGTAGTTTTTCGATCTCGGGCGAAGGGTAGGCATTGATTTCTTCGGTGGACAACCCCAAACAGTTAGCGCAATCGACATCTGTCGCCCATGCCAAGTTTGAAGTGATCGCCAAACAAATTATCAAGATCGGGAGCAAAATGCGCTTTTTAAGCATAGTCAGAGACTTTCTCTTAGATAGTGCTGAACGATTGCTTTTACTTTACCCAGAATTGGTGATGCGACACAACCACTGCCGCCCTACGGAACCAGCACGGTGCCCATACGCTGACGAACGTAAAACCTCATCAGCAACGTCAACCAAAATTCGTTTGTCGTGTTTACTGCGAAAAATCGAATTGTCACCTATACTTTAAGAGTATCTGTTGTGGGGGCTTATTCTGTTGTTGAACCCTAACTTCTAAGAGTTTCATCTTGAGATGAAAACTGGCATTATGGAGAATGAACTGTGAGACAAAAACCGCTTCGTCCCGTGTTTAAGCACATCTCATTGATCTTTATCTTGGTATTAGGCTTGATGGCAGCACAAATCGCCGTGGCAGCGCCGGTTCAACAAGCGCAACTTGCGATTCCTGTGCTGGTGGTCAATACTAGTTTTTTGAATGTCCGTAGTGGCGACGGTCCTCAGTATACCGTCATTGCCACCGTAGTCGGCGGCACAGAATTGCCAGTGTTGGCATCTAATGAGAATCAATCGTGGTATCTGGTCACCACCCCTGTGGGCAATGGATGGGTAGACATCACTTTCACATTACCACGCGGTGATTTTCGATTTGTGCCCAGTATTCAAGCAGGTGAACCGGTGGTGCAAACCGGCAGCCTGCCTTTGTCGATTGGACTCGTGAGTGCATTATCAACCACAGCGTCGGTACCGCAAACTAGAACGGGTGCTGTCCGTCAAGTTGCGCGATTGAACGTCTTGTCTGTCAATTTGCGCACCCAACCTAACGACTCGGCGGAACCCTTGACCATTTTGTTCAACAACACTCAGCCCGTTTATGAAGTGGTCGGACGCACTTTTGATGGTCGTTTTGTGGAATGGGCTGCGCTTGTTGTTGCAAATTTTGGCACTGGTTGGGTAGAAGCAGCGAAATTGTCATTCTCAACAGCAACTATTCAAACCACGACGAACACCGATGCGGTATCAGCCTCAAGCAGTTCGGGGCTGCCGATTGCGGTTTTGAATGCTCCGCATATCGTGGTTAACACAAGTTTTCAAAATATCCGGACAGGACCCGGTGGGCAATATACGGTTATTACTACTGCATCTGGTGGTGACACGTTTAACCCCCTCGGTATTACCCCTGATTTCTTGTGGTATCTGGTCAGTGGTGAGTTTGGCTTTGGTTGGATATCCAGCGAATTTGTACTCTTTCGTGGCGATTTTCGTAACGTGCCAATTCTGCGTGATCTGTATTAAGATCACGCAGAATTGGTCTCATTTTTTCAGATAAGGATCGCAAGACACTATGCAAATTGCGTATGTCGAAGACAACTTAGGGAATGTTGCATTGGTGGAGCGCATCTGCCAGATGACACATGATACTCTGGTCACTTTTGGAGATGCAGAAACAGCTTTGGCGCAAATTAAGCCCGATATTGACGGCTTAATTTTGATGGATGTGAATTTGGGCGGGCGGAGCATGAATGGTCTTCAGCTTACGCGCTTGCTTCGCCAAAAAGGGGTTGCGATTCCGATTATCGCCATCACAGCTTACGACTCGATGGGTTATTCTGAGGAATACCTTGATGCTGGTTGTAATCAGTACATTGTGAAGCCAGTTTCGATCAACGATCTCATCAAAATCTTGGATGGGTATCGTTAAACAAGTTCTGCCATTTGCCTCAAAGATGTGAATAGCAAGGGCATAGGTTTAAAACCTACGCCCTTGCTGTTATTTATTGCCCAACGCGCTACGCTTTCCCTTCGCAGCCGACAAGCTTGCCAATAAGTGCCTATACTAAAATTAATTCGTTTTTAGGAGCCGTTTGATGAAATCGCGATTTCAAATCTTTTTGGTCAGCTTACTTGTGATGCTTTTGTTGGTTTTGGCAGGACGCAGCACCGCTCAAGATGTTGAAGCCTCGTATATCATTGAAAACTTTGATGAAATGCCGCCGCCGATGCCTGTCACTGATGAAGGGGTATATGATATTTTCAATATCCTCTTGCTGGGGAGCGATACCGAAAACCCGCGCAATTCTGGCAGAACCGACGTTGTTGTCATAGTTTCTATCAACCGAACCACCAACACGATTGCGATGCTGTCATTGCCAAGAGATTTTTACGTATTCATCCCCGGACAGCGTGTTTATCGAATCAATAGTGCGTATGGATATGGTCAACAAACCGAGCAGGGTGGGGCACAGCTCATTAAAGAAACCATCGCCTACAATCTCGGAATCACCATTGATCGCTTCGCTCGTGTCGATTTTGCGAGTTTTCGACGGATTGTAGATTCTTTGGGCGGGATTGAGATTTCTGTAGATTGTAGAATTGAAGATTGGCGCTTGCTTGAACCCGACCTTGATCCGGCGATTGAAGAAAATTGGGAGCGTTTTTTGTTGCCCGTCGGCTTTCATCACATGGATGGTAATTTGGCGCTATGGTATGCTCGCTCCCGACGAACAACGAATGATTTTGATCGAGGACGACGGCATCAAGCGCTTTTGCGAGCAATGTGGCGACAAATTCAGAATCTTGGTTTGATCGGGCAAGTCCCTGAATTATGGTCACAAGTTGCAGAAGCCGTTGACACTGACCTTACCCTCGAAGATATCATTGGGCTTCTCCCTGTGGCTGCCCATCTGGATAGTAGTCATATACGCTCTTTTACGATGCGTCAGAATCATGAAGTCGCTTCTTGGTCGTCGCCCGAAGGTTCTAGTGTTTTAGCGCCCAATCGTATTGCAATTGCAGAACTCTTGGAGCAGTTTTATTCACCCCCAACCATACGCCGAATCGTAGGCGAACAACCCCGCATCGAGATCGTAAACGCTAGCGGATACGCCGATCTTGCTCGCGTTGCGGCAGATCGATTGGCTTGGGAAGGCTTTATTCCAACAATTTCTACAGAAACGACGCCGTTTCAAGAGGAAACAACGCTGATTGACTTTACGGGACAAAGTAAAGGGAATAGCCGGCGTATCCTGCAAGGAATTCTTCGTGTCGAGGAAACTGCGGTATATAGTGAACCGTTGGCAGAACGAACGGCTGATTTCCGTGTGACTATTGGCGGAAACTATACTGCCTGTACTTATGGATTCTCGACCGAAGAAGCCCCATAAGTGTTTTCTATGTATCGTCATCGAATGGTGTGGGACTCACAATGCCAGAAGTCATTTCGACGACAGCAGCCACAAATGCCGATTGTTTCCCATCTGGCACGCGGATAATTAGCCGAACATCATCCACAAATTCACGTTCATCAATGAAACCTTCAAAAGCGGGCACCAAGCGTTCAATACTTGCAAAAAACACATAAGGCATCTGAGCGAAAAGTGTTTTGTACAACACTTTTCGCTCAATCGACAGTACCCCCAAAATGCTTTTCGTTGAATCACCATAGGCTCTTGTTAAACCACCCGTGCCAAGTTTGGTGCCGCCGAAATAGCGCGTAATCACCACGACAATATCCCCAATCCCACTCCCACGTAGCACCGCAAGGGTAGGGGGCCCGCTCGTTCCTGATGGCTCTCCATCATCACTCATACCTTCAATGACAGAAGCCCCATGTCCAACACGGAAAGCATATACATGATGGGTTGCATCTGGCATTTCTTGGCGCAAGTTGTGGATAAATGTTTTCGCATCATCAACGGTTTCGGCACGCCCGGCGGTTGCGATAAATCGCGACCCGCCGATAACATTTTCAAGACGATCTGTCGTCATTGGCACCATATAGCCGCTGGATGCACTCATGGAGCATCGGTTCCTTGTTCAGTCAGATAAGCACGAAAAATAGCCGGTTCAATTTGAAGCTCTGTCTTTGCGGCATTAACACGCAGCAAGCGTTTTTGTACAAGCATATTGACGGCATCTTCGGTCTCAGTCATCACCACCGCTGGTTGCAACCGAGCAACCGTACGTAAAATCATCTGTTCCGAGCTATTTAAGCTGTCCCACAAGCTTTGGCATTCCAATTGAATCGCTTTACGCTGGATCAAAAATGATGCCAGTGTGACAGGCGGCGGCATTAGAACCGAAGAGGGCAGGGATTCTAAAACTTTCCAGCTAGCGCGTAATAAGCCAGCAAATCTCCCCGTGACTTGGAGCAGAGTCGTAATTGTCGACTCGGACACCTGCACTTTGGAGCGTTCGCTAAGGGTGGCTATCATCTCTTGTGCGTCTTTTTCGTTGTATGGCCCCACGTAACGCACATAATCATTGAAGAGTTCAACAAACGGTTCAATTTCAATCGCGTCGAGTCCCATTCTATCTACCAAAACAGGCAAAGGAGAACGGGAAAATGTTAAAAACGATAATTGACTCTTGTAGGTATCTCGCAACCCGCGCAATGTCAGGAAAAACTTTATGGGCAAGGTTTCAAGAATATGTTCAAACTCGTCGAAGAGAAAAACAATCTTTTGACCTTTACGCACGAAAAGGGTCAGTGCTAACTCTAAATAGCGCAAGCCCATTGAAGCATAGAGAGGGTTACGTCCGTCTTGCAACGCCTGATACAGTTGGTAAAATTGTTCTTTTTCTTCGTTGTCTAGCAAATGGAAAGGGTGATAGCTTAAATACATGCGGTGCATCAATAATTCATACCCTGACCATGCCCGCATGGCATCATCAGACTCAGCGTGGGAAGACAACGGCACCAGCATGTTGGCGTCGATTCGGATGAGACTCAGAGAGGTTGCTTCTTCCGCGCCCAAATAATGGTGATGGACTAGCGGGTTGAGTAGGTGAGCGATCAAGTTTGATTTACCTATGCTGCCGACACCAACCAACGATGCCGATGTAGAGTTGCGAATACGGTCGAAGATGTAGATTGAGTCTTCTTTGCGAAAGTCCAATCGATATTGGCGTTGCGACATGAGTTTTCTTTCTGTTATTCCGCAAATTGAGCTTTAAGCCGAGATGATATTGATTTCCGTATGCGCTGAAATTAGTCAGACGCCTATTGTATAATGATGTCCTTACAATCAAACCCCCGACAAATCAGGAACATCTCTGTGAAATCTCAACCCGAAACCCGTCAGTATAAGTATCTAGACATTATCACGGCGTTGTTCGTGACTGTTCTCATGTTAAGTAATTTACTAAGCAGTGCAAAAGTCATTGATCTGGGTATTAGTCTTGGTTCCCTAAATCTCGTTTTTGACGCGGGCACACTCGTCTTCCCGATAGCCTATATTTTTGGCGACATCTTGACCGAAATTTATGGCTATCAGCGTTCACGTCGCGTCATCTGGTTAGGATTCATGTCTACTGTGATGCTAGGGGCTTTTGTATGGTTGGCAGGCCTATTGCCCGGTGAAGGCTATTGGGAGCAAACAGTAGGTCAGAACGCCTTCAATTCAATCTTGGGTGGTATCAGTGGGCTGGTCATAGCAAGCCTTGCCGCATATTTTATCGGCGAGTTCAGCAACAGCTACGTTTTGGCTCGTATGAAGGTGCTGACCAATGGGAAATATTTGTGGATGAGAACCATTGGCAGCACGCTGGTTGGTCAAGGCGTCGATACAATCGCGTTCTTTTTGATTGCGACGGCGTTGGGCGTTTTTCCGCCAGAGATACTGGTTTCGCTGATGGTCACCAATTACATTTTCAAGGTTGGGCTTGAAGTTGTTTTCACGCCGATCACATTGCCATTGATTGCGGCGATCAAGCGCGCTGAAAATGAGGATGTTTATGACCGCGATACCAACTTCAACCCCTTTCGGCTAAACCCCTAATTTAATCACGATATCCTGTCAGTGTTCTCTGACGGGATATCGTGATTTCTCAATTACTCCGTGATAACAGACATTATCATGAGTAATTGCTTAAGCGGCTTTTGAGCCTCAAAAGCCGCTTAAGCGCTTGCGATTGGTATTCCAGCCCCTCGACAATCGTTGCGCAGTATCATCCCATGTTTGAACACCACTGGTCGCATCCGGCATTTCTACATTGCAACCGCCAACGGCACACATCCATTCTGCGCAGGTGTCGAGAGCATGATTTTTACAGAGCGCTACCAAAAGCGCACCATAAGACGAATCGCCCGCACCGGTGGTTCCGGCAACCATCACATCAAAGGCTTGATGATAGGTTTGGTGTGGTTTAAGAATGTGGGTATTGCCAAGTCGGCTTGCTATCTGCGCAACCCGATGAGACTGTGTTCTGTTTTGTAGATATACCCCATAATCGCCGAGCTTGAATCCGACAATGCTAGATACCCCCAATGCGAAAATTTCATCAGCGAGTTGTTCCAGATAACGCCTATCGATAAAATCAAACCAATGCCTAAACGATTCGATAGTTTCCGGGTGCAAGGCGAACAACACTTCTTCGATACTGGGAACAAAGATGTCCACGAACGGCAGTGTTTTTGTGAGGATGTTTCGCCAATTGACTTGACCGCTGGCGCTGTGGATATCGGGCAAGGACATATCTAAAGAAGTTGCGATGCCCTTCTCGACCGCATGCGCGAAGATGCGCACAAGATCATCCCCCCCTTCTGCGTATAGTTCTGGTAACAATGGTGGATAGCCAAGATGAAAGATCTTCGCTTGCTCCAGAAGCGTATAATCGATATCTTGACTGTTAAAAGAAGCATTCGTTCCTGTACAGTGCAGAAATGTGCGATCCATCCGTTCTGGAGACAAAACAATCGTATATGAGCTAGGTGTATCGTGTTTGACACTTAACCCAATCGTCAAATCAGGGTCTCTTTGCCCAATATATTGGATAATGGTTTGCCCAAGCATATCATCACCAACCAATGCCATGAGATGTACCTTCGCCCCTAAACGGTGGAGCGCTAACCCTGTATTAGACACAGCCCCGCCTGTTGAAATGCGAATCCCGCCAATTTCAAACAGTTTGCCCGGACTAACCAGGTTATTTGCACTTAGTCCGCTCACATCTGGTATTAAATCAAGACACAAGTGCCCTGTAACTATTACATCGTAGCGCATAGTTGAACCCTCATTGTCCATTACGTTTTCCCTGAATATTTATCCTAGCCTACTCACTTTTGCGGCAGATTTATAAAGCACGTTCTATTACTGGGACAGAGCGTTTCTCGTGGCTAGATTGAAGTGCAGCAGTCAATACGTCGTGCTGTTGCCGAGTTTCTTCGGGGGTCGCACAATAAAATGTTTGGCTCATGTGATCACGACCATTCACCAATTGATCGCAAAAAGCTGCCCACATTTGTAATATCGAATCTGTAAAGCCAAATTCAAATATGCCCCCCGTGATCGTTGAATAAGCGCTGCTATATCCGATATCAGCGACATTCCATGATTGCTCTTTCCCCGGTTCATAATTCATCCAACGGAGAGTTTTGGGATACTTTGTGGAGAATTCGATACTGAACTTTGTTCCCAAGATTCGCAAATACCATGTATTTGTTTCGCCGGGGGCAATACGATACGTCTTAATATAAAGTGGGAAATCCCCGGTTTCCGTAGCGACATCACAAGATAGCGTGGCGTTATCCCATGTTTCACACGGTACCATACCCCCTGCCCCGTCCTTTCGTTCAGTGATGATATTGCTCAGATTTGCATGAACATGGGTTGGTTTCCATCCAAAGCGCAACGGCATATGGAGCGCATGGAGTCCTAAATCACCCATACAGCCATATTCCCCATTGATGTCAACCATGCGCTTCCAGTTGATAACTTTTGTCGGGTCAAGATCACTGCTATGCAGTAACCCGGAATCCACTTCAATGATTTGACCAAATTTACCTTCACTGACGGCTTTCATAATGCGTTGCGCGCCGGGGAAAAATGGAAATTCCGAGGAACACGCGACAGTAATCGATGGGTTTTCTGCAATAGCTTCCAAAATAGCGCGATTGGCATTTTGGTCGATACCAAAAGGTTTTTCGCCCAATAGATGCTTACCGCTGCGAATAATGTCGATGTAAAATTGTTGATGAAGATTGTGAGGCACAGCGCAATAAATGGCATCAACTTGATCGCTGTTGAGCAAATCGTGATAGTTGGATGACGCCAGTGCTATTGGGAAACCGGAATTTTCGAACCATTGAAATAATTGTGGATTCGTATCACAAATTGCCGTGATTTGCGGCTGAAAATCGAGATCGAGGAGATGGCACCATCGTGCAGCAGCACTTGCAAATTCGCGCCCCATTAAGCCTAAACCAATGATGCCAAATCGAATGATTTGCTTCGCCATTTTAGACATCTCCCATAATATGAAGTGCTGCCTCTGGCTCTACATTGTCGTGTACCACAGCCATCAAAGCACGAGTCATGTGGGCAGGCTTCGGATGTTGGATAACATTACGACCGTACACAATACCCTTTGCTCCTTGTTGTATGAGCTGATGTGTCCGCCGCAAAATTTCAATTTCTGATACTTTTCCTCCGCCTCTCACTAACACAGGTTTACCAGCCGCCATTTCGATAACACGGTGATATTCTAACGGATTATCACAAGGGTCGGCTTTGATGATATCGGCACCCAATTCTACAGCTTGGCGCACTAAAGTTTTGATTTTATCCAAATCGCCATCGACCATATACCCTCCGCGCGCATCATTCGCCTTCATGACCAAAGGCTCAATCATCAACGGCATGCCGTATTGCTCGGAAATCGGTTTAAGCTGGCTGATATTCTGGATACATTGGCGCGACACTTCCGGTTGACCGGGAATACTGAATAGATTTACCACTATACAACTGGCGTCTAATCGCAATGCTTGAACAACCGCTTCGTGAATAAGATGCGAGAACAATACTTCGGGCAATAATTGACCGTATACATTGGCAATATCCGTGCGTAATACCAATGCCGGCTTATTTTTGCCGGGCATATGTTGAAGCAAAGCGGCATTACCGATGCTAAGTTGAATGGCATCAGGCATGGCATCGACTAAAACAGCCACGACTTGTATCATATCTTCGATACCGTCAAGGAAGGTGCGCTCACCAAAAAAGCCGTGATCGACCGCGACATCAAAGCATTTTCCATCTGGGGCAAATAATCGATTCAAACGGGGGACAATACTCATCAAATCACACCCTATTTCTGTTAAATTTCACGATGCTTATTGTTCCCCTTAAACACTGTTTTGGCAAATTTCCGCATTAGAATATTGCTAGAAATACCCCAACCTCCAAAATCAAAATGAGGTTCGGGGGTAAAATGCACTGTGTCGTCCTTCAGGGATTTAAGTCATCGTGGGTGGTGTGTTCATGTATAGGTTGCCCCTATTCCCTCTAAATTCAGTCTTGTTCCCCAAAATGCCGATCAATCTGCATATTTTCGAGGAACGATATCAATTGATGATTCGTCGCTGTGTTGATACCAAACAGCCCTTTGGCGTCGTTTTAATTGAGTCTGGTTCAGAAGTAGCCGGTCTCGGTGCCGAAGCCGTACCACTTAAAGTGGGTTGCACTGCCGTCATCGCCCAAGTTCAACAACTTGCACTGGGACGCATGAATATCATTGCGGTCGGTCAACAGCGTTTTCGCATTCATGCGCTGGAATACGATGAACCCTATTTGGTGGGTTTAGTAGAAGATTTGCCGATCATTGAGTTTGATCAGTCGTTGATCGCTGTCGCTACGCGCGGTTTACGATTCTGGCTAGAGAAATATCTTGCGATTTTAGAGCGTACCGAACAGGCACAGTTTGATCGATCCCAACTCCCTGGCGACGATTTGGAACTCGCGTATTTGGCTGCTTCACTGCTGAAAATACCTATGGAAGAGAAGCAAGAACTTCTTGCCCAGCCGGATACATCTGTGCTGGTCGACCAAATTCGCTTAATTTACAGAAAAGAAGTTACATACCTTAATATGGTTGTTGCACAACCATCGATCCCCGAAGATACACCCTTTTCGATCAACTAAATACCCTGTCAAATCACACTAAATGCGAGGTACTGATGCATTACGATAGCCAGTGGCTCCACGAACAATCCGTGATTACGTTAGAGCGTATTCTTCCTGCAATCCTTGATCTCACCCAAAGTGATCCCGACCAAGCTTTGTTTCTTGAACGTTTGCGTAATCATTTTCCGGTACTTTTTGAGTATTATCTGAACTTGTATGGCGAACATTATGATTGTCACTTTCACTTAGAAGCGACAGTGGGATCACTGGCACAAGCATTTCTGCAACGCCCTTCGGAATTGCGCCAGTTAGACCGGCATCGTCAACAAAACGAGGACTGGTTTCAATCGCAAAAGATGGTTGGGGCTGTCTGTTATGTCGATTTATATGCGAATGATTTAGCTGGAATACAACAAAAAATTCCCTATTTCAACGAATTAGGTGTGACTTATTTACACTTGATGCCTTTGTTCGATGCGCCTGAACTCAATAGTGATGGGGGCTATGCGGTAAGTAGTTTTCGCAAAGTGAATCCCAAATTAGGCGACATGAATGATCTGCGCGTATTAACAACTCAACTGCGTGAACACGGCATCAGTCTCGTGCTTGATTTTGTATTCAATCACACTGCTGATGAGCATGAATGGGCGAAAAAAGCCCTTCAAGGCGAAAAGCAATATCAGTCATATTATTTAATGTTTGACGATAGAGGAAAGCCGGACGAGTATGAGCCATTTCTTCGGGAAATATTTCCCGATCAAGCACCAGGAAGTTTCACTTTCCGACCCGAAATCAATAAGTGGGTTTGGACGACCTTTAACACTTTTCAGTGGGACTTGAATTATTCCAATCCCGAAGTATTCCGAGTCATGCTGGAAGAAATGCTATACCTCGCGAATCAAGGCGCAGAAATTTTGCGACTGGATGCAGTTCCTTTCGTTTGGAAGCAGGTCGGCACTACTTGTGAAAATCTGCCGGAGGCACACTGGATCATTCGCGCATTCAATGCTTTCGTACAAATTGCCTGCCCTGCCCTACTCTTCAAATCTGAAGCCATTGTTCATCCGCGCGATGTCCGAAGTTATATCGATCCATCTGAGTGCCAAATATCATATAACCCCATACTAATGACCCATCTGTGGGATGCACTGGCTACGCGCGAGACCTTCTTTATGCGTCATGCCATGAGTCGCCGTTTTTCGATGCCAGAAAATACAGCGTGGATCAACTATGTTCGTTCGCATGATGATATCGGATGGGGTTTTGCCGATGAAGACGCTTCAGAAGTTGGTATCAATGGTTTTGACCATCGACGGTTTCTAAATAGTTTTTATACCGGAGATTTCCCTACCAGCTTTGCAAAAGGTCATCCTTTCAATTACAACCCACGTACACAGGATATGCGCATAGTGGGTACAACTGCTTCTCTTGCCGGCTTGGAACAGGCACTGGCGACCAAAGACCCGCTTGCAGTAGAAATGGCAGTGCGGCGGATTGTGCTTATTTATAGTGTGGTTTTTAGCATTGGTGGAATCCCGCTTATCTATTTGGGTGATGAGCTTGGGACATTAAATGATTACTCGTATCTTGACGATCCTCAAAAAAGCCCTGATAGCCGTTGGTTGCACCGACCGTCATTTGATCAGCAGCAATTTCAGCAACGCAACCTATCCACAGATGCAACTAGCGCGGTGTTTCGTCGTATCACTCATCTCATCAGCGTAAGAAAAGCCCAACCTGCCTTCGCCGGTATGAGTACCGAATTTTTTGACCTCGGAAACAATCATATATTTAGCTATGTCCGGTCTGGCACCATAACAGTTCTTACTAATTTTTCCGAGTTTCCGCAACAAATTGATAGCCAGCTCTTGCCCAAATTCGGATCGCCAGATGGCAAGCTTTTTG
>Ga0209181_10000563_pt1 | contig 68585 bp, 80 predicted proteins | sample MAT05_FD_187208 | JGI IMG/M metagenome (GOLD analysis project Ga0209181, IMG submission 187208) | Freshwater microbial communities from Lake Fryxell liftoff mats and glacier meltwater in Antarctica - MAT-05 (SPAdes) (version 2) | ecosystem: Environmental > Aquatic > Freshwater > Ice > Liftoff... | reverse complement strand
CTGGGCAACACCCAAGCGCAAAACATACTCTAAAATAGGTGGATTAAGGGGTTGATCTGGGCGCGATAAAGACCTTCTGATTAGATCATCAATCTGTCCCAAACGTCTGATAACTGTTGTCACCAACATTCTTACAAACGCGCGGTCCCGTTGTTGCAGAGAGGAGAAATCTCGGCTCTCTTCAAGTGCTTGATCAAGAGTATGACGTTGGCCAAAAACCTGTTGCAGAATATGCAATGCAACTTTTCTTGCATGTAACATTTCTTTTTGAGATTGGCCTTGTTGTTCCATATCTCCTGATTCAGGTGCATAAGATAAGGTTGGGTGTGAAGGTGCTTGGGTCATGGGATATAGTTTTACCTCAGTTTTTATCTAAAGTAAATCTTTTGGGTTTTCTATTTGAAATCATCAGGTGACTTGCCCGTCTTATCATCTCAGGGTAAAGTCATTTTTATGACCGTATCTTCTTCTCAACCCAAATCATCATTTTTTGCACGCTGGCTAAAACCCCAAACTTTTCTTGCTGAGCGGGATAGGCTGGAGGCTTTCCTTGCGGCTTTTCCGGGAGAATATTGTGGATTTAATCCAGATGGCTCATTGGCTTATAGTAAGGGGTTTCTAGAGCTTTTAAAAATCAGAAAAATAAACAGCATAGCGGATATCCAACACGCTCTTCGTCCCGGAGATGCCGCAACATTAGAAAATTGCTTTGGTAAATTAAAAGAAGAAAAACAGAATTTTATTCTAAAGGTTCAAACAATTGACACGCATAGGATATTACGACTGACAGGAGGGACGGGAAGTGCTGTTAATGGAAACGACATATATGATATTATTTGGGTCGAAGACGTTACAATTACGGAAAAAGAATTGGAACATAAACGGGAAACTCAAGGCCTTCTTGAGCATGAAATTAAAAAATACTACGCTGTTCTTGGAGCTGTAACCTACCCTGTTTGGATTCACTCTCTTAATGGCGATTTGGTATGGTGCAACACATCCTATGCCAAAATTTTAGGGATAGGCGACGAAGACGTTATCCAACAAAAACAGGAAATTCTTTTTACCACGCCCAAACGGAAGGGAAAGGTTGGTAAGCCTGTCAAGATTATGGTTGAAGATGCTGTCTCTAGTGGGTTAATCCAGTCAGAACCAAAATACGCCATTATTGATGGTGATCGAAAATTGATGAATGTCACTTTTATCCCCTTACCTCATCTTGATATTGTTGTGGGACAAGCCCAAGATGTGTCTCGCGAAGAAGAAATAGAAACACGGTCAGACCGTAACATGACGGCCAATCGTGAATTATTAGAACAGCTTCGGACTGCTATTGCTATTTTTGATGGTGAACAAAAATTAGAATTTTATAATTCCTCTTACGCGCAATTCTGGCGTTTAGAAGATAATTGGCTAAACACCCATCCCAAATTAGGTGATATTCTTGAGCGATTGAGAGAAACGAGAAGACTTCCAGAACAAGCTGATTTTAAAAGATATAAGCAAAGTTGGTTAGAATTATTCACATCCCAAATCGGTCCCAAAGAAGATATGTTGTACTTACCCGATGGTTCAGTCCTTCGCTCGCTTGTTGTGCCTCATCCCTTGGGTGGGTTGTTGATGACTTTTGAAGATGTCACAAGCAGCCTAGAGCTTGAATCATCCTATAATACCCTGATGGCCGTTCAAAAAGAGACGTTAGATGGCCTATCAGAGGGGGTTGCGGTTTATGGTAGCAATGGGCGATTAAGATTATGGAACCCGTCCTTTGCTAAAATGTGGGCATTAAACCCAGAGGATTTGGAGGGACAACTTCATATCACACAGATTTTAGAAAAATCGAAACACTTCTTCCCAAAAGATGACTGGGATTATTTACGCGATCATATGACACGTGAATTATTTGCTCGAGAGGATAAAAAAGGTGAAATTAGAAGGGCTGACGAACGCATTCTTCATTATGTATCAATTGCACTCCCTGACGGCGGGACAATGGTTACATTCCATGATGTGACAGATACTGTCCGAGTGGAGGAGGCCTTAAGGGAAAAAGCAATCGCACTTGAAGATGCAGAGAGGTTAAAATTAGATTTCTTAGCAAACGTTTCATATCAATTACGTACACCATTGAATGCCATTATCGGGTTCAATCAAATTCTAGATAAAGAATATTTTGGTGAGTTAAATAACCGTCAAAAAGAATATACAAAGGGTTTGGGCGAGGCATCGGAACAACTCATGAATCTTATCAATGATATTCTTGATTTATCGACAATCGAAGCAGGCTATATGGCCATTACAAAAGAAAAAGTTGATATACATGCGATGTTAAATGGATTGTTTGAATTAACTCAAGAATGGGCGAGACGTCAAAAAATTGAAGTTCATTTATCGTGCAGCAATGATATAGGATTTGTTGATTTAGATGATCGTCGTATTAAACAAGCTTTACTCAATTTAATTCGGAATGCGATTGCTTATACTCCAGCAGGAGGCCGTATCACATTATCAGCAAACATTATCGGTGAAAAATTGGCATTATCGGTTATCGATACTGGCCCAGGAATAGCCACAGAAGATCAATCAAGAATTTTTGAACCCTTTGTCAAAACTTCGGCATCACGTGAAGATGGAAGGGGTGGAGCAGGACTTGGTCTTACTCTTGTCAACAATATTGCAAAACTTCATGGTGGGGAAATAAAGCTGAAAAGCAAAGCTGGAGATGGTACGGCCATCAGCCTTGTAATTCCTATAAAACAATGATTAATTACTTAAAAATTTTTCGGGGTTTTTACGATAATATCTATCGCATGCCCCCTCTAATTCAGTTATCAATGTTTTACCTAGGTCACCCCCATTGCCATTCATAGTCTTAGCAATAATTAAAGAAAGCGTTTTTTCGTGCGCGTTGATAATTTCAAGGGCATCGCTATTAAATTCACTAATATGTTCAAGAAAACTCAACATAATTCCTGCTAGTTTTCCAACTAAATCATATTTGAACATTCCCCCATTTGCTTTTAATTCCATGATCGGTTTAATCAATTCAGACCTAATCAAATCAAGCTGGTCTGGGGTGTCTTTTGCTTGAGCAATTAGATCCCTTAATCTTAAAAGAATTGGCGCGGCAACTTCTTTAAAATCAACTTCGTTATTTTGAATGACTGTTTCTGCCCTTATCACAGCGATATCTGATATATCTCCAAAGCCAACTTTGGATTGCAATTTTTTATCAACTTTAATTATTCTTGCCTGTTTTGCGTTCGTCATACAAAAAAACCACTCAGTGTGCTTGTTATTATTACATAGATTATAGTCAAATCGTTTATTTTTAGTTTATTTCAATTTCCCAAGGACTGAGTTTTGATACAGAATTACCGCCATCCCTTAGTTCGCCCGAGCGTCTTTTGGGGCCTGTATAATCTTCACCTCTTTTCCTTCTACGACTAGGTCCAAAAAAACTATCTGCTTCTACAAAATCTCGAGGTTTATTGATAATCATATCTAATCTTTTTGCTAAATCTCGACCCGAAAAAGGTTTCGTTAGGAATTCTGTTGCACCCAAGTCTCGTGCCACCATAACACGCTGCATAGCACTGTATCCTGTCATCATAATAATAGGAACCATGCGATTAACAGAGTTTTTATCAAGCCTGACCATACGGATAAACTCAATCCCATCAATAGGCTCCATAAGCCAGTCAGTAATAATCAAATCGGGGCTATGTTTTTGAAAAAGCCTAAAGCCCTTCGCCCCCTCGTCCGCTTCATATATTGTACCAACACCAAAGGCATCCAGCACGGAAACAATTAAAGCCCTCATTGGATGAAGGTCTTCTATGACCAGCACGCTGATTTTCTTTAAATTGAGGGGCATATGAATTTATTTCCAATTTTTATATTTTTAATCAGTGTCTATGGTAAAGTTGTTTTGACTGTATTTCAATCCGTAAATTGGCTGTTTTTCTATTCATTGTTTTTCTTTGGGAAATATAGACAAGCTCTTAATAACACTCTAATCTAGTGATAATTTTAAAAAATGAGGATTTCATGAAATTTTGTTCACTATTTTTTAGCGTCTTTCTAACTCTTTTTATTCTAACATCCTTTGCCTATGCAGAAAGTCAACAGCCTGATGTCCCCCTACCAATCCAAAACTTGGTATCTGAAGGAGCCCAGTTAAGATATTTGGGACAAGAAATGGGATTGCATGGTTGGTTGGTTTTAAAGGCAGGACAAGAGCAGTATTTCTATTCCACTCAAGATGGACAAGGAATACTGATGGGGATACTTTTTAATAATAAAGGGGATACTGTGACCTTAAGGCAAATTAATGATCTCCGTAAGAAGGAAGGCCCATCTATTGATAAATTAGCGGGATATGACCAGCCAATCCAAAACTCAGCCCCCCAGTCCCCTGTTATATCTCCTGATTTCAAAAGCCCACAGGCTCTTTTAGACTCTGTGGTGAAACCCAAATCTGAGCAATTATATGAAGGTGTTCAGGGTGCCAATTGGATTAAATTGGGAAATGATGATGCTCCAATTATTTATAGCTTTATTGATCCTGAATGTCCCCATTGCCATGATCTTATTCAAGCCTTTAGAAAATCAAGCTATTTGGAACAAGGTCTTGTTCAATTAAGATTAATTCCTGTTGGGGTTTTAAGTGAAAACAGCCTGATTGAAGCTTCTTATCTTTTAGCATCGCCCAAAGCACAAGATGATTTATACCGTCATTTAGATGGAGAAAAAAACGTTCTTTTAAACGATAAAAATGTAAATACTCAAGGTGTCCAAAGAAATATAAAACTAATGCAAGATTGGAAACTGGACATGACTCCTTTCTCTGTTTATCGAGCAAAGGACGGGAAAATAAAGGTTTTACAAGGAATTCCAGACGATCTTAAGAAAATCATCATAGAGTTGCGATAATATAAAAAATCAGATATATAGCCTCTCTTAGGCACTAATCGAAATATTTTAGGGAATTTATGGATACAAAGTCATTATTCTTGTTACAAGTTTTGGAAAAGCTTGCAACTCCTATGGTTGCGGCTATTAGTGAAGTGTCAGTTAGGCACTCTCTTATTCCTGACCCGTCTTCGCCAGGCTCTATGAGACCTGAGGCAGAGCAAGTGGCTGGGTTATTGACCAAATCAACACAAATGAGTATTGGCCTTGGTCAATTGATGGATATGAAATTACCTGAAGATGAGGCGGATTCAATTCGATTGGCGCTTGCTTCACTTGCCTCGCCCCTCATGTCCAATATTTATCGATTAGCAGGAAGGCCTCCAACTGACTCAGAAATTAATCGTATATCTGACGCTATGGGCGCTGTTGTCAGCTATTCCGATAGTTATCATGCCGCAGCAGATGCAAATGTTAGAATGTCCCAAATTGAGGCAGATTTTTTCCCCTCAGATCCATCTCAGGTCTCCATTTTATATATGAGCGCTCTTTTACCGGTTGTGAACTCAATCATGGCTTATTCCTTTGGGCAGCCAGAAAAAAAACTAGTTCAAGATGTTACTGTACGATTGGTGAGAGAATCAAAATTTCTACGCGCTAAAATGTTTCCAGAGATTGCAGATGGCTCAATGGCGGCCAAAGCCGACCTTGCCCTACTTCGTATGTCGGGGTTGATATATAGTCAGTGCCATTTCGCAGAGATGGCTAAGCTTATGGCAACGGAAGATCAGGTTCGCCAAGGTATGGCTCCGACCATGACTGCATTATGGCAATCATTTATTTTAAGAATGCAAATGCTAGAAATTTTAGGGGATGCACTCATTCCTGGAATGAGACGGAGTATTACAGACATGACGAGTGGAGCGGGTGGGCGTTCAAGTGCGGGGGGTTTACAACCAATCGCAAAAGCGAAAGAAGCTCCATCAGATAAACCAGTTACATTCACTGCTATTCCCTCTGCCAAAGACAAGGGTGAAGATACAAATAAATCATCAAGCTCCAGTGGCCCAATGTCATTCTTTGTTAAAAAGAATACGGGTTAAAGGAACAATATTAGCATGAGTAAAATTGTTGCCGCTTGTTTAATGTTAGCTTCACAAACTTATTCCGTTCCACCAGCAGTTATGGTTGGAATCCTTCAAGTGGAAGGGGGGGCGATAGGTCAACAGGTTAAGAATACCAATGGCAGTTTTGATTTGGGTCCCATGCAAATCAATACAATTTGGGTTCCTGAATTGTCAGAATATTGGGGTGTTGAAGAAACAACTGCCGCAAAATGGATTAGAGATGATGTTTGTACTAATATGGGTGTTGCGGCATGGATTTTAAGAAAGCATATGAACGAGACTAAGTCTTTGTCCCAAGCGATTGCACATTATCACTCAAGAACCCCAAGCAAGGGCTATTCCTACAAAGCCAAGGTTATTGAAGCCATGCGTAAAAATGGATTGATAAAAAATAGTTCTCGTTAATGTCTTTTGATTTCTTTTTATAATTTAAATCTTAATTATAAATTCCTGACTTGTAACTCCTCACCTGAATCGCTATTGTAAGTGTATTATGAATCATAACAATGTTTTGATTTATTAATTTCTGTAATTTTAACAGGGTATTTTAACCAAATGTTTCAAAAAATTAAATTTATTCTCTTTCTTGCTGTTATTTCTGTTCCTCTCTCAGCTTGCGAAACAGGATATCCTATCCGTGTCAAAGATCCGCAATTAGTTGCTCAGCCTGATCGTGTTTCCATGATGTTAGCTCAAGCTGCAGATAAGGCTTCAAATGCGCTAGAGTCATTGGCGGCAATTGAACAAAAAAGAACCCCTTCTGGTCAAGTACCCGCTATTGTCGGAGCCCCAGCAGAATTGATGCGTGCTATTACCATCAATTGGGTTGGACCAGTTGATCAGATTTCCAAGGTACTAGCTGATAAATCAAGCTATCGCTTCGTGACGTTGGGGGCTGCGCCGGCCACTCCTCTTGTAGTGAGCGTTGATGTTACTAATAAACCTGTGATTGAAGTTTTACGTTCAATTGGCCTTCAATTAGGTGCGCGTGCTGATGTTTATGTCGATAGCGCCGAAAAGATAGTGGCTCTTACTTATGCACCTATAATAGGGCGTGGCGATGTCATGACCCCCTTACGTTCTAGATAGTAAAATTTCAAAACTGAAGAGATGAGAATGAATTTATCAACACTGTATTCAATACGCAAAGCAGGGCTCACAGCAGGTCTGTTTTTTTGTTGTATAACCCCTCCTCTCTCGCCTGCTTCTGCACAATCTCTTTTTTCGTTAGGAAAGGATGAGAGTCAAGAAATTCAGGCTCCCGTACTTGAAGATATTGAGGTTGATGAACTGATGCGTCAGGAAAACTTGACGAAGCAAGATGTGAATGCAAAACTAGAAGCTTCTACGCCAAAATCTCTGCCACAATTACAAGAAATTCTGGGTTATAAGCCTCCAGAAAGCGATGATGATGATAAGTCTGGTATGCCTATAGATATTCGCAAAGAATCTCTCAAAGAGGCTGCCCTCTCTTATGGAGCCCGAGGCGGGCTTGCCTTTAGAAGTTATGAAATAAATATAGAAGTTGATGGTCGTCAATCTTACATGGATAAAGTTTATGATTTTCGTCAACTGCTTATTGCGGCCCCGTCGGGCTTTATGATTGAACCTCCGATTATATCTGAATCTTTAAAGGCTCTATTAATTGAAGGTGATGGCCAGAAAGCTGCCGTTGCAGATGCAATTTATAGTATCAATGAAAATGTAAAGATTGTATCTGCTCCTCGAAACTGGAGAACATATTTGACAAGGTCTTGGGGGCCCGTTGAAGATCCTCCTGAGATTTTACGTCCAAAAGTTGGAGATGATGCAGAACGGAAAGAATGGCGTATAAATGTTAAGTTGGGATGGGATGAAGGCCTTAATCAGGCGGATGAAGTCTTTGCTCAAGATCTAAATAGGTTACAGATGGAATTTAATGGCATGATTCGTTATCGCCAGCTTCTAGCCCAAGGAATGGTATCGGCTCCGTTTGCACAACAAATTGATCGTGGGGTAACAGGGGAAGATGCCACCATGCGTGTTGGCGATCGTGCTGTTGTTATTACAGGTATCCCAGAGCTCATAACGGAATCGCAAAGATGGCAGCCCGCAAACCGATAAGTCTTACCAAAGGCGATCAATCACTTGTTCAAACATGGCCCGATGAGCCCCATCGTTTCACTGAAGAGCATGTTGATGCATTTTTAATGTGGTGCGTTAAAAAAGGAACATCGGATATTTCAATTCAAACAGATAGGCCTGTTTACACGGATGTTCATGGCACATTATACCCAGCTACATACCGTGCTATCGATGGTGTGGATATGGCTGTATTTCTTCATAAAATTTACGGGGTTGATGCTCTTGCTAGACTGGCATCAGGCAAAGATTTAGACGTATCATATGAGATACGCCCAGATCGTTATTCTCGTTCCCGTTTCCGTGTTAATATCACAGCCATCCTATCGCGTGGTCGTGATGCAGCACAAATTACTATGAGGGTTATGCCTGCAGAACCTCCACGGATGTCAGATATGGGGATTGAAAAGCAGATCATTGATAATTTTGCGCCTCGTCAAGGCATGATTGTAATTACCGGCCCCACAGGTTCGGGTAAGACAACGTTACTTGCGGGCGGCATGAGAATGCTATTAGAACGGCCTCATGGGTGTGGTAAGGTTGTTACATATGAAGCTCCAATCGAATTTACTTATGATTCCATTCATTCGCCACGCTCTCTTGTTTCCCAAACCGAAGTTCATCGGCATCTTCCGGATTTCTCTGCTGGTGTCAGAAATGCCTTGCGTCGTAAGCCAAATATAATTTTAGTGGGTGAAGCCCGAGATAAAGAAACAATATCTGCGGCCATTGAAGCCGCTCAAACTGGACATGCTGTTTATACCACTACCCATACAACAGGAGTTGCCTCCACCATTCGCCGAATGATCTCTGCCTTTGATAAAAATGAACGCTCTGAGAGAGCCTATGCACTGATGGAGACCCTCCGAATGATTGTAACCCAGTCACTGGTTCCTAAAAAAGGGGGGGGCCGATTAGGGGTCAGAGAATGGATGGTTTTTCCAGATGAAGTGCGCGAAAAATTACTAGATAAAGATTTTGATGATTGGACAAACGAAATACAAAGGATGATTCCTTTTTATGGACAAACGATGGCTAAATCGGCAACTCTTGCCTTTGAAGGGGGAATTATCGAAAAACGCTTCTATCTTATTCTCACTGGTGGGGGCGGTGGGCATTAAGTTGATGTGGGAAGTGATGCGGGGGCAGGGGTTACTTGCTTTATGATGATAGTGGCTTCTACACCTTTTAGATATCAAAATCCCTTTTTAGCAAGAAAACATTTTTATTAACTATTTAGAGTTAATTGACGGGTAATCTATTATAATGGCTAATAATCAGATAGCAGACCTCAAAGAACAAATGAATTGGCATTGGAGAAATACAATGCGGCCAATCCGTTTTTTTAATTTTGACGTAAAGGCAGTTGTTCCGTTTCTTATCCTTCTTTTTCATTTACGTCTTTCAACCTTGATATTCTGTGCCTTGACCACTACTACCTTCTGGCTTCTCGAGAAAAAAGGGTTAACGGCAGATGCCGCCCTAAGAGCATTGCGAGTCAATATTGTTGGCACATTCCGCCTAGGGCAACCTAAATTTCGTTACCGCAAATTAAAAGATTTTGGACGTTAAAACTCAATAATAGGACTAAATTCTTTATTGAGTTTTCTTCATGTCCATTCTAATGTGTTTTTTGAATTAAATTTTCTGGAGTCTCACATGTATTTTACGTCTAAAAAATCTGCATATCTATCGATAGTTGCATCTTTGCTTGCAACAAGCAGTCTCAGCATAGCAACTCCAGCCCATGCAGGGTTTGAGTGGACACCACCGCCGCAAGTTGTTCAGGATGCGGTAATGAATGAGCAAACTCAGAATGCTGCGCCTAGCGGGCCCCTTACTCCTGAGATAGATTCTTCCCTTCCTGTTCCAGTTGGAAATGTTGAAGTCGTACCTGTACAGGATGATTCGACTCCCATAGTTACGCCTTCAGCTGAAAACGTGACTATGCAGCAAGAGCCCCAGCCGACGCCAGCCATTCAAACAGAAGAGTCGCCCTCTAGTCCTTTTAAAGGATTTCCTATAACCGAAGGGTTTGGTAAAGATATTCCCTTAGCAATTGCTATTCGCGATATTGTTCCTAATTCCTTAGCTTATTCCTTTTCTCCAAAAGAAATTGCAGGGACAAAAATTTCCTGGCGTGGCGGGAAGCCGTGGCCTGAAGTTCTACACCAAGCATTGGCACCACATGGTTTAGATGCATCACTAAATGAAAATACAATGCTTTTATTCAAAGTGAATAACGCCTCTAATTCGCTCTCTCAAATTGAATCAAAAGCCGAAACGCCTATGGTGCCCGATACAATAGCAGAGCCAGTACCCCTGATGCCGGCTATAACAGAGACTCCATCCCAAGTATCTCCTGTAATCCCAGTAATGGATGTTAAGATAACAAGTAAATGGGAAGCACGTCCGGGTGTTACTCTTCGTCAGACACTAGAATCATGGGCTAAACAGTCAAATGTCGAGCTGAACTGGTCAACGCCATATGATTACCCTGTGAATAATGCTTTCTATTTTTCTGGAAGTTTTAGCGATGCTGTTCAATCCTTATTATCAACTTATGGTGGGGGAAAACCATCACCCAAAGGTCGCCTATATCCTAACCTTCCGGATGGCCCATCAGTTCTTATGATAAATTAATTTATAACTCATAAAGTAAAAAGGGGAACAACTTGTTCCCCTTTTTCTTTATTTTGAATCTCTATTCAAGGGTAAGTCCCTCTCTGGAATATGTACCAATCACTTTAAGGGTGGCTGGATCTTTTATAAAATACATATGCGGAGAAAGAGTGGTCACTTGATAAATAGCATCAAGCGTTTGAGTAACGCGGCGTTTATCATATCCTGATAAATGATAAAAATTAGGGCCTATCTCTAAATAAGGGATACCTTCTCCGTTTTTATAGCTTCCAGTAATAATTTTTGAATTTATCCATTTTTGAACCAATTGGGTTCCATCTCCACCTGTTGATTTTATCCAGTCAGCAGGAGTCCAGTTAGAGTCTGTCCACTGGCTATTATGAGGATCAATCCCATTATCATAATAGGGATTAAAATCTTGGTTTTTCCAATGGCTTTCCCACCAAAAAAGCCCCATAAATTTTTCGCCTGCAAATGCAGATGATGCTCCAACGAACAGGACTAAAACAAAGGCTAAAACAGTAAATTGAGTTTTTTTCATGATATTACGACCTATATAACATATTTTAATATATCTTATGCTATATTAATAAAATGATAAACCCACTTTCTGTTCCTCTTTCTGGATTAATGTCTGCTTCCAAAAAAACACAGGTAGCAGCAACAAATATAGCTAATGCTGATGTGATAGGGTCGCGAGACCCTCAAAACTCTCAACAAGCCTATATTGCTCAATCAACACAGGATATAAGTTATGCAGGTGGTGGTGTTAAAACTATGACACTTAATCGCGATCCCACCTTTATTCCGTCTTATGCTCCTGATTCACCTTTGGCTAATTCAGAAGGGTTCGTAAATGCTCCCAATGTAAATTTAGATGAAGAATTGATAAACATAAAACTTGCGGAAAATGCTTATAAAGCCAATATCACTGCGTTAAAAGCAGGCATCTCAATGCAAGATACTTTGAGGGAGGCTTTAGATACTTCCTCATAATTATGGTGTTACCAAAAACACTTCACAAAAAATGGAGTTCGGGGTAATCTATGATTTGAGTTTAAGAATATTCTTTCTTTAAATTTCCCTAGACCCCATTAGAGATAAACATGGCCGAATTTAGATTACCAAAAAATTCCGAAATTAAAGAAGGAAAGACAATTGATGCTTCAAATGGAGCAGTCAGAACAAAAAATTTCCAAATCTATCGATTTGATCCTGATTCTGGCGAAAACCCTAGAATGGACAATTTTAAAATTGATTTGGATAAATGCGGCCCAATGGTGCTTGATGCCTTGCTTCATATCAAAAACACAATTGATGGGTCAATGACGTTAAGACGGTCTTGTCGTGAAGGTATATGCGGATCTTGTGCCATGAATATTGATGGATCGAATACTCTTGCTTGTTTAAAACCAATTGCAGAAATTAAAAAAGATATCAAAATTACCCCCCTTCCCCATCTGCCTGTTATCAAAGATTTAGTTCCAGATATTACCCATGTTGCTGCACAATATACATCGATTGAACCATGGATGAAAACAGAATCCCCTGCGCCAGCGCGGGAACGTCTTCAAAGCCCAGAAGACGCAGAGCGTCTAAATGGCGCGGATGGTAAAGGGCCTGCCGCCTGTATCCTATGTTTTTGCTGCTCAACATCATGCCCCAGCTATTGGTGGAATGGCGACCGCTTTTTGGGCCCAGCCGTTCTGATGCAAGCTTATCGCTGGTTATCTGATACGCGTGACGAGGCAACAGGAGAAAGACTTGATCAGCTAGAAGACCCTTTCCGCCTTTATAGATGCCATACGATTATGAACTGTACAAAAACTTGTCCAAAAGGTCTGAACCCTGCACAGTCAATTTCTGAAATTAAAAAAATGCTTGCAACTCGCGCAGGTTAAATCATACAAAAAAGGACTAAAACATGGATAATATTGCTCTACAAGAATTAGTAACCCATTGGCTTCTTCCTTCGTTTTTAGGCGCAGTTTTTGCATTCCTATTGGGCCTTATTTGGTACCACCCAAGAGTTCTAGGCACGCGCTGGCTAGAAGCAAGGGGAATTAAACCAGAAGATATTAAAGGTCAATCAGCTCCGTTTATTTTATCTTTTCCCTTATGGTTTCTTAGCGCACTTTTTTATACTTTCCTGGCTGTTACCCTAAAAATAGAAGGGCCTGCCGAAGTTTTTCTTTTATCCTGTATGTTATGGGTTGCTTTTGCCATGCCACCAATTGTGATGGGGTCACTTTATACTGGATACCCATTTAACGCCGTTGCTATAGATGCATCCTATCAATTGGCAGGGTATTACGCTCTTGGTATTGTTTATGTGACGATGGTCGGTCTGATTTAATCTGGATATACTTAGGGCTTTATCTCGAAAATAGCGTCGATTTCAACTGCAACGCCAAATGGCAGATTTGATGCACCAACAGCAAATCGTGCATGACGACCAATTTCGCCCAATACAGCTACAATAATATCTGATGCGCCATTGATGACAGACGGGTGTTGATCAAAGTCAGGGGAGGAGTTTACAAACCCCCCAAGTTTAACGCAACGAATAAGACGTGACCAATCGTCATTAATGGCGTTCCTTGCCTGAGCCAAAATATTCAAAGCACATACTTTGGCAGCCTCTTGTCCTTGTTCAATTGTTAAAGTATCGCCCAATCGACCGATATACATTTTTTGACCGTTCAAGAAAGGGATTTGACCTGCAATAAACAGTTGGTTTCCACTTATCACAAAAGGGACGTAATTTGCCGCCGCAGGGGCAGGGTTTGGTAATTCAATTCCTAGCGCCTTCAGTCTTATTTCTGGGGTAGACATATTCACAAATTCCTCTGTATATTCCATGTTGATACTTGATTATTCCATCAAATTAGGCCATCACTGAAGTTAGAACAAGCATAAAAATCAAGGTACCTCTAATGGGATTATTTAAATTTATATTCAAGATTTTGGGTGCTGTTTCACCTGTCCATATTTGGTTTGTAACTTTTATCACTCAAGCCAAAAAAATAGGGCAAGATTCAGAAGGTAATAAGTACTATGAAACCAAAGCACGCAAAGGGTATAATCATCCAAGGCGTTGGGTTGTATATCATGGTGAAGCAGAACCAAGTTCTGTTCCACCAGAATGGCATGGGTGGCTACATTACCAAACGGATGCATATCCAGCGGATAATAATTCATCTTTCAGACGCCCATGGCAGAAACCATCAAAAGCAAATATGTCGGGTACAAGCGCGGCCTATCACCCACCAGGCCATCTTTTGTCTGGCGGACAACGTGATGCAGCTACAGGTGATTATGAAGCTTGGACACCCCCTCAAGGTAGACTATAAAAAAAATAACGGAGAGAATAAATGTCACGCAGCATGATTGAAACTGTTTTAGGGGGAATGGTCCTTATCGGAGCTTTGATTTTTCTTATTTTCAGCTATAGCAAAGGTGATGCAGGGAATGTCAGTGGTTATAAAATCTCAGCTAATTTTTCAAAAATTGGGGGCCTGAAAGAGGGCGATGTCGTTCAAGTAAGTGGTGTCAAAATTGGTCAAATTGCCAAGGTTGAACTTGATCCAAGAACATATTTGGCCAAAGTGACCATGGAAATTGACTCTGATGTCAAAATTCCTGATGACTCGGCTGCCGCCATCAGCAGTCAAAGTCTTTTAGGAGGAATGGTCATGGGAATAGAACCTGGCGCATCAGAAGAAATGTTGTCTGCAGGTGGGGAAATTCAATATACACAAGCTCCGCAAAACCTAGAAGAATTATTAGGTAAGTTTATATTTTCAATGCAGGGTAAGGATAAAAAAGAAGATGTTGCTGTTCAAACTTCTCAAACCCCACAATCTTCTGCTCCCAATTTTGCACCCGCAGCAACACTGACACCGCCCATAGCAAATCAATTGGAAAAGGTAGAACAAAATCTTGAAGATCCAGAGTCTCCATAATGAAATGGGCTATCTTCTATTTAATTCTTATGATGCTGGCCACATTCTCACAAGTCGCCCTTGCTTTGGATTACGAAGAATATCCTTCAATCCGCCTTCGGTCACTCGATAAAATTACAGCACGCACTCTTACCTTTGATGCACAGGTCGGAAGCATAGTAAAATTTGGCGATATTTATATTAAAGTTCAGTCTTGCAAAAAACCTCCACCTGTAGAAAAAAATGAGGCCGCTTCTTTTCTACAAATTTGGCAAATGGATAAAGCTAAAAAAGAATCACGCTGGATATTTTCAGGATGGATGTTTGCTTCATCTCCTGCACTTTCTGGGATGGATCATTCTGTCTATGATGTATGGGTCATTGATTGCCTTGGTAAAGACCCTGAACAAATACCTGTTGAGGATATCAAAGATAGTGGGGCCGCCCTTCCTGATGAGGGTACAGTACCCGACAATACAGTTATTGAGCCTGATATTGCTCCAGAAGAACAAAAACAAGTTCCTATATCTGAAGCAAATGAACAAATACAAGAAGAACAGAAAAACGAAATCATTGAAGAAGTGCCAATTAAAGACCCTCCCATTAAAGAGCCTCACACACAAGATGATGTGATTGAAGGCATATACTAATTTTAAAAAAGGATATCATGTTTTCTCGACTTTCCCCTTATGGTCAGGCTGTTATCATGGCGCTTGCTGGCTATTTTTTGTTTAGTATGGCGGATACTCTTGCAAAGATTTTATCTAGTCGTCACCCTATCGCCATATGTTTATTTATCCCAGGAATTATTGCTTTACTTGGTATTTCGGGACGGATTTTTCTGCAAAAAGGGCTATATGGGTTTAAAACACAATATTTGAAAATTCATATTTTAAGAAGTATTGTCATTACTGGTTTGGTTGTATTATGTGTCAATGCCCTCAAACATATTCCGATTGCAGATTTTTACAGTGTCATTTTCCTAAGTCCTTTTGTTGTTATGGCTTTATCTATCTTAGTTTATAAGGAATCCATCCACTTACCTCGCATTCTTGTTTTAATATTATCTTTTATTGGGGTTATCATCACGATTGGTCCCCATTTTCATGATATGAGTATTGGCTATTTGTTTGTCGGATTTGCTGTTTTCTTTAGTGCTTTAAATGTGTTTCTTGTTCGAAAGATTGGTGGGAAAGAATACCCGCTTCTATATGGATTTTTTCCACTCATGGCTGTAACCGTCCTGAGTTTTCCTTTTGCTCTTCCGCATCTTTCTTTAGATGTTCCTGTTACTGATATATGGTTATTTTTGTTATATGGACTGGCTTTAATCGGGGCACATAGCCTTCTTCCAACGGCCTTCGCAAGAACCCCTTCAGTATCAAAACTAACCCCCCTCCATTACTCACAAATGATATGGGGGATATTGGCTGGTGTCTTTGTATTTGATAGACCATTGGAAATAAACACATTATTAGGTGGTGGCTTGATTATTTTCTCTGGTCTTGGCTTATTTCTTTATGAACTAAAAACATCGCTTAAAAAAATATCTTGAAAGGGAAAAGGATAATTTGATATGACCCATGCACATAAAGCCGTCCCCATGATTTCATCTATCTGTCCCCCTTTAAATGGCTCTATCCGAGTTCCGGGGGATAAATCAATGTCACATCGCGCCCTTATGTTTGGCGCATTAGCCGAAGGCGAGACAATGATTTCTGGTCTTCTTGAGGGTGAAGATGTTTTAAATACTGCCAATGCAATGCGCGCCATGGGCGCTAAGATTGAAAAAGGTAGTGATGGATTATGGCGATGTTTTGGTCAAGGTGTTGGCAATTTGATAGAACCTGTGTCTGTTCTTGATATGGGTAATAGTGGAACATCAACTCGCCTGCTGATGGGTATTATTGCAAGCCATCCTATTTCAGCCTGCTTTACAGGGGATGCATCACTGATTAAACGCCCTATGGGTCGCGTGACTATCCCACTTGAGCAAATGGGGGCTAGTTTTATCACCCGCGCTGGAGGCAAACCGCCCTTTGCTGTCCGTGGGACAGGCGCGGCCAAAGCCATTACCTATCGTCTTCCCGTGGCCTCGGCCCAAGTCAAATCAGCCATTCTTTTGGCGGGATTAAACGCAAGCGGAACAACAACAGTTATAGAATCCCACCCAACACGCGACCATAGCGAGAATATGCTTCGCCATTTTGGGGTTAAGGTTGATATTGCAAAAACTGAAGATAATGTAGATTCAATTTCTATTACAGGTGGACAAAGATTATTAGGGTGCGCCGTGGATGTTCCTGCCGACCCCTCATCGGCTGCGTTCCCAATTGTTGCGGCCCTTATCAATCAAGGATCAGAGATTAAGTGTTTCCGAGTTGGTATTAACCCACGACGAATTGGTCTTTATGAAACACTTATTGAGATGGGTGCAGAAATAGAATTTGAACATAAGACAATCGATGCGGGCGAGCCAATTGCCAATATTATTATTAAATCAACCAAACCCCTAAAAGGCGTTGATGTCCCAGCGACACGTGTTCCTAGCATGATTGATGAATTCCCCATTTTAGCAATTGCCGCCGCCTGTGCCAATGGAACAACTCGCATGACTGACCTTGCCGAACTTCGTGTCAAAGAAAGTGATCGTCTATTGATGGTTGCCAATGGACTTAAAGCCTGTGGTGTTGACTTAGAGATGGGTGAAGATTGGTTGACCATCCATGGGACTGGAAAACCACCAAAAGGTGGAGTAAAAATAGAGACGGCCTTAGATCATCGTATTGCCATGAGTTTCCTTATTTTAGGAACAGTAACACCTGAACCAATCTCAATTGATGATGGAAGTCCCATTAACACCAGCTTTCCAAAATTTAGTGAAGTGATGGCGGAGTTGGGGGCAAAGATTGCTGTGCAGCGTTCGCAGTAGGAATGATATCTTTGGTAAATTTTGTAAATAAATTCTTTAATCCTGCTACAGCTGTTTGAAACCTAGTCAGAGGTTTTGCACAAAGATGAACATCAACAACAAATTTCTCTTTCTCTATCTCTGTTATACTTAAAAGAGACCTACAGCCATCGATTGTTCCTGTCTTAAAAATGCTGCCAAGATTTACTAATTCTTTTTTTGCCGATTCTTCATGAAAAAAAGCGGATGGTTTATTTAAATTTTCGCCCTCTTGCACATGCCAATATTGAAGTGGGGCATTGATATAGGCACGGAATTTATCAAGATGCGAGATAGTTTTTTCTGCCCAAATGCTGCCGTCAGTAGCAGTTGTAAATTCTGATTTTCTATCGCCGACTGGCAAGCCATGCTCAGTAACAAAATGTGTATTATTCATCCCCCAGGATTTAGCCTTATTATTCATCAATTCTACAAATTTTTCTGAACTTCCCGCTACAGCAAACGCTAAATTGTGAATCATAATATTGCTTGAAAGCTGAAGTCCTTGCGAGAGTGCTTCTTTGACAGGGATTTCATGAATATTTTTAGGAAGGCCCACTCTAGCAAATTTACTGCTATTAAGACTAAGACTCTCAGGGAGAATAGGTATCATCTGGTCAGGCTTTAATTTTCCATCTTCAATGGCATCAAAGACCACCATCGCTGCCATCCATTTTGCTAAAGAGGCAATAGGAAGCTTAGTATCAACATTCTTTGAATCAGAAAGAACTTGGCGTGTAAAATGTCCATCGCCATTCTGAGAAAAGATAACTGTTAGGCGGGCCTCATCCCATTTAGATTGAGAGGGGGCTTTTACATCTTTTGAGATTGGGGATGTTTTAACTGGGTTACGTTCCTTAGCGGCAACACCAACACTGGCAAATGCCATTAAAAGTGAAAGAAAGGCTGATGATGCGTAAAGATTTCGCTGCCTCATGAAGTCCCCGTTTATTTTTTTATTTTAATAACATCATAGTTGACCATATCTTGTCAAATTTCGCCAAAGGCGTTAATGATAAATCTATGAGTCAGCATTTAATCATCACCGTAGACGGACCATCAGCCAGTGGCAAGGGGACCCTTGCCCGTCGTTTGGCAGACCAGTTTCATTTATTCTATTTGGATACAGGGGCAGTCTATCGCGCTGCGGCTAAACATATTCTGGATACAGGGGGGCATCCTGATAGCCCTACAGATGCAGAAAAATCAGCTATTTTTATTCGTGACCACTTAACGTGGGAGATGTTAGAAGATAAAGCATTAAGAACAGATATTGTAGCTGATGCCACATCTAGATCAAGTTGCTTTCCCACTGTTCGCAATATATTGCTTGATACGCAGCGCCAAATTGCAAACCATCCGCCAGTTTTGTTGCATCATAAGCCTTTCCAAGGATCTATCCTTGATGGTCGTGACATTGGGACAATCGTATGCCCTGATGCCCATGTTAAGCTTTTTATTACGGCCAATTCCGAAATTCGTGCCGAAAGGCGTTTTAAAGAATTAACATCAAAAGCCATCAAAACAAGCTATGAAACCGTTCTTCAAGAAATGAGATCCAGAGATGAAAGGGATAGCACGAGGGTCACAGCTCCGCTCAAGCCAGCACCAGATGCGATTATCATTGATACATCAACTATGGATAGTGATGCTGCGTTTCAAAGAGCAGTTGAAATCATCCGTTCTAAGATTATGTAGAAAAAAGAACAAATCGTAAACTTTATTCTTGACAAAAGAACAAATATAGAACATATATTGTTTAATAACGCCTTAGCTATGCATTTTTTCCCTGTTTGACGGCTGTCCCCGTAAAGATTTTTACGGGGATTTTTGTTATTTTTGATTTACTTTTTGAAAGGATACCCTTCATGCCAACTCTTATGCCAACCGATGATAATAACAACCCTATTCCTGCTCTCCGTCTCAAGGATGGTGGGTCTCACAGTATCGCAGCAACCGCCACAACCTCTCGTAATTCAACGGCTTTTTCGGTTGAGACACCTGTTGTTTCAATCTGTTCAACTGTTCCAGTTTTTGTTCGTTGCGGGGGGTCAACAGTCACGGCTTCCAATACCGATCATTATTTCCCTGCGGGGATCTATTATGATATTTCAATCAGCGGGGAAGGCCATAGGCAAACAACCCATATCGCTGTGCTTCGAGCTGAGGCAACAGATGGAATTGTGTATATCTCTGAAAAAAATTGATTTACAAAAAATTTAGCAAGGTGTTGTTAACACTTATCATGCAGAGTGGGGGTGTGTAGAATAAAGGGCGATTCGCTTTATCTCTATTGCCCTGTTCTACCTTGCTCTGTCTTCAGCCGTTCTGGCATATTTTTGACCTTATTCTTTTCTTTGGATGCCATGCACATTTTTAATGATCACTTGACCGATGATTTCCAATTCGACGATCGCTACGACACTGATGTTTTAGGCGATGGTAATTTATTCGAAGATGGGGATGCTTATTCTTTAGAAGATTTGCTAAGGCTGGTGCAGCAAATCCAAAACAATCAAGATGATGCCAACCCAGAAACCATTCTGTCATCAACCCCATTTTATAGTGATGAAGATGCCCTGATTTGGGGATTGAGTATATTGACCCAATCATCAATGGGGCGCTCTATTGCCTTTGATGCGCGATTTGAAGATTGGTCATTAGAAGTTGATGATATTGAAGATGGACATCCCATTATTGATTCCCAATTACGTATTTTGATTCTACCGCGCGGAACGCCTTCTGTATCTGCTTTGTCTAAATCATATCATGAGCGTCTTCAATTTCTGACCAGTCTTGGCCGTGGATTAAGAATGATTTGGCAAGATATGAATGCCATCCGTACACGCATTGATTTAACAGCAGATGACCAACTCTTCTTTGAACGTTTGCGCCGTGCCGATATGGATATCATTACCCTTAGAATGATGTGGGATTTGCGTGGCAGTGGGTATGGGTCATTATGGCGACATGTGATTGCGGGATCGGTTGGCGAAGTAGCCATGTCAGCCAATGATTTTTGGGAAAGTGAAAAATTTCCTGCAGGTTTAGCGCAAACATTCTTATCTTGGATGGGATGTGATCATTTACTCGCAGAATGCGATAACCGTACCTTGGATGATATGGATTCACGGCTTCAACGATCTATCAATGACACATGTGGAATTTCTATTTTGACCGCAACTGATATACTCAATTTATCCCGTCTTCCTGAAGGGGGGTCCTATTTGGCACCATTAGCAAGAACACTATGTTACAGTACAGAATTCCGTCATATTCCCGACCCAGTCAATGAAGCCCATTTGAAACAAATCTTGGAAGAATGTAGTGAAATTATTTCACCATCACTTGTTTTTCGTGACAGCGAATTAGAGAGAAAAATATTTCCCGATAGAATTATTGATACACTGGCTTAAAAATAGCCTCGAGAGACATCTTCATAAAATGCTTTAAGTCTTGGGTCTCTATCTACAACATCATCAGCCTTTGCAATTGCGCCATCTTCAAAGTCTTCTGATGCCATGGGGATTGAACCCAATACCTCCCAAAACTGTTTTTGGAAGGCGGGACTGAAACCAAATTGTAAAAGTCTGGTCTCTATTGCTGTTAAAAGGGATTTTGTGTCTAACGATTCATCTTCTTCAGCAAGAATTCCTTTAACTCGCGCAAATACAGTACCAATATTTAAGGCATTTAAAATCTCAAGAAATTGCGAGTCTTGTGGTTGAGAGGATCCAGAAAAATCAACTTTTAAGTCCTTTGGCATCATTACACCTTTTTTTATTAAGTATAAGTTACAATAAACCTAATTATTATAAGAAATCAAGAAATTATTTCAAAATTTTTGCGATCTGCTCGGTTACGATATTGACTGCGGCCATGCCATCCACTTTTTTGAGCATTCCCTTACCTTCGTAATAGGGAATAATCGGTGCGGTTTGTTCATTATAGACAGTCAGGCGTTTTTTAAGAGCTTCTGCATTATCGTCTGGCCTAACGTTAGCTGATTCTGCTGCTCTTTTTTCAATTCGCGCCAACAATGCATTTTCATTTACAACTAACTGAATAACAGCACCGAGATTTTTTCCTTTATCGTCCAACATTTTGTCTAAAGCTTCGGCCTGAGCCACTGTTCTTGGAAAACCATCGAGAATAAATCCTTTGGTACAATCGGAGCGTTCAATACGCGAAGATATCATCTCAATCACAATATCATCCGAAACTAACGCACCAGAATCCATAATGGCTTTCACCCTCAGGCCAAGGGTTGTCTTCCCAGAAATTTCCGCCCGAAGCATATCCCCCGTCGAGAGTTGTTTCATCCCACGCGTGTCTTCAAGAAGTTTAGCTTGCGTTCCTTTGCCCGCCCCTGGTGGTCCCAGAAGAATGATATTCATGCGTTATTTCTTTCCCTTGCCCAAGCGGTTATTTTTCTTGATAAGACCTTCGTATTGATGTGCCAACATATGCGAATTGATTTGCGCAACCGTATCCATGGTGACCGAGACCACAATCAATAATGACGTACCCCCGAAATAGAATGGCAAACTATAATGCGAGATTAAATATTCAGGCATCAAACAGATAAAGCACAAATAGAGAGCCCCCAAAACCGTAATCCGTGTCAGTACAGTATCCAAGAATTCAGCCGTGTTTTTTCCTGGGCGAACACCAGGAATAAACCCACCATGCTTACGTAGCATTTCAGCATTTTCTTCAGGATTAAAGACAACTGCTGTGTAAAAGAATGCAAAGAAAGCGATAAGAGCTGCATAAGCAATCATATGAACAGGATGCCCCGTCGTCATGTAACGAGATAAATCAGACAAGAACCCACTTCCTGCATCCGCGCCAGAAAACCCAACAATCGTCATTGGCAAAAATAGCAAGGAAGACGCAAAAATAGGTGGAATAACGCCAGACATATTCAGTTTCAAAGGAAGGTGATTTTGTGTCGCTTGGGTCATTTGTTGAGAACCCACCTGACGTTTTGGATATTGCACCAAAACACGGCGTTGCGCCCGTTCCATAAAGACAATGAATATAATTGTTCCAACAACCATCGCCGTAATCATCAATAGACCAATGAATGAAAATTGACCTTCACGGCCAAGTTCCAACATGCTGACCAATGCATGAGGAAGCCCCGCCACAATCCCCGCAAAAATAATCAAGGAAATACCGTTCCCAATTCCACGTGATGTAATTTGTTCGCCCAACCACATTAAAAATATTGTTCCCCCAACAACCGTAATCACAGTTGAAATTCGGAAATACATTCCAGGGTCAATAACAGCAGAGCCTTGTCCGCCTTCTATATTTTCAAGACCCACCGCCAAGCCATAAGCCTGAACCGATGCAAGAATAACAGTCAAAATACGCGTGTATTGATTCAGTTTATGCTTACCTGATTCGCCTTCTTTTTTGAGGGCTTCAAGTTTAGGAGATAACGCCGTTGAAAGTTGTACAATAATCGATGCAGAAATATACGGCATAATCGACAATGCAAAAATTGTCATCCGTGAGAGAGATCCACCCGAGAACATGTTAAACATATCCAAAAGCCCGCCGCCCTTTTGTTTAAAAATTCCGTCCCAAATATGAGGATCAATTCCCGGAATTGGGATATAGCTTCCAAGGCGATAAATGAGCAACGCCCAAATCACAAACCAAATTCTTTTCTTCAGTTCAGTAGCCTTAGAAAACGCGCCCCAATTAGCATTCTTTGAAAGTTGTTCAACAGCGGAAACCATACTTAAATCCTTATTTTAACTTGAACAAAATATGTAGCGGAAAGAGGGGGTAATGTCTATATGCTATGCGTCAAAATATTTATGGAGTTCGTTGTCATTTTAAATAAGAACAAATTACTAAAAACCATCTAAGCTTAGATGGCATTGTGCTAAACAGAAAAGTATCGATGTTTATTGACAGTAGAAAAGTGAATAAAAAAAGAGGCTCGAAAGCCTCTTAAATTTTGATATAGACAAAACTATTTTTGTAGTTATTTCTGTAGTTATTTCTGTCCGGGAATCGGTTTTTTACGCACAACTGGTTTGATAACAGGCACAATGATTTCAACAGAACCGCCCGCCTTTTCAACAGCTGCTTTTGCAGATGCCGTTGCACCAGCGATTTGCAAAGTAACTTTTGCAGAGATTTCGCCGTTGCCAAGTAAACGAACGCCATGTTTTGCCTTAGACACAATACCAGAATCCATAATGGATTTGCTGGTAATAGGTGATTTGGTATCAATCATTTTTGAATCAATGGCTGTTTGCAATTGGGTCAAAGAGATTGTTGTGTATTCTTTTGCAAAGTTATTGGTAAAACCAAATTTTGGCAAACGACGGTATAAAGGCATTTGTCCGCCTTCGAAACCATTGATTGCAACACCTGTACGTGATTTTTGACCCTTGACACCTTTACCGCAAGTTTTACCCTTGCCAGATCCAATACCACGGCCAACACGCATTCTTTTTTTGTTTGACCCTTCAGGAGGGACGATTTCATTTAATTTCATTTTATCACCTATTCTTTTACTTCAACAAGGTGAGCCACCTTGGCAATCATACCACGAACAGATGGTGTATCTTCAAGTACACGACTGCGGTGGCGTTTATTTAGTCCTAGACCAACTAAAGTTGCCTCTTGATCAAAACGACGACCAATTGGGCTTCCTAGTTGAGTTACTGTTACAGTTTTACCTGTTGGTTTTGCAGATGCTTTTTTTGCTTTTACTGCTGTTGTTTTCTCAGTCATCTTATCCTCTTATTCGTCTTTTGCTTCAGAAGAATCTGGAGCATTTTGAGCATCAGGAGCCTTACCTTTCAGAGAAACGTCACGATTAGAGACGATATCACTGACTTTCTTGCCACGACGTGTGGCAACAGAACGTGGGCTTTCCATCATTTTGAAAGCTTCAAATGCTGCATTAACCATGTTGTAAGGATTATTACTTCCAACTGCTTTAGCAACAATATCTTGTATTCCGATAGCTTCGAATACAGCACGAAGTGGTCCACCCGCAATAATTCCAGTACCTGGGGGCGCCGCACGAAGGTGAACGCATCCCGCACCGTAACGACCAATCACATCATGGTGTATAGTACGACCTTCACGAAGAGCCACACGAATCATATTACGTTTAGCTTGTTCAGTTGCTTTTTTAATTGCATCAGGCACTTCTTTTGCTTTTGCGTGTGCATGACCAATACGACCACGTCCATCACCAACAACAACCAATGCTGCAAAACCAAAACGACGTCCGCCTTTTACAACTTTGGCAACTCGATTAACGGCTACCAAGCGTTCGTTGAATTCTGATTCTTCACGCTCTTCGCGCTTTTTATTACCTTCTGGACGAGCCATATTCACTTCACCTTTTTAAAAAATTAGAATTCTAGTCCGCCTGAGCGTGCCGCGTCTGCCAAAGCCTTCACACGGCCATGATAGAGGAAAGCTCCACGATCAAACATCACTTTTGCAATTTTTGCATTCTTCGCACGTTCCGCAATCAATGTCCCAACAGCTGTTGCCGCTGCAATATTTGCACCACCTTTGGCACGCAAATTAGCGTCCAATGAGGATGCCGCCGCAACAGTCACGCCACGCACATCATCAATAATTTGTGCATAGATTTGATTATTTGTGCGGTGAATTGATAAACGAAGCAATCCTGCTTTGTTGTATCGAGCAAGTCTGGCACGTACTCGACGGGCGCGACGCTGTGCATTTGTTTCTGGTTGACGCATGTTCTTATCCTTATGCTTGTCTTAATTATTTCTTCTTACCTTCTTTATGTCTGACATATTCTCCGACATAACGAATTCCTTTACCTTTATAAGGCTCAGGAGGCTTGTATCCACGGATTTCAGCAGCCACTTGACCAACTTCTTCCTTGTTAATCCCATCAATTTTAATCGCTGTTGGTTTTTCAACAGTGATTGTAATTCCTTTTGGAATCGCATAACGGACTTCATGAGAAAATCCTAACTGCAAAACCAGCTCCTTACCCTGCAAAGCACAACGATATCCAACGCCCTGAATTTCAAGGGATTTAGAATATCCGTCTTTGACACCCAAAACCATATTAGTAATACGGCGTTGCATGGTCGCCCATAAAGCACGAGCTTCACGATCATCTGTCGATTTAGGAGCAACAGTAATTTGTCCGCCATCAAGCTTGACTTCAACTTTTGGGTGAACGACCAAAGTCATTTCACCTTTTGGGCCTTTAATTTTTACATCCTGATCTTTTACATCAGCAGTTACGCCTGCTGGGAGTGAGACTGGGTTTTTTCCTACGCGAGACATTTTTTATTCCTCGTTTAAATTATACTGCAAAGACTTATCAGATTAGAAAACCTGACAAAGAACTTCACCACCTACGTTAGCTTCACGAGCCGCTTGATCATCCATCACTCCTTGTGGAGTGGAGACAATCGTTACGCCCAACCCGTTATAGTAACGGGGAATTTCTTGAGCAGCCGTATAAATACGGCGACCCGGTTTAGACACACGGTGCATTTCTTTGATTGCACCCGTTACGCCTTCATATTTCAATTCAATCATTAAATTTTTATGACCGGCAGCGGCTTGCTCTTCGCGGAAGTCACGAATATAGCCAGAGCCTTTCAATACTTTCAAAACACTTGCGCGCATCTTTGATGCAGGGCAAGCCACAATTTTCATTCCAGCAGATTGACCGTTACGAATGCGGGTCAACATATCTCCTAAAGGATCGCTCATCGACATTTTATAATACTCCCTTTTCTACCAGCTCGATTTCACAACACCAGGCAATTGACCTTCGGAGGCCAGTTTGCGCAGCATAATGCGGCTGAGACTAAATTTACCATGATAAGAACGTGGACGACCAGTGAGTGCGCAACGATTACGTACGCGCCCCTTTGCACCATTGCGTGACAACGCCGCCAATTTCATAGTGACCGCAAATCTTTCTTCAACTGGAAGATCACGATCCATAATAATAGCCTTCATTGCTGCGCGCTTTGTCGCATCACGCTTTACAAGCTTTTTACGTTTTTCATTACGATTGATAGAGCAAACTTTTGCCATCTTGGGTCCTTTTTTAAACCTTTCTTATCTAGTTCTTGAACGGCATATCAAAGCCGCGCAATAATTCTTTTGCTTCGTCATCAGTCTTAGCATTGGTACAGATAATAATATCCATCCCACGTGCTTTTTCGACTTTATCAAAGTTGATTTCAGGAAAAATAGTATGTTCTTTAATACCCATGGCATAGTTACCACGACCATCAAAGGACTTACCATTGATACCACGAAAGTCACGAACGCGAGGCAATGCAATATTGACCAAACGATCAAGAAATTCATACATTTGCTTACCGCGCAAAGTTACCTTCGCACCAATCAGCATATCTTCACGAATCTTAAAAGATGCGTTTGATTTACGAACAACAGTCGCAACTGGTTTTTGTCCAGCAATTGCAGCCATGTCTTTCAAGCCAACATCAATGTGTTTTTTATCAACTGCGGCTTCACCAATCCCCATGTTAAGGACAATTTTTGTCAACATTGGAACTTCGTGTTTATTTTTATAGCCACGGCTTTTTACCATCGCCGGAGCAATGACTTTTCTATATTTGTCCTCAAAACGAGGGGTGTATTTTTCCTGTGCGGTCATAATTCTTTCACCCATTAAGCAATCGTTTCACCAGACTTTTTGGCAACACGTATTTTTTTGCCATCAGCCAGTGTTTTAAATCCAACTTTTGTTGCTTTGCCTGATTTTGGATCAGCCAATGCCACATTTGATACCTGAATCGGAGCCTCAATACGGTTCAAACCACCTGCAGATGTCTGCGTCGGTTTGGCGTGTTTGGTCATCATATTTACGCCCGATACAACAACACGATTTTCATCAAGAATAACACGAGTGACTTCACCTGTTTTACCCTTGTCTTTACCAGTAATAACGACAACTTTGTCGCCTTTTTTAATTTTCATTTTTATCTGTGTCATTATAGCACCTCGGACGCCAGAGAAATTATTTTCATGTAGCCTTTACCACGTAATTCACGAGTAACTGGGCCAAATATACGTGTTCCAATAGGCTCGCCTTGCTTGTTAATTAAAACAACAGCGTTTCCATCAAAACGGATTTGTTCGCCATTGCTACGTTTCAGACCACTTGCGGTACGAACAATAACAGCGCGGTGAACATCACCTTTTTTAACACGGCCACGTGGAAGTGCGTCTTTAATTGACACAACAATCACATCACCAATATTTGCAGTACGACGGTGTGAGCCGCCCAATACCTTGATACAAGCAACGCGGCGTGCGCCGGAGTTGTCTGCTACATCAAGTGCTGATTCCATCTGGATCATTTTAATTCACCAATTCCTAAATCTAACGTTCTATCCCGAATTACTTTTTAACTGCTTTTTTAGCGGTTGCCTTTGGAGCAGCTTTGGCTTTAGCTGCTTTTGGAGCGGCTTCAGCTTTAGCAACTTTAGTTACTTTTTCAGTTATCTCACGACCCAATTTTGCTGGATCAGTGATAACCTTCCATGTTTTACGTTTGGAAATTGGTGCGCATTCTTCAATGCTTACAACATCTCCAATACGAAATGCATTTGCTTCGTCATGCGCAGGATATTTCGCGCTTAACTTCACGTATTTTTTATAAATAGGGTGCATTGTACGGCGTTCGACCAAAACTGTTACAGTCTTGTCCATTTTATCGCTAACAATACGGCCTTCCATTACACGACGTGGCATATTTAACTCCTTCTTGTCTCTGCTTATTTAGCAGCTGAGGCAGCAACTTGCTGACCCAAAAATGTTTTTACTTGCGCAATAGTCCGGCGCACCTTACGAATCTCAGATGTATTGGTCAATTGACCACCAGCCTGTTGAAAACGCATATCCATTTGTTGCTTACGCAATGCAACAAGCATTGTGTTCAGTTCATCTGGGCTCTTGCCTTTTAAAGCATCTACACCCTCTTTTGCAACTTTTTTCGCTATCTTTGCCATTTAAATCTCCAATTTCGCACTATTCAACAATGCGTTTTACAAATTTTGTCGCAATTGGAAGTTTTGCAGCTGCCAATTCGAACGCTTCACGAGCTAATTCCTCAGGAACTCCCTCAATCTCAAACATGATACGACCCGGTTTAACGCGAGCAACCCAAAATTCAGGAGATCCTTTACCAGACCCCATACGAACTTCCAAAGGCTTCTTAGACACAGGAACATCTGGAAAAACGCGTATCCAAACTTTACCCTGACGCTTAATATGGCGTGTCAAAGCACGACGAGCGGCTTCAATCTGACGCGCTGTGATGCGATCAGGTTCCATAGCTTTTAGCCCGTATGAACCGTAATCTACAGTATTGGCGCTTTTTGCGGCTCCATGAATACGGCCTTTATGGGCTTTTCTATATTTTGTTTTCTTTGGTAAGAGCATTTTTTACTCCATTATTCCTTTATAAAAATTCTTAATCACGCTAACTAGTCACGCTTTGTTGCGCCAACATTTTCAGCCATACGCTTATCACGCGCCATTGGATCATGTTCAAGGACATCGCCCTTATAAATCCAAACTTTAACACCGATAATACCGTATGTTGTTGTTGCTTCGTAAACACCATAATCCAAGTCTGCACGAAGTGTGTGCAATGGCACACGGCCTTCACGATACCATTCCATACGCGCAATATCGGCACCAGCCAAACGCCCAGCAACATTAACACGAATACCTTTTGCGCCAAGACGCATACAAGATTGAACAGCACGTTTCATCGCACGACGGAAAGAAACACGGCGTTCCAATTGTTGTGCGATACCTTCGGCAACCAATTGAGCATCAATTTCAGGCTTACGAATCTCAACAATATTGAGAGAAACTTCGCCACCTGATTTCAATGACAAATCTTTACGCAATTTTTCAATATCCCCGCCTTTTTTGCCAATAATGACACCTGGGCGAGCAGTATGAACAGTCACGCGCGTATTTTTTGCTGCACGTTCAACAATCACCTTGCTGATACCCGCTGCTTTTAATTTTTCAGTCACGAATTTACGCAAATGCAAATCCTCAATAAGTTTTGCTGCATAATCTTTTGCAGAGAACCAGCGAGAATCCCATGTGCGGTTAATACCGACGCGGATACCTATTGGATTGACTTTCTGTCCCATATTTCTTCCTACCTTGGCCTATTCGGCTTTTTCTTTGACAATAATTGTCAAGTTACTAAAGAATTTTTCAATACGACCCGCACGACCACGCGCACGCGCAATAAAGCGTTTCATGACAACTGAACGACCTACTGTGGCTTCCGACACATACAGACGATCAACATCTAACGAGTGATTATTTTCAGCATTCGCAACAGCAGATTGCAAAACTTTTCTAACATCACGCGCAATACGTTTGTTGCTAAATTCAAGGTCAATCAGTGCTTTCTCTGCTTTTTTGCCACGAATCATCTCTGCAACCAAATTTAATTTATAAGGGCTGGAATCGATATACTTCGAGAATGCTCTCGCTTCGTTATCAGCAACCCTTCTTTCGTTCTTAGGCTTTCCCATGTTTCTCTACCTTACTTTTTCTTGTCCTGACCGCCGTGACCTTTAAAGGTACGGGTCGGAGCGAATTCACCAACTTTATGCCCAATCATATTATCAGTCACCAAAACAGGAATAAATTTATTCCCGTTATGAACCGCAAGAGTCAAACCAACCATTTGTGGAAGGATTGTCGAGCGACGTGACCAAGTTTTAATTGGTGTATTTTTTCCTGATTGACGTGTCTCATCTACTTTCTTCAGTAAATGACCATCAATAAAAGGACCTTTCCATGCAGAACGAGTCATGTTTTAACCTTTCTCGCTTATTTCGCTTTACGACGACGGATAATAAATTTATCAGTCGCTTTGTTTGTACGTGTTTTATATCCTTTAGCAGGCACACCAGAAGGTGAGCACCAATGAATACCACCATTTGTCCGTCCACCATGTGGGTGATCAACAGGGTTCATAGAAATACCACGTTGTGCAGGACGACGTCCCAACCAACGGTTACGTCCAGCTTTACCAATATTAATGTTCTTTTGGTCTGGGTTAGATACGGCACCAATTGTGGCCAAACATTCGCCACGCACGACACGCAATTCACCAGAAGACAATTTAATCTGAGCATAGCCCTGATCACGACCCACGAGCTGAGAGAATGTTCCACCAGCACGAGAGAGTTGTCCGCCTTTGCCCACTTTCATTTCCACGTTGTGAACAATTGTTCCAACAGGAATGTTTTTCAAAGGCAAAGTGTTTCCAATTTTAATATCCGCCTTTTCAGAGGAGATAATTTTATCACCTTCGGCCAAGCGTTGTGGAGCCAAGACGTATGCCTTTTCACCATCAGTGTACTGAATCAAAGCAATAAATGCTGTGCGGTTTGGGTCATATTCCAAACGCAACACCGTTGCCTCAACATCAAAACGATTACGTTTGAAGTCAACGATACGGTACCTCTGTTTGTGTCCGCCACCGATAAAGCGCGCAGTAATACGACCAGTGTTGTTACGACCGCCGTTTTTCTGTTTGCCTTCGGTTAGGGATTTTTCTGGTTTCCCTTTCCACAAGTGACTTCTGTCAACAATAATCAGCTCACGCTGACTTGGTGTTGTCGGATTAAACTTTTTTAACGCCATGATTTACGTATCCTTCTCACCTAAATCTTTGCTTACGCACTTGTTCCAACGTCGATTGTTTGACCTTCTTGAAGTGTCACAATCGCTTTTTTAACATCAGAACGCTTACCAAGAACACCTTTGAAGCGTTTTGTTTTTCCTTTAGTCAATATTGTGTTGACCGCAGTCACTTTCACTTCATAAAGAGCCTCAACAGCCTTTTTAATTTCTGGCTTTGTGGCTTCCAATGGAACACGGAAAGTCACTTGTCCATTCTGAGACCCCATCATTGACTTTTCAGTTACGATTGGAGCCGTTAGAGTTGTATAAATTTTTTCTGTTAACACAGGTTTTGTTACTGCTTTTGCCATTTTCTACTCCTATGCCGCTTCAATATCTGAAAGGCGTTTTGTTAGGTTTTCAACAGCTTCTTTTGTTAAAACCAATGTTTCATGATGCAAAATATCATAAACGTTTGTTCCATCAGATGACATGACATCAATTAACGGAATATTACGTGTCGATAATGCAAAATTATGATCCAATTCTTCACCACAAATAATTAATGCAGATTTAAATCCAAGCGCATTCATTTTTGCAACCATGTCTTTTGTCTTGGCCGCTTTTGCAACCGCCGCATCAAGAATAACCAATTGGCCACTTGCTGCTTTGGATGACAATGCTGTTCTTAATGCCAACATACGAACTTTTTTAGGAAGTTCAGTCGCGTGTGAACGAACAACCGGTCCAAATATTGTAGCACCACCAACATACTGAGGAGCACGAAGTGTCCCAATACGAGCGCGGCCTGTTCCTTTTTGTCCGTAAGGCTTTTTACCTGTCCCCGACACATCAGAAATCCCTTTTGTCTTGTGATTTCCTGAACGACGTTTATTTAATTGGTAATGAACCATGCGGTGCAAAATATCTGCACGCACTTCAACACCAAAGACTGATTTATCCAAATCGATAGAACCAACTTCTTTATTATCTAATGATTTAACAGCGATTTTCATCATAACCCTCGCCTATTCCTTTGCTTCTTCAGCTGGGGCAGCCTCTACCGGTGCTGCAACTTGGGCAACAACAGCAGATTTCAGACCAGCAGGCTTCGGCGCGTTAGCCGGAGCAGGTTTTTTAACAGCATCATGAACAATAACCCATGATTTTGCAGTACCAGGCACGTTACCTTGAACAAGGATTAAACCATCTTCAGGATAAACAGCCACAATTTTTAAATTTTGTGTTGTCACAGTTTCGTTACCCATTTGACCAGGCATTTTTTTGCCTTTCCAAATACGGCCAGGATCTTGTGCAGAACCAACAGAACCGATTGAACGGTGAGATACGGACACCCCGTGAGATGCACGAAGACCACCGAAATTCCAACGTTTCATACCACCTGTAAAGCCACATCCTTTTGTTGAACCTTGAACATCAACATATTGACCCACAACAAAGTGACTCGCAGAAAGTTCGCTTCCAACATCAAGTGTATTTTCAGGTGATACTCGGAATTCAACCAATTTTTTCTTTGGCTCAACCTTACCTTTAGCATAGTGACCACGCATCGCCTTAGAAACGTTTTTCACTTTTGCCTTGCCAGCGCCAATTTGAACAGCAACATAGCCGTCTTTTTCAGCTGTGCGAACAGCAACAACTTGACATTCATCAACTTTTAAAACAGTTACAGGAATATGTGACCCGTCTTCGCCGAAGACGCGTGTCATTCCTTCATGTTTTGCAATTAATCCGGTTCTCATTTTCTACTCCAGACCCTTTAAATTAAGCGGCCGCGCCAATTTTTATTTCAACATCAACACCAGCAGCCAAATCCAATTTCATCAGAGCATCAACTGTCTGAGGTGTTGGATCGATGATGTCGATTAAACGTTTGTGCGTTCTCATTTCGAACTGCTCCATCGATTTTTTATCAATGTGCGGCGAACGAAGAACGGTAAAGCGTTCTATTCTTGTCGGCAGAGGAACAGGGCCACGAACACGGGCACCCGTACGCTTTGCAGTATTTACAATCTCGCTCGTGGAAATATCTAGAACGCGATGGTCATAGGCCCGAAGGCGAATGCGGATTGTTTGAGCCATGTTTAAATTCCTCTAAATCCCTTAAGCGATAATTTTAGCAACGACGCCTGCGCCGACGGTACGACCACCTTCGCGGATAGCGAAGCGAAGACCTTCGTTCATTGCGATAGGGGCAATGAGTTTAACAGTCAATTGAACGTTATCGCCTGGCATCACCATCTCTGCGCCCTCTGGCAATGTTACTTCACCTGTGACATCTGTCGTGCGGAAGTAAAATTGTGGGCGGTAGTTTGCAAAAAATGGTGTGTGACGTCCGCCTTCTTCTTTTGATAGAATATAGGTCTCAGCCGTAAAGGTTGTATGTGGCTTGATTGAACCAGGCGCGCAAAGCACTTGTCCACGCTCAACATCCTCACGCTTCGTTCCACGAAGCAAGGCACCAATATTATCGCCAGCCTCACCAGAATCAAGCAACTTACGGAACATTTCAACGCCCGTTACAATAGTCTTTTGAGTGTCTCTGATACCAACAATCTCAATCTCTTCGCCAACTTTAACAATTCCTTGTTCAATACGGCCAGTCACAACTGTCCCACGACCAGAAATCGAGAACACATCTTCAACAGGCATCAAGAATGGACGGTCTTTTGGACGCTCAGGCTGTGGAATATAGCTGTCAACCGCTTCCATCAATGCCAAAATCTGGTTCTTACCAATCGCATCATCACGACCTTCAAGAGCCGCCAATGCAGACCCTTTCACGATAGGAATATCATCGCCTGGAAAATCATATTTAGACAATAGTTCACGAATTTCCATCTCAACAAGTTCAATCAGTTCAGCGTCATCAACCATGTCCACTTTATTCATGAACACAACCAACGCAGGAACACCAACTTGGCGTGCCAACAAAATATGTTCACGTGTTTGTGGCATCGGGCCATCAGCCGCAGACACAACAAGAATTCCGCCGTCCATTTGCGCCGCACCCGTAATCATGTTCTTGACATAGTCAGCATGTCCTGGGCAATCAACGTGAGCATAGTGGCGTGCCTTCGTCTGATATTCAACATGTGATGTTGAAATCGTAATCCCACGCGCCTTCTCCTCAGGTGATTTATCAATCTGGTCATACGCCATCGCAGTCGCTCCACCTTGCTCAGCCAATACTTTCGTAATCGCTGCAGTCAATGTCGTCTTCCCATGATCAACGTGACCAATCGTCCCAATGTTACAATGCGGCTTGTCCCGTAAAAACTTTTCCTTGGCCATGATATATTCCTCTTTCTAAAAAACTTTATATTTAAATTGTTATGCTGCTAATTTCTTTTTTACTTCTTCAACAACGTTTGGTGGCACTGGCTCATAATGATCAAAGACCATTGAGTATTGTGCGCGGCCCTGAGACATTCCACGAAGGTTATTGATGTAACCAAACATGTTTGACAAAGGCACCATCGCCGCAATGACTTTTGCATTTCCGCGGTCTGACATATTTAGGATTTGACCACGACGACTGTTTAAGTCACCAATGACGTCGCCCATATATTCCTCAGGAGTAACGACTTCAACTTTCATAACTGGCTCAAGCAATTGAGGACCCGCTTTTTGCATACCTTCTTTAAAGGCAGCGCGAGCTGCAATTTCAAAAGCAAGCGCAGATGAGTCAACATCGTGATATGCTCCATCAGTCAAACGTACGCGGAAGTCAACTACAGGGAACCCTGCGATAACACCAGTTGATTGAGATGCGTTCAAACCTTTTTCAACACCTGGGATATATTCTTTAGGAATAGATCCTCCGACGATTTCTGATTTGAATTCATATCCAGCACCAGCTTCGTTAGGTTCAAAAATCATAATGACGCGGGCATATTGTCCAGAACCACCAGATTGTTTTTTGTGAACATAGTCAATCTCAACCGATTTCGTAATCGTTTCACGATAAGCCACTTGAGGTGCGCCGATATTTGCTTCAACTTTGAATTCACGTTTCATACGGTCAACAAGAATTTCAAGGTGTAATTCACCCATTCCCTTCATGATTGTTTGACCTGATTCATGATCAACTGAGACACGGAAAGATGGATCTTCAGCAGCCAAGCGTTGCAAAGCAAGGCCCATTTTCTCTTGGTCAGCCTTGGTTTTTGGCTCAACTGCGATTTCAATAACCGGCTCAGGGAATATCATACGCTCAAGAACGATTGGCTTGTCAGGGTCACAAAGAGTATCACCTGTTGTTGTGTCCTTTAGACCAACAAGTGCCACGATATCACCAGCGAATGCTTCTTTAATTTCTTCGCGTTGGTTAGCGTGCATTTGCAGCATACGACCGATGCGTTCTTTTTTATCTTTAACAGAGTTTATAACATAAGAGCCAGATTCAAGTTTACCAGAGTAAACGCGAGCAAAAGTAAGTGACCCAACAAACGGATCGTTCATAATTTTAAAGGCAAGAGCAGAGAATGGTTGGGAATCTTCAGGATTACGAACATCATCTTCATCAGAATCGATTTTCTTACCCTTAACCGCGCCAATATCAAGCGGGCTTGGCAAGAAATCAACCACAGCATCCAACATAGTTTGAACGCCTTTATTTTTGAAAGATGATCCACAAAGCATAGGAACAAATTTAGAAATCAATGTTCCTTTACGGATACAACGTTTCAATGTTTCAATACTGATTTCTTTACCTTCAAGATAATCTTCAGTTGCCTGATCTTCCATTTCGCAAGCCATAGCAACAAGCTTAGCGCGCCATTTGTCGGCTTCTTCTTTCAAATCAGCAGGGATTTCGCTTTCATTAAATGTTGCGCCTAAATCATCTGAATCCCATTTAATGGCTTTCATTTTAATCAAGTCAACAACACCAGCAAATTCGTTTTCAGACCCAATTGGCAAATTTATAACCAATGGATTGGCACCCAAACGTTTATCCACATCATCAACGCACTGATAAAAATTTGCTCCAACTTTATCCATTTTATTGGAGAAAATAATACGCGGAACATTGTATTTATCACCCTGACGCCATACGGTTTCAGTTTGCGGTTCAACACCTTGGTTGGAATCAAGCAGGCAAACAGCGCCATCCAATACACGCAAGGAACGCTCAACTTCAATTGTGAAATCAACGTGACCCGGAGTATCAATAATATTCATGCGGATTTTTTGACCTGGGGCAACACCATCTTTTGGTCCTGTCCACATACATGTGGTGGCCGCAGAGGTAATTGTAATCCCGCGCTCTTGCTCTTGCTCCATCCAGTCCATAGTGGCAGCACCATCGTGCACCTCGCCAATTTTGTGAGATTTGCCAGTATAGTAAAGTACGCGTTCAGTGGTTGTCGTTTTACCAGCATCAATGTGAGCCATGATGCCGAAGTTACGATAATACTGAAGATCAATTTCGCGAGCCATTTTGTAAAATCCTTAAACCTTGTTTTTCCTAGAAACGGTAATGAGCGAACGCACGGTTTGCTTCTGCCATTTTATGAGTATCATCACGCTTTTTAACCGCTGCTCCACGATCATTGGCCGCTTCAAAAGCTTCAGCCGCTAAACGCTCTGCCATTGTGTTTTCACCACGGCCACGTGCATAATCACGCAACCAGCGCATTGCCAATGCAACTGCACGCTCTGCTTTTACTTCAATAGGAACTTGATAGTTAGCACCACCAACACGACGTGATTTCACTTCGATTTGTGGCCCAATTTTTTTCAAAGCCAAAAGAACAATTGCCAAACCTTGGCTTTTCTTTGCAGCATCTGGATTTAAATCCAAATCATTTGCTGCTTTTTTGTCAAGCATTGCGATTGCATCATAAACGATACTTTCGGCAACGGATTTTTTTCCGCGAGTCATGATGATATTAATAAACTTTGACAATACTAAGTCACCAAATCTTGGATCTGGTAAAATTTCACGTTTCTTTGCACTGTGACGACGGGACATCTTTGTCTCTCCTCAAAAAAATTACTTTAATTACTTAGGTTTCTTAGCGCCATAATGTGAGCGCGATTGTTTACGATCTTTAACGCCTTGTGTATCCAAGGCACCACGAACGATACGGTAACGAACCCCCGGCAAATCCTTAACACGGCCGCCATGAACAAGAACCACTGAGTGTTCTTGAAGATTGTGACCTTCACCACGAATGTAGCAAATCACCTCTGACCCAGTGGTCAGACGTACTTTAGCAACTTTACGAAGAGCGGAGTTTGGTTTTTTAGGAGTTGTTGTGTAAACACGCGTGCAGACGCCACGAACTTGAGGGTTCTGTTTAAGAGCCCTGTTCTTCTTACGAACGACCTGTTTTTCCCGCGGGTTACGGATAAGCTGTTGAATTGTTGGCATAGTTTTGGTGCCCTTAGTCCTTTTCAATCATAAATTATGTTGTGGATAGCGTGGGTCGTAGCGCGACCAAAGACAAGAGTCAAGAAGATTTAAACCTTCTAAATTTCTTTTGTCTCACACGGATACCTCTTTACGAGGTTTTTAGTACTGTGTTTAAATTCTGTAAGTTATTGAAAAATCAACAACTTTTAAAGATTTACGACCAGCGCATCCAAAACAAGTTGGCGGACTATAATCTTTTTACAACTCAAGAGTCAACAGTTTATTTAAGAGTTTTTTAAGATTCTTTTTTCTGTGTCAGTTTTAGAAATCTATCATTATCATAGACTTACTTCACGGCTCTTTATCAAACTCTCAACAACACTTGGGTCGGCGAGGGTTGAGATATCTCCCAGACTATCAAAGTCACCTGCGGAGATTTTGCGGAGAATACGACGCATGATTTTGCCCGAACGGGTTTTGGGCAATCCCGCCGCATGTTGAATTATATCAGGTAAGGCTATAGGGCCAATAATTTTACGAACCATTTGAGTAATTTCGTGTTTTAATTCATCGGTCATTTCCACCCCCTGATGAAGAGTCACATAGGCATAAATCCCCTGTCCCTTAATATCATGAGGGTAACCGACAACCGCAGATTCAGAAACCATTGGATGTTCGTTAATGGCACTTTCAACTTCTGCTGTACCAAGACGATGGCCAGAGACATTGATAACATCATCAACCCGACCTGTAATCCAGTAATACCCGTCCGCATCACGACGTGCGCCATCGCCCGTGAAGTACATTCCTTTGAATGTTGTGAAATAAGTTTGTTTAAATCGTTCATGGTCTTGATAGACCGTCCGCATTTGTCCCGGCCATGAATCGAGGAGAACCAAGTTTCCTTCCGCCACGCCATTTAATATTTTTCCGTCATTATCAACGAGGGCAGGTTGTACGCCAAAGAAGGGAAGGGTTGCTGCTCCGGGCTTGGTCACTGTTGCCCCTGCAAGTGGTGTAATCATATGCCCCCCTGTTTCCGTCTGCCACCATGTATCTACAATCGGGCAACGTCCTTCGCCCACGATGTGGTGATACCATAGCCATGCTTCGTGGTTAATCGGCTCACCCACAGTTCCCAGAATTCGAAGGGATGCACGACTTGTCTTCCTAACCCACTCATCGCCTTGACGTAGAATAGAACGAATAGCGGTCGGAGCGGTATAGAAAATAGTAACCTTATGTTTATCAATCACCTGCCAAAAACGTGACCAGTCAGGATAGTTTGGTACACCTTCAAACACCAAAGATGTTGCCCCGTTGGCAAGGGGGCCATAGACAATATAGGAATGCCCTGTGACCCAGCCTACATCGGCCGTACACCAATATACATCACCATCATGCACATCGAATGACCATTGATGGGTGAGTGAGGCATAGACCATGTACCCGCCCGTGGTATGCAGGACACCTTTTGGTTTGCCAGTTGAGCCAGAGGTATAGAGTATAAACAAAGGGTCTTCGGCATTCATTTTCTCTGGTGTGCAATCAGTTGATTGCATCGGCACAATATCGTGCCACCACACATCCCTGTCATTTGTCCAATTTATATTTCCGCCTGTTCTTTTGAAAACCAAAACATGAAATACATCAGGGCAGGATTTTAAGGCTGTATCTACATTATTTTTCAGTGGGATTTTTTTGCCGCCTCGCACCCCTTCATCCGCTGTGATGATAAAGGTTGATTGACAATCAGTAATTCTATCACGCAAAGATTCTGGGGAAAAGCCACCAAAGACAACAGAATGAACGGCCCCAATGCGGGCGCAGGCCAACATGGCATAAGTTGCTTCTAACACCATTGGCATATAAATTGTGACACGGTCACCACGTTTAACGCCCAATGATTTCATGGCATTAGAAAGTCGTGAGACTTCATCTTTTAACTGGGCATAGGTAATATTCTTACTCTCTGACGGGTCATCTCCCTCAAATATAAACGCTGTTTGATTGGTACGGTGAGGAAGGTGGCGGTCGATACAGTTATAAGACGCGTTTAAAATTCCGTCCTCATACCATTTAATCGACACATCACCATCAAAAGAGGTATTTTTAATTTTAGTTGGAAATTTATCCCATGAAATACGTTTTGCCATTTCACCCCAAAATCCGTTAGGGTCATTGATGGATTGCGCATAAAGCGTTTTATATTTTTCTGCCGTGATATGCGCCGATTTAATAATGGCGGCGGGGGGAGAAAATTTTTCTTCAAACGGCATAATATCCTCTTTGATAAAATTAGGCGGCTATTTTCGCTAGAGATAAAAATTCGCGTAGTCTTTGTGTTTTTGGATTTTCTAAAAGTGAGGGCTTACCTTGTTCGGTCACTTTTCCATCACTCATAAATACAATATTATCTGCGGCAAGTTTGGCAAACCCTAAATGATGGGTAATCAAAAAAACACCAATACCTCGCTCTTTCAGATGCGTTAGTTTGGTCAGTATCCGCGCACTTTGTTCAACATCCAAGGCGGACGTAATTTCATCCAGCAAAACATATTTTGGATTGAGAATCAGCGCCCGAGCAAGTGCCACACGTTGCCGTTGCCCAACAGAAGATTGGTTGGGATAATTATCAATAAATTCTGCCATCTCAAATACTTTAATCAACCCTTCAATATCTCTCTCAGCATTTGGGTTATGATTACGTGCAGGAAGCATAATATTTTCACGAAGTGTTAAATGCGGCCATAAAAAAAGCGATTGAAACACGGCCGTGACGTGTGGCCATGGCGTATCAGTCCTAGATAAAACAGTCCCATCAATTTCAATCGTTCCAGTATCAGGTAAATCCAGCATACAAAGCGCACGAAGAAGCGTCGTCTTCCCCGTTCCCGATGGTCCAATGATACACGTAATTTCCCCTGATGCGATATCAATATCAACACCATTTAAGATTTTCTTATTGCCAAAAGATTTGTAAATATTGCGGGCTGAGAGCATTTTTTATTCCACCTTGGCAGGACTAGAAACACGGAGATATGTTTTTCCGGGTTCTGGCTCCCATTTGCGGAGCAGCCTATCCATCGTACCATCATTGATTAAATCTAAAATCGCATTGTTTAGAAAATCATTCAGTATCATTTCATGGCGTTCCACTGCCAAAGAAAATGCCTGTAATTTTATCGGATTTTTTAAACCGATTAGTTTAAGCTTCTCAGGGTTATTTCGATTAAATTCTATCTGCCCGTTCATATCAGTTAAAATAGCATCCGCTTTTTTAGTTACTAGATCCATGACAAAGTTTGTTTTTTCTTCTCCCGCCCCAAGTAATTTTAGTTGCGCTTTCGGAAAGTTTTCTTTTATTAAACTTACTCGAGCTTCACCTTCTTGTGATACAAATATGATATCTGGAGAATTAAGTATTGAAGAATCATTATTATTAAAACGAAGATCGTCAGCACGAACCATTGGATACAATCCTCCATAAAACATCGGTATTGAAAAGGCGGCAGCGCGGCCTTGGGCAATATCAGGCCAATTGGGGGTACATGATACATCATAACGCCCTGTTTGAAGCCCTGGAATCCAATTTGAAAAATTGGTTTCTTCCTCCCATTCGATTTTAAGGGAAGCACGCTTCCCAATTTCTTCCATCATATCGATTGTAAAACCAGATAATTTTCCTGTATTTGGATCTTTATAAGTGACAGGCGGAAAAACATAATACCCACATTTAATAACCCCCGTCCGCATCACACGATCAAAGGCAGATTCTTTCTCATCCCCTGCCCATGCAGGAAGGGAAAGGGTGACAAGGACGAGAGAGAGTATAAAATTTTTCATAGGTATTTCCCTTTTTGTTTTAGTTCTATTTTTTACCATATACGACCACAGATAAACACGGATATTTTTTAAACCGCGAAGTTCACGAAGTAGAAGAAGAAATACGAACAAGGTATAAAAAACTACCCACTCTATACCCGCCATTCCTGCGTAAGCAGGAATCTTTCTTAAGAGAGATTGCGGTTTTCACCGCAATGATGATTTTCTCTATTTCATTCGTTCGCAATAAAAAAATCTGTATTTATCAATGTTCATTTGTGGTTCCTAAATTCTTACTGTTCCGATAAATTCCGTGTGAATCTTGATTTAAGCCACAAGGCGAAGCCGTTGATGGGAAGGCAGACGGCTAAAAAGAAAAAACCGAGTGCCGTATAAATTTCAACAGGGCGGTAAATTTGAGCGTTAATCCTTTGTGCCACACGGAAAATTTCTTCGACTGAAATCAAACTTGCAAACAAGGACGTATGGAGCATGGCAACTTGTAATAATAATAAGGGTGGCATGACTTCGCGGAGTATCAATGGCAACTGAATTTTAAAAATAGTTTGATTACGAGTAAGTCCCGTTACTTTAGCAGCAATTAAATATTGTCGCGGGAAATCATGAAGCGCACCGCGCACAATATCTGCCACTGCAAAGATATTCACAATTACCAAAGTAAAGGCAGCCGTATAAAACGGGTCAATCACCACATCAAACATGGCCTGTACAGGATAGTGAAGCCAAAATAGAAAGACGATAAGGGGAACACCCCCCAGAAAAAATGAGAACCCCCGAGAAGGTATCCCTACCGATTTTGGAAATCTAATTCCTGCCAGAGCAAGACTACTACCCAAGACCAAACCACCCAGCCAAATAATTGAGCAGAGTTTAAGGGTTACAAAAAGCCCTGTTAAGAAAGCGGGGTAGTAGGTTGTTAAAATATCCCAGACGCTCATCTTTTAAAAACCTTCTTTAAAAAGCCAGTCTTTGGATTTGTTTGATTTGTGGGATAGCCTTAAGCTTTGCAAGTACATCATCACTGACCGCCGTATCCACAGAAACCAATGCAATTGCTGTTTTGCCCTCGGCCACACGACCCAAACGGAAATCGGCAATGTTAATTTTTGCATTCGCCAAAGCCGTCCCCAATGCTCCAATCATTCCCGGCTTATCTTCGTTACGTACTAACAACATATTTTGGGTTAAGGCTGCTTCAATTGGGACGTTTTCAATACTGACAATTCGTGCATCACGCCCAGCAAATAAAGTTCCCGTTACCGTATGTACGCCGTTTTCACAAGTGAGTGTAATGGTAATGGCCGTTGGCCATTCGGTTGTATCATTGGTGCGGATATCAGAGACAATAATTCCTTTGGATTTTGCAATCTCGGGCGCATTGACCATGTTCACTGACTCGCTTATGTCTTTAAGCACATCCGCCAAAATACAAGCAGTTAAAGGGCGTGTATTTAAAAGTGAGACAGCGCCAATATAATTGATATCGATTTTTTTAATAGCAGATGTCGCAATTTGCCCGCCCAGACGACCAATACCCGCCGCCAGTGCCATATAGGGTTTAAGTTTCGGCGCATCTTCGGCAGAAATTGACGGCATATTAATCGCATTGATAATTGCGCCATTCAAAAGATAATCAGAAATTTGTTCAGCCACTTGAATAGCAACATTCACCTGCGCCTCGGACGTTGAAGCACCCAAATGGGGAGTGCATATCACATTAGGGTGACCAAATAAGACGTTACTTTCTGCAGGTTCAATGTCAAACACATCGAGGGCTGCGCCCGCCACATGGCCTGAATCCAAGGCCAATTTCAAATCATTTTCAACAATCAATCCGCCACGGGCGCAGTTAATTATTCGCACATTTTTTTTCATTTTGGCTAATGCCGCAGCATTAACCATACCCGATGTTTTATCTGTTTTAGGAACATGAATAGTAATAAAATCAGCGCGTTTATAAAGGTCATCAAGCTCAACCTGCTCAACACCAATTTCAGTGGCTCTTTCTTTGGTGAGAAATGGGTCATAAGCAATCACCTTCATCCCCAAGCCAATGGCACGATTGGCAACAATTGAGCCGATATTCCCAGCCCCAATCAGGCCCAAAATTTTACTATAAATTTCAACGCCCATAAATTTTGATTTTTCCCATTTCCCCGCATGAGTCGAGGCTGAGGCTTGGGGAATTTGGCGGGCGAGGGCCATCATCATTGCAATTGTATGTTCCGCCGTTGTAATGGAATTCCCAAAAGGAGTATTCATCACAATCACCCCCGCCGCCGTTGCTGCAGGCACGTCAATCGTATCAACCCCAATCCCAGCGCGACCTATGACTTTCAAATTCTTAGCGTGTTTTAAGACATCTTTATTGATTTTGGCGGACGACCTGCACGCCACTGCATCATAACTGGTGATGATGGCTCCAATTTCCTCTGGGGACAGACCCACTTTAATATCAACATCCAATCCATTACGGCGGAAAATCTCCTCAGCGCATTTGTCCATTTTATCGGCGATTAAAACTTTTACCATTTTGTTGCTCCATCTTGAAATTGAAGATGTAATTTAAGTATTTTTTGAATAGTTTGTAAAGGAATGCCAGCTTGCGCCGTTTAGAAAACTTGTATATCCATAGTTTATGACTATTTTAACCACAGCTCTTCCTAATGGACTTCGTATTGTTACCGACAAATTGGCGGGGGCAGAGAGTATTGCCTTAGGTGTTTGGGTAGGCGTTGGTACACGACATGAAGATATGGCACAAAATGGTGTTGCCCATATGTTGGAACATATGCTGTTTAAAGGCACATCCAAACGTACCGCCAAAGATATTTCAGAAGTGATTGAAGATGCGGGTGGGCATATGAACGCCTATACAGGTCGTGAGACAACGGCTTATTACGTTCATGTTTTAGAAGACCATACTGATTTAGCATTAGATGTCCTATCCGATATGTTACAAAATTCGATTTTTCCTGAAGATGAGCTAGAACGGGAACGTGCTGTTATTTTACAAGAAATTCATATGTATGAGGACACGCCCGATGATGTCGTGTTTGAACGCGCACAGATGGCTGCATATCCTAATCAAACCCTTGGGGCATCAGGGTTAGGGACAATTGAAATTGTTCAAAATTTACAGCAAATTGATTTAAAAAATTATATCAAAAGCCGTTATACAGCAGACAAAATTGTTATCTCTGCTGCGGGTGCTGTTGATCATGAATCATTTGTTAAACGCGTATCAGATTTATTTGGATCAATTCCTGCATCAAAAATATCACCCAGTTGGATAACCCCAGCGCGGTATGCTCCATCCCCAAGTCTTGTTGAAAAAGAGACTGAGCAAGCTCATGTTGTTGTCGGATTTCAAGGGATTTCTAATTCCGATCTAAGATATTCGGCGATGCGGGTTTTAGCCAGTGTTTTAGGTGGGGGAACATCATCCCGTCTGTGGCAAGAAGTTCGTGAAAAACGTGGCCTTGTTTATTCCATTCAAACATTTCGTGAATCTTATGCTGATAGTGGTCAATTTGGAATTTATGCAGGAGCAAGCCCAAATAACTTAAGGGAATTAGTGCCAATTATTTTTGATGAAGTCGTTAAAATTCAAACGGGGATCAGTGATATTGAATTGACTCGTGCTAAAACCCAAATTATATCAGGCGCGCGCATGGGGCGTGAGAAAGTAATGAGCCGTGTGGACCAACAAGGTCGCCATATGTTGAGTTACGAGACCCCATTTGATATGGCGGAGATGAGTAAATCGGTGAATGCCGTTACTCAGGATAACATTATCCAATTGGCACAATCTGTTTTTTCTACTCCCCTGCTTCTCTCGGCGGTGGGGCCATTAGAGACATTGATGTCATATGACGATATGAAGAAAAAATTAGCCTAACTTAATTTGTGGCAAGGGTATAAAAGAATTGATACCCTTCATCAAAGCTTTTGAGCCAAAATAACATCATTGTTGATGCAACAATTGATAGGGTGACAAGGGACAAAGTAATCTGAATTGGAACAGCAATCATAAAAACCTGAACCTGTGGCATCAATTTTGACATGACCCCCATACCCACGTTAAGCAAGGTCACGATAATCAAAAATGGCGCAGTCATTTGAATACCAATCTTAAACGCAAACGCCATTTCCTGAACTAGAATCTCTGCTAAATCGCCCATTTTAGGAAGCTGGTTGATGGGCAGTAAATCATAACTTTCAATAATCCCTGTGAGCATTAAATGATGCATATCTGTGACCAATAACAATAGGGTTGCAACCATTGTTAAAAAGGATCCAATTACCGTTCCTTGTGATGCAAAGGCAGGGTTAAATAATTGAGCATTTGCCAGTGAAGATTGGGTCGCGATAATGACACCTGCCACATCAATGGCAGCCAGTAAAAACCGCATCACTGTTCCCAAAAATACCCCTGCCACAAATTCCATGATAATCATTGTGAACAAAGTAATCGTATCAGGGAGAGGGTCGGGAATACGGCTTTGCAAAATCGGGAATAAAACAAAGCTAAAAGCAAGAGCAAAATAAAGACGAACGTTGCCCGGAATAAAGGCATTTCCAATGCCCGGCATAATCATGATGGCCGTTCCGACCCTTACAAAGACAAGGATAAATGCAAAGACACCTGTTGTTAGAAAATCTGAAATTGTATCGGGAGTCATTTATGCATTCCCTTTATCCATTTAACGAATGGCAATAATTTTATCAGCCAAAAATTGCATAAATTCAATCAGTGCCGTTGACATCATCGGCAAGGCCACAAATAAGGCAAAGAAAATCGACAAAATCTTAGGAACAAAAACTAATGTAACCTCTTGAATCTGTGTTAATGCCTGTATCAAGGCAATCGATGTCCCAACCACAAGTCCAACCAACATGACTGGCGCACTGAGTTGAATACAGAGCATAATAGCGTGGCGAACAAGTTCAATGATTTCAGTTTCATTCATATCGCCATTTTAGGCGTTCCAACTGATTTGGCAAGAGAAAGTCTGAGAATATTACATTCCAAGTTTTTGAAAAGTGTTATTACAAGAATTTGTGGCAGGTTGTGATAATGCAACTGAGGCTGCTGCCCCTGCTGCTAGTCCCGCTATTGGGGTTGCGATTAAGCCTGTTCCAACACCAACAGCACCGGGTACAACTACATCGCCGAATATCTGGCAAAGTCTGTTGCGTGTTGACCCTTCACCGACTACGAGTGTTCCAAGTCCAGGAGTAAAGCCATTAAGGCCTGCTTCTGCAAGCTGACTAGCTGTTGCTTCTCCCGCAGATGCCAATCCTGTAAAGGTGATAGCCGCTAAACCAGCAACAGTCTTGCCACCAATACCAAACTTGCTTAGGGAGCCCAATACGTTTTCAGTTAATTGTCCAATTTTTCCAGTTTGAATTGCTAATTGTTGGGAAAGTAAAAAGCCTTTCCCGCCTGAGTATTTTCCTTCAAGCGCACTAGAGAACCTCTCTAAGGCTAATTTTCCACTTGCAGGGTCAACACCACCACGACCATTGCTGACGTCTGCATACGCATGAGCCAATTCTGCAACACGTTGTTTAAAAATATCATCTGCTGTGGGGATACGGCCTATTGAATTATTTGCCTGCATTTTTACTAGTTCGCCCTTAATCCTGTTGGGATCTTGATATTGGCTTTCAATTCTCGAGACGGCTTCTTTAGCCATTTTTAATGCAGCCGATTCTGAGTAATCCTGTGGCATTTTTCCCTCTTAAAAGATAATCTTGAATTCATCATACAAATCAAAGCTTTGTTAATTATGAATAATTAATAAAATTTGAAATATCTTTTAAGCTCGAGAGTAATCAATTCTGGTCAATGACAGCCCCGACGCTGGGGCAGTCATACCGCCTTTTGCCCTATCCTTGGACTCTAGGGCTATCTGGACATCAGTGGGCTTCCATTTACCAATTCCCACCTGAATCAATGTTCCAACCATATTTCTGATTTGATGGTGGAGAAAAGATTGCCCTTCTACAAAAAACCTTATCTCATAACTATTTTCATCAAAGGGGATTTTTTGAATATCTATCCTGTCTATAGTTTTGATAGGAGATTTTGACTGGCATTCTTTAGCACGAAATGTTGTAAAATCATGGGTTCCCAAAAGAAAATTGGCGCCCTCTTGCATTAAATTAATATCAATATCACGGCGCATCCACCACACTAGATTTTTATCAAATGTCGGCGGGGCAACCCGCGACAAAATACGATAGGTATAAAGTTTATTGATGGCTCCAAATCTGGCATGGAAATCATTACTGACTTTTTCCGCCTTTATAATAGCAACCCGCCCATGCCCCAAATGGGCATTGAGCGCCTTCATCAGCATATAGCCATCAAGCGGCCTATCGCCATAATCTAAATCAAAATGCGCCACCTGACCATGGGCGTGAACGCCCGCATCTGTTCGCCCAGCCGCATGCAGCCTACAAAATATGCCAGAGAATTTTTGAATGGCTGTTTCAATCACTTCTTGAACAGTGACTGCCCCGTCAGTTTGTAACTGCCACCCCGCATAGCCCGTTCCGTTATATTCAATCGTTAATTTCCAGCGTTGCAAAGCCATCATCTACCCGCCCCATTTTTGCCCAAGAGAGAGTTTTTTTCCGTTCAAGGCAGAGCGGACATTCATTGCTTTACTATTTTCAGGTTGTAACAAAGATACTCGGTAAGCCCCATCACCACAGACAATATCGCCATCCGCAGAAATAAGGGTTCCGTGAGTTTCTTTTGATTGAGTGATAGAGGATATTTCGCCAGATAAGATTTTGATGCGTTGCCCGTCCATTCCAAAAGTATAACATCCCGGCCAAGGAGAGAACGCACGGATTTGTAGGTCGATTGAGGCACAAGATTTAGTCCAATCAATCAACCCTTCCTCTTTTCTTAGCATCGGGGCATAGCACGATAAAGTATCATCTTGAATTTCAGGAGAAAGAGATTTTCCTTTAACCAAATTTTCTAAAACCTGCTCAATCATCTCTGCGCCCAACTGTGATAAATCATCATGAAGTGATTGGGCAATCGTTGTCTTAGTAATAGAAATTGATTTTTTAAGAAGCATAGGGCCTGTATCAAGGCCTTGTTCCATTTGCATGATTGTAATCCCTGTCTCCGTATCTCCTGCCTCAATCGCCCTTTGGATAGGGGCTGCGCCACGCCAACGAGGCAGAAGGGACGCATGGATATTTAAACATCCGTATTGAGGGGCATCCAAAACTGTTTTGGGAAGTATTAAACCATACGCCGCAACAACCCCAATATCCGCCTTCAAATTTCTAAAAAACTCTACTGCGTCTGCATCTTTTTTAAAGCTTTTAGGAGTATAAACTGGAATATGATGGGTATCCGCCAACATATGAACAGGGGACATTTTTAGATGTTGCCCTCGACCTGCAGGGCGAGGGGGCTGCGTGTAAACAGCCACCACATCCAGTAAAGGATTTTTGATGATTTTTTCTAGAGCCAAAACCGAAAAATCGGGGGTCCCCATAAAAATGGTTTTTAATTTATATGTCATTATTTTTAACGTGCCAAAAGAACATAGTAATAATTATATGTTGCACCTGTCGCACAATAAACACAGGCTTGCAAAGCTGGCAAGCGTGAAAAAGTGACAGAATCTAATCTGTTCGGTGATAAATCGCCAAAACTTCCAGTAAATCGATTGCTTGAAGACCCCATCACACAATCTGGTGTTGATCCATTGGTGTTGTCAGTCGGCATTGTGTCTATTGTAAACCCTAGTTGAGAGTTAACTGTTCTACAGAAACTTTCTGTGACATTGGGTAAAACTGCTATCAATTCTGCTCTATCTGACCCAACTTGAGGAATACGTGTTGTTCCAAAAAACTCCCATAATTCACCATTATTAACCCCTAGTGGGGGAGTGCGATAAGTTGCCTTTGCCCCTAATTTACCAAAGACTTGATTCGGCGGATTGGTTGTAATAACCCCATAATCTGATGCAGCATCTGGGTGTGCGAAACGAATATCAGCCTCGCTGATCCCATTTGCAATGAGGTCATTAACAGCAGATGCAAATTCGGCACCATATTTTTGAACTTGATTTGATTTCAATATCAAATCTTCGGTATCAATATTTCGTGCCCCCCCACTACCGCCCGATCTGAGGGCAATGGTTAAGCCTCCAAGCAGAACAATTCCCAAAAGTATATAGAGAAGAATACTTCCTTTTTCCTGCCTATCATTCAGATATTTTTTCTTCATTGTATAACCAATCAATTGGTATGAGGGGATACGGTAAGGCAATCATCTAAATATCGACAGGCCTGAATAGCTTGATCTTGTGTATAGCCTGCAATCCTTGCTCTGAAAACCCATGTGGCCTCTGCTGTGCGAAGAGGGATAATTACTGCGTTTCCACGATTGAGTGGTGCAGGGAGTGATTTTAAGGCGCGGTAAAGAGCCTGATCTGTACTAACCCTATCCTGAAAAGCTCCAATCTGGATTGACCATGAATCGGCCATAGAGAGGGTTTGGAATTGAGGGGTTTGTGTTGCAGTTTGAGAAGGGGGTAGTTTTTTAAGAAGGGATTGAGAATATTCCGTTCCCTCTGAAAATGGTTTAGGTGGGGCAGAGGGAGGAGCAAGTGTTAGAATTGGTTGTTTTGATGTTTGTTGAGGCTGGATAGGGCGAATAGACCGATTTTCGACATTTAAAGTTCTTTTAGAAAAGGCCGCATCAAGAATATTAGCCATCTGTGTATTCCTTGTATTGGCAGACCTTCCACCAAAGACGACCCCTATCAATCTTGTATTTCCTTGCTTTGCAGTTGCCACCAAATTAAAGCCAGATGCCGCAATATATCCCGTTTTCATTCCGTCCATTCCGCGATAAGTTTTCATGAGATGGTTATGATTTTTATGAACCTTACCGTTAAATGCAAATTCCTTTAATGAAAAATAATGATAGTAATGCGGATAATTTTTCATGGCATACATGGCTAATTTTGCCATATCGCGGGCTGACGAAATTTGCCTTGGGTTATGCAGCCCAGACGCGTTCACAAAATGAGTTTGCGTCATGCCGATTTGACGCGCCCTTAGATTCATCATTTGAGCAAAGCGACTTTCGCTCCCTCCTATTTTTTCAGCCAAGGCGACAGAGACATCATTTGCTGACTTGGTTACAAGTGATTTAATTGCATTATCAATTGAAATTGACTGCTTCGCTTTAAGCCCAATTTTACTAGGCGGCATATTAGCGGCATTGGTTGAAAAAAGTACGGGTGATCGAAGGGTAACTTTTTTGGCATCTAGTGCTTCGAAAACCAAAAGTAATGTCATAATTTTTGTGAGTGAAGCAGGGTAAAGCGTTCTATCAGCATCGCTTTGCGATATGACTTTTCCCGTTTCAGCATCTACCACAATATGTGCATAGGGAGGTGCAGAACGCTCAACTTGCTTCTTTTGGTTGTTTTTTTTGCTTTTCTGGGCATAAGCATCTATTGGGGTCAAACAAATGGATAGCCCAAAAATAACAATAAACAGAGAGCAGAGCATCCTATTCAATCGATTGATTTTATTGTGAAATTTCAATTTAGATACGCCTACTCTTGCTCTATGAATATGGGAAACTGCGGATATAAAGTTGATTTCAAATCAATCCCATTCCCTAAGTTTAAGCAACTTCACGCAGTAAGTCCATAATCTTATATAATGATGCAGTGCAAAAATTACTTGACGTCTTAATTTTCTGGTTTATATTGAGGTTGTGCAGTGCGATAAATCTATGGCTTATTCAAGAATAAATCATAGGTCTTTGTGGCAATGCAAAAAATATGATAGGGTTATTTCTTACTGAGTTTAATCCTATTTTTTAAAAGATATCCAAAACTTTAAGGAGTTTAAAATGGCATCTAAAATAGCTAAGAAAAAAGCGTCTGTAAAAGTAGCCCCTAAGGTTGCAGCAAAACCATCTGCCGCAAAATTAAAAAGTGCCTCGGTCATTTCTATGAACCCTATGGCAAGCGCGATGGCAGGGATGGCGAATTCAAACCTCAATAACTTTAAACCTTCTATGCCGTCTTTAGACGGATCTTTAGAATCAATGGAGAACACAATGAATAATTTTAAAAACCAATACGAAAAAATGACAGGTGGGACATCGGCCTCTGTTCGTGAAAATGTTGATATGATTTCAAAATCAAGTGCAACCTTTGCAAAAGGGACAGAACAGATTTTGAAGACATTGGCTGAAAACGCCCAGGAATCAAGCCAACGTAACATGGAAAGCATGAAGGCTTTGATGGCTTGTAAAACTCTCAATGAATTTGCAGAGGCTCAAAATAAATTAGTGCAACAAAATTTTGATGAGGCCATGTCAACGATGACAAAATTGTCTGAAATGACCATCAAACTTTGTACCGAGGCCTTTGAGCCTATCAATGGTCAAATGACTAAAGCAATGACCAGTGCGATGAAGAAAAACGCAGCATAATAAGAAAAAAATTCTACACCTATAAATAAAAAAGCCCTTTAGGGCTTTTTTTGTATCTGTCTTTTCATTATCTTGCGGCAGAGGCGATTTGTGTTGGATTAGAATTCTTATCGTCGGTATGAAGCCACCAAGCAGAGCGATTGATTGTAAATATCGGCTTGTAATGGTTGATACGATTTGCAGAGGTCATTTGTTTAATCTGATTATCTAAAACCATTGGGCCTTGTTCTGTATAAACAATCAATATGGCGTGGGGAATTCCCTTTTCTAAATCTTTAACCACAGCAATACGCATGGCTTTGTCAGGGACACCCAAAGCACGAAGAGAAACATATTTAGCAATCGCAAAGTCTTCGCAATCGCCGCCATAACTTAGAAATTCAATAGGTGTTTCCCAATAATCTGAACGTCCCCAATTCTTTTTATCACCGATATAGCGGATTTTATTCATTAGATTATTAACGTCATTGGCCATTTCATAAAGAGGTTTTCCCTTTAAAGCCGTTAAATCGTCTTTCCAATCTTGAACAACTTCATTTGCAGACCCGCTATTAACCTCACGTGAAAATCTATCAAACATTGCACTCCATTTTGTAAATGAAGATAAATCAGTTGATGCTCTCTCGCCTGTTCCAAATAAAGCCATAGGACGCGTTGCAACCCCCGTCACCGAAGCCGCGGACGCAGTTGTAAAGGACACCGAAATTGATCTTGGAATTTCTTTAAGTCCACTGGCTTGAGCTTGACGAGATGATAATGATGTAAGGCCAGAAAAAATGGTGATAACCGTCAATGCAATTCTGATTGCCGATTGTGTGGTCAGTGCTGATTTTAAATCACGCCGTGTAATAAATTTATAGTCGAGAAGAATAGCTCCAAGTGGCTGTCCTAGTTGTTTTTGAAGAGCCAGTGCCTCTGACAATTGTACTTGGGTCAATTTTTTCCTGTGAACCAATACCTCGCCAATACGATTAGATCGCATTAGGAAATTTAATTTCCCAAAAACACCGCCCAAAATGCTCATTGGCTTTTCAGACACATCTTTCTGATTTTCTTGTCTATCAGGCACGTTAATAGTTCTCCCCGTTTCCTCGTCAGAATCTTATTTTTTGGAATCTTATTTTTATTTCTACCCCTATTACACAGGATAAAAGTTATTAAATGGTTACAAATATGTAAAAATTTACCTTAATCCTGCTCAATGACTGGCTATTCTTTCCTTTGTTTTCCTGTTAAAGTTACCTTTGAATTTAATACTTAGGCTAATTTTATACTTTTTTGATGAGGATATGATGATTCCAGTTCGTTTTTATGCCCTTTCTGTTGTGATTTCTTCACTATTCCTAACAACTGGGTGTAGTTCGACTCAATCAATGCCTAATGGATATACTTACAATGATAATACTCCCCTTTCATCCCCAGCCCCATCACGACCATGGTCAAAAAATGCTGTCTTAAATGACACTGAAGCAATGGGGACAAACACGGCTGCATGGCAAGGTGCTGTTTATGAATTAATTGATCAGTTAAAGGCTCAGTTACCGAAAGATGGAACACCGCTCAACCTATCTAATGTTGAAACTGGACTAGATAATTCCCTTGATCATCATCTGCGCCAAGCATTGATACAAAAGGGCTATAATTTAACAACCCAACCCGATGCTGGCTTGCGTCTTGTTCAAAATATTAAAAAGGACAAAGCTGTCGATACCTACATCATTAGTTCGTCCATAATGAACAAGGATGATAAAGCGCTGTTCATAGCAAGTATTTCAGCCGTTATCCCACAAAAATAAACTTTTTGTTTTCCTGTTGGAAAAATCATGTCTTTCATATAAAAAGAGCGCATGACGCCATGGATTTCAAAGCTTTATAAACTCGGCTTAAGATGTGCCAATCCAGATATTTTATTTTGGATCATGCCCTTCATGATGATTTTATTGGTGATTGGCACACTATCCCAAAAAGAATTGGGAATTATGGAGTCGCAAAGCATCTATTTCTCATCCTTTTTTTATATGTGGGGATTTGTGCCTCTGCCAGGAGGATTAACCCTTATCTCAATATTATTTATCAATTTATTGGCAAAATTTTTGTTTAAAAGTGAGTGGTGTTGGGCGCGTGCAGGCACACATATCAGCCATTTTGGGATTCTCATTCTTATTGTAGGGGGCGGTATATCCTATTTCTCGTCCTATGAAGGATATTTAGCAATTGAAGAGGGGCGCACAGAATCCCAAGTCAAAGATTATCACCAAAGAATGTTAGTTATCAAAAAAGATGATGCTATCGTCTATGAATCCCCGTTTGAATCTATATCTGAGGGACTGGTTATTACCCCTGCCCATAACTCATTTTTAATAACCATTACTAAAGCGTGTTATAATTGCGGAATAACCAAACGCGCCGAATCCGACCAAGATGGCTGGACAAGCCCGGGTCGGTTTATGCAATTAAATACCGAAAAACGCCTTCCCCAAGATGAAGAGAATTTAACAGGTATTGAATTCTCTGTGAAAGGGGCGGGCAAGAATTTAGATGGAAAATATCTGACATTTGATAAATTCCCAAAGCCGCCGCGCATTCAAAAAGATAATCAGACTTTTATTATTTCCATCGAACGTTCGACCAGAAATTTACCTTTTTCTATTACCCTTGATAAGTTTAAACAGGATTTCCATGCAGGAACAGATTTAGCTAAATCTTATCAATCTTTAGTGACCGTGACGGAAGGTGGGAAATCATGGCCTGCCCTTATTGAAATGAATGAACCCTACCGTTACAGGGGTTATACTTTTTATCAATCTTCTTTTGATTTATCAGGCGAGAAGCCATATACAATATTGGCTGTTGTTGAGAATAAGGGTCGAATTTTCCCCTATATCGCTACCCTTATCATTGCATTTGGTCTAATGCTCCATTTGGTCTTGCGAGTATCTGGCAAGGGGAAAGAAAATGCTTAAATATATTTCTCTTTTTCTTTTTTTGGTTGGTTTCTCAACATTTTCTTTGGCACAAAATACCTTAAATTTGAATGAATTTGGAAAACTTCCAATTTTACATGAAGGGCGCGTTAAACCCCTTGATAGTTTTGCACGGATTGAAATATTAAAATTCGCAAAACGAGATAATCCCTCTGGGTTAACCCATCTATCATGGTTGGCAACCTCCTTATTTGACCCCGCAACAGCCGTCACACAGAAAATATTTGCCGTCGATAATGGAGAAATTCGCCATATTTTAGGGTTAGAGGAGCGACAAAGGCCATTATATAGCTATTCGGAATTGGTATCGGGGCTAGAGAAAACCAGCAAAGATGTTGCACAATTGATAGCCATCAAAGACCGCAAATTTACCAAAGAAGAACAAGATTTATTGAGTCTGCATGAAAATGCCTTAGCCTATATGCAGATTTTACGAAGTTTTTCGTCCGTCTTGCCATTGGATATCCACCTTTCAAAAAGTTGGAGAGAGAGGGCGGGCTTAAAAGAAAATGAAGTCATAACCTATGCAACTCTGAAAAAAATTACCCCCATTATCGACCAGAAATTAAAATCTATTATTAAATCAAAGGGGACTGACCCAGCGCGATATAGCGTATCAGAGAAAGAAATTGTAACCCTAAGTTGGCAAATCAAAACAATTGGGGTGGGTGGAGGGAATAATACAATCTTTCGCGTTATCCCCCTGCCAAAAAAAGGGGATTACGCAAGTCCATGGGAATTGATAAATGATGGAAAAGGAAGCCCCAGTGCCAAAATTAGCCTTCAGAAATGGACTTCTTTAGCGACCGCATTGCAAGAGTATGATACAGCGAAATGGAACGAAAATTTAAAAGAAATCCAACAGGGTATAGTGGGGGGGGATGAGCAAAAAATATCTATTGAAATTTTTTATAATCAAATTGCCCCATTTCAATTAACAATTATCTTTTTCGCGTTGTCACTTATTTTTGCCTTATCCTATTTTGCTGCACAAAATATCATTCTTTATAGATTGTCTTTTTTATCTTTGATGGCGGGCCTGATTATTCAAGGATTGGGCTTAGCATTTCGTATCTATGTCATGGAGCGCCCCCCCGTTGGAACATTATACGAATCTATTTTATTTGTTGGTTTAGTTGCACCACTTATCTCTCTTTTTGTAGAAAAACGCCTAAAGAATGCTGGAGGGCTTTTATGTGGAAGCATTGCCGGAGTTATGCTGGGTCTTCTTGCCCAATCCATGGTGGGTGAAGAAGATAATATGAAGGTATTAGGAGCCGTCTTAAATACCCGCTTTTGGCTGACGACCCATGTTTTGTGCATTACAATTGGCTATGGGTGGTGTTTATTAACATCCATACTCGCCCATTTGATTTTAATGAATAAGGCGATTGGAAAGAGCCATCCTGAAGACCAAAGCCGTATGATAAAAATCATGACCACCCATTCTTTATTTTCTTTATTGTTCACAATCATTGGAACGATTTTAGGCGGGATTTGGGCAGACCAATCTTGGGGACGATTCTGGGGATGGGATCCTAAAGAAAATGGTGCATTACTTATCGTTTTATGGTTGATTTGGTTCATTCATGGGAAAATTGCTGGGCAAGTCTCAAACCTTATATTTGTGGGTGGTATGGCCTTCCTATCGGTTATCGTGGCTGTTGCGTGGTTGGGGGTCAACCTTCTTGGCGTTGGACTTCATTCCTATGGTTTTATAGAAGGGGTTTTCTGGGGTTTGGGTGGGTTTGGTCTTTTTGAATTTTTGTTGATTTCAGTCCTAGTAGGCTTATCTATTCATAGAGGAAAATCAAGATATGCGCCTTAATATTATTATTCTAGCCGTTACCGTTTTACTTGGGATTGGACTTACACTTTGGTTTGATAATAGTTCAGGATCAATCCCAAATAGCCCATTGCCAGTTATTGAATTAGAAGAGGTTAACCAAGAGTCCGTCCCACCATTTTCCTTTCAAACATTAGACGGTAAAAATTATTCAATTTCAGATTTTAAAGGAAAAACTATTCTTATCAATTTTTGGGCTACATGGTGTGCGCCTTGTGTTGTTGAATTCCCTAAATTGATTGCCTTAGCAAAGCAAAACCCTGATATTGTGATTATTGGCTTATCATCAGATATAGACGATGCTAAAATAATTAGATTCCTTGATAAAAATCCCGTCAATCTTCCTAACTTCCTGATATCGCGTGACCAAAAGCGTAAAATTACCGCCGATGTCTTCCAGACCTATAAACTACCTGAAACAGTTATTATCTCTCCTTCTGGGAAAATCGTGAAAAAGATTTTGGGCGATACAGATTGGGGTGGTCAAGAGATGACAAATTTTCTATCATCTTTAAACTCATTCTAAAATCAGGGGGAAAATATGACAATCTGCGTGGTTGATATTGGCGGAACCTATATACGTCTTGCTTTGTCAATTGACGGTAGGGATTTTACCCGCGACCCTCAAAAAATAAAAACTGAACAATTTGCCTGTATTGAAGAAGCATTAAGCTATTTTATGCTGCAAGAACAATGGCTTCCTTCAACCATATCCCATATCCTGATTGCAAAAAGCGGACGAAATTATTGGACTCTTTCAGAGTCCTCTGTCAAAGAAATATTCCAAAATGCCAAACTCATCATGGTTAATGACTTTGCAGCAAATGCCATGGGACTTCTTCATGTTATCCCATCAGACTTACTCTATTTGGGAGGTATGAAAAAACAACCTGATCTACACTTTTCTTCAGCGGTGATTGGTTCAGGAACAGGGCTTGGCCTTGCTTATATTACACCCGATAAAACCATCCAAAGAACTCATGGTGGTCATATGTTGCCCGCTTTGATAAGTAACGAACAACGAGAATTATTTGATGATTTACAGCACTTGAAGACTAATAAAACCGCCCCTATTTATGAAGATGCTTTGTCAGGGAATGGGCTTTTAAGTATTTATAAAATTTTAAGCAATCGTCATCATCTGGACATTGAATATCATGACACCCATCATTTGTTGGCAGAAGGTCGTAACAATCCATTGGTGCAGCAAAGTTTGAAATTTTACCATGAAATTTTAGGCCAATTTGCTCATCAGGTACTAGCGTTTGGATATAGTTATGGCGCGCTTTATTTGACGGGGGGCATTACTGACCGCATCATAAGTCATGACTTATTTGACAATGATATATTTTTTAAAAGTCTTTACCAAAATAATGTTACAGCCGTGTTGAATGATGTTAAGGAAACCCCTGTTTTTTGGGTCAAAGATGAGTTTATCAGTCTCAAAGGCCTATTACATGAAGTCGTAACAAAATAAAATGTAGCCAGTCAGGAATCGGATAATTTTCAATTGCTGCAATTGAAAGCACCGTCATCATTATCATCGCCGAAAGACCCGCCGCCCAATATTTCGTTCGTCCCGCTTTTGGTAAATGTTTTCTCAAAACTTCTGGCGGAACAATTTCCTTTAACGCTTTACTTTCTGCATATTTAGCAGTCAATGCCCCAGAATAAATGCCCAAAAACGCCCCTAACGGGAAAAGAAGAATATCAATTGGAAGAAGGGCCAATTCAGGCAGGCCATTCAATTTTAAGTCAATACGACCTCCTTCCAAATAAAAATATTCAATAATTGCTGCAAAAAATGTCATCCCTAGGATAAGTCCTGTAATACGCCAAACCCTTGTGATGCGCCTTAACAAAACATCAATAGTATCAACAAGGATTGACACCTTATCGGGGTTAATGCCTGTTGGGTATTTAGCGATGACAAAATCTTTAGTTTTTCGCGTGTTTTTAATCCATACATTTTGCGAAATAACATCTTTGATATATTTATATTTTGCCGCTTTTTCTAAGGCAACACGAGGATGCCTTCCAGTTTTAGCGGCCCCTATCAATAGGTTTTGGCCTTTGATTGTTAGATCATCTAAAAAGAATGGAAAATCAACTAAACGAGCCTGAAATCCAAACAAATAGCCCGCAATATCCTTATCATCTAATTTAAATTCTATGTTTCCAAAAGGGCTCATTGCTTCATAATCTATCCAGATTGTATCGTCTGGTTCGGTGAAACTATCTTTTTTCTGAGAGTTCCCTTCAAAATTGCTTTCTTTTTTGCTCATAGCCGAAATAATATTCCGAGCCGCAGCAATCGCCACCTCTATATCGTGTTTTTCAACGCATCTTGATGGGTTAGATTCAATCGCTTTAACCAAAATGTCTGGAAGCCCTGTTCGTTCAAAATCAAAGGATACAAGCCCATAAACTTCTATATGTGCTAAATGAGATAACCATCCTGTCCCTGCACAAATGTTACACCCCAAAGTTCCAGATGCTGCACAAACTTGGCATTTAATTTGGCCTACGCCAGAGCATAATGTGCATCTAATCTTTCCATCCCCGCGACAAAAACTACAGGTTTCCATGCCATGAGCCGTCTGAATTCGCGATGACCCTCGACATTTTGGGCAGTTAATCTGCCTGCGTCCATAACACCGAGAGCATTGTGTTTGGCCTGTCCGTTGGCATTTAGAACATCCCATACGGCCTGTATTGGCGCAGGCCGCACATTTTTCGTGCTGGACAAAATGACGATTAAGGACATGAAATTTTGTGCGTTGATTTTCAATCCCAAACCCTTTATCTGAACGGCCAAAGATAAAATCAATAATTTGCTTACGTTTCAATACATCAGTTCTGGCATTGATAGCGATTTGACTGATAGCCTTTTTAAATTCGCTTTCATTGACCATGATTTCGGCCGTTGTGTTTCTTCCCGTCTCGGTTTTTATTCCATATTGTAGCACAAGTTGAATGGATGTCCGTGCTTTGAATCTGTACATTCTTATTAACGGGGATATACTTGGCTCTTCTCGCAGGGTAACTTTATCTTCTAAAAGCCCATTACCTCTTATGAGTCCCTTCATTTTTTTGACAGCTTTTGCCAAAATTTTGGGATCAACCACGATTTTTGTTTCGCCAGCACCTAAGGCTGGAGATATTTCTGAAGAAAATGGAGTTTTTGAGCTATCATCGGCCATATAGCAAGATGACCGATTATCAATCGAAATACAAGAATTCAGGTGGACAAAAGGGGGAAATTTGCTGTTAATGTCTGTTATAATCCCATTGTTAAACAAACGTTATGGATGAAAGGTTATTTTATGAAATTTCAAATCAATGTTGAATGTTCGCCAGAAGAAGCGCGTGAGTTTTTTGGTCTTCCTGATGTTTTACCTATGCAACAAGATTTAATGGAAATGGTATCAAGACGGCTTTCTGAAAATATCCAGACTATGGAGCCAGAAATCTTAATGAAAACATGGGTTCCTGCCCTATTCCAAGGATGGTCAGATGTTCAATCTCATTTTTGGAATCAGATGCACCAGTCAGGTGCTAAAATGGATCAAAAGGCAAATAAGCATAAAATGGATTTCAATTTTAATCCTTTTGCTCAACCTCCTCAAAAAGATGAAGATGGTGAAAACAATAAACCAAAGACTTCCCGTCCATCGGCGAAAAAGCGAAAATAAAGAGTTTAGGTTATGAGCGACACCATCTTTGCACTATCCACCGCTATGGGGCGTTCAGGTATAGCGGTAATCCGCGTATCAGGATCCCATGCTTGGAACGCTTGCCAAGTGTTATTGGGCGATGCCCAGACCCTGCCCATGGAGCGCCAAGCAACAACCCGCAAATTATTTGATCCACAATCGGGTTATATTTTAGATAATGCGATGGTGATTGGATTTCGAGGGCCCAGAAGCTTTACAGGTGAAGATATCATTGAATACCATATTCATGGGGGAACCGCGATTATCGACGCCATGCTTTCTACCCTATCCATGCTTCCTCATCATCGCCTTGCCATTCCAGGAGAATTTACACGGCGAGGTTTTGAAAATGGAAAGATGGATTTAACATCAGCAGAAGCTATTGCCGACCTTATCCATGCAGAAACCGAAAGCCAAAGACTTCAGGCCTTAAAACAAATGGATGGGGCGTTATTCCATCTTTATGAGGGTTGGAAAGAGGCCCTTGCCCGAATATTGGCTTTTATGGAGGCCGATCTTGATTTTTCAGACCAAGATTTGCCTGATGATCTCCTTCTAAAAGTCCGTCCTGATATTTCAGGGGTATTGAGCGAAATTAAACAACACCTAGAGGATGGACGACGCGGTGAATTGCTGCGTGATGGATTTCGTTTAGTCATTATCGGTGCGCCAAATGCGGGGAAATCATCCCTCCTTAACAAATTGGTACAGCGTGAGGCCGCCATTGTGTCGCCCATTGCAGGAACAACTCGAGATGTGATTGATGTTCATTTAAATTTGGGAGGATATTCCATTATTCTGGCTGATACTGCAGGTCTTCGTCGATCAGAGGATAGTATCGAGTTAGAAGGAATCAAAAGAGCCGTTAATCGTGCAGAAAAGGCAGATTTAAAGATTCTTTTACTCGATGGCACAACCGCACCAGAACCGAATATTCTAGATTTATACGATGAAAAATCAATTTTGGTTATCAATAAAAGCGATGATATTGAATTTAAGTCGCCCTCCTCACTGAAAGAGAAAATTGAAATATCGGCATTAAATGGAGATGGGATTGATGACTTGATAGCCCATATTATAAAACGGCTTCAGAATATAGTTGGTCAATCCGATGCCCCTGCCTTGACCCGAGCCCGTCATCGTGAAGCTTTGGAGAAAGCTAATGCTTCATTGGAAAGATTTTTAACAGCCCCATTGCCTGAATTGGCTGCGGAAGACCTTCGCCTTGCTGTGCGCCATTTAGGAAGCCTTACTGGACGAGTAGATGTTGAAGATTTATTGGATATGATTTTCAGGGATTTTTGTATCGGAAAATAGGACTATCTTGCGCCGACTAGAACTTCGCGTTTACCCACTCGATTGGCTGGGGTGACAACACCCTCTTTTTCCATTTGTTCCATGATACGTGCTGCCCGATTATAGCCGATTTGTAAATGCCTTTGAATAAAACTGGTTGATGCCTTTCCCTCGCGCGCAACAATTGCGACGGCTTCGTCATAAAGTTCGTCGCTATTTTCTGCCCCTTCACCGCCTTCTCCATCTTCTATTCCTGAGAATATATCTCCATCAGAAATATCTGTGAGATAGGAAGGCTCCCCTTGGGCTTTCAAGTGATTGACAACTTCTTCGACTTCTTTGTCAGAGACAAAAGGCCCATGAACACGTGTTATACGTCCGCCAGCAGCCATATAAAGCATATCACCCATCCCAAGCAGAGTTTCTGCGCCGCCTTCGCCCAATATCGTCCGACTATCAATTTTTGATGTCACTTGGAATGAAATGCGAGTTGGGAAATTGGCCTTAATCACCCCTGTAATCACATCAACGGATGGGCGTTGTGTCGCCATAATCAAGTGAATTCCTGCAGCGCGCGCCATTTGCGCTAAACGCTGGATTGCATTTTCAACTTCTTTACCCGCCACCAACATCAGATCAGCAAATTCATCAACTATCACCACAATATAAGGCAATTCATTTAGATCGAGAGGTTGTTCTTCATAAACTGGCTTACCTGTTTCTGCGTCAAACCCAGTTTGAACCTTCCGCATGAGAACTTCGCCTTTTTTAACAGCCTCTTTAATACGGGCGTTATAGCCATCAATATTTCTAACGCCCAATTTCGACATATTGCGATATCTATTTTCCATTTCTTGCACTGTCCATTTTAGTGCAACAATCGCCCGCCCTGGCTCGGTTACAACGGGCGATAGTAAATGGGGAATATCGTCATAAACAGACAATTCCAACATTTTGGGATCAATCATGATAAAACGACATTGTGCAGGTGACATTTTATAAAGAAGCGATAAAATCATGGTGTTAACCGCTACGGATTTGCCCGACCCCGTCGTTCCCGCAACCAATAGGTGTGGCATCTTAGTCAAATCTGCAATAATAGGGTGTCCCCCAATATCTTTTCCCAAAACCAAAGGTAATCGCGCTGGGGTTTTATCAAAATCCTGACGTTCCAATAGGTCTCGGAAATAGACAGTTTGGCGTTTTTTATTAGGCAGTTCTATCCCAATCACATTACGCCCTGGGGGAACGGCAACCCTGACCGAAACCGCAGACATTGATCTTGCAATATCATCCGAGAGTGACACAACCCGAGAGTTTTTTGTGCCCGGCGCAGGTTCAAGTTCATAAAGCGTAACAACAGGGCCTGGGTGAATACTTTTGATTTCACCCTGAACATTAAAATCGCCCAAGACATTTTGCAGTAATTCTGCATTTTTGCGCAAAGCGGATTCGTCTAATTTTTCTTCCTTAGCTTGTTGCGGTGTTTCTTGCAGCAATTCCAGAGAAGGGTATTCCCAATCATTTTGATCGCGGAGGTTAAGCTTAGCTTGTTTTGCTTTTTCTTTAACCGCAGTTTTAACCTTTGCTTTAAGCGGAGCAACCACCGCAATTTCTTCTTCCTCTTCCACCCCGTCCAAGGGGTTAAAGTCTTCATCTTCTAGGTTGTCATCATTATCGTTAATTTCATAGTCCTGATGACGTGACGTGCGCCGACTAAAAATTCTTCCCCAAACCGTGTTTGCCCCAGAAAGTGTTGCAGCACCACCAGAAAGAAGGGTTAAAAGAACTGCCTGACGTTCGTTTTTTCTGAGCGCCATTCCAATTCCACCCAAAATTAATCCCATCATACCTGATGCCATCGCAATCAGAATATGAGGGTAAAAATCAGTAACCACAGATAGCCATGAAGATAAGGCATTCAATGCAATGACACCCCCAGCGCCACCCATTGTTGAATGGGCTGTCCATCCATTACCAAGCCCACCTGTTTGTATTGCAGCGCCCGCTATGCCCAAAAGCATTGCCGAGGAAAGAATAGCCAAAGAGCGTATCCAAAGAGACCCAAAATCTTCCCTGCGCCAAAGACGTATCCCCCAAACAATCAAACTGAAAGCAACCATCAATGCCCCAATTCCAAATATCTGGATTAAAAAATCAGAGGATATGGCCCCCCAATGCCCCATCCAATTGGCCGTGTCGCGATTAAAGTGGGAGGTATTAAAAGATGGGTCAGAAGAATGATATGTTACTAATGATAAAACAAGAAATAGGCCAAAAGTCAGCATTCCTATAGCTCTAGCGTCCGTCAGCCGATGATCAAGATAATCATGCCATGCATCGGGGGTCAATTTTTGAAGAATTGATTGTTTATAAATACGTGATTGCTTTTTTTGATATGTGGCCATGAAATTTAAAAGAGAGGTGATGGGTGATTTTGAAAAACTTGAGTAACACAATAGATTATACCCATAATCACAATCTTTCGCAACCTTTGCATTAAACATAGATTAACAAATTCGGTTTAGACTTTTGAGTTATATTAGCCCTTCCTCTTACACCCTTTCTTTCATCTCGCTTAGGAGAAAACCTTATGGACGCGCCCCTAAACCTCCCTTCAAAGTTTCCTGTTACACAAATGCATTACAATGGGACTTGGGGGCAAATTCTAAAGCTCCACTTAATGAATTTATTTTTGAATATTATCACGATTGGGATATATTCATTTTGGGGCAAAACTCGCATTCGCCGTTATATGACATCACATATTACGATTGGACAAGATAGGTTTGAGTATACTGGAACAGGAAAAGAATTGTTTCTTGGGTGGCTAAAAGCTCTGCTTATATTCATTCCTTTGCTAATATGCCTATCAATTCCAATCATTAACATCCCTGCTTTTATTGCTTTTTTTGGTTTGCTTTCAATTGCACTCTATTTAGCCCTTAGATATCGCCTATCCAGAACTAAATGGAGAGGCATTCGTTTCAATTTGGCAGGAAGTATCAAAGAATATTTTATGATTAGTATCAAACGTACATTTATCAATATTGTTACTTTGGGTTGGAAAATACCAAAATCTGATATTATTAGATGGTCTTATATTGCCAATCATATGTCCTATGGTGATTTAAAATTCTCCTATGAAGGTGATGATTCACGTCTGCGTAAAATTCACCTGATGACCCTTTCAATACTTATAGGTGCTGTTTTAGTAGGGCTAGTTCCTCTGATAGGTTCTGGAGTCATGAAAGGTATAGAGAAAATAGAAAAGAGTGCGGTCCAGAATGAACAATCACAATTGGTAAGGGGTGTTGCTACAATCGAAGCCACATCTTCACCTGAAGCCTATGACGAAGATGGATACCCAAAAGGAGACGAAGTCGTAGCGGATCCAAATACAGGTTTTGAAAAGAGTATCTTTATTGGAATTATTGCATTTTATGCTTTATTCGGGTTGGGGTTTATTGGTCGACTTTGGTATCAAGCAGCCCTTTGGCAAGAGCAGATGAGGGGTCTGCGTCTGGAAGGGCTTCGTTTCAAATCGGATGTTATAGGTAAGGAATTAGCATGGCTGCTGATAACTAATATCTTGCTTATTATATGTACTTTGGGGATTGGGAAACCAATTGCCGCCCAAAGAACCCTTCGTTACTACATCACAAAAATGCGTATAGGTGGTGATTTGGAAGGGCTTCTTGCAAAACAAGATAAGGCTCACGAAAAATCTGGAATGGGTGATGCTTTGGCCGCTGATGTCGGATTTGATATGGGGATGTAGTGAATAGGTGATGATAGATTTATCGCCACGATTTCTAGATGGGGAGACGTCCCAGTCGCAAAAAGTTAAATTATCAATGACTGAGCAATCATTGATAATCAAATCGGATAATCAAACCCAAGTCCTATGGGTTTATTCTAAAATTTTTGTAAAAGAAGATTGGAGTGGTTCAATCGGAGGTATATTTGGATTCAAAGATAGTCCAGATGCTGGATTATTTATACACGACCGCAAGCAGTTTGACCATATCCAAAGAAAATTACATAGTCGGCATAAAGCTACTTACATCGTTCCTACTCAATTCAGGTATTTATTTTTATTGGGCTTAGGGGCTATTGCTGCAGGTTTTCTGTTATTTCCTTTATTGGGACATTTATCGTCTTTTGTAACTTATTTGATTCCCTATAAAGCTGAAAACAAATTAGGAGATCTGGTTCTTGATGAGATTAGCAAGGAATTTGAACCTTGTGAGGATAAAATTGCCCTAGAAAGTCTTCAAAAAATTTCAAATCGACTAATACCCCCGCTTAAAAATCAAAAAATCATTCCAAAGCTTAGTCTTCATGAGTCTAGAGAAGCGAATGCCTTTAGCCTTCCTGGGGGTCATATCGCTGTCCTTAGCGGGTTTTTGGCTGATGCCAAGTCAGAGAATGAAGTTGCCGCGGTGTTGGCTCATGAAATGGGTCACATGATAAAGCGCGATTCATTAGAAGTCTTTGTTCAATCACAAGGAATGAGCCTTATCATTAGTTTAATTTCTTCATCAGGGTCTTATGGGGGCATGGCAGAATTTGTTTCCTTTATGCAGGGGATGAATTATTCCAGAAAAAAGGAATTTGCTGCAGATGAATTTGGAACCCAATTATTGATAAAGTCGGGTTATTCTCCAAAAGGGCTGTCCGCGTTCTTGAATCGAGTCGAAGAGGGGCAAAAAAATTGGGCGGGAGGCGCAACAAAATATCTTCAATTTTTATCTACGCACCCTGAAACAAAAGAGCGAATTGACCGAATTGAAGGGGCCCACAAATCTGGAGCCTACCGCGCTAGTCTTTCGCCTGCTGAATTCAAAAGACTCCAAAGAGCTTGCCAAGGTTAAAGGGTAGAAAGTAAAAGCCCTGCGGAACCTGCCATAATGAGAATACTGGCAGGAATTGAAATGTTATCTTCAGTGTTCCTATAATAATTAAGAGCAAAAAGCCAAAGCGGGGTCAGCGCCATAATTAACCCAGGCAAGGCAGGGTTAGGGGCGATTGAGAGAGATAAAACCCCAGCAAGCATCATCCCAACCGTCCAAACTCCGCACCAAAAGCTGCCCCACAGTAATTTTCCATTCCAAAACCCTGTTGGTCTTCCGCCAAGAGGGGTCGGAATTGCTGCCATCCAAGATGCAATTGTGCACGCCACCATCGTCACGAAGGTATAGGAAAGCGCAACATGGTAAGTACTATTATCTCCTTCCAAAACAGATTTTGTCATGGCATCGACCACACCAAAGGAAATACCAACAGGAAGCACCATCAAAAAACTGTCCCAGCTGGCATCATTGTCACGCACTTTTTGAAAGGAAAAACAAACAAGCATAAACGAAAGAACGGCCAGAACCACTTGGAAGGGTTGCTCCATCAAGTCTGGGCGCTCTAATGGTCTCATCATCCACCACATCATATATGCTGCAAAAGCAGCCATTGGAAGCACCATAGAAGAAACACGACCCGTCTTTCTGGCGGCCATATAAAAGAACATAATCATCCCAATGGCTGTAACGACACCGTCAATTGCTGCGACAATATAAAAATCTCTGGTTTCTGGCCAATCCATATAGGGAATAGCCACCATCATCATCAGCAACGCTATTGTTGATCGCCATGCATTGAGCATTTGGGCGTTTAGTTTAAAAATACGATTCGACTCTGCCAAAGCGGCGGCGCAAAGGCTTGCAAAAACTGCCCAGATAAACCATGCCATTCCAATGTTCCTTATTCCTGTTTCAAAATATAAAGGTTTTAATAAAAAAAAATAGATAAGAATTTTTAGAGAAAACATTCTTGGTTAATTTTTTTAGTTGACAAGGGCCATTCTTATGAAATATGCATTTTTTCTTTAAAAATTTTTAGAAAGTTGAATTTTGGCAAATAAAGATAGGTGGCTTACAAACCCTCCTTTAACATATATTCAGCAAAGGGATAGAGCGTCGATTCCTAGCATAGCAAAAGATTTTAATGAAAATCGAAAACCCAGCCCTGCTAATAAAACCTCTGGAAACAATTACAGTGGTAGCGCTGGGTGGACTAATTTTTCCCAAGAAAGAAAGCCTAAATAGTCTTTATTTGCCTTTTAAACCCATTCGCCCTATAATCAAGATGTCGGGGTAACTTGACTACAATGCTAAACGCTCTATGGAATAGGCGTCATGGACCCGGGGGCAGTGCCCGGCGGCTCCACCAAAATTCGTCAAAATTCTTTAGGAATGACGAATTTTGGCGGGGCCGAAACAGGATCGACATGCGTAATAAAGATAGAGTCTGCGTTCGTTCGAGACACGGTCGTCATCCGTTCAAGGCAATATAAATGCCAATGATAACGTACAGACCGTAGCAGCTAATGACAACGTTTACGTTGCCGCTGGTGATAAAATCGCCGCTTAATTGCGCCGATGAAGCTACATAATCCCTCTGGCTTCGGTTGGGGGTGGGGCGCGGGGCGGCCTATCAACAGAATTGCCCCATTTTTTATGCCTTTTTTATAGCAATTCCATAATTTCGATGAGCGAAAAAACTTCCATTGTCACAGTTTCATTATGTTTTTTACTATCATGATTTACAAATAGCTGGTCAATACCCATATGTTTTGC